>VFQT010002328.1_pt1 | contig 19826 bp, 23 predicted proteins | sample 3512381 | NCBI WGS metagenome assembly VFQT01 (sample SAMN10412376, study PRJNA504923) | tailings metagenome | isolation source: Relicate 2 Philex TSF3 active mining site | place: Philippines: Tuba, Benguet | collected 2017-08-29
AGTAATTCGGCACCCAATGCTGCAACCATTGCACCAGTATCAGTGCAGAGTGAAGGGCGTGGGATTCGCACGTGAAGAGTTTGTTTATTAGCTTCGCTGTTTTCTAATTCCCTTAAAGCACTATTAGCAGCAACTCCCCCGCCGATTACGATTGTTTCAATTCCAAAATCTTTAGCAGCTTTAAAAGATTTCTTAACTAAAACCTCGACTACCGCTTTTTGAAAGCTGGCCGCAATATCATTCACCGGGAGATTTTGGTTAGTTAGTTGATAATTTTCTATCCATCTCAAAACTGCAGTTTTAACTCCTGAAAATGAAAAATCATAAGCATGCTCTTTTTGATCTTCAGGTGCAGTTAAACCTTGCGGGAATTTTATGGCTACTGGGTTTCCAGATTGGGCGGCTTTATCAATCCATGGCCCTCCCGGGAATGGTAAACCTAAAAGTCTTGCTACCTTGTCAAAGGCTTCACCGGCCGCATCATCCAAGGTGCTACCTAAAGATTCAACCGGCTCACTTAATTTCTTAACCTTCAAAATTGAAGAGTGCCCGCCTGAAACTAATAGTGCTAAGACCCCTTCAGGCAATGCTCCATTTTGTAATTGATCTACCGCAACGTGCGCAGCTAAATGATTAACCCCATAGATCGGCTTATCTAGTGAAACCGCCAAAGCTTTAGCAGCAGCAACCCCAACCACCAAAGCCCCAGCCAAGCCCGGGCCACTTGTTACGGCAAGCGCATCTATTTGATTAATTTTTAGTTTTGCTTTTGTTAAGGCCGCTTCAATTGTGGGAAGCATCGCTTCAACATGAGCTCTTGAAGCAACTTCTGGCACCACCCCACCAAAGCGAGAATGTTCATCAATGCTCGAAGCCAAAGCATCACCCAACAAGGTATGGCCTTGTACGATTCCTACCCCAGTTTCATCACAAGAAGTTTCGATTCCTAAGACAATTGGCTCACTCATAAACCCCGCCAATCTAATTGCATAATCACTGCCGCTTTTCCGTTTGGGTAATACTTTTGGCGAATTGCAATTTGTTCAAACCCAAATTTTTTATAAAGAGCAATTGCTGCCTCGTTATCAAAAACTACTTCTAAAAAGACCCGCTTAACATCGCTAGATTTTGCTTTAGTTAATAGCTCACTTAGTATTTTGCTAGCTAAACCTTGTTTTTGAAATTCTGGGGCGATAACCAAAGTCTGAATATCTGCTTCTGATCCATTAAGCGCAATACCGCCATAACCCATTAATTCATCATTTTCTTCGATCGCTAAAAAGTAGCGATTTTCCGCAGCTAATTCACTCCAAAATGAGGCTTCGCTCCAAGCAGTTTCTGGAAACACCTTTAGCTCTATCTGGTGTGCTTTTGGAATATGCCAGTAACGAAATTCTATTAATTCACTCATGATTGCGGCTTTGCATCTGGAACTCTTAGATAAAGCGGAATTGCGGGCAGCAAAATATCTTTAGGTAATTTTACTTTTGCTCCATTTTGGTCTGCTTCATCCAAAATAAAATCTGTAACTTTTAATTCTTGGTTTTGTAACAAGGCAAATTGCGCTTGTTTAATTAAATCTTTTGCTAGCGGGTACTGATCTTCTATTAATTGTGGTGAATTTATAGCTTCACGCTTTAAAACTAGAGGAGTATTTGTTCTTTGATTTTTTAAGTAAGAAGTGGCATAAACTTCTTTTCTTCTAGCATCTGTCACAACAGTAAATTCATCTTCATACTTTTGATTTAGGGCAATGGCATCATGAGAGCAAATTCCATAGACCGGCTTTTGATTAACCAGCGCCATAATTTTTGCAGTGATTACCCCGACCCTTAAACCAGTAAAAGGGCCGGGGCCAATTCCACAAATATAAATATCTATTTCTTGCGATTTTAAGTTAGCCAGGCTTAGTGCTTTTTGGATCATTCCACTTGCTAGCTCGGCATGCCGCAAAGCATCTATTTCACTAATTTCTGCCAATACTTGGGAATCTCTCATAATTGCAACTGAAATTTGTGCAGTTGAGGTGTCTATCGCTAAAAAGGTTTGACTATTCATGCAGCTAGAAACTCTTCAATTTCTCGACTTGCCGAGATCTCAATGTTGCGAACATTTTCGTCAGCTTTATCTGCAGTAATTTGAATTTTTATGGGGTTATCTGATAAGTCGTTGACCATATCTCGCGGCCATTCCACCACCACAATTGCATGAGAAAGATCGCTAATTAGATCAAGATCCTGAATTTGGGCTAAGGAATTTAAGCGATAAGCATCTACATGTAAAAGGTCTGGGCCTTGCGTCAAGCTCTTATGTAATCGTGCAATCACAAAAGTTGGGCTAGTAACGCTGCCCTTAACTTGCAGGGTTTTTGCTAAGCCTTGGGTAAAAGTGGTTTTGCCCGTACCTAAATTGCCCGACAACAAAATCACATCGCCGGCTTTTAATTGGCTAGCAAGTTTTTGGGCAAGAGCTTGGGTTTGCGCAGTAGAAGAAGTCTGAATTGAAATCATTAATTCAAATAAACTCTTTTTAAACGAGTGGCTAGTCTTGCAATAATTTCATAATTAATAGTGCCAACTGCGTTAGCCCAATCTTCAACACTAGGGTGCCCGTTTGCACTATCGCCAAATAAGGTGACCACCGCTTCAGGATTTTTAAAATCACTGCCAACATCAACCACAAACTGATCCATACAGACTCGACCAGAAATTTTATAGATCTTGCCAGCAATTTCGATTGGAGCAGTATTTGAAGCTCTGCGATCTATCCCATCTGAATAGCCCAAAGGTATTACTGCAAGCTGAGTATTACTTGGTGTTCGATAGGTGTGGTTATATGAAACGCCCTGATCTTTTTTTGCACTTTTTAAATTGACAATCTTTGCTTTCAAACTCAGAGCTGGCTTTAAATTAAATTGCTTAGCTTTCGCTACCTTACCTTGCGGGTGCAATCCATAAATAGCCAAGCCTGGGCGCACTAAATCAAAATGTGCGGCCGGTAATTCTAAGGTTGCCATAGAATTTGCTAAGTGAAAAATTTTAGAATCACTTACTTGAGTTTTTAAATAGTTCATTCTGGCAATTTGTTCAAGATTTGTTTCGTTTTTAGGATCATCTGGAAACACAAAATGACTCATGATTCCCACCAAATTTATTGCGGGATTTGATGTAACACTTTGGTAAAAATCTAAAAAGTTGTCGAGTGAAATTCCGTTTCGATTTAATCCAGTATCAACTTTTATGTGAACTTGCGCTTTTTTATTTTGCGTATTTGCTGCTTGAGTAATTTTTTCTAATTGAGAATAAGTTGAAACACCTAAATCAATATCTTTGGCAATACTCTCTTCAAAATCAATTACTTCATCCCCCAACCAAGCCAATATTTTACCTTTATCTTGGCTATCTCTTAATTGAATTGCTTCTTCAAATAAAGCGGTACCAAGCCATTGCGCTCCGGCTTCGCGTGACGCTTTAGCGGTTTGGATTAAGCCGTGGCCATAGGCATCAGCTTTTACTACCGCCATCAATTCTGAATTTGGGCTAAAAGATTTTAAGGTTTTTATATTTTCCCTAATGGCAGATAAATCAACTTCGATCCAGCGATTCATCTTTAGTTCACCAATTCACTTATTGCAGTCGGGATTGCCTCGATAACTAAATCTAGTGCAGGTTCCGGGGCAAAGCTTTTAGCAAGCGTTCCAGCTTTGCCTAGTATCGCTAAACCTAAGATTGCACCTTGCGTGAGAGAGGTTTTTGGATTTGCCGCAAACGCTCCGATTAATCCCGCCAATAGATCGCCTGAGCCTGCGGTGGCAAGTGCTTGATCGCCAAATTGATCAACTAGTAAAAAACTAGCGCTTGGATTTGCCACTATTGCGCCCGGGCCTTTAAGCAGGCAAATCGTTCCGGTGGCTTTTGCTAAATCTGTTGCTAATTTTGTTCGGTTGGTTGAGTAAGGAATCTTTAACAGTTGGCAAAGATCTTTTGCTTCTTTTTCATGAGGGGTTATGAGTACTTGAATATTTCTAGCAGCGATTAGTTTTTTAACTCCGCTTTTTGCTACAAGTTGCACAGCAGTTGCATCTAGGATCAATTTTTTGCTCTGGGCTATAAATTGCAAATAATTTTTGGCAAATTCGCTTTGCCCTGGCCCAAGTACTGAAGCCGTTACCTTACTTTCATTGCCTTTTCCATAAATAACTTGTGGGAATTTCTTGATCAACTTTGGATCTGCTTCACCTAAATAGGTAACCATTCCTACCCCCGAGGCAAGCGCTCCCTCAATGGTTAAAAGTGCTGCCCCTGGATACTTTTTACTTCCGGCATTGATTGCCACAACTCCTTTTGAATACTTGTGGCTAGCGGTGGTTCGCTTTGGGAAGATTTGTTTGAGCTCTTTTGTTTCCGGTAACACTCCAATTGGTGAAAATTTATGCAAGTACTTGGCTAAGCCAATATCAACAAAATGTACTTTGCCAGTAAAATTTTTAGCTGTACCAGTAACTAGCCCCATTTTCATGGCACCAAATGTCACGGTGTGCTCTGCTTTTACACAAAAATCTGAATCAAAAACTTCACCGGTGTCAGGATTAATGCCGCTTGGTAAATCAACTGCAATAACTATTGCGTCTTTGGCAGCGATTGCAAATAAATTCTTTGCTGTTGCACTTATTGGCGCACTAGAACCTAGGCCCACGATTCCATCTAAAACTATTTTTGCGCTAGCTACACTGTGCTTGGCGCTTTCAGAGGTATCAGTATGCAGCACGCTAGAAAATTGAAAACCTTTTTGACTTAGATACTCACCAGCAACTAGGCAGTCTTCGCCGTTATTACCTTTGCCAATAATTGCCACAATTTTTGTTTGGCTAGGCAAAAGCCCTCTGCTTCGGCTTAGTTGCGAAATAAAACTTGCTAAACCAAAAGCAGCCCGCTCCATTAAAGCGCGATTTGGAAGTTTTGAAATAAGTTCTTGTTCAGCTTGGCGAATATCTGAAACGCTAAAAACTAACACTTTGCCCCACTGACCTGACTTTTCTAAAATTAAGCGTTTTCAGCAATCACAAATGCGGTGGCAATTGGTCCATCGTGTGAAAGCGATAGGTGCCAAGTGGTGATATTTAGTTCCTTAGATTTTTCTAATACGGTGCCGGAAAGCTCTAAGTAAGGTTTGCCGCGTTCCCCAACTAAAACTTCACAATCATGCCAACGTAAACCTGCTGGAGCACCTAATGCTTTTGCTACTGCTTCTTTTGCAGCAAAGCGCGCCGCTTGGGAAACCGCGTTTTCACCTTTGCCGCCAGGTGCAGCAAGCTCACGCTCAGAAAATAATCTTGCAGCAAGCCCTGGGGTGCGAACTAAAGATCCGGCAAATCGTGGCATATCAACTACGTCCACTCCGATTCCGATGATCATTGTTGCTCCTTTTATTTACTCAACCGTGACGCTTTTAGCTAAATTGCGCGGCTGATCAACATCGTGCCCCTTTACTGTAGCCAACTCGGCTGCGAAAACTTGCAAGGGAACAGTCGCTACCAATGGCTGTAGCAAACTCGGGACTTTTGGCAAGCGAATCACCTGATCTGAGAATTGACTGACCACTTCATCGCCTGCTTCTGCCAAAGCAATCACCTTGGCACCGCGAGCTTTTACTTCTTGAATATTAGAAATGATTTTTTCATGCAAAAGCGGTTCCTGCTCAAGCGAAGGCACAATAACTACTACCGGAATTTCATTTTCAATTAGCGCGATCGGCCCATGCTTTAACTCACCCGCTGGAAATCCTTCTGCGTGCATGTAGGCAAGTTCTTTTAGCTTTAGGGCACCCTCTAACGCCACTGGGTAACCTGCTTGGCGACCAATAAATAAAACACTTTTGGCATTTTTATATTTTTGGGCAATCGATTTAACTTGCGGCATCGTGTCTAGTACCACATCTATTGCGTGTGACATATCAGCTATGTCTTCAAGGACTTTTTTTATTTCTGAAGTTTGAGTTACCGCTTTAACTTGGGCAAGGTAAAGCGCAAATAATTCAACAGCCACTACTTGAGTTAAAAAAGCTTTAGTACTTGCTACGGCAATTTCTGGGCCAGCTCGGGTATAAAGCACCGCATCAGCTTCTCTACCTAATGTTGAGCCTTGGGTATTAGTGATTGCCAAAACTTTTGCACCTTGTTCTTTGGCGTGCTTCACTGCCATCAAGGTATCCATGGTTTCGCCAGATTGACTTATGGCGATTACTAAAGTCTCGGAATCTAATATCGGGTCGCGATAACGAAACTCACTTGCGATTTCCGCCTCCGTGGGCAATCGAGTCCAACGTTCAAGGGCGTACTTACCGATTAAGCCTGCGTGATATGCCGTACCACAAGCAATAAAAATTATTTTTTTAATATTCTTTAAAGTTGAATCGTCAATATTAAAATCTGCAAAATTTAATATTCCATTTTCATTAATTCGGCCGGCTAAGGTGTCTCGAACCGCTTGTGGTTGTTCAGCAATTTCTTTGAGCATAAAAAGGTCATAGCCACCTTTTTCAGCGGCAGTTATATCCCAATCAATTTCATACTCTTTGTATTGGGCTGGGGATCCATCAAAATTAATAACCTTTATTGATTCGCTAGTTAATTCCACAATCTGATCTTGGCCGAGTTCAATAGCAGATTTGGTATGCGAAATAAATGCTGAAACATCAGAAGCTAAAAAGTTTTCGCCATCACCTTTACCAACGACTAATGGTGAATTACGCCTGGCCCCAACTAAAAGGTCTGGTTGATCGGCACAAATTGCCACCAAAGTGAAGGCCCCACGAAGTCGCAAAACCACACTTTGCATAGCTTTAGTTAAATTTTGGGTTTTGGGAAATTCTAAAGCTAACAAATGCGCTACTACTTCAGTGTCAGTATCGCTGGTCAAAGCTGTGCCGGCCGCAGTTAATTCACTGCGCAACTGGGCAAAATTTTCGATGATTCCGTTATGAATAACCGCAATCTTTTTTAATTTATCAATATGAGGGTGCGCATTTGTATCATTTGGTACTCCATGAGTTGCCCAGCGAGTATGACCAATTGCGCAAGTTGAACTTGGTAAGGGATCATCACCTATCAAGTTTTCTAGTTTTGTTAATTTGCCAGCTTTTTTTCGAACTTCCAGTTTTTCATCACTGATTACGGCAACGCCCGCAGAATCATAACCGCGATATTCAAGACGCCTTAAGCCATCAACAACAACGCTTAAAGCCTGTTTGCTACCTACGTAACCAACGATTCCACACATCAGATGCCAAGCCTAGGGCTTAAGTGATGTCGGATGAGTAATTTTTAGTGGCTTTTGGATCGGCAGGTTTCTCTTTTAATACATCAGAAACTAATTTTTTTGGGTTTAATTGTGTTAAATCAGAGCTAAGGTCTTTTAAGCCGGCACTTTCTACGATTTCATTTCGTGCTTTGGTGGCAGTGGTGCGAAATTGATTGAAAAGTTTTACGCCGCTACGAATGTATTCTGGCAATTTATCTGGGCCTAAAACTAATAGCCCTAGTACTGCTAAAACTAAGATTTCACCAAATCCCATTTAATAACCTTACAGGGCGCAAGTTTCTTTGACCAGTGTTGCCAAAGCTTCACAAGTATTTTTTGCCAATTCATCAGTTTCTGCTTCAACCATTACTCTGATAACTGGTTCAGTACCGCTGGCTCTAAGTAGAACACGGCCCTTATCTCCTAAAGTATTTTGAGTAGCTTTGATTTGGTCCTGCAATTTTGGATTTTCGATTTTAGCTTTATCCACTTTAGGTACATTTATTAAAACTTGCGGATACTTTGTTACTAGGTTGGCTAATTCTTGCAATGATTTTTTATTTTTATTCATGCTTTGCATTAAATGTAGCGCAGTTAAAATTCCATCGCCAGTGCTTGAGTATTTTCTTAAAATAATGTGACCAGATTGCTCGCCACCTATTTGGTAGTTGTTTTTTTCCATTTCTTCTAAAACATACCTATCGCCAACTTGGGTGGTCGCCACATTGATCTTGTTTTTATTCATTGCTTTCATGAAACCTAAATTGGCCATTACAGTGCTAACTACCGTGTTATGTAGTAAGCGATCTTTGTTTTTTAAATCAAGTGCCAAAATAGCTAAAATCTGGTCTCCATCAACTACTTGGCCCTCGGCGTCTACTGCCAGCGTGCGATCAGCATCGCCATCATGAGAAATACCTAAATCAAAATTACCTTCTTTAACTACTTTGCTGATTTTTTCTATATGGGTTGATCCACAATCGCGATTAATGTTCCAACCATCAGCTTGGGAATGAATTGCATAAACATTTGCCCCAGCTCGTTCATAAACCTCTGGGGCAATTTCACTTGCTGCCCCATTTGCCGAATCAACAACTAAATTGATGCCTTTTAAAGCAAGTGGTTCAATGGTTTGCAAAAGATAGGCAATATACGCTTCTTCAGAATCAATTAGCTGCTTTACCCGACCAATCGCTTCACCGGTGGGAGTGGCAAATTTTTCACTCAAAGCTTTTTCTATTTCATCTTCTAGTTTGTCGCTGAGTTTGTGGCCTTTATTATCGAAGATTTTAATTCCGTTATCTGGCATTGGATTATGAGAAGCAGAAATTACAAAGCCAGCATCGGCAGCGTAATAAGTAACCAGATAAGCGACCGCCGGAGTTGGCACTACCCCAGCAAGCAAAACATCAACACCAACTGAAGTTAAGCCCGAAATTAAGGCCGCTTCTAACATTTCACCGCTCGCGCGCGGGTCACGACCGATTACAACTTTTGGTTTGTGATCTTTGGTGTGATCAGTTAAAACTTGCGCAGTAGCTTTTCCAATGTTTAAAGCTAATTCGGGTGTTAATTCGGTATTAGCAACTCCTCGAACACCATCGGTGCCGAATAGCCGACCCATTTTTTAACGCTTCGAGTACTGCGGAGCCTTACGAGCTTTCTTCAAACCAGCTTTCTTGCGCTCTTTGATACGCGCATCGCGGGTTAAAAATCCAGCCTTCTTTAAAGTAACGCGATTGGTATCGACGTCAATTTCATTTAAAGCTCTGGCAATACCTAAACGCAAGGCACCTGCTTGACCACTTGGGCCACCACCGTGGATGTGAGCGATTACGTCAAACTTACCTTCAACAGCTACCGCTTTTAATGGTTCGGTAATGATTTGTTGGTGTACTCGGTTAGGAAAATAAACTGCAAGTTCTTTACCGTTTACCGTCCACTTGCCACTTCCTGGCACTAAGCGCACGCGAGCAATCGCTTCTTTACGACGGCCGGTTCCGCTTCCGTTAGCAATTTTGCCTGCGGTAAAAGTTTTTACCCCAGCTGATTCGCTGGATGCGTAAGTTTCTGAATTTTCAGCCACGTATTCTCCTAGTTGGCAATCTGTGCGACTTGCTTAATTTCATAATTTTTTGGAGCTTGTGCTGAATGAGGATGGGTAGCACCGCTATAAATTTTTAGTTTCTTGATCATTTGGCGACCAAGTTTGTTATGAGGCAACATTCCTTTGATGGCTTTTTCAATTGCTTTTTCGGGATTGTTAGCTAACAACTCTTCGTAACCAGTTGCGGTTAAACCACCTGGGAATCCTGAGTGACGAAATGCTTGCTTTTGGATCGCTTTGTTACCAGTCATAGCAACTTTGTCAGCGTTAACCACGATTACAAAATCTCCGGTGTCAACATGAGGAGCATAAATTGGTTTATGTTTGCCGCGTAAAAGTTTTGCGGCGGTGGTAGCCAAACGGCCAAGCACCACATCGCTAGCGTCAATCACATACCAATTGCGATTAACTTGACCAGCTTTTGGTTGAAAAGTCTGCACTATTACCCTTGCCTAGATTTCTTTGTTTCTTGAGGCCTACGATTGACCTGAACTGCAAGAATACCCAAACCCATGATGCTTGGGCCCTTGGGGGTTAAGGAGAGGTTTTGACCCTGCCACTCGAATTGGGAGTGTTGGGTTTTTTAATCGCAGCCTTAGCCACTTTTTCGATTGGCCTTGCCAAAAGCGCTCTTCCCGCCGCTGCCACGATGCCGGTTGGGATTATGGCACTGGTTTTACCCCCAAAAGTTTCAGTTGGTGCCATTTTGCCGCTCTTGATTTTGGGTGATTTGGTGGCACTTTATGCCTATCGAAAAACCACTGATTGGTCAGTTTTGCGTAAATTAGCGCCTTGGGTTTTGGTTGGGTTTTTAATTGGTTATGCCTTTCTAGATCGCGCATCAAGCCGTGAAGTTGGTTGGGTAATCGGTTTTATCTTGATTTTTTCGTCCCTTTGGGAATTAAACAAAAAACGGATTAATTTAGAAGCGCTACCTTGGGATGACACCCCAGGCGTTAAGAAATCTTTTATTACTTCAATTACCGGAGTCTTAATCGGGGCGCTTTCAATGAGTGCAAATGCCTCTGGGCCGATTATGGCTGTTTATTTAATTAAAATTAAATTACCGATTTTGATATTTATGGGCACCACAAGTTGGGCGTTTTTTATTATTAACATCGCCAAAGTGCCATTTAATGTGGCGCTGGATTTGATCACCTTCGAAACCATACTTTTTGGATTGGTGATGAGTCCCCTTATTTTAGTAGGTGGGCTTTGGGGTCAAAAGTTAATAAAAAAGTTAGATCAAGAAAAATTCGAAAAATTAGCGCTCTATTCCACGCTAATTGCTGGGTTTTTATTGTTCATTCCTAGATAAACTTATCGCTATGAAGCCATTAAAAATCGCGATGATTGGTTATGGATTCATGGGTAAAGCTCATTCTCAAGCTTGGCGAAATGTCGCTAGATTTTTTGAAATTAATCAAGAGATTCAACTTTCCACTATTTGCGGTCGAAATCAGGATGCAGTACAAATAGTGCAAAAAAGAGAAGGTTGGCAAAACTTTGAAACTGACTGGCAAAAAGTGGTGCAAGATTCTGAAATTGATGTGATCGATATTTGTACCAGCGGTGATTCTCATGCCGAAATTGCAATCGCTGCCTTAAAAGCCGGAAAGCATGTGCTTTGCGAAAAGCCATTAGCTAATTCAATTCTTGAAGCCGAAGAAATGGTTTTGGCAGCAAAAGCAGCAAGTGGCAAATCTATGGTGGGATTTAATTATCGATTGGTACCGGCAATTAGTTTTGCCGAGCAATTAGTTGCAAAAGGTAAGATTGGCAAAATTTTTCATATTCGAGCTAGATACTTACAAGATTGGATTGTAAGCCCAGATTTTCCATTAGTTTGGAGGTTACAAAAAGATTTAGCTGGATCTGGCGCTTTAGGTGATATTGCTTCACACATTGTTGATATGACCCAGTTTGTCACCGGCCAAAAATTAATCGGCGTTTCAGGCCTCACTCATACTTTTATCCAAGAGCGACCATTGGAATCTGGAAATGGCCGTGGAAAGGTTAGCGTTGATGATGCTGCAGTATTTATTGCTAAAACAGATCAAGGCGCACTAGCAACTTATGAGGCTACCAGGTTTGCTAATGGAAGTAGAAATGATTTTGGTTTTGAAATCTACGGTGAAAAGGGCTCAATCAAGTTCAATTTTGAAGAAATGAGTTATTTGCAATTTTGTGACAATACTGAAAATAAAACTGAAACGGGTTTTAAAAAAATTCTAGTAACTGAGCCAGCCCACCCCTATGCAAAAAATTGGTGGCCACCTGGTCATCACATCGGCTATGGAGAAACCTTTACCCATGAAATTTATGACTTTGTGATGGCAATCCAAAACAACACCACTCCCCGCCCAAGCTTTGAAGAAGGCTTACAGGTGCAAAAAATACTTGCGGCGGTTGAAGAAAGCCATAAAAATAATTCAGTTTGGACTGCAATTTAATGCAAGGTTTTTCAGAATTTATTCGTAGCCGCCGCTCAACACGTGATTTTAAATCTGACCCAATTCCTCGTGAAGTGTTAAACGAAGTTTTAGAAGATGCCAAGTGGTCACCTAGCTGGAGTAACACCCATCCTTATTTCATTGCCATAGCAGAGGGTGAAAAATTAGAAAGAATAAAAAAAGAATTGCTTGAGCTTTTTGATATCGCTTACCCAGCTGTTTCTGGAAGTATCTGGAAGAAAATAAAGCTTTTTTTTACGCGCCCTGGTTGGCCAGATGGGGACTTTCGCACTTACTTCAAATATCCACCACGTTTGCAAAAATTCCGGGTTGCAACTGGCAAAGCAATTTATGATTTTTTAGGCATTAAGCGTGATGATGCCAAAGGCAAAGAGCTTTGGTGGCGTAACAACTATGAATTTTTTAACGCCCCGTGCGCAATCTTTGTATTTGTTCATAGCAAAATGCGTGAATATTCAATTTTAGATGCCGGGATTTTTTTACAATCATTCATGCTTTCAGCCGAAGCGCATGGCTTAGGCACTTGCGCCCAAGGCACGCTTGCTACCTGGGCTGGGCCAATTAGAAAAAATTTCGAAATTCCAGAAGATTATAAATTAATTGTGGGAGTTTCAGTTGGTTATAAATCTGATGCCCCAATAAATAAATTTAATGCTGGCAGACGAGATTTAGACTTAAGTTTTTAATCATTTAAAGGCGAAGCTTCTTCATCATCTAGCTCATCAAAATTTACCTTTTCACCCTTGCGCGCTCGGCGCTTATCGTTTAACCAAGCAATTCCTGCTGCCACAGCTATCAATAGCAAAATTGGTGTTGCTAAAAGTGCCATATTTATCGGATCACCGGTGGGAGTCGCAATTGCCGCAAATAAGAAAACCAGCAAGACAACAAGGCGCCATTTAGAAATTATGGTTTTAGCTTCTAACAAACCAATAAAGTTTAAAATTACTAAAATTAAAGGAATAAGAAAGCCAACACCAAAAACAAAAACCATTCTCAAATAAAAAGTTAAATAAGTATTTACTGGCACATAATTACCTACACCTTGCGGGGTGAAGCCAAATAAAAGATCTAAGCCAAATGGTAAAACCGTATATGCCAAATAGGCGCCAGCTGCAAATAAGGGGGCGGCGATAGAAACAAAAAAGTAAGACCATAATTTTTCTTTGCGATAAAGACCAGGGGTAATAAACCGCCAAATTTGTAAAAGCCATATTGGGCTAGTAATTAGCATTCCTGCCACAATTGAAATTTTTATTTGCAAAGAAAAAGCATCAAGTACCCCGCCTAGCACTAGGCGAATGTCGCGGCCTGAGTTGCTAGCTTCTTCAACTATTTGGTCAACTGGTTGGCGTAAAAAGCCAAAAATTTTTTCATAAAAAAACCAAGCAATTACTGTGCCAATTACGATGGCAATTGCTGCAGTGGTTAAACGCTTTCGCAATTCTTGTAGGTGCTCACGCAACGACATTTCTTTAAAGCGCTGGGGTTGATTTTCACTCAACTTTCAAATGCCCTTAAGGAATAAAAAAAGTTTTTAGGCTTCTTCTTTTTTGTTTTGGTCTTTTTCAGACTTTTCTTCAGTTTCTGATTCGTTTTGCGCAGCCTTTGACTCTGCCTTCAAAATTCTTACGGATCTACCAAGCCCACGTGCCATTTCTGGAAGCTTTTTTGCACCAAAAAGTAGTAAAACAATAAAGAGAATTATTAGCCATTCTTGACCTCTTAAACCAGAAAGCATTTTTAAACCCCTTACAAATCAGTAACTAAAGAATAGGCCCTAAGACTTATTTTTGTTAAGTAGAGGGTAAAACCCGAGGGTTTCTAGTGATTTTTGCTTGGCTAGCCCACTGTGCTGGCTCTGGATATGAAATCTCTTCCAGCACTAAACCATTTGCTGGTGCTTGAAAGATAGTTTCTGATCTTTGTTTTTTATCAAGTCTCAATTTTGGTTCGTCAATTTCAATCAATCCAGCCCCCGCCGGTAAGACTGCGCCTATTAAATTTCTCACTAATCCATAACAGAAAGCATCTGCTTTTAGTTCTGCGACGAATAAGCCATCAATTTTTTGCCAAGTAAATTGCATTAAATTTCTAACTGTTGAAGAATTTTCTCTCGGTTTACAGTAGGTAGCAAAATCATGCAAACCGACAAGCATTTGGCTGGTTTGATTTAGTTTTTCAAGATCTAATTTGTAGCCATATTTATAAACATAGTGGCGACGAAGCGGGTCTAATTGATGATTTTTATCAGAAACCCAATAGGTGTAGCGACGCCAAAGCGCGCTATAGCGAGCATCAAAATCTTCACTTACCTGTTCAATTTCTAAAATTCGAATATCTGTCGGTAGCACTTGATTCAATGAATATTTTGGATCTCTCACCTTTTGCCAATTAGTTACAGGTAAATCAAAATGCACCCACTGACCTCGCGCATGCACCCCGCGATCAGTGCGACCTGCCGCAATAGTTTTAATACTTAGATTGAAAATTTGCTTTAGTGATTTTTCTACTTCACCTTGAATTGAAACTTGATCAGGCTGTTTACCAAAACCGGCATAGTTTGTGCCGTCATAAGCAAGCTTTGCTCTAATGCGAAAAAGCCCACTGGAGTTAGCAGTGGGCTTTTCGTTTTTCAATTGTTTATTCTGCAGCCTTCGCCTCTTTAACCGCGCGCTTTGTTACCGCTTCGGCAGCAGCAACAGTTTGCTCGGCTAATGGTTCAACTAATTCAATGACTGCCATTGGTGCGTTATCTCCGTGACGCGGACCAACTTTGGTAATTCGGGTGTAGCCACCATTGCGCGCTTTGTATTGCGGGCCAATTTCCGCAAACAAAGAATGCACCACTGACTTATCACGAATTACTGCCATCACGCGACGGCGAGCAGCTAAATCCCCACGCTTGGCATGAGTAATTAGTCTTTCAGCAAAAGGGCGAAGCCTTTTTGCTTTGGCCTCAGTCGTAGTGATTTTGCCCAATGAAAAAAGTGAGGTTGCTAAATTGGCAAGCAACAATTTTTCATGAGCAGGTGAACCACCGAGACGGGCTCCTTTTGCGGGCTTAGGCATGACGTTCCTTTTCTAAATTAATCTCTTAGTACTGCTCGTCTTCAAGAGCAATTTCATCTTCAGCTTCGGCTTCAGCTTCTTGAGCTTGAGCTCTGGCGGCTGCTGCGATTGGGTCATAACCAGGAGGTGAATCCTTAAGTTGCAAGCCCAACATTTGCAATTTAGCTCTAACTTCATCAATTGATTTTTGACCAAAGTTACGCACGTCCATTAGATCAGCTTCACTGCGAGTGATTAATTCACCTACGGTGTGAACGCCTTCGCGCTTTAAGCAGTTGTATGAACGAACTGTGAGATCTAATTGCTCAATTGGCATATTTAGTTGCTCTAGGGCATAAGCATCAGTTGGGCTGGGGCCAATTTCGATACCTTCAGCATCAACGTTCAACTCATGAACCAAACCAAACAACTCAACCAAAGTCTTACCGGCAGAAGCCATGGCATCAGCTGGTCGCATTGAAGGCTTGGTTTCAACATCGATCACCAAGCGGTCAAAGTCAGTTCTTTGCTCAACACGAGTTGCTTCAACTTTGTAAGTTACTTTTACAACGGGTGAGTAAATGGAGTCAACTGGAATACGACCAATTTCAGCTCCAACTACTTTGTTTTGAACAGCAGTCACATAACCGCGACCGCGTTCTACAACTAATTCCATTTCTAACTTGCCTTTGCCATTAAGCGTGGCAATAACCAAATTAGGATTGTGTACTTCTACACCAGCAGGGGCTTGAATGTCACCTGCGGTAACGGCGCCAGGGCCTTCTTTACGCAAGTACATAATTGCTGGCTCATCAACATCACTTGAGACAACTAAGTCTTTAATGTTTAGCACGATTTCAGTTACGTCTTCAGCTACACCTTCAATAGTGGTGAATTCATGAAGCGCACCCTCGATACGAATGCTGGTAACGGCGGCACCTGGAATTGATGACAAAAGGGTGCGACGTAGTGAGTTTCCGAGCGTATAGCCAAAACCTGGCTCTAGTGGCTCAAGAATGTAACGAGCACGAGTTTCTGAAATCGGCTCTTCGGTTAGTACTGGTCTTTGTGCAATTAGCACTGTTTCTTTCCTTCCTTAAGACGCCCGCTATTTGACGTCGGTTGGGGTTATTACTTGGAATACAACTCGACGATCAACTGTTCTTGAACAGCTGTGTCGATTTGGGCACGCGTTGGAACTGAGTGCACCAGTATTCGCATTTGGCTATTTACTACTTCTAGCCAAGCTGGGATGGTTCTTTCACCGTGTTCGGCACGAGCTACCACGAAAGGAGTTAGTTCGCGGCTTTCGACCTTAACTTCGATGATGTCACTAGGTGAAACTTGATAAGACGGAATATCAACTTTTGCTCCGTTGATGGTGATGTGTCCATGGCGAACTAATTGACGTGCCATGTCACGGCTTTTTGCAAAACCAGCGCGGTAGATCACGTTGTCTAAACGAGTTTCAAGCAAAGAAAGCAAATTTTCACCAGTCTTACCTGCTTTACGTGAAGCTACTTCGTAGTAATTGCGGAACTGACGCTCTAATACGCCATAAATACGTGCGGCTTTTTGCTTTTCACGCTTTTGGAGCAAGTACTCAGATTCTTTGCTACGACCGCGACCATGTTGGCCTGGTGGGTAAGGGCGGCTTTCAATTGGACACTTTGGAGAGTCGCACTTTGCACCCTTTAAATAAAGTTTGGTTTTTTCTCTACGGCATCTCTTGCAATCTGCACCGGTGTAACGAGCCATGTTTGGTTTTTTCTCCTATGTTTCTTGGACTAGACGCGGCGACGCTTGCGGGCGCGGGTGCCGTTAAATGGGACTGGGGTTACGTCTTGGATTGAACCAATCTCAAGACCAGCAGCTTGCAATGAACGAATCGCAGTTTCGCGACCTGAGCCTGGGCCTTTAACAAAGACATCAACTTTTTTCAAACCGTGTTCCATCGCGCGCTTAGCAGCATCTTCTGCTGCAAGTTGTGCGGCGAACGGTGTTGATTTTTTTGAACCTTTGAAACCAATTTGTCCGCTTGATGACCAAGAAATTACTGCACCGGTTGGGTCAGTAATCGAAACTATGGTGTTATTAAAAGTACTCTTGATATGAGCTTGCCCGTAGGCAATATTCTTTTTCTCTTTTTTGCGAATTTTTTTCGCAGCGGCTGCACTCTTTGGGGGCATTGTTAATTAATCCTTACTTGGTTTCTTTTTTCTTACCGGCAACGGTCTTACGAGGACCTTTGCGGGTGCGAGCATTGGTGTGAGTTCTTTGTCCGCGCACTGGCAAACCTTTGCGGTGGCGAATTCCTTGGTATGAACCAATTTCAACTTTGCGACGAATGTCTGAAGAAACTTCACGACGAAGGTCACCTTCAACTTTGAAATTTGCTTCGATGTAATCGCGCAATGCGACAATTGCCGATTCGTCCAAATCTTTTACCCGAGTGTTTGGGTCAATCCCTGCAGCCGCAAGAGCTTGATTAGATCTGGTACGTCCTACTCCATAGATATAAGTTAATGCGACCTCAACCCGTTTGTTAACTGGTAAGTCGACACCGACTAAACGTGCCATTGGGCGGTATTCCTTTTCTTTAGTTCAGAGGTGTGGCTTACCTATTCGCTCTTACCCGCCCGGGGTAAGTCTTCGGCCTCTGAACCGAAGGTGTCGTCCATAAACTTTGGCAAAGTTTATGTTGACGGAACTAGGTAATTGGTTCGCTTAACCCTGACGTTGCTTATGACGTGGGTTTTCACAAATAACCATAACGCGCCCGTGACGACGAATGACTTTGCACTTGTCGCAAATTTTCTTGACGCTGGGTTGTACTTTCATACTTCCTTCTTTAGTTACTTGTAGCGGTAAACAATTCGACCGCGAGTTAAATCGTAAGGAGATAACTCCACGATTACTCGATCGTCAGGCAAAATACGAATGTAGTGCATTCTCATTTTGCCGCTGATGTGAGCGAGTACTTTGTGACCGTTGTCGAGTTCTACTCTGAACATTGCGTTCGGTAGCGTCTCAACGATGGTGCCTTCTAGCTCGATTGCACCGTCTTTTTTGGCCATACCTGCCTTTAATCAACGAATTGAGTTCACTCGGCTAATTTCTTAACGAGCGAAGCAATAGTTTAGCCAGAGCACCCAAAAGCCTTTACCTGTGGGGTTAGCGGGAATCAGAGCCTTTGACTGTATTAATAGCCGCTCGACCGACCTCTAATCGGGCAATTGGGACTCTAAATGGCGAGCAAGATACATAATCCAAGCCAATTTGAGCAAAAAAATGAATACTCAAAGGATCCCCACCATGCTCACCGCAGACTCCCATCAGCATTACTGGTTTGGTGGTGCGACCCTTTTCCACAGCGATTTTGACTAATTCGCCAACTCCAAAGGTATCGATTGATTCGAAAGGAGACGTGCCCAAAATTCCCCGCTCTAAATAAGCGCCCACAAATTCACTCTCCACATCATCGCGGCTAAAGCCCCAAGTGGTTTGAGTTAAATCATTGGTTCCAAAAGAAAAGAAATCAGCTTCTTCTGCAATTCGCTCAGCTGTTAGCGCCGCTCTTGGCAATTCAATCATCGTGCCGATCACTGGATCGAATTCTTGATTATTTTCTTTCATAGTTTTTTCAAAAATTTCTCTAGCCTCTTTTTTGATCGGAGTAAATTCGGCAACAGTTGCAACTAGCGGCACCATAATTTCTGGATGTGGGTGCTTACCTTCGCTAAGTAACTTTGCAGTGGCTTGAGCAATCGCTTTTACTTGGGTGGCAAATAGACCCGGCATTTGTAAGCCAAGCCTTACTCCTCGCATTCCTAGCATGGGATTTTGCTCGCGATGTGCTTCTACTGCTGCTAAAAGAATTTCTTTTTCTTTATCTGGTTTACCACTAGCTTTAGCTAATGCCACTTCTACTGCTAGTGCCGCGTGTTCGGGCAAAAATTCGTGTAGAGGTGGATCAATTAATCTAATCACTACCGGGTAGCCATCGGTTGCGGCAAGTAATTCATAAAAATCTTGAGTTTGTAAAGGCAATAATTCTGTATAAACTTTTTCTCTTTGCTCATCAGATTCTGCCAGAATTAGGCGCTCCACTAATTTTTTGCGCTCACCTAAAAACATATGCTCAGTTCTTGCTAAGCCAATACCCTCAGCACCCATTTTGCGGGCCCGAATTGCATCTTCTTTAGTATCCGCATTGGCGCGCACTTTTAATTTTGCTCTGTTGTCAGCATGTTTAACTAAACGATCTACGGCTTTGATTAATTCATCTTGCTCAACTGCAGCTAATCCTTCTTCAAAATATCTACTGACTAAACTTGGGGCAACTGGCACTTCGCCTAGAAACACTTCGCCACTGGTTCCGTCAATACTTATCAATTCACCTTCATTTAAAACTTGACCGTTTTCTAAAGTGATAGATTTTGCTTCGGTATCTACTAGCAAACTTTCAGCTCCACAAACTGCAGTTTTACCCATTCCGCGTGCTACCACTGCAGCGTGCGAAGTTTTGCCACCGCGAGAAGTAAGAATTCCAACAGCTGCAACCATGCCGGCTAAATCATCTGGATTAGTTTCACGCCTTACCAAAATTACTTTCTCGCCACGAGCCGCTTTTTCGACTGCAACTTTTGATGAAAAGACAATGCTGCCCACCGAGGCCCCCGGGGATGCAGCTATTCCTTTGGCAATTAAATTTTTTTCAGCTTTGGTATCAAAGCGTGGGAACATTAATTGCTGCAGTTGCACTCCGCTGACTCTTTGCAAAGCTTCATCTAACGTGATTAAACCTTCATCTACTAATTGACTAGCAATGCGAAAGGCTGCAGCCGCGGTGCGTTTGCCAATGCGGGTTTGCAGCATCCATAATTTGCCGTCTTC
>VFQT010002329.1_pt1 | contig 19824 bp, 8 predicted proteins | sample 3512381 | NCBI WGS metagenome assembly VFQT01 (sample SAMN10412376, study PRJNA504923) | tailings metagenome | isolation source: Relicate 2 Philex TSF3 active mining site | place: Philippines: Tuba, Benguet | collected 2017-08-29
ACGTTGCTGTCGTTGATACGAAATCAAACACCGTCTCTATGCGTCCGATCGTTGTCTTGCATCGCGTCGGTGCGGCATATGTCATCGAAGCTGGCCTTACGGCAGGCGAGACCATTGTGTACGAGGGGTTGCAAAAGGTTCGTGACGGTGCTGTGGTAGCTCCGAAGCGTGTCGCGGTATCGATCGACAGTCTTCTCACACGTCCGTAAGGGTCGCACGATGTTTTCAGCATTCTTTGTGCGACGTCCGATCGTGGCAATCGTGATTTCGATTGTTACGGTTCTTGTTGGACTTGTCGCGTTGATGGGGTTGCCCATTGAGCAGTATCCTCGACTCTCGCCACCAATGGTGCGCGTAACGGGTGTGTACCCAGGTGCTGGCGCAGAGGCTGTCGAGCAGTCTGTCGCTACGCCAATTGAACAGCAAATCAATGGCGTCGACAACATGATTTACATGATGTCACGCAACACGTCGGACGGCACGGCATCGATTGACGTGACCTTTGATGTTGGTACGGATCTCAATAATGCGAACGTACTCACGCAGAACCGCGTCGCACGCGCAAATTCTCGTCTGCCGCAGGACGTTCTGCAGCAGGGTGTGATTGTTCAAAAGATCAATCCATCACTTTTGATGATGGTGAGTGTAGCCTCGCCGGGCGGAACCTACGACGCTGAGTTCCTGAACAACTATGCAATGATCAACGTCCGTGATCAGTTGCTCCGCGTGCCTGGTGTGTCGCAGGTTGAACTTCTTGGTGGTTCCGAGTATGCAATGCGGATCTGGATCAAGCCAGATCGACTTGCAGCACTGGGCCTAACCAGTACCGACGTCTGGGCAGCTGTGCGCGACCAGAACGTGCAAGCGCCTGCGGGTAAGATCGGCGCCGCACCATCAGCGCCAGGACAGGAGAACACCTACACAGTAAGTGCGCCGGGGCGCCTGACGACTCCTGAAGAATTCGGCGACATTATCATCAAGGAGACGGCAGACGGACGTATTGTTCGTGTGCGTGATGTGGCGCGCGTTGAGCTTGGATCGGAGAACTACAAATCGTTCGGTCGACTCAACGGTAAGCCGTCGGCTATGCTTGCGATCTATCTCTTGCCGGGCGCAAACCAGCTGGAGTCGTCGAAGGGTATCTACGAAACCCTCGAGAAGATGAAGACCATCTTCCCGTCGGACGTTGTTGCGGAGGTAGGGTACGATACCACGCCTGCCGTCGAAGCGTCGATTGAGGAGATCGTTCAGACCTTGTTCGAAGCTGTCTTGCTCGTGATCATCGTCGTGTTCATCTTCCTACAGAACGGACGTGCAACCCTGATTCCACTGTTGACGGTGCCGGTGAGTTTGATCGGTACGTTCGCCATCTTCCCGTTGGTCGGTTTTACGATCAACACGGTGTCGCTCTTCGGACTCGTGCTGGCTATCGGCATTGTGGTTGATGACGCTATTGTGGTGGTTGAAGCGGTGATGCACCATATCGAGCATGGGATGAGTCCGCGCGAGGCTACTCTCAAGGCGATGAGTGAGGTGTCGGGTCCGGTTATTGCCATTGCACTGATTCTGGCTGCGGTGTTCGTTCCAGTTGCCTTCCTTGGTGGCATCACTGGTATGATCTACCAGCAGTTTGCGATGACGATTGCGTTCTCAGTTGTTCTGTCTGCGTTCAACGCGCTTACGCTGAGTCCTGCTCTTGCAGCGATGCTCCTAAAGCCAACGGATATCAACGGCAAAGGTCCGCTCAACGCATTCTATCGATGGTTCAACCGCGTGTTCGGTCGTGCGACCACAGGATACGTCGGTGTTGCGCGATCCGTCGTGCGCAAATCGGTGCTCTCGGTAGTTGGCGTCGGTGCGTTTGCTGTGTTGTCGCTCATTACCGTTGGACAGATTCCGTCGGGATTCGTTCCAGATGAAGATCAGGGCATCTTCCTTGCCAATGTGATGTTGCCGAATGCTGCATCGCTCGAACGTACTGACCTAGTATGTAAGAAGATCGAAGCAATCCTTGCCAAGCATCCAGAGATTGAATCGTACAATACTGTAGGCGGGCTGTCCTTCCTCACCAATGCGTACACATCGAACGTTGCGTCGTTCTTGATTCGCCTCAAGCCATGGGAAGAGCGCAAGGATCCAAGTGAGCATGCAAAAGCGATCATGAAGAAGCTCAACCAGCAATTCATGGCGATTCCTGAGGCTATTTCGTTCTGCTTTGCTCCGCCGACGATTCCTGGCTTTGGTGCGGCAGGGGGCTTCTCTGCCTATCTGCAAGACCGCTCAGGCACGATGAGTGTTGGTGATCTGCAGGAACAGACAGCGAAGTTCATGGCTGCGGCATCGCAACGACCTGAACTCACAAACCTCTTCACACAATTCGACGCTGGTGTGCCGCAAATTGGTGTGCAGCTCGACCGTGAGAAGGCTCGTAAACTCGGAGTAACGATTCAAGATGTGTTCACAACGATGCAGGCTGCATTGGGCGGTGCATACGTGAATGACTTCAACCGTTTCGGACGCTTGTATCGTGTGTATATGCAGTCGGAACCCGAATACCGGCAGTCTGCTGACGATATTGGTGCATTCTATGTTCGCAGTGGCACGACGGGAGAAATGATCCCGCTGTCGACGCTCGTGACAGCGAACGACACCACAGGTGCAGAGGTGACGTATCGTTTCAACCTCTTCCGCAGTGTCGCCATTAGCGGTAATGCAGCAGCTGGCTTTAGTTCGGGTCAAGCACTTACAGCTCTTGAAGATGTAGCCAAGGATGTGTTGCCGCAAACGATGATTTTGGCCTTCTCTGGCCTGTCCTACGAAGAGAAGCGTGCGCCGAGTCCGCTCCCAACGTTTGTCCTAGCCGTTGTGCTGGTGTTCTTGCTCCTCGCATCACAATACGACTCGTGGCGTTTGCCATGGTCGGTGTTGCTTGGAACACCGATCGCCGCCTTTGGAGCGTTTATGGGAGTGTGGATGATGGGCATCGACAACAACGTCTACACACAGATTGGTCTCATCCTGCTCATTGGTCTAGCTGCCAAGAACTCGATCCTTATTGTTGAGTTCGCGAAGGAGAAGCAGGATAGGGAGGGGCTATCTCCAGAAGATGCTGCGCTCGAATCTGCACGACTGCGGTTCCGTCCGATTCTCATGACAGCCTTCGCATTTATTCTCGGCGTGGTTCCACTCATGACTGCCTCTGGTTCTGGAGCTGGCTCTCGCGTTGCGATGGGCACAACGGTGTTTTACGGGATGCTTGTTGCGACTGCATTCGGTGTGATCATCGTGCCTGGTCTCTTTGCGTTTATTGAAGGTTTTGCCTATCGCAAGCGAATGCGTCAAGGGGCAATGATGCTGCTGCTGATAGGGCTCGGCCTCGGCGTGCAAGGTTGTAAAGTTGGACCCGACTATGTGCGACCCTCACTGCCGACATCAGAGACGTGGCGTGAACGCGCACGAACGGACTCGTCCTTTGCGATTGAGCCGCACTGGCGTGTATATGAGGATCAAGTGCTTGCCGGCTATATCGCGAGAGCACTCGACAGTAACTATGATGTTCAAGCAACGCTTGCTCGTATAGAATCAGCTCGCGCTAATGTGACAATTGCCAACAGCGAGCTCTTCCCGCAACTTGGGATAGGGGGCTCAGCAACTGGAATTCGAAACTCTGCGAATCGCGTTGCTGTGCTCAATCCTGGTGCCGCACTCGGTCCAACCGGCATCTTTGGTATCATGGGAACGCTCTCATGGGAGCTCGACATCTTCGGTCGTATCCGCCGCGGTGCTGAGGCGCAGACTGCGCAGCTACGAGCCTCTGAAGCGTCGTACCGTGCCTCGCAGCTGATGATCTCCGCTGCCGTCGCTGAAGCGTACATCACGTTGCGCAAGTTTGATGCTCTTCGCCAGATTATCGACAGTAACCTTGCTACGCGGCGCGAGTATGAGCGACTTGCACGCACACTCTTTGAGGGTGGCAAGACATCAGAGCTTGACTGGCGTCAGGCCGAGGGTGAGTTGCGCCGAGTAGAGGCAGATATGCCTGTTATCAATACTGCGATCGCACAGACAGAAAATGCTCTCAACGTGTTGCTGGCACGTCCAATAGGGACAGAAGTGCAGCGAGGAACAATACTGACACAACAGCGTGTGCCTGCGGATGTTGCCGTTGGTCAGCCGAGCGAGCTCTTACAGAGACGTCCAGATGTGATCATCGCAGAACAGCAGGTGATTGCTGCTAATGCTCTGGTTGGACGTGCGATTGCACAGCAATACCCAAGGCTGTCGCTTTCGGTTGGTGGTGGAGTTGAAGCGCTATCGGGGCAGCCCCTTATCGATGCCAACTCGCTCATGTGGAATGCCGTCGGTAATCTCGTACAGCCAATCTTCCAGGGTGGTCGCTTGGCCGCGCAGGTTGACGCTGCTGACGCAACCACGCGTGCAGCCGTGGCAGACTATCAGCGCACAGTGGTTGTCGCGTTCCGCGAAGTCAACGATGCAATGGTCGATCTTCGGAATCGACGCACTGAGGTAGCATCTGCATCAGGCGTCGTCACTTCGAATCGGGAAGTATTGCGCCTTTCAGAGCTGCGCTATCGCTACGGCGCAGCACCATACTTGCAGGTGCTTGACGCACAGCGCTCTCTTCTTGACGCACAGCGACGTGAGCTCGATGCCAAAACCAATCTCTACCTCGCGTACATCGCGTTGTATCGCGCACTCGGAGGTGGGTGGCGGTAAGATTACCGCCACACCACGATTGGTCCCTTCGGATGTCCGTCGATGACAACCATATACCAACCGTTTGGCAGTGAGCGCATGTCTGATAGCAGGCGCTGGACTGAAGCAGGATCTAGGATGATTCCTTGAAGGAGTGTCTGGCCAACCGCATCAACTACGATGTATGGTTTATTGCTGTACTCCAGCATCGTCGTGATGTCAGTAATGTCATCGTCGACCGATGTGCCGGGTTCGACGTAGAGCGTTGCACTTTGGCCAATCGACTCGCAATAGTCGGTCGTTACAGCACACCGGAATTTTTGACGGTTCTGCGCTGTCGTGACATTTGAAATCCACAGTGTGGTTGTGGTTGCGCCAATGTATTGCCCGGCGTCTACCACGTCCTCCCAACCTATGCCTAGACTCGTCTGCCATTGATAGGTGTATGAAAGCCCTCGTGTGGGCGTGTGACGTACGGAAAAGCGCACAAGACTGCCGGGGGCGACCATCGTGTCGCGAGGGGGCGCTGACATCGTGTCGCACGTTACACGTGTTACGGCCTCGAAGCTGATTCTCAGAGCGGAACACGCTGTTTCAATGCGGAGAGTGTCGCGTTGAGCCACAGTACCAACATCTTCCAGTCGTGGACGATAGATCACGTCAAGAGAGATCATACCTCCAGCTTGTAATGTCACTGGCAATGAGATAGGTGCGAGCCGGAAGGCTGTTCCGTTCGCTAATCGCGTCGACGTTACTGTGACAGGTACAGTAGTGTGATTCGTAATCGTTACAGACTGTACGGCGGAGTCGCCAAGTTCAACAGTCCCGAGATCGATAGCAGTACGACTCGAACGCAGAGGCGCTGCGATATAGATTGCCGAATCAGTAACGCTGTTTCCAGCCCAATCGCGCACCGTAAACGTTGCGCGCGCATCACTCGAGGGGTTGATAACGTTCAATTTGAATGATACCTGCTTCAGCGTGCTATCGCGTGGAAACGGAGTAGGTGTCAAGATGAGGAGGCGATAGTTGGAGTCAGCCTTCGATGAACCCAAAGCAACACTCGCGACACCTGTGTCTACTTGATCCGTTGCAAGGGGCTGCGAACGCGGTGGATTCGGACTGTTGCGCAACTCGGTGGCTGTTACAGAGTGCGTTCCACACTCACGAACGATGCGAAGCTCCGGTGCAAGTGTATCGCGTGGCGTTGACGACGACGTGTAGTTGCAAAACACATCATTGATTTCATCAACGAGTGGGGTAGATGCGATCACACCTGATCCCGGAGCGGTTTCGAGGTAATCGCCCGTAATCTCCCAGATGATTGCACCACGGAGCCCCTTGTCTATGGCAAAGCGACTCTTTGCACGTATCGACTCTACATTGTCGTACGACACAAACGTGTTGAGTCCTGGCTTACCCAAGAGGTATGGCACCTTCGCAATGCTATCCCAGTGCTCGGTGAAGTTGGGGAGTGATGCACGTACATTGTAGTAGAGAGGTGTGCCTTCATCGGCGGCAAACGTTACAAGGTCTGATTGTCCGCGGGACGCTACATGTAGCCCAGGAACACCAACCGTAGTGGCCGACCTGCCATAGAACGCCATGCCCACAGTGATCTTTTCGGGATCAACACCATACGTCCCCAGGAGCGTCGATATCGTCGACTCGACGTTGAACGCTTCTGCGCCAACAGCTGGACGCTTCAGTGGGGCATTGTGGTTCGTTGTTGCATCCCATGTTCCGAAGTAGTCGTAAGTCATTACGTTGATGATGTCGACAACCGCAGCGATGCTATCCCACTCGATGTCATCCATACGTTCCGGTGCGCATCCCACGGCGGTTGTGAGAAGCATGGTAGCATTCTTCGACGCGCCGTACGTCGTGAGAGCCTTGCGTAGCTCTTGCATCAGTAGCGTGAAGTTTCGCTTGTCAGCTGCGGTTCCATTATGCGGCGTGTAACCAGGAAACTCCCAGTTGATATCGATGCCGTCGAATCCATATGTGCGTACAAGGTCGACGCACGATGCTGCAAACGTTCTGCGAAGAGTGGAGTCAGCTGCGATACCAGGGAACGTACTTGACAGTGTCCATCCACCAACTGAAGCAAGTACCTTTACACCGCGTGAACGGGCGATGTACGTGATCGCTGTCTCAGGCTTTCTCCGTCCACCGTTCGACCAATCTTGTTCTCCCAGAAGCAGATTGTCATCAGCCCATTGATCATTGGATCCAATTGATCCATCCGCTTTTGGGATGAAGAAGCAGTAATTGAGAACTGTGTATTTCTCATACGCAATCGTTTGCGGCCGCACAGCCTTGTTGCGATCGTACCACTGCCAGTTAGGGTAGTACCCAACGATTTCCTTGCATGGTTGGGCGGAGACCTCCGATATCTGCAAAACACCGAACATCAACGGTATGAGCATCGAGCGAAACTGTGTGGCTCGGATACGGATTAGGAACTCGCGCATGGTTTGCCCCCTTCGACAAAGCGTGAATTTGTACGTATAACATACGAAATCGACGTTGTGCCAGCACTAGCGTCAGAGAGCGCCAAGGGCACAAGATGATTGTTCGAAGCAATGACCAGTAGTGATGTCTGGACTACGTAGTTTTGCGTATCCACGTACAAAGCACTAAAGGATGCCTTCATGAAGGGTGTGTATCTCAGTCTAGTTGTTGTCACCTGTATCATTTTAGGCTGCAGCACAGAGAGCGCTACGGTGCCGCAAGAGCCGAGCCTTGCGACTGTGAAGATTGGCCAGCAAGTATGGATGACACGGAACCTCAACGTGTCCACGTTTCGCAATGGAGACACGATTCCTGAGGCCGAAACGACAGAGGAGTGGATAGCGGCTGGGCTCGCATCTGAGCCGGCTTGGTGCTACTACGACCACGACCCAGCGAACGGACCAACGTATGGCAAGTTGTATAACTGGCATGCCGTCAATGATCCGCGAGGACTTGCACCCAACGGCTACCATGTGCCCTCGGCCGCCGAGTGGAAGGTGTTGATTGATCAGGTTGGTGGGTACCGAAATGCTGGTGCCGCGCTGCGGTCATCCACAGGATGGAATACGGGCAATGGTTCAAATAGTATTGGTTTTTGGGCGATGCCTGCTGGTACGCGCGACGAAGATGACTTCAGTCATAAGGGTTCGTTCAGTGTCTGGTGGACAGCATCGGAGCACGATTCCGTTCGGGCACCGATGATCCTCATTAGTGCTGAAGATGCTTCAACGAGCACCTACAATAAGTTCAAAGGGAACGGGTACTCGGTGCGATGCGTCCAAGACTGACAGTTGCGCTGCACCCTGCAGCGGATGATGCGCAGATGTTCTCTCATACCACCACGACTACGGAGCTTGTGTTCATGAAGGTTTCTCGTTTGCTACTGCTGTTGGCTCTGCCGATGTTAATGATGAGCTGCACGAATTCTGTGACTACAGATACACCAGCCGGACCGACGCAGGTTGAGGTGAAGATTGGTGATCAGGTTTGGATGACGCGAAATCTTGACGTCGGTGTGTTTCGAAATGGAGATCCTATCCGCCACGCGGCGACGGATGCCGAATGGGATTCGGCAACGCACCGGGGCGAACCAGTGTGGTGTTACTACAACAACGATGCTTCGAACAGTGCATCATATGGACGACTCTACAACTGGTATGCTGTTGTTGATCCGCGTGGTCTCGCGCCAACTGGATACCATGTGCCGTCGGATCAAGAGTGGCAAGTGCTCGTCGTCGCCCTCGGAGGTGATGAGAATGCAGGAGACAGCTTGAAGAGCACGTATGGTTGGAGTAGTAACGGAAACGGCACGAATAGCAGTGGGTTCTTTGCCATGCCGGGGGGAAGTCGTCGTTACGATGGCAACTTTAGCTACTTCGGCTCATTCGGTAACTGGTGGAGTACGACAGCCGACGACTCGACACACGCATGGGCTCGGAACATGGCGAGCGCTGATAATGACGTCAACCGGTATAGTCTGCATAAGACCAAGGGGCTTTCGGTTCGCTGCGTGAAGGACTAAGTCGCTACGCCTTGAATTGTTTGCTCGAAAACTTGGAGCGATGCCCCGGGTTTGCTAAATGGGCGTCCCAGAAGAGTAAGTGGACGATGTTGTCAAAGAGACTACGAACCAATCGACACTTGCACGAAGGTTCGAATCTCCCACTCGTTGCCGTCAGGGAAACCGATAGCATTGGGGTCTGGAACCCAATTGCCAGCTGGATCCAGCGTTAGGGTAGGGGAGTACCGAGGTGAGTACTTGTTCAACGTTCGATACGTGCCTCTCATTCCCACCTTTGTTCCAGGAAGCATGAACCAGTCGGGTTTTGCAAGCTCTGTTGACAGCTCGGCCATCAGTTGGAGAGGGAAGGTCAAGTTGAAGTCGCGATGGTAGTCGAATGGACCCCAGTCGTTGACTTTGCAGAAAAGGATCAGCTTGGATTGCTTGTACACTGTTCGAAGATCGGCACCGAATCGTTGAATGGTTCGTGTATCGCTGCCATTTGCCTGTCCATTGCCAACATAGAGGTTGACGATGACGCCAAACTCCGGGTTGATCTTCGATACGATTCGAGCACTTGCTTCCCAGAGGTCTTGCGCTGGTGCTGCACCAGGGAACACGAACGTTGTGCGTCCGTTCGACAGAATGCCAATTGCGGCGTCCTGAGTAGTTGGTAGATGTCGGTAAAGGACGTTGACACTCGCAGCGAACGCTGCATCTTCTGCGCGGTCGTTATCCCACTCGTACATCCATGTTGCCGGTGTGGGATCGTATGTGAGGAGGAGCTCGCCAGCAACGGTCTCTCTGTTCGAGCGTACTGAGAACGGATCATCGAGAATGTTCCGTGGTCTTGCAGGAGCGTCGACCCAAGATGGTATTGGTCCTTCGAGCGGCTTCTGCCACAACATGTTGGGGGCAATCTGCAGCTGTCCTACGTTGAAGGTGAAGCCTGAGAGGAAGTTCATCAAGTTACCACTCCCAACGTCCTTCAGTTTCCAGCCTGTGAAGGTCTTTGTGTTGTCGAAGCCACCGTTGGCAACTAAGCCAAGGACTGATCCTTGAGCATACCAATTGAATGTGGAACTCTCGTAGGTGACTTTGATCTTGCCACCGAAGTTGTCGGAGGAACGAATCGTGTCCTCGTAGACAGCATAGTCGTTAACGTCACCCCTGATCACCTGGAAAGGTCTTCCATTCAGTGGCTGTCCGCCCCATAAGCCACCAATGGTTACACGCAGCTTGTCAAAACTCTTCTGAAGACTCAAGGCTGCTTTTCTCGTCTTAGGAACTGGGATGGCAAAGGAACTCTGGATGTTATCCCTCTGCATCAGGTCCTCTTGGAACATGCCTGTGATATCTGTGGAGAAGAGCGACGTTGAGTACTTAACCAAGATGGCTGGATTGGCACCCCACCATAACTCAGGACCGAAGGCAACCTTTAAGCCCTTCATGAACTTCTTTCCCTCGAGCTCAAATCCGAACGGAGTGTTTGCCGAGTAGATATCGATGTTGGGGCCGTAGTTGGCCTCTGGATACAGGCCAAAAAAGTCGCCTTCATAGCCCCAATGGAAGTGACCTGTTCGATAAAAACCAGTGAGATTGAAGTACGTTGAATTCCATGAGAGACTGCTCTTGTACAAGACGATGCGGTCATTGACGATGTTCTGTTGCGTACCATCGGGATTCCTCACCGTGATAGGTCGGCCACGATTCTCATAGAATACTTCGTCGATTGGGTTCTCAGCTACATTGCCGAGAATATTGAATTGTACGTTTGCAGTCACATTCGGTGCAGGATTCGCAGTCACTCCGACGTTGAACGATTGCATATGGTCAAAGCCGAGTTTCTTCGGGTATGCAGGAGCATTAGAAATGCCTTGCTGACCAGTGCTAATGAGGCTGCCGCCAGTGTTGAATGTGGTGAACGTGGCTTGCAGGTCGCTGAGGTAGATCGAACTCTTCTTCTGCTCTCGTGCCGTCTTGTCAGCATTGGCTAGCAGCATTGATTGCGTGATGGCAGTTTCATCGAGGTTTGCCTGCATGGAGACGGTTGCAACATCATATGGACTGTATGCATGAATTTGTTTGAGGGCGTAGTACGCGGCTCGAGGGTACAACGTGTACAATCCCTGTTCATTTGCCTTTCCCTTGGCGCAAATGCCAAACCACTCTTCGTTCATATTGTTCTCGCCCTCGACATAGTCACTCTGGTATCCACCATTTGACCACGAGGCGTTCACATCATGTACATCGAGATTCGATGTCTGGCCGTACTTCCACCATCCATCGCTGAATTGGAAGGTAAATCCTCCCAGGCAATTTCCTGCCTTACCGTTTCCTGCAGCGTTAGCGTATATCTCCTTCCAATTGCCAACTAGGTATTTCGCTTGTGACTCCTGATCTTCAGAATTCGTTTGTGTGTTATAGGCATCTGCACCAAACTCTGTAAACATGAGTGGCTTCCCATACTCCTTGCGCACTCTGTCGAATGCGTTGTCGAAGGATATCCCCCGGTACACATTAATGCCCAGCACGTCAACGTCGTGACATTCTTTTGCTATGATGTCAAGAAACAGAAGATCTCCGTTGCAGATAGCGATCGGATGTCGAGAATCCACAGACTTCATTGTCAGTACAGCCTTGTTGAACAGCCTGTACATCTGGACAGCATCCTTCGTCGATTGCTTGTCTTTGACAGGGATGTCCTCTGTCTCAGCTCCACGCCAAAACAACCCATAGTTGTTTTCATTTCCCAAAAGATACATCAACAGGCCTGGCGTGTCCTTGTAGTCTGATACCATTCGCTCTACTTCCTGTAACAGGATAGACTGGATCTCTGGATCACCGTAGTCGACATTGGCAACCCATGCGTTATCTACTGTGAGTCCATAGCGACCGAAAGTGTGATTCAAGACCGTGTAGATACCGAACTTCTTGTGGATGTACGTGATCCACTTTGCGGGGACTCCGGTGTATTGCCGAATGACATTTACCCCCATATTCTTCAACAGCCCCATCTCGTAGTCAAGCGCAGCGATGATCGTTGCTTCAGGCTGATTCCATAGGCTGTATGAGTAATTCGTTCCCGTAGGATAGTAGTCCCAGTTCATTCCCTTGACAAACAACTTCTGCCCATTCACGATGAGCATATGCTGCTCGTTGGAAGAGCGCAGCTCAACAGTATCCTGGCGCGCAACAACATTGAAGTTCGTATGCAAGAAACACAGAACGGCTAGGATGAATGTTCGCATGGTATCGGGACGTGTGAAGGTGGGGGATGCAGCGGGTCCGCGTTGATGAGGATCGCAATGTATCACGAATAACAACGCCCCTTCTGTATGAGAGAAGGGGCGTCGTTAACCTACGATTGTATTCGAATTACTGAACGATGACTGTGCGAATGCGAACTGTACCGTTCTCTTCGACCGACTTTACTGAGTAGGCGCCAGCAGGCACGCCGAGAAGGTTCACGACCTGCTCTTCTGATTCGAGCACGATGCGTCCGTTGACATCGTAGATCACAACGTTCTTCACAGGATAGCTGAAGCGCAGCGATCCACCGCGAGCGATCGGATTAGGGTAGACATTCATGGCATTGCCATCGTTCTCGTCATCCACACCTGTCGTTGAGCTTGAATAGTAGATGTTGTCGATGAACGCAATGCCTGATCCGAACGGTGTCGACGTGATGATCAATTGATTGAGATCGGCAAGGCTCTTAAGACCTGCGTCTGTGAAGTCCTTCAATGGGATGCTGATTTGATTCCACTCGTTGGCCTTAAGCGTGATGTTGACGTTCGCTTCAGAGTCACCATTGCCCCCTGCGAAACCATCACCCAAGAAGCTCACAAGCTTCACATTGAACACGGTGATGTTCGGCGACCATACATCCATGTGCAGCGTAGTCATCGTTGTGGCATCAATCGGCTTCTTGATTGTCTCGATGCCGTTGAATCCGAGATTTGTGTACTTCAACGTAGCGTTGCCCTTGATGGACGTAGCCTCGAACGACGACTGGCTCCAATCAGTGCGCCATGTGTCGACTTCTACATTCGTGTAGGCGTCGCTGTACATCGAAATCACGGTTGTCGCAGTCGGCGTAGGTGCCGGATTCTCAGGTGAGCTGTAGAAGTATGATACCGTGTACGTTGCCGTTGTTGTGCCGTTGCCGGCTGTCACAAGTACTGTGGCGTCACCTGGGATCGCAGTTGCCTGTGTGATCTTGGTGACTGTTGCGTTTGAGTCGTTGGTGGTCGCCAGCGTGATTTGCGGCACTGGGCTTCCTTCTGGAACTCCGAAGGAGTACGTCAGGGCGCTCGGAGCGAATCCAGGGATTGTTGTGCCATCCACCTTCAAGTCCTTCAACGTCGCATCTTCGCCCTGCGCTGCTGGCTTCTTCCAGAAGTAGATGTTATCGAGGTAGATGTCAGATGGCGACACGCCAGCTTGTCCGTCGAACTTGAGCTGAATGACAGACTTCCATGACATGCCTGTGAATGCACTCTTCGGGAGATCGACACTGCTCCATTGACCCGCAACGAGAGGAACATCGACGAGTACTTCAGCCGCGCCGTTACCGCTGTTATCGATCGGCGTGAACTTCAACACCGTGGCGTTGCTCGTCCATACATCAATGTGAACGAACTCCATTTCAGACGCATTCTGAGCGTTTCCTTCGAAACCCGTTCCTTGGTAGTTGAAATTCGTGTATGCCAACACGACGTCGCCCGTACCTGGGTCAAATGCCGGGTTGACCGTGCCCGACTGACCCCAATTAGGGTTGTAGTTGACACCAGTGATGCCGGTATACGCACCGCTAAAGATGGAGATGACATCAGCGGCATTTCGCGCAGGGGGCGTAGGAGCGCTTGATGTGGGTTGGGCTAGCGCTCCAACAGCACCGACGATCAAGCTTAAAAACAATGTAATTGCTTGCTTCATGGACTGAACCTGAAAAAATGGACAAGGTTGTTACGACAACGTTACGGCAACGTGACTAAAAAAAGAATAGTTCCAGAGCAGCGTTGTTAGAGCTCGCCGCGTCGCCGAACCAACTCAGCCTTGATTTGGTGGGCCTTTTCCTCGTTGAGGTCGTATCTCCACATCACGACGATCGCCAAAAGAGCAGTCAAGGAAGGGATGACAATGTCTGCGAGCCGAAGATTTGCGATGGTTTCGGGACTCTGCATTGCGGCTCCGCCGTCAAATCCGATGAACTTGAGCACCAGACCACCGAGAACTAGGGCCAATCCTTGACCGAGCTTAACCATCCACCAGTAAATCGCTCCGAACGTACCCTCCTTGCGAGGCATGCCGTTCATGAGCTCGTCGAGGTCGCAAACGTCCGCGGTCATGGACATCATGAGTGTGAAAAGTCCGCCAAGACCAAATGAAAGCAATGGAATAGGGACGAACATCAACCAGATATTCTCTGTATCGAACGCCCACCATTTGAGGATGTACCCAACGATCGAGATGGCAGTAGATATCAAGAAGGCCGTTCGCTTGCCCCAGCCATGCGACATCCACGTTACTACGGGGATAATCAAAAAGGCCGTAAACACAGCGCTGATTGTCGAGAACCACGCAGGCCAGTGTCCAGCACTCTCATAACTGCCGTTGAACAAGTAGTACACGATGATGAAGAAGCTAAATGAAGCAACCATCTGGAAGCCATTGAAGACAAGAAACGTGGCCATGCAGAGCCGCACGAATGGAACGTTCTTGAAAATCAGCTTCATACTTCTCCAGAGCCCCTTCATGTTTCGAATGAGGTTCCTTAGAGTGATGGTGTCACGGTTTGTGAGTGCATCCTGATTGATTTCACGGCAGAAGATCGCCGGCATGATTCCTAGGGCGAGGCATGCTAGGCCAACCCAGACAGACAGGCTTCGGATGGCAACCGCTTGATTGGGAAACAAGTCTGGATCCGCTATGATGACCCAAAGCCACGGGACTAACATCCATGCGAACTGACTAATTGTCTGAGAGAATCCCATCAGTCGCGTCCGCTCTCGATAATCGGACGTCATCTCATATCCGAGTCCAATCAGCGGAGTAGAGTAGATGGTGTTCCCAGTCAGGAAGAGGAGCGAGAAGATCATGAAGTACCAGAAGTTGTAGATCTGGCTATTCTCAGCATGAAGCTGCCAGAGCGCAGCGAACAACAGTCCACTCGTTATTGCGCCAATGAAAATGTACGGACGCCTTCTGCCCCACTTTGATGTGGTATTGTCAGAGATGTAGCCCATGATGGGATCTGTGATGGCATCGTAGATCCGCGGAATGCCTCCCAAAAGTCCAGCCCAGACGGGATCCATCCCATAGGTCGTCAGCAAGAAGAACGAAAACACGCCCAACGACCCGGGAAACAGGTTGTTGACGAGATGCCCTGAACCGAATGCAATCTTTTGGATCAACGGCACCTTCACCTTTGTCGATGTGTTGGTCATGTTGTGCTACCTCGGAGGGAAGAGTATGGTCTGTAATGCTTGTTCGTTGATCGGAACAAAGACAACGTCGTCGCCGAGCTCAACGCGCAGGGTGTGCCGCTGCGACGTTGGATTGAACGCAACGACGCTCATCGTCTTGTCAGGGTTGAGTGCTGCTACGACCATGATGTCCGGGTTCTGGGATGTACTAGTTACAACCTGAGCGCCTGGCCTGATGTACTTGCTGAAGTGGCACATGACAAAGTACAGTGGCGTAACGTACACCTCGTCCTTTTCAGGGTCCACGATGATGGGTGCCGTACACCAATTGCGCGCCCAGTTGGGTCCGCCTCGTCGGTCGAGAACCAGATTCCAATCGATCCATCCATGCACCTTATTCTGGAGACAGCCGATGATGTCGCGCGCATATCGATGCACAGGAGCGTACTTTGGATGGAGATACTTCTGCTCTTGTGGAGCCCAGTCCCAGCCCCAATCGGTAGCCTCTTCGCGCCAATACCAGGCATCGTCATTCCAGCGTGGCACTTCCGCATCGATACAGGCCTCAGTCTGTATGAGGTACTTTCCGGGGGCCTTATCTGCCGCATATTGCAGGTCCTTCGGGAAGACCTCGTAGGTGCTCTCATACCAGTGAACAGCGGTGCCAGCAAAGTACTTCGACGACAACGCATCCCTAAACATCTCATCAACCCACTCCTTCAATCCAGCGCGATTTTGGTCATATCCCAAGATCTGTACATCGCCCAGCCCTTCACGTTCCATCATTGGTCCGAGATAATCACATACGAAGTCTGTCATTTCCTTCGGTGTGAAGAGCATGCTTTCCCAGTTGTTGCCGTTCCCGTGAGGTTCGTTGATGACAGTGATGCCCCAAATGGGGATGCCGTTAGCAGCACACGCCTTCACGTACTTCGCATAGTAACGTGCCCACGTGTCACGGTATGTATCGAGGAGCTTACCGCCAACCCAACTCAAATTGTCCTTCATCCATGGTGGTGCAGTCCATGGTGAAGCAATCAAACGAAAACCATTGCGCGACACCGCTTGCGCCTGTTTGATGATTGGGAATAGATCTTCGTTGTCCTTCTCAATACTGAAACTCTCGAGAAGCGTATCTCCCGGTATCATGGCATATGCGTAATGATCACGAGAGAAATCGCAAGAGTTGATGTGTGTTCGAGTGAGAGAGTACTGAGCGCCTTCATCAGAGAAGTATGCGTTGATGATTCTATCCCGCTGCTTTGGACTCATGCGGTTCAACAGGTACGCTGAAGCTTCGGTAAATGAGCCGCCAAAACCAAGGATAGTCTGATGCCTTGATCCTGTATCGATACGAATCGTGATAGCATCAGCGTGTGGCGGTATCGCATGCACATCCGACAACGCATGACCAGAAGCAGATGTCTCTACAATGCGAACCAAGGATGAATCATGAGCGTCTGACGACATTGGCGATGCTACCACAAATTGAGCACTTAGTAGTGATGTAACGACCAGGCATGCGACACAAGCGAGCAGCACAACAAGATGTGAAGGATGCCACTTCACGGGCTCACGCTTGATCGGTCAAGTGCGACATGGATCAACTCGACATCGCCAGTCCGCGCAATAATGCTGCTGCTTACGAGAGGGGGCAGCGCAAGCGACGGCAATGACTGAACTTCGCCAGTTCTCCAGTAAATCGTGACATTGTTCGTTTCTGCAAGTTCGTACCTGATCGGTGTTTGACATACAGAGAAGAACAGCATCCCTTTCGCCAGTGTAATGCGTTGATTGTCGCCTCGAATACTCTGAAAATCAACGCTACGATTGTGGTGAAGGAAGTCCCGGCGCGAGATCATACTCGGCACGAACTGAATAGCTCCTCCTTCGTAATACACGCCAAGCTCTCGCATTCGACAAATCACATCCTCTTTCACCTGGCCAGTCATTCCCGGTTGCTGTACGCCCCTTGATAGGGGAGTGTGGGAATATGGATCTGTTGGGAATGCGCCATAGTCTCGTGCCGATTTATGGACGCCGATACCCTCGCAGATAGCTCTGTAATGTGTGAGTATCTCAGAGGCCGTTCCGCGCTGTTGTTGGTCACGCACTGTTTCGAGGTACATCTCCTGCACGGCGTATCTCAGTTTAGACACCATATGCCAGTAAATGGACCCAATACCTTCGTATGCGAAGAAGGAACCGGATCTGCCAGTAAACTGCTTGTGATGAAACACTGATTCGTAGAGTTCAAGGAGGTATTCTTCCTCCGACGTCAGCATATCACGGTAGTGCTTGTCAAGCGTGCGAAGTGCCTCGCGGAACTCTCGAACATTCGTCAGCTTGCCGTCAAAGTGGAATTCACCATGTACATCGCGATGAATGATTGACGTGTTGCCGTCTGCTACGAGTGCTTGCAGCAACCGAGAATTCTCAACCATTGATTTCGGTACCGAATTCTTATCAAGGAATCCCGCTACCTTCTTGATCGGGTAGAGCATATAGCTGTGTTGATCTGCCCTAAACAGGCCGCTCGACGCAAGAGACGTAAGCAGGGTAAGAGCATCTGATGAAGACACGCATTCAGAGCTAAGTGCAGCAACCTGTCCCTCGAGCATCACCGGCAACCGCGTGATTGAGGCTTTGCCAACCGTCAGCGTTAACAGGTTGTAGGAATGGAATAAACCGTCAGGTCGCTTGTTCTTTCTGATCGACGAGCGGAGATGCGGGAGAACGCTGTCGCAGAAACCTTTCAGAGATTGTTGAGCAATATCCGTTGTTGTGCCTGAGAACGATCCAGCATAGACGGCGGCACGATACGTGCTACCAATCAGACCGAGTTCGTCCATCATTGACCTCCTCAAATCATCAGTGTATTCTGTCGAATCGTTCGGGTAACGATCAAATACTGCTGAGGTTGATACGAGATAGTCGGCAACCTCGCTCGCGACAGAAAACGTAACGTTGCTGTGATTGTCAAGGAGATCGCTGAAAAAGGCAACGAAGCGATGCAGGTAGCTCAATGTGACCACTGACAGACCATTGCCCACAAGAGCATTGTTCGCATCATTCCATTCAGGACGCTGCGTGTTCATCCAGATGCCTGCATCTGGGACGTAGTTCGTTAATCGTGCTAACAGTGTAACAAGGATCTTTTCGATGAAGTGCACATGATGGATGCCTTCCGATACGCTCTTGACCAAGGCGCCGTCTGATCCTATTCTCGTCATCTCGGCAGTGACCGCTGTATGTAGCTCGTGATCAAACACGATCGTGCTCTTTGGATTGCGCACAATGTCTTCGTACGATTTGATTCTGTATGGCACGCATGCATATGCAAAGCCTCCTGTGGTCATGAGATCCTGTAGGACAAGGGGCTGCGTATCACGAAGTAACTCGAGAAGCTTGAGGAGGTACACGATTTGATGGTCACCCCAATATCCAATGTATGACCATGGGTTGTGCGGTTCAATCACCTCCCAGTCGAAGCCACGCTTTTGCACCCGATAAGGATTATGTCCATCTACCGTTGTCGCATTGAGGAACTTCCGCACCATACCCTCGAGGAACAGTGGGTACGAGTGTCCTAACGCTTCCCAATTTTGGAAAATGTCGCGCCAGTTACCCTGATAGTCGTACCGTAGGCTGCCATCCTCATTCTTTGTGTTGATTGAAAACCTGTTCCATGGACGACTGGGATCGCCATGTCGTCGGCTGAATGTGAGCGGTAAATACTCGAGCGCGATCCTTGTGAGCGACACACTCTCGATTGACGCAATCTCTGTTCGGAGTTCATTCAGTGTGAATTCATTAGGCAGTCGCGACAGAGTATTCTTCAATACCTCGTAGAGTGGCAGGTTGCACGACCGAACATACTCGACGAAATCGTGCTTTTCGATTGTATAGCTCTTCGGGAACACGCCTCCTCGCATGGCATTGAATAGCGAATTCGAATAATGTCGACTGTCGATCAGCGGATCTCCCGTGATGTGAATCCCATCGACACTCATCACTCGATGTACGAGAGCATCTGTGCCACGCTGTTCATCCGCTTGTACCTCGCCCGCTATGTCGGGTGCGCTTGTAATGGCTTCAATCAACGCGATCACTTGTGACTGCGTCTGATTGACGTTAGCAACGCACTTCCAAGTTGAGCGTTCATTCGGAGATAGCGTGATGCTTGATGATATCAGGTATGCGCCACGACTGCCTTTGTTGTCATGTTCAGTTAGGACTGCCGAACCACTGCGAAAACTATCGAGCTGCTTGGACGACAACAGCACCACGGGCTGTTTCATGCCTGCAGACCAAACGGTGTTTGCATAGAGCGCTTCACTAGGTTCAGCACGATCTGTTATTCGTGCACTCAGAGCAAAGATTCCTAGTCCAGTATCTACATGAAGCTCAGCATGCTTGTATGCATCGACAAGATTGCTGAAGCTGTTCTGTAGGTCGCTCTCGACACCAGCTGGCATGACATGCTGCAATCCATCGATAATTCGCAGCTCGCGTGTGTCGTTCGACAGGTTCGTAAGAGTAGATGTCTTAACGAAACCGAATCGATCGCTTGTCGACCATTCATAGGAGAAGCAAAGATTCAATTCATAGTTATGCTCTTCAAAGATGACAGAATTGCCAAGTCTGTTTTTGTAGAGGTTG
>VFQT010002330.1_pt1 | contig 19816 bp, 15 predicted proteins | sample 3512381 | NCBI WGS metagenome assembly VFQT01 (sample SAMN10412376, study PRJNA504923) | tailings metagenome | isolation source: Relicate 2 Philex TSF3 active mining site | place: Philippines: Tuba, Benguet | collected 2017-08-29
TGTATTCGTGGTTCTCGCGGAGATCGCCGTAGCTGCGGGCCAGCGCGATGTCCTTGACGTTGGCCGGGATGCGCTTGGCGACCAGATCCTGGTACTCCTCCTGGCGGCGCTGGAGGCTCGGCCAGCTGACCAGGAAGCTGTGGTCCTCTTTCTTGTTCTCGCCGGTGATCATCTCCTGGATCGCCGGGTAGGCCTTGACGATGCGGGCGAAGAGCGACCGCTTGTCCATGTCGTCGAAGCTCGGCGAGAGCTGCAGACTGCGGGTCAGGTCGCGGATCACCTCGATGTCGGCCGACTCGATCAACTCCGGCAGGAGCTTGATGTCGTCGAGGATGAAGTCGTGCAGGCGGTTGGAACGCTTCTCGTTGAAGGCGTCGCGCTCCATGGCCGTGAGCATCGCGCGGAACACCTCGGGCCCGAGGATGTCGGCGAAATGGTCGCCGCGCTCCTTGCCCAGCCACAGCAACAGCTCGCTGCTCGCGCCATGCTGGCTGATCAGGCGGATCAACTCCTGCTTGAGCAACTGTCCGCGGTTCTCGATCAGCAGCAGGCGGGCGCATTCGCCGGCCAGCTTGGCGCTGACGTTGTTGAAGATGAGGATGAGCTTCGCGCCCCAATCGGGCACGGAATCACGCAACGCCTCCAGCGCCCGGCGGTGCTTGGCGGCGGGCAGCTCGGTGAAGAACTCCACCAGCTTGTTCTGGCTGGTCAGGATGTCGCGGGCGGTGATGGGGCCTTCAGGCAGGTCGAGGGCGGCCGACTTCTTGAGGTCGTCGCGGATGAACACGCCCTCGAGGGCCAACGCCGGCATGGTCACGGCGTGGTTGGTGATGTCAGCGTTGAGCATGCTGACGATCTCGGTGATCACCGCCTTGTCGTTGATGTCGCTGACGCTCTTGAGGATCTCCGAAGCCACGGCGACCCGGGCCTTGAGACCCTTGGCCGCCTTGAAGTCGGTGGCCAGGCGAAGACCGATGTTGATCTCGGACTCCTGGTACAGGATGGGCTCGGTCTTCTTGAGGGGCACCGTGAAGTGGCCGTCTTTCTTCATCTCCGAACGGGCGACTTCCCACCACTTCTTCCAATCGCTGCTGATGACATCCTTGAGGATCGTCTGGATCTGGTCGGCCGTGGCCGATCCGCCAAAGCTCCCCAGGGCCAACTTCACCACCGACAGGTGATGCAGGGCCGCCTCGCGCTTGAGCCCTTCGAGGTCGAGGGCCTTGCGGGCGAGGATGTGGTCTTTGGCGATGGGCTTGAGGGATTCGGCCGAGAAGGCCAGATCCATCGAATGGCCCGCCTTGGTGGTGAAATCGATGTTCAGGCGTCCGAGCGCCAGATCCACGGAAACGATGCGGCCGAACCCCCAGCTCTTGTGGTGGCAAAACCCGGCTTCCGTCAGCGACACCAACGGGGTCACGTGCGCTTTCTGAATCTTTCCAGCGGCAACCAGTTTCTCAAGTTCGTCTCTCATGATCAGCTCAAAGTAGGCAGCCCTGAATGGGCGGTCGGGAACTATGCGCCGCGGAGGTCCTTCAGACCAACAGGAAATTCATGCGACACCGCGATCAGGACAGCGGACCCACCCGCTCTCACCCGATCAGATCCCCCGCTCGTTGATGATCCGGTTGGTCGTGTCCAACACGATCACCTTCGGGGTCCAACCGGGCGCGAGCGACTCCTCCACCTCGGCGAACGACATGATCGTCAGGCGATCGCCGATCTTTCCCAGGTGGGCCACCGCCCCGTTGAGCTCGATGGCTCCGGAACCACGCGGCCCCCGGATGGCATAGGTCTCCCAGCGGGCGCCATTGGCCATGTTGCCGCAGAGGATGCGCTCATAGGGGTGCAGGCCGGCCTTTTCCATGAGGTCTTCGGCGATGGTCAGGCTCCCCTCGTAGTCGAGGCTGGCGGCGGTGACGGTGGCGCGGTGCAGTTTCGATTTGAGCAGATGGACAAGCATGGACTGGGTGCCCGACCGCGGTGACCGCGACCCCGGGCGCGGCAAAACCTAGATCAGGTGCCCCCCGGGACAACAGGGAAAGACACCATGCTCCTGCCCGCCCCACGATCGTCGATCGTCGACCGTTGACTCCATCGACGACGGCCGGTGATGTTTGGCATCGACTCCTCACGGTCATCACAGTCGTTCAACACACATCCATCATGAGCAGAAAGATTCGTTACGGAATGGTCGGCGGCGGACGGGGTGCCTTCATCGGCGCCGTGCACCGCATCGCCGCGAACATCGACGGTCAGATCGAACTGGTCGCCGGCGCGTTTTCATCGGATGCGGAAAAGTCGAAGGCCTCGGGCGCAGACCTGTTCCTCTCACCCGACCGGGTCTACGGCAGCTACCAGGAACTGGTGACCCGCGAGGCCGCGCTTCCGGCCGACCAGCGCATCGATTTCGTGGCCATCGTCACGCCGAACCACGTGCACTTCCCCGCGGCCAAGGCGGCGCTCGAGGGCGGATTCCACGTGCTGAGCGACAAGCCGGCCACCTTCGACCTCGCCGAGGCCAAGGAACTGGCGGCCATCGTGAAGAAGACCGGTCGGCTCTACGGACTGACCCACAACTACACCGGCTACCCGCTGGTGAAGGAGGCCCGCCACCTGGTGCACTCCGGCAAGCTGGGCAAGATCCGCAAGGTCGTGGTCGAATACCCCCAGGGCTGGCTGGCCACCCGCATCGAAGCCTCGGGCCAGAAGCAGGCCGCCTGGCGCACCGATCCCAAGCGCAGCGGCGCGGCCGGCTGCATCGGTGACATCGGCACCCACGCCGAGAACCTGGCCGAGTACATCACCGGCCTGCAGATCAGCGAACTGGCCGCCGACCTGACGGCCTTCGTCAAGGGCCGCAAGCTGGATGACGACGGCAACATCCTCCTGCGCTTCAAGGGCGGCGCCAAGGGCGTGCTGCACAGCTCGCAGATCTCGGTGGGCGAAGAGAACAACCTCAACATCCGCGTGTACGGCGAACTCGGCGGCCTCGAATGGCACCAGAAGGAACCCAACACCCTGCTGGTGAAGTGGATGGATCAGCCCATGCAGGTGTATCGCACCGCCAACGGCTACCTGAGCGACGCCGCCAAGGCCGCGGGCCGCACTCCCCCGGCCCACCCCGAGGGTTACCTCGAGGCCTTCGCCAACATCTACAAGAACTTCGCCAACGCGATCCGCGCCAAGCAGGCCGGCAAGAAGCTCGCCAAGGACGACATCGCCAACGACTACCCGAAGATCGAAGACGGCGTGCGCGGCATGGCCTTCATCGAAGCCGTGGTCGCCTCGTCCAAGGCCAATGCGGCCTGGACCAAGATCGGTGCCTGATTCCCGAGGCGGGGCGTCCCGAGGGGCGCCCACGCCGAATCTGCAACAGCGATCCGAACCCCATCACGCCACCGGTGCCCCGATCAGCGGGAACGCGCCGGTGGCGTTGTCGCGTTGGTGGGCAGCGGAGCCTGGGCATTCAGCGGCTTTTTCGGCAGCGGCCGCAGGGCATTGCCCAGCGGAGTCGGCGCCGGCACCGGGGTCGGGGCCAGGGCACTGCGAGCCGGGGTGGTCCCCACCGGACCGCTCAGGCGCGACGCGGCCCACGACCGGTACCCCATCCAGCCGGCGACCAGCACGGCGCCCCCGATGAGGATCGGGAACAGCCACTGCCACCGGACACGGGACAGCCACAGCGTGATGAAATCGAGCGGGCCCTTCCGGCGACCGGTCAACGGCGGCGGAGCCGAATAGTCTTCGGTCTGTCCGAGCTCGGTCTCCAGCTCCGACATGATGCGCGGAACATCGAGGCGCAGCTCCTTGGAATAGGTGCGGGTGAAACCCCGGATGTACACCTGCGCCCCGAAGGCGTCCCAGTCTCCGGACTCGAGCGCGCGGATATGGTCGGTCTTGATGTTGGTCACATTGGCCACGTCGTGGACGGTGCGTCCCTGACGCTCGCGCTCGGCCTTCAACTGTTCAGCAACACTGGGCACCGGGGTTTGATACCCGTGGCCGCGGACCCTCGGCAATCCTCGAAACAGGCCAATCACCGATCGAGCCGACCGATTTTCAACGGTTTTCAGGAAGGCCCTCCCCTGTCAGCCTCCGATCATGAAGCTCGATTCCCATCAACATTTCTGGCGGTACAGCGAGTCGGAATACCCATGGATCCCCCGGGGATCGGCCCTGCAACGCGACTGGCTTCCGGCCGATCTGGAGCGGATCCATCGCTCGCTGGGCTTCGATGGCTCCATCGCCGTGCAGGCCCGCCAGTCGCTGGCCGAATCGTGGTGGTTGCTCGGGTTGGCCGATGCGGATCCGCGCGTGAAGGGCGTGGTCGGCTGGGTGGACCTGCAGTCGGACCGACTCGAAGAGAGTCTCGCCCCGCTGGCGGCGCACCCACGGTTCGTCGGCGTCCGCCACGTGGCTCAGGATGAACCCGACGACCGGTTCCTCGTCCGCCCCTCGGTGCTCCGCGGCATCGGCGCGCTCCGTTCCTTCGGGCTCACCTACGACATCCTCATCTACCCGAAGCAACTGCCGGCGGCGCTCGAACTGGTGGCTCGGTTCCCGGACCAGCCCTTCGTGCTCGACCACATCGCCAAGCCGCTCATCCGCCAGGGGCTCATCGAACCCTGGGCCACACACATCCGCGAGCTGGCCCGCCACCCGAACGTGTGTTGCAAGGTGTCGGGCATGGTCACCGAGGCCGATCACTCGGGATGGCGCTTCGACGACTTCCGCCCCTACCTCGATGTGGTGTTCGAGGCCTTCCGACCCGAACGCTTGATGTTCGGGAGCGACTGGCCGGTGTGCCTGCTGGCCGGGAGCTACGAACAGACCGAAGGCCTGGCCCGCGACTACGTGCGCCATCTGGGCCCCGAACAGGCGGCCGGGTTCTGGGGCGGCCACTGCGCCCGGTTCTACCTCGAGGCCTGAGCCGGCCCCCGCACAACGCCCCCCGACCGACACGACAAGGCCCCAGCGAGCGCACGGCTCGGTGGGGCCTGTCGTTGGGAGCTGCGATGCTTTTTCCCCGGGCCGGAGATCGGACCCAGAGTCAGCCCGGGCCAAGTCGACCGATCACACCCGCGACGGCACCTCGAAGCCCTTGCGGTATTCGCGGGTGAGCATCTGGTTGGCGCGGTCGTTGCGGATGAACCGCTCGGTCTTCACGTCCATGCGCAGGGTCTCACCGAGGACCAACGGTTGGTTCTCGAGATTGATCCCGTTGACGATGAGATGCTCGGACAAGCGCGAGAAGGTCTCGGCCGCGTCGGGGCTGCCCTGAAGGCGCTCGCGGATGGCCTCGGGCACCAGCTTCTTGCCGAGCAGATAGCTGATGTTGCCCGTGTGGCACAGGGCGCTGCTGAGGTGCCCTTCCAGGATCTCGGCATTCAGATCGCTCGAGCGCCGGCTGCGGACCGCCGCCACGAAGTTGGCGTAGTGATCGGCCCCCTGCTTCCACGACTTGATCTCGCGACCGTTCTTGTCGAAGGCCTTGGCGCTGTCGTACGACGGAATGACCATGTAGCCGTTGTCGCAGTGGATGACCACCCCGACCTGGGCCCCGCGGTACTCGGGCATGCTCTTGGTCCAACGGCCATCCTGATACTCCTTGGACTTGGGCAATCCCCGCACCTCGAAGATCAGCGACGCCTTGTCGTACTGGTGATAGACGAACTGGGAATTGGGCGTGTCGCCGTTGTCCTGATAGCCCAGACGCCCGCCCACGCTGAACACCTGCGGACTGAGGGTGTTCACCCCCAGCGCCCAGCGGGCGATGTCCATCTGATGGATGCCCTGGTTGCCCAGATCGCCGTTGCCCGTGATGAACTGCCAGTGCCAGTCGTAGTGCAGCTTGGAACGCATCAGCGGCTTGAGCGGCGACGGACCGCACCACAGGTCGTAGTTGATGTGGTCGGACACCTGCGTGGGTGCGGTCACATGGCCGATGCTCTGGCGGGGCTTGTAGCACAACCCCCGGGCCACGCGGATCGGCCCTAGGTTGCCCTCATGCAGCCAGGCGATCGCCTCGCGCAGCCCCGGATTCGAACGGCACTGGGTGCCTGTCTGCACGATGCGACCGTACTTGCGGGCGGCGGCCACGATCTGGCGTCCCTCCCACACATTGTGCGACACGGGCTTCTCCACATACACATCCTTGCCCGCCTGGCAGGCCCAGGTGGCCAAGAGCGCATGCCAATGGTTGGGCGTGGCGGTGGACACCACGTCGATCTCACCGCTCTCCAGCAACTTGCGCACATCGGTGAAGGTCTGCACCTGGATGCCGTCCTTGGCGAGGTCGGCGCGCCCCTTCTCGAGCACCTGCGAATCGACATCGCACAGGGCCACCAACCGCACGCCCTTGATCTTCTTGAAGCCGGCGATGTGATCGTTGCCCCGCGAATTGAAGCCCACCACCGCGACACGGATGTCGTCGTTGGCCCCGATGACCCGGGATTTGGGGGTGAAGCGGGCGACCGGAGCGGTGGTGGTGCATCCGGTGACGACGGCACCGGCGGCCATCGAGGTGGCGGTGAGGAATTGGCGGCGATTCATGGTGAAGGAGGTGTGGTTTCCAGTTCGGCGAAAATATCGGTTCCGGAGGCGCTCGGGGTGTAGGTCACCCGGTAGACCACCTCGGTGTCGCAGCGTTGGACTTTCCACCGCTCGACAAATCGGGAATAGCGTTGCTCGGAGGGGATCACGTAGGACGAAGGCGTTCCCGAGCCCGAGAACGACACCGCATCACGGTCGCCACGGGGATCGGCCACGGCCTCGGGCGCCTCGACCAGGCGGGTGCCCAGGATCGAGCGCGTCTTGCACTGCGGAGCAGCCTCGCGGTCGCGGGCCATGACGATGGACTCGGCCTGACGGTACAGGCCACCCGTGGCCAGGCCCGCGCGCCCGCCCAGATCGAGGATCCCCGCCGTGCTGCACCCGATCGACAGGCCGCCCAGGCCGGCGACCAGACAGCCGGCGAGAAGGGTCGCACGGAGACTCACCGCGCCCCCTTCCCGGCCGCATACGAACGGTACCACGCCTCCAGCGGAACCGCCCCGGCGTCACCCCGGTGCAGCAGCACCCGATACCGGAACGTGATGGGCTTGCCCGGCTCGACCGTCAGGTTGCCGGTGCCCGGACTCTTCTTTTCGAAATCGTGCAGCCCGAACGGATTGGCCGCGAACAACCCGTAATCGCGCACATGCCACCACGTCGGATGCCGCGGGTTGGCGGGGTGATCGAAGATCGTGACCCCGTACACGGCCGAGCCGCCCGGAACGGCCACAGGCCCGGAATAATCGCACCACTCGGCCCGTTTGCCCCAGGTGTCCCCGTCCTTCTGTCCCCGCGAATTCAGAATGGTCCCGCCCTTGGACTTGTCGGCCCGCTTCAGGCGCATCGTCTCGGCGAGCCGAATGGCGAAGGTGCCCTCCTTGGTATCGCCCAGCACGAGCGGACCGCCCACCGGATGCACGGTGATCTCGAAGTCCAACTGGCGCACCTGGGCGGTCGGGGCGTGGAACACCATCCGGCGTTCGTCTTCGGCAACCACCTTGCCGTCCTTGGAGACCCAGCGATTGCGGGAACCCACCACCGCCGTCTGGTTTTCACCGTGGCCCACGACACGGTGCTCGGTGAACGCCTGATGGACCGTCGTGCCCGCACCGGCGACCTCGCTCCAGAAATCGGATCCGTTGGCCGAACCGTGCGACCACCACAGCGCGTGATGGTGCGGGTGGTCCTTCTCTTCGCCGCCCACCTCTTCCTGCGGCCAGCGCCGGGTCATGTGCACCCCATCCGGACCCAGCAGCGGGTACAGGAACGGCCGTGAGACATTCCGGAAATGGTATTCGGACACCAACGACGCCCCGTAAGCGATACGCACCACCCCATTGGTTTCGACCACCGAAAACCCGCGGCCCGAGTCCGAGCGTCGGACCGCCTGACATCCGCAAAGCGCCCAGGCCAACAAAGCCAACGCCGCCGTTCTCAACACAGGGGAATGCACAACGCCATTTATTCCCGTGCAGGATTCGGGAGCAACCGGGAAATCAGCGCCCACGCGGGATGGCATTGAAGGCTCATCGAGGCAGATCGCAGCCCCTGCCCAGCCAACCGTCATCCCCTCCGCAGCGGGAGCGGTTCGGAACCCGCACTGGAGGCAAGCATTCCATCCCCCGGCGCGTCCGCGCCATGGCCCCGCCGGCCCCCCGAGCCTGCCTGCGGGTGCAGGACCGCTCCCGCTGCCCAGCCCGATTGTCCAAGGTGGTGGTTGACATGGCCCGCTGCGTCAGCGATCTCAACGGAGTCAGTTCATGGGGGGGCGTACCGGTTTCGACTAGGTGATCCTGCCCGGGATGGCATGCCGAGGATGATTCGTTGGCCTCGTAAAACATCGGATCAAAAACATAACTGCTAACGAAGAGTTGGCTCTCGCGGCCTAATCGGCCCGACGTTTCGCCCTGAACACCTGCTACGGGGACGAAACGCTATCAGCAGGCATGACCGCCGCCGGAGTCCGCGCGTCGGTGGTCGAGAAACTACATGCGGGCTGAGCGAACCCGGTCCCTGTCAGCCGGTCACGAGTTCGCCGAGAATAAAGGCTGACTAAGCATGTAGTCGTTTCGGGTTGAATGGCTTAGGACGCGGGTTCAATTCCCGCCGCCTCCACCATATTTTGTAAGGGTTTTTGAGACTCCTTGATTTTTGATGACAGATTGATGACAAAAGTCGCGTGATACAGCGAGGCGCAAACCGGCCCCGGTCCTCCAAACGGGACAAGCCGATGGTCATCAAACGAGGGTCCGTCCGGGTCCAGATTTACCGCCAGAAACGGGTGGTCGCCGGGGTCGAATATTTCCAGCACGTGGTGGCTTGGGTCGATGCCACCGGAAAGCGAGTTCGAAAAGCCTTCTCAGACCTCGCAGCCGCCACCGCCCTGGCCGAGCAAACCGCCACCGCCCTATCCCGCGGCGACTGGGCAGCCAGCACCTTCACCGGCACCGATGCGTCTATCTATGCCGATGCCTGCGAACGAGTGACCCCCTTCCGGGTCTCCCTGACGGAGGCCATCTCCGAATTTGAAGCCGCCCGGTCGAAACTCCCTCCGGGCGTCCGCCTGGTCGAAGTCGTCGCCGACTACCTCCGGCGACACCCCGTCGGGGCCGAACAGAAAACCGTCTCGGAGGTCTTGGCCGAATTCGTCCGGGATCGCGAGGCGGCCCACTGCTCCGCCGTTCATCTCCGGGACATCCGGAGCCGCTTGGGCCAATTCGCAGGAGCGTTCCAAATGCCGATCCAATCCCTGACGACCGCTTCGGTCCGGGACTGGCTCCGGTCGCTCAAGAAAATGAACGGCGAGCCTCTCACCACTCGCACCCTCAACAACCTGCTTCGGCTCATCGGATCCCTGCTGCACTTCGCCCGCCGCCAGAAATACCTGAACCGAGAGCTGGTGGAGGAGATCACCGAGATCGATCTCGGGCGCAACGCCCCCACCGAAACCGGGATCTTCAGCCCGGAAGACCTTCGCAACCTGTTGGACCACTGCCCCGAAGACCTGATCGCCCCTCTGGCCATCGGAGCCTTTTGCGGCCTGCGCACCTCCGAGTTGGGCCGCTTGGATTGGCGGGCCGTCGACATCGCCTCCGGATACATCCGGATCGAAGCGAAGATCGCCAAGACGGCCACACGACGGCTCATCCCCATCCCCGACAACCTGCGCGCATGGTTGATGCCCATCGCCAAAGGCCAAGGCCCCATCAACCCCAGCACCGATGACCGCGGACTGAACCACCGCCTGGTCCGCGGCCCGGCCCGCTCGGCCCAGGTCGCCTGGGTGAAGAACGGGCTCCGCCACAGCTTCTGTTCCTACCGCCTCGCCCAGACCAACAACGCGGCCCAAGTCGCTCTCGAAGCCGGAAACAGCACCAGCATGATCTTCCGCCACTACCGCGAACTCGTCACCCCGGCCCAGGCCGAAGCTTGGTTTTCGATCCGGCCAAAGGCAGCTGTGGTTTCATGAGGCTGCCCTGCTCGCGCGAGGGGATCACCTACTGTCTGGTCGCTTGACTGGAGCTGTCCTGGACGCGGCTAAATGTCGACTGCCGAGACCCTGCCCGAAGTCCTTAACCAACCCGGATGACCGCAGCCGCCAAATCGTCCCTTCGCTGCGAGTCATCCTGGCCATCTGGGCACTCCTCTGAAGGGGCCTCTAACCGGGAAACTCGAGGTTCGGATGACGATACCTGTTACACGCGCATTTTAGGTCCGGGCCGTCCTAAGGGTCCTAAAAAAGCATGTTGGATGAACATTTTTTCCGGCAGCCTCCGCCAGATGAAATCGCTGTCTTTTACCTTGTGTGCTGCGCTGCTCGCCGCGGTCCCGATGACGTCTAGCGAGGTCCGGCTCGAACTGCGGCTCGCCGGGCCTTCGATCGACGCTTTGGCCCACTGCGACGAAGGCACCCACCGCGTGGTGTGGCAGGCAACCGAGACCCTCGGAGGGCCATGGCGCTCCGTTGGGACGAGCACGGTGACCAACGGCTTGGCGAGCCTCTCCTTGAGTCCGACAGCCGCGAGCGGTTTTCTGAGAGCACTGCCGAAGCCGACCCCGGGATTCCTCGAGCGCCTGGGGCGCATCCGCGACCAGGTGCGGGAGTCCTGGGCCGAAGCGGCCCTGCTGGAGGCTCATCTGCTCGTGACGGACTGGACCGAGGGCTACCCGGACTCCGTCGCGGTCCGTGGGGTATTCTCCATCGGCGACGGAACGGTGACGGCGATCGAAAACGCGCCGGGAGAGGATGTGGCGATCTCGATCTCGAACATGCCGTGGATGGGAAGCCAGGTGATGCAGTGGCCCATCGCCATGGAACTCGATATCGCCGAGTCGCGCCTGCAGGAGGCGGGCTTCGGTTCAACCTACCGGACGCTGACCCTCAGGCAACCAGTCTACCCGGGTATGGTCGAGCCGTACTGGATCTTCGGAACCAGGTCGGGCTTCGTCTTCGTGGGCAGCAAGAGCCAGTCGGTGAAGCAGTCCAATTGATTTCGAGCGGGCCCGTGTTCGGAAAACCGAAAACCCCTTGAGCTTCCGAAGTGGTGTTGACCACACAAAGCCCGCGAGCATTGACGGACAACTGCTCGGCGATCTCGGACAACAACGTCACCTCGTTCGGTATAGAAAGCCGAATTGTTGGACCACTGCCCCGAAGACCTGATCGCCCCTCTGGCCATCGGAGCCTTTTGCGGCCTGCGCACCTCCGAGTTGGGCCGCTTGGATTGGCGGGCCGTCGACATCGCCTCCGGATACATCCGGATCGAAGCGAAGATCGCCAAGACGGCCACACGACGGCTCATCCCCATCCCCGACAACCTGCGCGCATGGTTGAAGCCCATCGCCAAAGACCAAGGCCCCATCAATCCCAGCACCGATGACCGGGGCCTCAACCACCGGCTGGTTCGAGGTCCGGCTCGCTCGGCCCAGGTTGCCTGGGTGAAGAACGGGCTCCGCCACAGCTTCTGCTCCTACCGGCTCGCCCAGACCAACAACGCAGCCCAGGTCGGCCTCGAAGCCGGAAACAGCCCCACCATGATCTTCCGCCACTACCGCGAACTGGTCACCCCGGCCCAGGCCGAAGCCTGGTTTTCAATCCGGCCAAAGGCCTGAGGAGATCGGTTTTGGCTCTGGCAAGTCGACCAGGTCGACATCGGGTCACCCTGCCCCAGGTGACATCACCAGCCGACCAAGCCGCGAAGACGCGCATCAAAGCTTTCGCGTGACCGTCCGACGCCTCGTTTTCGGCGCAGTCTTTCTCCCCGAAACCCGGCCCTCATTTTTCTGTTCGGTTTGAAGAAGGGGTCCCAGGGCCATCGCCAGCAGCTTGAGATCCGGAAGCGAGAATTCGATGGCCGGTTTAAGCCAATGGGACCCGCTCAACTTGTTTCCGATACCTCGCACAATATCACGTGCCCCGTTTTTCGTCTGTGAGCCACCGGCGGCCTTCGCCGTCGTCCGTGGTCTGGACAGATCCTTGAGGAATTCGAATTGCTTCGGAGTCAGGTCGGCCAGAAAGGCCTGCTCATCGAAGTCGTCGGTCACCAGATTCCGGATCAGGAAGCGGAAGAGATTGTTGATCCTGTCCGGAATCGCGATACCCACGCTGAATTTGCATCCCCGCTCCTTCAGCTCGAAGGCGACCACAAGCACACCCACCTCCCTTCGGCCGCTCGTGTTCAGGAAGTGCTGGATGCCAAGGCCTCCGCTGTTCAACGAGGTTTTGAGCCGGTCTATCTTCGTGAGCTGAGTCTTCAATTGGTCTCTGGTCACGACCACGTCCTTCATCTCCTTGCCCCTGACATTTTGGACGTCGCGCTGGTAGAAGAGCTCGAACTCCGGATTCACCCAGACCAACCGCTTCTTGTGTGTCACGCAGATCGGGAGTGGCACCTGGCCGTAGGCCGCATCCAGCCATGCAGGCGGTTCGGGGAGGGGCTCTGCAGACTTGCGGCGGTTGGAAGCCATGGAAACCGGGTAACATAACCTTCCCTGCCTTCAAGGATTCTTCCCCAACCTCGATCCACATCGATCCACCCGTTGCCCTGGGAGAGAACGAAACGTGGTCGGCACCACTGGCGCTAATCCGGCCGATCTCCCAGGGACAACCAAAGCAACCGTCCGTCGAAGCACTTCGATTGCGGTTGCTTGGAACAAGCAACCACAGCTCCGCAGCACCCTGATAGAACAGGAGCGTGTCTGATCGTTCGCTGCCGTGGGGCAGCGCTGCGGGAGGACCTGAACCAAAGCAAAACCGTCTACCATAATCATGACTTCGATGAATCGCCTTGCCGGTCCGCTGAGCACGATCAACGCCGCTCCCAAATCCGCTTGGGTTGCTGAGCACTGGAATGTGCTTCAAGGACTTCCCTACACCGCCGCAGGAGCCGTGGGGATTGCCCCGTCCAATTGGGTCCGGCGTCTCAAACTGGCCGGCGTCCCCGATGCCAACCGACTGCCACAATCGCCTCTGGACCGGGCAACCGTCCGGCAGATCTGCCGGGACACCAACAAACCGGTCTTGTTCGGTTATGCCTGCGCCATGGCGTGGGGCGGCCAGGGACTCGGGCCGACCCGACCTCATGCCCAGAGCGCCTGGGCGGCCCATGCGGACCTCAAACCCATTCTTGAACTGCTCCGCACCCAGCCGCTGAACAGGGTCCAAGCCTACGAGCTGTTCCTGAACGGCGTCCGCATCCCTGGGCTTGGCCCCTCGTTCTGGACAAAGCTCCTCTTCTTTTTCGCCGAGCGGGCGGACCTGTATGTCATGGACCAGTGGGTCGCCAAGAGCGTCAACCTTTTGGTCGGGCGTCCCCTCGTCCCGTTGGTCGGCGGTTGCCCGCCTCGGGACACACCTTCAGCGGTCTACAACACTTATTGCGAGGAGATCGACCACATCGCGAACCACCTCGGACTGAGCGGTTCTCAGGCTGAGGAGAAGATGATGTCTCATGGAGGACGCAAGCCTGGGCCCTGGCGCCGCCATGTGCTTCACCACGCCCCGCGCTCCCACGCATCGTTGATTCCGTTCGTGGGAATGCATCGTGGAAGCGACTCAACGCCTCCTTCACTTCCAGGTCATCCGACCGACGGAACACCGCGTCCCTCTTGAAATCCGCCGCACGATTTCCACCACCTTGGATCTGCATCGAAACGCTTCCACCCATTCGATGAACACCCCTCGCTTCGGCTCCGGTCAACCGCTGCCGCCGCTGCCCCTCTCCATCGACTCCACGATCCTTCTCTCCCGGATGCAGGCGATGGGACTCGGCCCAATCCGCGACAGGGACCTCTGCTTGGAATCCCCCAGCGCCTCCGATGTCCTGCCTTGGTGGCTTATAGAGGTTCACAAGAAGGATCAATGTCGGGTGCCCTTGACCCACCTGTCTGCGCTGATGGCCCAGCATCGATTCGGACTGCGTGCCGCCGGCTTCAACCGCCAGGCCATGCAGACCGTTTGCAGCGGTCTACCCTTGGGCAGCCCCGAGGAGCAGGTGAAAATCCTGCACAGGATTCTCATGGGCTTGATTCATCTCGGCGAGAGCGCCGACGAAGACGAGATCGTCACACTCCTGTGCGGCATCGCCCACCTGGAGACGGCCATCGGATCCAACACGGGATGGTTCTCCTCGGGCGCACGGGCCTTGGTCGAAGGAGGAGCCCCTCACGAAGAGGCTCGCCGATCCATCGCCCACCTTGCCGCGTTGCATCCATTCGACGGCATGGACGACACCTTGGGCCGGATCCTCACGATCGGCGAAACCTCCACCTGCCTCGAGTCCATGACCGCCCTGCTCGGTCGAGGCGATACCGGCCTGACGCAGATCGACCTCCACAGCGACACGGCATCTGCAGGGAATCAGGAGGCGATCCTCGCAGTGTTGGAGTGCCTTGAGACAGGCACCTTGGATTCACTGGACCCGTTTCTGAATGACAACTCGTGGCAGACACGGGCCTCGGCAGCGCGACTGGTGGGACACCTGGTCCGACGCAAGACGATCGCACCTGGACCGGCTCTCGAACTGTTGGCGGAGCGGATGAAGGCCGAGGATGACTCCGACAACAGCTGGATTATTTCCCAATGCCTCGGCGAGGTCATCGCCGAGGATCCGGAGGAAGGCATCGATGTGATCTTCAACCACCTCTGCGAGCTCGATGGCAAGGGCGTCACCCATGAGTTGATGGATGCCTTGTCCTTCGGAGTCAGCGAGAAGGTCGATGCCCGCATGTTTGAGGAACTGCGGGACCTCTTCTCCTACGAAGACAGCGCCGGTCGCCGGGCCCTCAACCGCTGCTTGACCTGGGTGGAGGGCCTGCCCCCGAGCCCGCTCGACTGGGTGTGCCTCCCCGTCATCAAGTCGCTCCAATGGGGTCGCCTGAGATTGCCGCGATCGGTTGCACCCTGGTTCTCCGGGGATGGCGACATCGCGAGTCACCTGCTCACGGTCCTGTTGCAACGCGAACGCATGCCAAGCCACACCGCCAATCTGGGGGTTTGGCATCTGAACCGACACCCGGAAACAATGCCGGTCTGGGAATCGCTGGTCTGCCGATCGGCCAATCTGGGCAACGAGGAGGTCTGGGAAGTCTTCAGCGGCATTATCGCCGCCTCGCGAAACGCCACCCGGTTGAGCGCCGCTGAACTACGCTGTGCGCTAGGCGGGGGCGCCCCGATGAATTTGACCGGAGATGCGGCCGGAGTCGGGCGATTGATCGCCATCGCCTCCACTCCATTGAGAACGGCCTACCGCGCCATGGACCTGCTCGCCCACGCGGGCCCCGAGATCCAGACCATCGCACGCCACGCCTTGTCGAGCCTACCCGCTGGAAACAAATGCCCGGCAGACCTGGGAGCGCTGCCACCGCCGAACGGCATCGGTCCTTCGGACAGTGATCCCACCGTCTTGGGCCTTCCCGTCCAGACCGTGCTGCGACCGGAACACTTCGACGCCGAATTCCAACCGATGTTCGGCATGAAGCCGTTGGCTTGGAAGGCGCAGGGTCGACTGTTGGAAGGACTCATCGTCGCCTGTCAGCATCGCACCCACTGGGGAGAAACCCTTTGCAACTGGGGCGATGAACAAGAGGTCCGGCATCTCCTCGAGAGGAACCCATCGAGCCTGGTTCATCAGGCGATTGCCGCCTGCACCATCAGCGGAGTCGATCCGTTGATCGAGGTCGGTGAATCCATCGCCGGGCTGCTGCCCAAAAAGCCGACCAGCGATCCGCTCGCTGCCATCGTCGCCCTCGCCCAGGAACGACTCCAACAGCGTTTGGAGCATTCCCCAGAGCCTACACCACCGAGCCGCACCGACAGGAACTCCGATGCCTACACGTCCGCCGATGAAGGCGTCGATCGGGGCTCCTCGTTCAAGATTCCATGAGCACCAAGGCACCCACAAAAAAGGACTCCTCGGTCCGGAAGTTGGAAGGTCGACGAATTCTGCTCCGGGGGCTCAACGCGAGCGACGAACGGTTGGCCAAGAAAACCGTGATGAATTCCGGCGGCACCGTCGTGCAGAGCCTCCAGGCGGCCGACTTGGTGATCCTCGGGGTCGCGGCGGCTCCCACCGTGGTCGAGTTGGCTCGTCGGAAACGACTGAGGGTCCTCCCGTGGGCCGATCTGGCATCGGATCGCCCCGAGGAACCGGAGCCTGATGACGAGCCGATCCAGGTCCGCAGCGCCGTCGAGTACGCCTCCGATCATCTGCGGATCCTGGACGTGCGCCTTCCCTACCCTGGACGCCCGCTGCCATCGGAACCGCCCCCGGATCGGTTCAACCATCTGTGCCTCGACGAACCATTCCTGAGGGCGGCACGCGCCGTGGCCCTCGGTGCGGCCCAGCGCCTTCCCACCGCCTTGGAGGGCAGCACGGCGGCGTCCAAGACCACGGTAGTCCTCTGGGTCGCCCATCTGCTGGGCCATCCGGTCTTCCGCCTGAACCTCCATGGCCAGACCGACACGGGCGAACTGGTCGGCCGCTATGTCCCGACACGGGCCGGCGAGGAATGGGATGGTGATTCCCTCACGGCGGTGCGCCCGTGGCTCAAGGCCCAGAGCCAAGCGCTGCTGGACCGCGCGGCGAACGAGCGGCGTTCATTGACTGTGCCTGAACGGGCTTTCCTGACGGCGCGTGAAGGATTCCGGGATCGGACTTGGCGCTTTGCCGAAGGCATCCTGCCGCAGGCCCTGCGATCCGGAGCCTGGGTGTTGCTCGACGAACTCAACCTCGCCGAACCTCAAATCCTGGAACGCCTCAATCCGGTGTTGGAATCGCCGCCGAGCCTCCTGCTTTCGGAAGGTGACCAGACCCGATGGGGACCAGGCGGTCTGCCGGTGCACGAGCAGTTCCGACTGTTCGCCACCCTCAACCCCGCCGAATACGCCGGCCGTTCGGCGCTCAGCCCCGCCTTCCGGGATCGATGGTTGCAATGGTTCTCGGCAACCTCTCCGGGCGAAGCGGAGTACACAGCCCAACTGAGGTTCCTCATCCACGGAATCCAGCCCTCGGTCACCATTCACCGCACCCGATACCAGGCCAAAAACGTCGAACCGTTGCTGGATCGACTACGACAGGTGCCCGAGGTGGATGCGTTGATCCAAGCCTTGGCCCAATTCCACACCGCCTTGGCCATGGGCGGCGGCGATTCGGGCCATCCGCCGGTCCTCGGTCGCCATCGCCGCGAGCGCTACGTCTTCACCCGCCGCAGCCTGGAAGCGTGCGCCCGCCTCTGGAACGCCCTGCGTCGCGATACTCCACACGACTGTCCTCGCTCCCAACTGGCCACGGCCCTTTCCACCGTGTACCTCAACAAACTCAGCGCCGGCTCTGATCGGAAGGCTGCGATCGGAATGGCCCAGGTGGCCGGCTTGCCGGTGGAGGATGCTCCGTGAGGCCCGCGCACACACCACGGGCCAACACCGAGTTCCTCGAGGAATTGCGTCAACTGGCCTGTCTGGTCTCCGGGGAATCAGACCTGCGGCTGGTGGAAGGGGCTCCGGGTTCAGGTTGGAGCTTCACACCGGAGTTGCGGCGAATCTCCATGGACAGCCAGCGACTGCGGTCGGAGTCCTACGACTTCAATCGTGGGCTGGTGCTGCACGAGTGCGGCCATGCGGCGATCACGCGGCTGATCCCGCTGATGAAGGAGCCCGGAGTCCAACGCGCACCGATCTTTGCCGTGATCAATGCGGTGGAAGATTGTCGCTTGGAAACGTGGCTGCAAGGCCGGCTCCCGGGATCTCGCCCATGGATCCAAGAATACAACGACATCCTCCTCTCGACCGGTTTTGGAATCGAGGTCGAGAAGGTGCAGCAGGACACGCTCTTGGCTCACTTCATCGCCGGACTGCTCAACCGGTGGTGGTTCGGGGACGCGGGAATCTCGCAAAACTATCACGTGCGAGTGCTCGTCGATCGGGCTTGGCCGCACCTGCAGGCGATTTGCCAGGCGATTCCCAGCGGACGGCTGTCCCTCGACGAGGCGACCTGGCGTTACCAGGGCCACCCGCTATCGCATCTTTACGCGGAGGCCGCACTGCCGGCAGGTCGGGAGGCCTGGGAGATGGAGGTTCGATGGTGCCAATTGCAGATGTGGGATCATTTCGTGAACGGCATCCTTCCGATCGCTGAATCCATCTACCCACGCCTCCGAGGTGATGGTCTGAACCCACGACTACGCCGCTGGCTGGACCGATGGTTGGTCGAGCATCACCAAGGACCTCAGCCCATTCCACACCAGGAACCCGACCCGAAGCTCACCCGCCTCCTCCAACGGCTGCAACCCGGCGGCCCTGGCACCCGAAGACCGGGCCGCATCGATGAAGACACCGCGGACCGGACCGCGGGTTTCCAGCATTACCAACGCTGCCTTCAGCAACAGGCCGGCCAGATCGAACGCCTGAGCCGCCGAATCCTCGATCTCCTCGAACCCCGGACCCGCCCCCGGTGGACCGGCCCTCACCGCGTTGGCAACCGCTTGAACCTGAGGTCGGTATACCGATCGGAGTCCGACCCGGACTCAATCGACCGCGTCTGGCAACGTCGCCTTCCGCCAAGCGAACACGACGGATCGATCAACTTATTGGTAGACATTTCTGGATCGATGGCAGGCCCAAAGATAGAAGCGACCGTTCAAGCCATCGTACTCCTTGCGGAGGTGTGTCAAAAGACCAAAATCCCATTAGCTATCTACACTTTTTCAACAGTCAACCACTTTGAAGTCCTCTTGGATTCCGGTGAACCGTTGGACGCTAAAACCCAAAGTCGCATCGGCAATCTGATAACAAGACCCTCCGGTGGAACTGAGATTCAGTCAGCTCTCGAAGCGGTACGCGACCGTCTCGCCACACTCACCACGACTGACAACTACCTAGTCCTCCTGAGTGACGGCCAACACAACGACCAAGAGAACCCAGAGACGGTCATTCACGAACTACAACGCCGCTGTGTCCGCATCATTGGCCTAAGTCTGGGCCAAACCTCCGACGCCATCAAAAGGTTTTTACCCAACTCGTGCGTCAACCTTGAGCCTCACAAAGTTGCAGATGTCTTCGTTGAATTAGCCACAGAATTTGTAAAACAGCACAGCAACCAAACGAGATCATGATGCTAATTCAAAATGCGTTATTAGCTGGGGGCAACCGATTGAAGCTCAACAAATATGCCTGAAGAATTGCCGCCTCGAGAAAGGCTGGTGCATCAAACCCCTGTCGATCAACCGTAAAACAGTCAACAGTCAAATCAGCGAGATTAATTTGGTTACTATACCGAGCGTTGGGAGACAATTCCATCAAATGCTTTAAATCTGCATTCGGACCAAATTCAAACAAATCATTACCACTTTTCACTGCAGTAAATGAATAAGGAATAATACGATAAACCATTTTGGCTAAACCTAACCCTTGCGGAAGCTTACCAAAATTGTCGAATTTTCCGGTCATTCCAACGTACACAATTTCATCGCAAGGGTTCTCCGGTTTCCGCTTCATCTTTACAACATATACACCCAAATCCTTCGGCCATTGCAGACCATTAACTGTACGAGAATTGAGCTGATAATACCGACCCAATTGATCCATCCGGTGTATAATGTGACTGTAAAAAGCTTGAAAGTCTAAAACGTTAGTAAAACTGGTATTGCAAGATTGAATTAATTGGTTGAAATTAAAACCCTGATTGTACGGAAGTCCGCCTGCGGGATTCGGTCCGCCTGCGGGATTCGGTCCGCCTGCGGGATTCGGTCCGCCTGCGGGATTCGG
>VFQT010002331.1_pt1 | contig 19807 bp, 17 predicted proteins | sample 3512381 | NCBI WGS metagenome assembly VFQT01 (sample SAMN10412376, study PRJNA504923) | tailings metagenome | isolation source: Relicate 2 Philex TSF3 active mining site | place: Philippines: Tuba, Benguet | collected 2017-08-29
CAGCTTGATAGGTTGCATTCAGCAAGATCATATTCAACCCAAACTCTTTATTTCGCGGACTTCCTGTTGGAAACTTTGCAAACCCTTCGCTGTTAGTGGTGTCTGAATAATATGCGAAATAAGTATCTATATATCCGGAATAAGAAAAGTGACCAGTAGAATCATCGTGATCGTCATACGGATCAAGTTTTGTTCCTGTGAAACTGATGTCAGTTGAATCTTTTTGTGCTTCAAGGTGAAATACAACAAGTGATGTAAATATTACTACTAATACAAGCTTCATTTTCATACAACAAGTTTAGAAAAATTCATCATTCCGACAGTAGTGTTTAAAGCCTTCGATTTAATTAGAATAAGAAAAATCTTTTTGTACATTCGATAAGACTAAAGTTATCCGCTATGGGTCAAGAAGAAGATAAGATCAATGATCTTGAAAAGCGCTACCGCGAATTATGGGACCGCCACCAGGCTTTGAAAGAAGAGATTCGCACGAATTATGCAGAATTTAAAGCGTGGAAAGAAGGCTCAACTCCGGTAACAACCGAAAAGCCATTGTCCGCTGAGGCACCAATTCCCGCCTCCGAAGATCGCCCCGTTCAAGCTGAAACACCCAAAAAAGAAAAACAACTCATCGATTGGGAACATTTTGTCGGTGAAAAGCTCTTGGCCCGAATTGGAATTGCTATCGTTCTCATTGGTGTGGCCATCGGTGTGAAATATGCGATTGACCATCAACTGATCGGTGTAGGATTGCGAATTGCTGGAGGTTATTTAGTTGGAGCAATTTTAGGATTTGTAGCCATTCGTTTGCATAAGAAATACGAGGCTTTCAGTGCGATACTGGGCAGTGGGGCTTTGTCAACTATTTATTTCATGACCTATGCGGGATATGCATTTTATCATGTGTTTCCGCTCGGACTTGCCTATGGAGGAATGTTATTGACAGTAATAGCCACTGTATTTGCAGCCCTTCGAATGAATCGCGTGATCATCGCTCATTTAGGTTTAGCGGGAGCTTATTTGTTGCCTCCACTCGTTAGTACAGGTAATCAACATATTAGCTACTATTTGGGTTACATGCTTTTGATCAATGTTGGTATGCTGGTGCTATCATTCCTACGTGCTTGGAAAAGCTTGTTCATCCCCATTATAGCATGGTCCATCATTATTTTCATTGTTTGGTTTGCAGACGATTTCAGACCACAGGACACCTGGTTGGCAACTATCTATATTTGGTTGTTCTACATCGTAATTTCTCTTGGCGTAAAAGCAAGTAGTTTGCGTTTGAAGGAATCTTTAGATGCATGGGGACATACGCAATTATTTGCCTTAACAACCTTCACGTTTTTAGGTTTAAATGCTGCAGGTCACAATTCTGATTTAATGAATTTGCTGGCTGGGGTAGTTCCTGTTTTGGCATTGGTGCTTTATTGGTTGAAGGACAAACAACTGGCAGATAACTCAGGAACAGACCTCCATCTGTGGTTGGGCATTGGAGCAATGTTCATGTTGCCTTTTTCAGCCTATTATCCGGTATTTATACTTGCAATTGCTACTTCGATCTGGTCGTGGTGGGCAATGGGTGTTCGGGTTGAATTGATCCGTATTCTGGGTGCATTGTTTACGGGCATTATGGGATTGGTGATCATGTCAACGGGGTTCACCAGAACGATGGGTGGACATACAGAGGTGGCATGGATGAACGATTATGTGCTGGCTTTGGTGTTTCTTGTTGTTTTCCATTTGGTGCTCTATTGGCGACTAAAAGCTCAATTTGCGGCGGTTGAAAATCGCATTTATATACAGATCAATTCCTTGGTGCTGGTTACATTAACGGCTGTGTCTGGATTCATGGCCATTAAATATGCCGGAAATCTCGCATTAGCTGAGCTTAAAGACCCCAAAGAGCCCATCACCATCTTTACCAATTTAGATCGCTTAGACCCGAATAAAGCTCAAGCTTATCGCATGCTCGGTTACTTATGGATGGCCTTTGTTTTGGCATGTTCTATTTGGTATCGTAAATCGGTGCTTGCTTTGGTGAACGCTTATCGGACAGGGATACGAATTAGTTTTTTATTGGGACTATTTTTCTTGTTGGTAGGTGTGACCTATGTCAATTCCTGGTCGGATGATTTTAATAACGGGGATATAGACCGAACCATGTTCGAAGCTTCACGCTATGGTTTCTTTGTTGTACTTTGTTTCATTGGCTGGTTCCAATGGCGAAGCATGCGCGAATCTACTTGGGAATTGGCATTTGGACACGTTGGATTATTGTGGCTGCTTTCCTTGGAATTGATCCATTGGTCACTGATCTACGAAATAGGAGTGGGCTACAAATTGTTGCTCTCTTTGCTATGGGGAACTTACGCCGTTTTCTTGCTCATTCGTGGATTAAAAACAGAGTCCTCAGCTTTACGTGTTACCGCACTGTCAGTTTTGGGAGTCATGTTAATGAAGTTATTCTTTTACGACCTGACAATGCTTAGCACCATCACCAAAACCTTGGTATTCCTATTGGTAGGAGGTTTACTCTTGGTTGGAGGTTATTTTTACCAGCGTATGTCGAAACAACAAGAAGAGTGATAAACATCTTCGGTGCTTTCCGTATCTTTGCGCCATGGTGAAGATTCGTGATATAGAATTGGGGGAGTTTCCGCTTTTATTGGCGCCAATGGAGGATGTAAGTGATCCGCCGTTTCGTGCCTTGTGCAAAAAGCACGGAGCTGACCTGATGTATACCGAATTCATTTCCTCTGAAGGACTGATCCGAGATGCGATCAAGAGTCGTCAAAAGTTGGACATCTTCGATTACGAGAAACCAATCGGTATTCAAATTTTCGGAGGGGATGAGGAAGCGATGGCCTTATCTGCAAAGATCGTGGATGCGACGCAACCAGATTTATTAGATATCAACTTTGGTTGTCCTGTTAAAAAAGTAGTTTGCAAAGGCGCTGGAGCGGCGGTTCTAAAGGATGTTGATCTCATGGTTCGCTTAACAAAAGCGTGCATCGATTCTACCAAGCTTCCGGTTACTGTTAAAACCCGTTTAGGCTGGGATTTCGACAATATCAACATCATGGAAGTAGCAGAGCGATTGCAAGACATTGGAGTAGAGGCGCTTTCTATTCATGGAAGAACACGATCGCAGTTGTACAAAGGCGAAGCAGATTGGCATTATATTGCTGACGTAAAGAATAATCCGCGTATTAAGATCCCCATTTTCGGAAATGGCGATATCGATTCACCGGAAAAGGCTTTGGAATACCGAAATACATTCGGAGTGGACGGAATCATGATAGGTCGTGCAGCCATTGGTTATCCGTGGATCTTTCGTGAGATCAAACACTATTTTGCAACCGGAGAAAAATTAGCTCCTCCCACAATTCAAGAACGCGTTCAAGCCGCTCGCGATCATTTGGAAATGAGCGTGAAATGGAAAGGAGAACGTTTAGGAGTGGCAGAAATGAAACGACATTACACGAATTATTTCAAAGGAATTGCTCATTTCAAGGAATACCGTACAAAACTGGTAACCTCTTTCGACCTGAATGAAATTCAGGATCTATTGAATTATCTGGAGGAAAATTGGCAGCAATTTGAATTGGTCAGCGAGTCTCGTTGATCATTCCACTACGTAAGTGAATTTCACACGCGCATGCTCAAATTTGGCGAAACCTGTTCCAGGTGTGAACGTCAGTTTTTTGGCCGCATTTTGAGCCGGCATAAGTGCAGGTGTACCTTTGATGCCTTCTGCGTCCACGACTTTAGCAGACGTCACTTTACCAGTGCGATCGATCGCCACTTCAACAGTTACAGTACCCGCTTGCTTATACGTGATTGTAAGCGGAGTTTCGCTTGTGATCACTCGTCCGCTTTCAACAGCAGTTCCGGAAAGCAATTGTCCGAATGATTGAAAGGAAAAGAATAGTGCTGCAATAAGGATCAATCGTTTCATATCAGGAAATTTCTGCCCAATTCGGTTTGTCCCGAAGGCGTTTCACTAACTCGATACGCAAGAAATGGTTTTCAGGTTGCTCTAATCGGGGATCTTTTTGCAAAATTTCGCGAGCACACTCACGCGCCTGAGCTACCAGTGGACCATCCTTCGCCAGATCAGCTATTTTAAGGTCTAAATTTCCGCTTTGCTGTGTTCCCATGATATCACCTGGACCTCGTAGTTCCAAATCCACTTCAGCGATCTCAAATCCATCGTTTGTGCGTACCATTGTAGATAGTCGCTTTTTGGTGTCATTGGAAAGCTTGTTTCCCGAAAGTAGGATACAATAGGATTTTTCTGCACCTCGACCAACTCGTCCGCGCAACTGGTGCAATTGAGACAATCCAAATCTTTCAGCGCTTTCAATGATCATGACGGAAGCGTTGGGTACGTTCACACCCACTTCGATAACTGTAGTTGCGACCATGATCTGCGTTTTTCCCTCCACGAACTGACGCATTTCGTAATCCTTGGCCTCTGGCTTCATTTGTCCGTGAACAATGCTTACGCGGTAATCCGGCAAAGGGAAGGCGCGACAGATAGATTCGTAGCCATCCATCAAATTCGCGTAGTCTAATTTTTCGGATTCTTGAATAAGTGGATAGACAATGTACACCTGACGTCCTAAAGCAATTTCCCGCTTGATGAAACCAAAAACCACTAAGCGGTCCTTCTCGAATCGATGCTCCGTTGTAATCGGCTTTCTTCCTGGAGGTAATTCATCAATTACCGAAACATCCAGATCACCATAAAAAGTCATGGCTAAAGTGCGTGGAATTGGCGTTGCCGTCATCACCAAAATGTGCGGGGGAACACTGTTCTTCTTCCACAATCGCGCACGCTGTGCTACACCAAAGCGATGTTGTTCGTCAATGACAACAATGCCTAAATTCTTGAATTGGACCACGTCTTCCAATAAGGCATGGGTACCAACCAAAATATGGATGCTTCCATCCAGCAATCCTTCATGGATCCGCTTGCGTTCTGCTTTTTTGGTAGAACCGGTAAGCAATGCGATCTGGATGGGTGTGTTTTCCAATAATTCACTTAATCCAATGTAGTGTTGATTGGCCAAGATTTCCGTTGGAGCCATCAATGCTGCCTGAACTCCGGTGTCAATACCCATTAGCATGGTTAGCAAAGCCACGACTGTTTTTCCACTACCTACATCTCCTTGCAATAAGCGGTTCATTTGATGTCCGGAACCCAGATCTTTTCGGATTTCTTTTAAAACGCGTTTTTGCGCATTCGTAAGAGGAAAGGGAAGGTGCTTTTCGTAAAAGTCTAAAAATATTTGACCGACCTCCGTGATCTGATGTCCAGCCGTTTTACTCAATGAGATTTGCCTGCGCAGTAATAACTCCAATTGTAAATGAAGTAATTCTTCAAATTTGAAACGAGCACGAGACTGTTGTGCCAACTGCACATCTTTCGGTGCGTGAATGGCTTGAATAGCGCGATGGATATCGGGAAATCGATAATGGTCGAGTAAATGCTTTGGAAGCGTTTCAGGCAATTGTGAAATTCCACCCTGAGCCAATAAACTGAGGATGATCTTGTGTAAACCACGTGAATGAAGTCCTGCACTGGTAAGTTTTTCAGTGCTGGAATAAACAGCTTGCCATCCCAAGTTTGGATCGACCATTGCCATGGGGATCACTTCCGGATGAGGTATGTTCCAATTTCCACCAAATTGTTTGGGTTTACCAAAGACTTGTATGGGAGTATGTGGTTTTAAATTCGGCAACACGAATTTGTAGCCTTGAAACCAAACAAGGTCAATCGTTCCGGTACTGTCTTGAAATTTCACCGTCAAGCGTTTTGCACGACCTGTCCCGGTTTCTTTGATGCCAATGATCTGTCCCTTGAGCTGAACGAAATTATCTATTTGACCAATTTCACTGATCGTGTGGTATCTCGAGCGATCGATATAGCGAAAGGGAAAATGAAATAAGAGATCCTGATAATTGAAGATACCCAATTCTTCCCGCAACAATTTTGCCCGTTGTGGCCCAACGCCTTTAACAAATTCTACAGATGTCTGTAACCAATCACTCACCCTTCAAAGATAAGGAAGATACGAAATGAAAAAAAGTGTTAAATGTTTAATGTTTTGCACAAAAGATTAAACAAAACTAATAAGTGCTTGTTTCTAAGATCGTAACAAAACAACTTATTATGAAAAAAGCACTATTTAGTATTACATTTTTGACCCTGGCATCTGGGGCGATGGCACAAGCACGTTTACAAGTTATTCACAATTCAGCAGATGCAGCAGCAGCAACGGTTGACGTTCGCGTAAATGGAGGTTTTCCGGATGCGTCATTTGACGATCTTTCATTCCGCGAGGCAACACCTTTTATTACTGTGCCTGCAGGAACCTACACGGTTACTATTAACGGACCTTCCAGTGTTGATGCAAGTTCGCCGGTATTTACAAAGTCTTTGACCGTAGTTGATGGCGAAACGTATGTGGTAATGGCTGCAGGGATTGTAAGTCCAACAGGATATTCTCCGGCAACACCATTTGACTTATTTGTAAAAGCAGACGCCCAAGAAGCAGCTAGCGTGCCGACTAACAACGATATCTTGATCTTCCACGGGGCGACTGATGCTCCGGCGGTTAAAGTGTCAGAAGTTTCCAACCCATTAGCGGTGCTTGAATTGGCTTCGGGAGCTGAGTTTGGCGATTTTACAAATTATATTGTTGTTCCAAATGATGATTATTCGGTACAAATCCGCACGATGGATCAAACAACCGTTGCTCAATACAGCGCACCTTTGCAAACTTTGGGAGCTAGCGGTGCTGCGTTGACAGTGATGGCGTCCGGATTTTTAAATCCATCAGTCAACTCCAACGGAGCGGCATTTGGTTTGTTCGCAGTGTTAGCGGATGGTACAGTTATTCAATTGCCAAGTCAGGCTATTTCAACCGCTCGTTTGCAAGTGATTCACAATTGTGCAGCAACAGACGCAGCAACTGTAGGAGTTTGGGTTAACGATGCTATCAACTTGATACCGGCGTTCCAATTCCGCACAGCGACAGCATTCATTGATGTACCAGCAAACACGAACTTAGAAATAGACATCACAGCTCCGAATGCTGCTTCTAGTGCAAGTCCATTATATACGCAGACAATTAACTTGGCTGGTGGTGATAAATATGTGGCCATTGCTTCAGGAACGATTGGTTCAGGAACTTATTCACCTGCAACACCATTCAATATCATTGCATTTGGTGGAGCTCGCGAAAGCGCTAATGCAGCAAATCAAGTAGCGGTAAAAGTATTCCACGGAGCAACAGATGCACCGATGGTAGATGTACGTGAGACAGCTATTCCAGCAGGAATTATTGTGGACAGCTTATCTTACGGTGAAAATGTTGGTTATTTAGATTTACCAAATGCAGCATTTGAATTACAGATCGAAGCCGGAGGAACACCGGTGATTTCATACGACGCAGATCTGACGACTTTGGGAGGAAACGCAATTACAGTATTGGCTTCTGGGTTCTTGGATCCAACAACGAATAACAACGGATCTGGATTTGGTTTGTGGGTTGCTTTGCCAACAGGAGGGAACTTGTTAGGCCTGCCTGTAGCATCAGGATTATCAGTAAACGAGGCAGTAGGATCAACGTTGAAGTTTTATCCAAATCCGGTAACAACTTCATTGGTGGTAGAAAATACAGTAGAAGGAGATATTTTAACAATTTCTGACTTGTCAGGTCGAACAATTTTGACTCAAAACTGTTCTAATATGCAAACAGTTTTATTGTTAGAAGGAGCGCCTGCAGGACAATACTTGTTGTTCAACAACGGAATGCCTGTGGGAAAACTGGTAAAACAGTAGTATTTTTAGTAGTGGTTAGGTAAAAGAGAAGAGGGATGCTTTTGTCATCCCTCTTTTCGTTGTTTCCAGTCAATTTCAATCAGGATAACCGTTAAAAATTTTGTTGAGTTCTTGGGTCAAACGGCATAAAAAAAGGGATGTAAAAACATCCCTTTTTTAGTTTGATTAAGCTTATTTTGAGACTTTTTTAAGACCACTTTCCAACCATTTTTGGAAAACTGAAGGATCGGAATGATTTTGATAATCCGCAGAACCTACTGGTACATCTTTACCGTCTGGAGTTTGAATCACATAATACGGCTGAGAAGATGTTTTGTATTCTTCAATTTGTTTTGCAGTCCATTTGTTTCCGATCGTTTTGATAGCGAAATTGCGACCATTCAATTGAATAGTTTTTTGTTGATCTTTTGGCAATTCAGTGCGTTCGTCAACATATAGTGACACAATCACGAAATCCTCTCTCAAATGTTCGATCACGCCAGGCTCACCCCAAACGGATTGTTCCATTTTTCTACAATTCACGCAGCCCCATCCTGTAAAGTCTACGAATAATGGCTTGTTTACTTCTTTCGCGTAAGCCAAAGCTTTGTCATAGTCATTGAATGCTAACAGACCTTGCGGACCTTCGTGCATGCCATCAACTGCGTGTGTCGAAGATTGAACACTTGTGTTTCCTCCGCCACCGAAGCCTTTTGGAGATTCAGCGTAAAAGTCAGGCGGTAAAAATGCATTGACAAGTTTCAAAGGTGCACCCCAAAGTCCTGGGATCAAATACATCGTGAATGCCAGTGTTAGCGTTGCAATCATAGTGCGTCCAACAGAAAGTCTGTCTACTTCACTGTCATGCGGCAATCGGAGCTTACCGAACAAGTATAGCGTCAACGTTCCAAATACTGCAACCCAGATTGCGATGAAAATTTCTCTTTCCAATAGGTGCCATTGCATCGTTGTATCAGCAGTAGAAAGAAATTTGAAAGCAAATGCGATTTCAAGGAAGCCTAAGAAAACTTTAACTACATTCAACCAACCTCCTGAACTTGGCATTGAATTCAACCATGACGGGAATAAAGAGAATAACATGAACGGCAATGCTAAAGCCAATCCAAAGGCAAACATTCCTACCATCAATGCGCTACCACCTCCGTAAGCTGAAAGTCCTCCTAACAAACCACCTAAAATTGGTCCGGTACAAGAAAACGATGCCAAGGATAATACCAACGCCATAAAGAAAATTCCAACAAGTCCACCTTTATCTGCTTTCTCATCAGCTTTGTTTGTCCATTTGGCTGGTAATTGAATTTCGAATGCTCCAAGGAACGAAAGTCCGAAAAGGAACAACATCAAAAAGAAGAAGATGTTGAAATAAACGTTCGTAGACAATTCGTTCAAGATATGTCCAGCACCTGTTATTACTACGATTCCACCGAGTAGCACATGGATCAGAACAATGGATCCTCCGTACAAGAAGGCATTTTTTATTCCTTGTGCTCTGGTCTTACTACGTTTTGTAAAGAAACTTACAGTCATCGGGATCATAGGAAAAACACATGGCATGATCAACGCTGCGAATCCGCTGAAAAATGACAAGAAGAAAACACCCCAAAGTGATTTATTTGACACTTCATTTGTGTTCTTCTCTTTATCCGGCTTTTTCTCGTTGGCAATGGTCGTTTTTGCATTCGGATTAGGCTCTGGCGTATCATTCCCCAAATTTCCTGAAGCAGCAGCTGTGTTTTCACCGGTAGTTTCCTCTACACTTGCTGTTCCGTCTGCATTTGGTTTTACTTTCACACTGAAAGTGCCATCATATGGAGGCAAACAATGAGATGCATCGCAAGGCTGGAAGGAGTAACTACCACTAACTGTAAATTCTTTGTCCGTTATGATTTTAATTTTTTGCTTAAATTTTACTTTTCCCTCATGAAAACATAAATCTTCATCAGATTCTTCATCATGTTTAAGAATTGGTTTTGGCTCTGTTACACCCCCTACTAATTTGTAATCTTTACTCTTGTTTACAGTATATTTGGTAGCATAACCAAAGCTTCCTTTTGGCAGAACGATTGCATTGATGTGCCACTCCTTAGCGATGGATACCTCTGCTATAACGGTAGCCTCGTTGTCTTTCCCCATTTCAACAGAGAATTTCCACTTGGCTTTGTCCTCTGGGAACTCTAATCCTTGGGCTCTAACGGCAAATGAGCATACGAAAAGCACTGCTGAAAGTGCTGCAAAAAGCTTGGTCTTCATAGAAAAAATCTGCATGTGTTTAAGGAATTATAATGGTAAACGGGACATCAACCGGAGGAAGACACATCACGTCGTTACAGACCATGTAGGTCACGTAACCGGTTAATGTTCCCTTTGAACCGGATTTGATCTTTTGGGTGAAACGCACTTGATCTTTGAAAAAGTCCAGTGTTGCTTCAAAATTTTCATCGTATTCCTGAATAGGTTTTGGTTCTGCGATCGGCCCGTCAACAGTGATTCCAGCTGATTCGGTATATACAAAGTTTGTGGGCACAGGACCAATGTCGTTCTTGATGTGTTGGCTGTATAAATGCCATCCCCCGGCAATAGTTGCCTGAAATTCAACTTCTTTCGTCTCGTTGTTGTAGCTAAATGACCAAGAAACTTTTTCCTGTGCTTGGACTGCCAACGTTAAAAAAAGGGCAAAAAAGAAGACAATTCGTTTTATCATGATTGGGTAATATCGTCAATCAAAACTACAAAACGAATTGTCGTCATCAATAGAACAATCCAATAAATTCTTGAAAAGCTAAAATTTCAATTCCACAATGTGGTCTATCGGTATCCACATACCGCCTTTTAAACAGATGTACTTTTGACCTGTTGCCCAAATAGTGGTATTTACGCGTTTTAAACCGCTATCGTCATGGAAGATGATCCCCACTTTAGTATGATAACCATTACCCAAGCGCGTCGCCTCTTCCAGTTTTCGGTGGATATCTGGTTCTTGTTTTACAGCTAAGGGCTCCTTGAATGTCAATTCTTTGACAAGCTCTTTTTCGATTACTTCTGGTTCCATGGTTTTTATCGTTTGCAGGTTACCTAATTTAAGTAAATTTTTAAATGAAATCAAGAAGTCGGAAAAAAATCATTTTTTTCAACGCGCAGGATGGTGCGTGATGAAGCATCTGCTAAACAACGCTTGTCTACTTTGATGCCCGGAATCCAGATAACTCCACTTTCGTCGGCTAAGACCCGGAAAACTTTGCGATCGTTTTCAGGAATACCAGCGTCTTTTAAGATCTTGTGAACCCGTTGTTTTCCTTTTAAGCCAGGAGGTGACATCGTATCGTCTGATTTTACTAATCTAATAAGCAGTTTTCCAGCGATCTTTTCTGGATCGAGATAAATACAATTGAGATCAAAAGCCGCCGGAAGTGTTTGCACAACTTTACTCTTGAAATCCCAAGTGGAATTGTTGATCGTCGAGACTTTCGGTTTTAACGTATTTTTAACGTGCTGAAGTGTAGTAAACCCAAAATCTATTTTAGCTCCTGATTGCAATTTCTCGAAGGTGTTGGCTCTTTTCAATAAATGATTTGGTGCACCAATTTCTCTTAAAAAAGTCAATCGCTCGGCTTGATCCCATTGAGCCCATTCCTTTATATCGATCGTTTGTTCCAATTGCCATAACTCTAATGCCGGTAAAATTCGCTTACCAAGTTCTACTTGATTCTCACGGAGTTTTTCTTGAAGGTAAAGGATACTCTTCGCAAGATCCGGATTTTCATTTTCCAGAAAAGGTAATAAGTGATGACGAATTCGATTGCGCAAATAGTTATCTGTTTGATTGGAGGAATCTTCCCGCCAGTCTAATTTATTCGCTAAAGCAAAGTCGTACAATTCTACCTTTCGCAAGTTTAAAAATGGACGTATAAACTGTTGACGGAGCTGGTGCATTCCAGCCAAACCGTAACTCCCACCTCCTCGGGCCAATTGCGTAAAGAATGTTTCCAATTGATCATCTGCATGGTGCGCCAACAAAACAATTCCATTTGGATGTAGATCAGTCCATTTACGCATGGCTTGGTATCTGATCTTCCTCGCTTCATTTTGTACGTTTTTTCCCTTGCGTTTCAATAGTTTCGGATCAGCTTGGACTATATGTAGCGAAAAGCTATAATTGACGCATAAACTGCGAACAAAAGCCTCGTCGGCGTCACTTTCTGCTCCACGCAAATGATAATTCACATGTAGCACGTCTGCATTTCGTTTTTGCAAGTAACACACATGTAACAATACGCGGCTGTCAAGTCCACCGCTGCAAGCGATGAGCATTGGTCTGTCTTTCGGGACCAATTGTTCAAAGGCATCGATTACCACGGACATGTGCCAAGGAGATTCAAAAGTTTGCCGACTTTTATTTGACATTCCGCATATTCTTTCTCAGGATCTGAAAGACTTGTGATCGCGCCACCAACGGGACAAGACAGGTAGTTTTCCTGTTTGTTGTAAATAAACGAACGGATCATCACATTCAGATCAATGATACCATTTGGGTCGCGGTAACCAATACTTCCGGAGTATAAACCACGTGAAAAAGACTCGTGCGTTTCGCTCAATCGAACTGCTGAACGCTTGGGAGCACCGGTCATGCTGCCCATAGGAAATAATGCTTTTAAGATCTCAGTAAATCCAATTTCTGGTCGTAAGTTACAAGAAACGGTTGAGATCATTTGGTGAACCATCGGAAACGAATAAATGGCGCACAATTCGTCTACTTGAACGGAGTTCTTTTCAGCGATCTTAGAACAGTCGTTTCTTACAAGATCTACGATCATGACATTTTCAGCACGCTCTTTGGGATCGGATTTCAACTGCTCGATGATGCGCTGATCTTCTGTTGGATCCGCCGATCTTGGAGCTGTTCCTTTGATCGGTTGACTGATCAATTTGTTTCCTTCTACACGAAAAAAGCGTTCCGGACTAGCAGAAACCACTTCCCAATTCGGACTGTTCCAATAAACACTAAATGGAGTAGGAGATTGGCTTTGCAAATGCTTAAAAAGTGATTTCCCATCGAAATCGTTCACCTGTTCTGCGTAGAATTCCTGACAGTAATTGATCTCGTAGATGTTTCCCAATTGAATTTCGTTTTTCAAGGTTTGTACACGAGATAAATAGGTTTCGCGCGATTCACGTGCTTTCCAGCTTACTTTTTCAGAAGGCTTGTAATCCATTGCTGGAGTAGTATTGGGAACAATACGAGTCTCATTAGCAGTCCAAAGACGTAGTAAAGGAAACGAACTGGGCTTTTTGGTTTTCTCCAGATTTAAAAAGTGGTGTCCGAGATCATAGCTGATCGCAATGAATACAAAATCATGTTTGTGGCTTTCTAGAAACGCATCAGCCAAATACAGCTCCTGCGGATCGAACAGTTCAAAAACTGCTGCTTCCCCCAAGCCGATAAGGCGCTTTTCATGGTCCAATTGCACATTGATCTCGTACATAGTACAAATTTACGTGGAAATGATCGAATGACGTTGTTTCTGAAATGTGTAAATTCGTTTCATGCTATACCGCATTTTAAAATGGTTGGTGGGACTTGGAATTCGCATGTATTACAAAGAAGTGCGTATTCATGGTTCAGACAGGATTCCTTCGGAAGGTCCGGTGATTTTGATCGCCAACCACCCCAATACCCTCATGGATGCCTGGATGGTGGGGTATGCCAGTAAACGAAAGGTCCATTTCTTAGCCAAGGCGACGTTTTTCAATTCTCCATTTAAAAAGAAAGTATTGAGTGCTTTGGGTATGATCCCGATTAATAGAAAATCAGATGGAGCTACCAGTGGTGTGAGTAATAAGGATTCCTTCGAAGCATGTTATAAATTGCTGGAGCAAGGAGAGGTGTTGGTTGTATTTCCTGAAGGGACTAGTTATTTAGAACGTCGCTTGCGTGAATTGAAAACGGGAACCGCACGCATAGCATTGGAAGTTGAAAAACGCAATGGAGGAAAGTTAGATGTACATATCGTACCTGTAGGCTTGAATTACATCGATGCCGACACCTTTCGAGGCAAAGTCATGGTGCACATTGGTAAGCCGATCTCAATGAGTGAAGAGCTGGTGGAAGCCTATGTTAAAACTCCGGGAAAGGCGGCGCAGCAGTTAACGGAACAATTCCGCATCGCTTTAACAAGGGTTTTTGTGACCATGGACGATGCAATAAAGGAAACAATATCCGACAAATTGCGTTGGATCTTTGATACCCGTTACACCAATCGAGGAGCACAAGTAGAAACCAGTATTCAACTACTGCGAACAATACAGGCGAAAATGGACAGTTTTGCCCTTACAACTCCGTGGAAAGTGGAAGCGATCAGCAAGCAGGTAGAGGAATTAGAGCAAGATTTAGTGAAAGCCGGAATTCGTCCTGATTTTCTGGATCGTCCTTATCGAGCAACGCTTTATAGTCGACAATTTGTGCAGACCACGATATTCTTAGTGGCTTGTTTCCCTTTGTTTCTCTTTGGTTGGTTGCACAATATTGCCACTTACAAATTCATTGGATTCGTAGTTCCTAAAATGTCGAAGGATGTGGAATATCACGCTCCACTAGTTGTGTTATTAGGTTTGCTACTTTATCCGATAACTTATGTAATCTTTTGGCTCAGCGCGGATGCCTTTCTGGAATTGTGGTGGTGGCAAGAATTGATCTATCTAGGAGCGATGCCCTTGAGTGGGATCTTTGCGCATTACTATGCAAGAAGTTACCATCATTTGCGTTCAAAGCGTAAATTCAGTCGTTTTGCGCGCAAGCGTAGAGAGTTTTTTGAGGAGGTGAAATCGAAGCGCGAAAAGCTGAAAGACTTGATTTTTAGTGAATAATCAGATCGTAAAAAAGGATTGAAGGGGCAAAAGCTATTTTTTTTCTCAAAATTGCTTTGCAGGAACGCATGAATTGTTATTTTTGCCCCCACGTTCTTTGGACACTGGTGGGATGGGTGAGAGGCTGAAACCAACAGTTTGCTAAACTGTCGTACGGGTAACTGTACCGCGGGTTCGAATCCCGCTCCCACCGCAACGATGCGGTGAAAAAAAATGAGAAAATCATTTTTGTGCTTGCAAAAGAGAGAAAAGTCACTATCTTTGCACCCGCAAATGAGCATTCCACTTCGCAAGCGGCGAAGTGCTGAAAGACATAAAAAAGCCTAGTTCGGGGCGTAGCGTAGTCCGGTCATCGCGCCTGGTTTGGGACCAGGAGGTCGCAGGTTCGAATCCTGCCGCCCCGACGAAACAAAAGGGGATTCTGATATTTCGGAAATCCCCTTTTTTATTTACTAGGAATAGACATGAGCTCACATAGCTCATCCCGAAAATGATCGGGAGGATAGAGCATCCCGACCTTCAAGTCGGGAAGGTCTCAGGTTCGAATGAACTATGTGTGTTAGAATAAAAAGAAATTAGGTCCCATAGCTCATCCCGAAAACGATCGGGAGGATAGAGCATCCCGACCTTTAAGTCGGGAAGGTCTCAGGTTCGAATGAACTATGTAGATTAGAATAAAAAGAAATTAGGTCCCATAGCTCATCCCGAAAGCGATCGGGAGGATAGAGCATCCCGACCTTCAAGTCGGGAAGGTCTCAGGTTCGAATGAACTATGTGTGTTAGAATAAAAAGAAATTAGGTCCCATAGCTCATCCCGAAAACGATCGGGAGGATAGAGCATCCCGACCTTTAAGTCGGGAAGGTCTCAGGTTCGAATGAACTATGTAGATTAGAATAAAAAGAAATTAGGTCCCATAGCTCAGCTGGATAGAGCAACTGCCTTCTAAGCAGTAGGTCTCAGGTTCGAATCCTGATGGGATCACGTTAAAGCCACCTTCAAGGTGGCTTTTTTGTTTTTAAACTTTCCCCAAACAAACAAGGTAAAATTGCCTTTTTACAAAAATGTAATCGCGTATTTAAATTAATATCGTAATATTGCAATATGTAAATATTACTATGGGAACAACAAAAACCGAACAATTTACAGCAGAACAAGTGGAACAAGCCGCGTGGTTCAAAGCGATTGGCAATCCGGCGCGACTGGCGATCCTGCAATTTCTGGCTAAGCAGTCAAGTTGTATTTGTGGCGATATCGTGGATGAGATCGGACTGGCACAGCCAACGATTTCAGCACACCTCAAAGAACTGAAGCAGGCCGGATTGATCCAAGGAACCATATCCGGAAAAGCAATCTGCTATTGTATTAACCAAGATGCAGTGGCGCGTCTCCAAGAGGCACTGCTTGGCTTTTTACCTCCTGCTAAATCTTCAAAATGTTGCTAATTATTTAATTGAATAGATATGAAACTTTCAACTTTTAAAAACGCGTTGCAGTCTGTGGATAGTCTGCAATTTGTATTGCCAAACGGCCAATCTGTACCGGCTCATTTTCACATCACCGAGATCGGAAACATCACGCGTCATTTCATTGATTGCGGAGGAACTGAACGCATCGAGCGCAAAGTAAATTTCCAATTGTGGGTAGCTGGAGATACGGACCACCGTTTGAAATCAGAGAAATTGCTACGCATCATTGAGTTGGGTGAAAAACAATTAGGTCTAGGCGACTTGGAGATCGAAGCAGAATACCAAGGAGATACTATCGGGAAATTCGCTGTGGAGTTCAATAACGGGATCTTCTTCCTGAAGTCTACACAAACGGCTTGTTTGGCAGAGGATGCGTGTGGTATTCCAGTGGAGAAGCAAAAAGTTTCTTTACAAAGTTTGGGTACCCAATCAGATAGCAGTTGTTGTACTCCCGGTTCAGGTTGTTGTTAAACACAGAGTTATGTTTTTGGTTTCTATCGCGCATCTATGCCGAGAATTAACAACCGGTTTTGATCAGATTTCGGAAGAACGAAAAGCAACACTGGAACAACTCAGTGCATTTGTACAAACACGACTGGAAAATGGACAACAAGTAGATTTAATCTATGTCTGCACCCACAATTCGCGTCGTAGTCATATCGGTCAGATAGCGGGAGCTGTTGCGGCGGCATTTTACGATCTAGATAACATCGAAACGTATTCAGCGGGTACCGAAGCCACTGCGATTCATACGAATACATTGACAGCTTTAGAAGATCTTGGCTTTAACGTACAAACACTTGAAAGTGGATCAAATCCAAAAATGCGTATCGGTTTCGGAACAACGGAACATAGCATCTGTTTTTCCAAGACCATCGACGATGATTCTTTGCCAAAATCGGATTTTGCGGCTTTAATGACCTGTGGTGATGCAGATGAGAATTGTCCGTTCATCCCGGGATGTGCGATCCGTTTGCCATTCCGTTATGTCGATCCGAAAAAAGCTGATGGTACTCCGGAAGTGAAACAAGTTTATCAAGATAAGGTGCGCGAGATCCTGCGCGAACAATTGTATGTATTTTCAAAAGTAACACGATGAACGCAAAACGTAAAAGACTCACATTTTTAGATCGTTACCTCACCCTATGGATCTTTATGGCCATGGCCGTTGGAATTGGTTTGGGTTATGCTTTACCCGGTTTATCGACGGCAATTGATAACATGTCAAGCGGCACCACGAACATTCCGTTGGCGATTGGTTTGATCATCATGATGTACCCACCGTTGGTGAAAGTGAAATTTGCCGAGATCCCGAAGGTGATGGCCAAGCCGAAATTACTGCTTGCGTCGTTCTTCATTACTTGGATCGTTGGACCTTTCATCATGTTCTTGTTGGCAACGACCTTGTTGCGCGATTATCCGGAATACATGACCGGGTTGGTGATCATTGGTTTAGCACCGTGCATTGCCATGGTGATCGTTTGGAATGAATTGGCCCAAGGGAACAGGGAATTGGTGGCTGGATTAGTTGGTGTTAACAGCTTGTTGCAAGTGGCGTTCTTCAGTTTGTACGCGTACTTTTATCTGGAGATCATGATGCCTCTTTTTGGTATCCGCGGCTTGTCCTTAGACGTCACCATCGCTGAAATTGCACAAACGGTCGGGATTTACCTCGGAATTCCTTTTGCTGCAGCAGTACTTACTCGTATGCTGGTTATTCGGGCTAAGGGTATCGATTGGTTGGAGCGCAAATTCATTCCGTTCATTTCTCCGTTCACCTTGATCGCCTTGTTATTTACAATCGTTGTGATGTTCAGTTTGAAAGGAGACCAGATCATTGAATTGCCGCTGGACGTATTGCGTGTGGCTTTGCCTTTGGTGATCTTTTTCATCATTATGTTCTTGCTGATGTTCGCCGTAGGGAAATGGATCGGTGCGTCTTATGCAGATAATGCAACACTCTCTTTTACGGCATCCGGTAACAACTTCGAATTAGCCATTGCAGTGGCGATCGGTGTTTTTGGTGTCAACAGCGGACAAGCCTTTGCAGGAGTGATCGGACCCTTGGTGGAAGTACCGGTGCTCATCGGAATGGTAAACGTAGCGTTTTGGCTCAAAAAGAAATGGTATTAACAAAAAGTTTGCTTCTACTTATAATTCCGCGGGATTATTCCTCCCCCTTTGGAGGGGGAATGAGGGGGAGGATAATGAGATTGGTCTTATCTCAAATAGCAAATTGGAGACTAATTATTAACTCTTCGCCAACCGTCGGACGCGGTCCAAAGGGGGAAACAGTTTTGTCTTCTAAACTTATTGTTGTTGCTGCGAAGCATTCAAACTAGTTTTCCTATCTTTAAAGTATCATGATTCCACTCAGAAAATGTGTGCTTTTGGTGTCGCTGCTTGTGAGCGTGCTTTCGCTTCACGCGCAAGATGATCCTTTAGATCATATTTTGGATTCAATGGTGCGGGTAAATCATGTGAAAGAATTTCGATTGGATCTCCGTTCGATCGGTTACCGTTCGGATACAACTTACTTCATGGAAATCTTGCGCTTTGATCAGCGTGGAAATCGGATCGAAAGCATTGTACCCAAATCGCGCAATCGTTTTGACCGCCGCGTTGAAGCCTACGACAGTTTGAATCGTCGTGTTTTGTTTAGAGATTACGATCCGGAGGATACAACGCATTTTCACACTGAGAAGATCTGGATCTTTCAAGACTCGTTGAATTACCGCATAGAGACATATTCAAGAGGTAAAAAAGTCTCCTATGCAGATATCTCCGCGCGATCTTCGAAAGACACCATGTGGATCACACAAGATGAATACAATTTGGAATACGAGACCCACGATCGAACGGTGTCACGTTACCGTCCTGTTGGAGATACCATGCAGATTTCAGAACACATCAATTTCGACGACGAAATGAAACTCAAAGGTGTCGATTCGTATTATCAAATCGTTCGCTCATTGGATACAGGAACACTCGTGATGCAGGGAGTTTGGAGAGTCAAAGAATCTGAATGGGATGAATTTCATAACGACATTGACCTCATGCGCGATTTTTACCAGAATCCGGAGAAATATATCCAAATGCAGTTGGATGGCAAGTTTGAAATGGAAGTGGATGAAGATCCGTTCATTTACCAGATTTACAATCTAAAAGGACAATTGGTGCAAGATGGTCACGGAATTTTCAAGCAAACTTTCAGCTACAATGTGAACGGACAATTGATCCAACAGATTGGCTGGGGAATATTGGAAGGCGAAGAATACGGAGATCTCGTTCCGATTCATTACACCGATTACGAGTACAACGAACTTGGTCTGCCGCTGAAAGTCACCGAATCCTCCGTCAAAAACAACAACAAACGGATCATGATGTATACCTACACCTATTGGTGATTCGTTTCTACTTTTTTTACCGAAAAAAAGGTAAGCTCTTTCTTTTGACGGCTCAAAAGAAACAAAACGCCTTGTGCCATTCGAAGCCGTTCGGATAAAAAACGGCCTGTCGGTGATTTGAGGCAAAAGTGACAAATCAGGATTTGAAACGCCGAGCGCTTTTACCAAAATCTCACGCCATCCCGTTTTTTATTTTCCTCACTTCCAAGAATGGCAC
>VFQT010002332.1_pt1 | contig 19799 bp, 20 predicted proteins | sample 3512381 | NCBI WGS metagenome assembly VFQT01 (sample SAMN10412376, study PRJNA504923) | tailings metagenome | isolation source: Relicate 2 Philex TSF3 active mining site | place: Philippines: Tuba, Benguet | collected 2017-08-29
AAAGGCTTTGATGAATAAAACTTGATATGCATACAGCGGGTTGATTCCTTGAAGTGCAATCATGATCCCGCCGAAGAAGAGGGCAATGGCAATCGAAAGCAATGGCACGGAGATTGCCTGAAGTTGCTTGTTACTTACCGATATCTTCATCAACCCTGATTCTTCCTCTTTTGCTGGTTAATTTGAAGAGGGGAGACGCACACGCGCCTCCCCTCTTCTAGAGTCACAGGACTCTTACAACTTAACTCCAGTTGCAACAGTTCCGTCGAGGACCTGTGGCGTTAGAGCAGCCACCTTGTCCTTGATGTCCTGAGCGAGTGTGGAATCGAAGTCATGGTAAGGAGCAAGGCCGACTTCACCAAAGAAGTTTCCGCCAGCGATTGATCCATCTGCTGCCTGCTCGATTAGAGCTGCAACGCCCTTGTCGATCAACTTCATCGCTGAAGTTACGAGGCAAGGTTGTGCTTCAGGCAGTGTTCCCCATTGATCAGCGTCGACACCGATGCAATATGCACCTGGGGTCTTAGCGATCTCGAGGAGCGCGCCGTTACCGGTATTTCCACCAGCACCGAAGATGACGTCATAACCCTGGGAGAGCAACTGCTTTGCAGTGGCTGCGCCCCATGCTGGGTCATTGAATGCGTTATCTGGTGCGTGATAGACGAGACGAGTCTCTGGATAGCTCTTGCCCATTTCCTGAGCTGCGTAGGCAACGCCATTACGGAAGCCTTCGCCGAAGTAACGAACTGGTGGAACGACTTCGGTGCCGAGAACGGCGCCAGTCTTTCCAGAAGTTGTTAGGTGGCCAGCAAGATAGCCGGCAAGGAAGCCAGCCTTATCTTCTGGGAACACAAGGCCAGTCAAGTTCGGCAGCGCAGTTCCTTGGAACTGGTCGACACCGATGAACTTGATATCTGGATATTGATTTGCTGCGGTAGTCATCGCTTCAGCCATCAAGAAGCCGACGCCGATGATCACGTTGTAACCATTATCGGCAAATTGCGCGATGTTGGTTGCATAATCCTTTGGATCGATAGTCTCGATGTACTTCGCGAAACCACCAACTGTCTCTGCGCCAGCTACAGCACCTTCCCAAGCAGACTGGTTGAATGACTTGTCATCAACCTTGCCAGTGTCGGTTACTAGGCCGATACAGAATGCACCTTCAGTGCCGCAATCAGCTTCTGAGATTGCTGCATTCTCATCGCTGCTGCTGCAGCCAACGAGACCGAATAGTGAAATGCTTAACGCTGCGACGATAGTCGCAATACGCTCGAACATGTAACTCCTCTCAAGTGACTAACGCGTGATTAGTGCGTTAGCAATAATCGATCGATTATCTCCCAACGAGAGTAAATCCTTATCAAGAAATACGCGGGGAACGCGTTGGAGACGTCCGAAATCCTATCCAAGCGCGATTTCAATTATTAGCCGCCTACGGCGATGGCTTGCGTGGCTTCTATTACAAGAAGGTAACGAATGAGAGGTAAGTACGCTCCAGCCCAGGTGAAGCAAGGGTAAAGGTTGGGTTTAGGCTAGGCAGGTGCGCACCATAAGTTGGAGCGAAGCAGATGGCCAGATCCACCTGCTCGACCAGACGCGGCTGCCTTTGGAAACTGTCGAATTGGTGATTGATGACCATCACCAATTAATAGATGCAATCAAGCGTTTGGCGATTCGCGGCGCACCAGCGCTCGGTGTCGCAGGCGCATTTGGCGTAGCTTTGATCGCCAAGAATGCGGAGCGCGATTCCTGGAGTGCTGCAAGCATCGATAAAGCAGTTGATGAGTTGCGAACTGCTCGACCGACAGCGGTGAATCTTGCTTGGGGAGTAGATCAAGTACGGCCGCTTCTCAAAGATGGTGCGGCAGCGGTGTTAAAGCGCGCCCTCGAGATGGCTGCAGAAGATGGTCGGGCCAATCGCGCAATGGGTTCCCTTGGTGCAGACCATCTAATTGAACTCCTCGCTAAATCTGGCAAGAGTGGTGATTTCACAATACTTACTCATTGCAATACCGGTGCGCTGGCGACCACCGAGTGGGGAACTGCTCTTGGCATGATCCAAGAACTAAATGATCGCGGAAAGCTTCGCGAGGTTTTCGCCGATGAGACCAGGCCGCTGCTCCAGGGCGCTCGTCTGACCGCATGGGAATTGGCGCAGATTGGAATTCCATATCGAATTCTTCCGGATGGTGCAGCCGCAAGTGCGCTCTTTGCGGGGCTAATCGACGCTGTGGCAATCGGCGCGGATCGGATTGCACGTAATGGCGATTCAGCGAACAAGATCGGATCATTGGCGGTGGCTGTCGCAGCTCATGCAGTTGGCGTCCCATTCTTTGTAGTTGCGCCAGAATCGACGGTAGATCGATCACTTGCCGATGGCAGTCAGATCGAGATTGAGTTCCGCGATGATCGCGAGGTGACGGAATTCGCCGGAGTTCCAACTGCGCCAAAAGGTTCTCGGACATATAACCCAGCCTTCGATGTGACACCAGCGCGCTTAATAACTGCTGTCGTGACTGAGAAGAAGGTCTATCGAGTAAGTGAAGGAGAGAGCTTATGAACCATCCAGATCTTACGAAACTGGTTGCACGCTCTAAGTTGATCGGTGCAGATCAATCACTCGTCGTTTATGGCGGTGGAAATACCTCTGCAAAGGGCGAGATCACCGATTACTTGGGAAGAAATCGAAAAGTACTTTGGGTAAAGGGATCTGGCGCTGATATGCAGTATGGCGAAGCAGTCGACTATCCCGCTCTATATCTGGAAGAACTGATTGCGCTGAAGGCCAAGGGCGAGCTAGACGATGACACGATGGTCGATTTCGTTACCCGTGCACTAGTCGATCCAAGCGCGCGCCGACCATCTATCGAGACCTTGCTTCATGCTTTTCTCCCGGCGCGACATATAGACCACGTCCATGCGGATGCGATCTGTGCACTGACGAACCATGAGGACGCGCAAGCTGCGGTGAAAGATGCCCTAGGTGAGGGATTTGCCTTCGTCGAATGGCTACGTCCAGGTTTCGAACTCTCAAAATTAGTAAGTGAATTGAAGGATTATGAAGGCGTGGTGCTAGCCCATCATGGGCTGATCGTCTGGGATGACGATAGCGACAAGTGTTACGGCAAGACGTTAGCAGCGGTAGAAACCGCCGAGAAGTTCCTCGCTACTTTAAAGGAGCCACCGAAGGCGGATTTCCGACATCAAGATCTGCGCGATGATGAGATCCGGGAACTTCTACTACGGCTCCGCGGCAAGATCGGTAAGAAGCAAGTTCTCCGGGTCGACACCAGACTTCGCCAGATTGCAGATCGAACAGATCTTCCGAAGGTGCTTGCCGCTGGTGCGGCTAGCGCTGATCACATGCTTCGTATCCGCCCTTGGTCTTGTCTACTCACTCCAGAGAATCTAGAGAACGCTGTTGATACTTACCGGTCGCGATACGACTCGTACTTCGAGGCGAATAAGTCGCTCTTGCCGCCGGGATATTCCAGCCACGGCAATGATCCAAAAGTCTTCCTAACTCCTGGCGTCGGCATGATTGGCGCCGGCGCTAATACCGGTGAGACCAAGATGCTGGCGGATATTGCATTCCATACCCACTCTGTTGGCGCAACTGTCGTCGATTGTTTCCCTATGCCGCGCACCTTGCCGGATGCGGAGATATTTGGCTTTGATTATTGGCCGATGGAATTATTCAAGTTGAAATTGAAGCCGAAGGCACCGCCTCTTACGGGAAACATTTTTATCGTTACTGGTGCTGGCAGTGGCATTGGCCGCGGAATAGCGCTTCACCTTGGCTCACTCGGTGCGAATGTGGTCTTGGCGGATTTAGATGCGAAGGGACTAGCTGCAACCGAAGCAGAATTTATTGCCGGAAAGTTTGCCAAACCATTACTTATCGAAGGCGATCAAAGTAGTGAAGCTGTCGTGCAAGACACGGTGTCAAAGACCATCGATAATTTCGGTGGCCTGGATGGCGTCGTACTGAACGCCGGTATTGGTGTGCCTGGCACTCTGGAAGAGCTTTCCCCGGAGCAATGGCGACGTGGCATCGAGATAAATCTGACTAGCTCATTTCTACTTACAAAGCATGCGATGCGCGCTATGCGTACCCAGGCTATGGGCGGCTCACTGGTCTACATCGCAAGTAAGAATGCCTTCGCACCCGGCGCAGGCTTTGGTGGATATTCCGTGACCAAGGCGGGAATGATCCAGTTGATGCGAATTGCTGCTTTGGAAGGCGGTGCGATTGGTGTGCGCGCCAATGCGCTAAATCCCGATGCGGTCTTCGATAACAGCAAGCTCTGGGAGGGTGGCATCCGAGAACAACGGGCGAAAGAGCATGGCGTAAAACCTGAGGAACTCGAAGATTTCTACGCCAAACGAAACATCCTCAAGGCGCGGGTACGTTCATCTGATGTCGCTCGCTCAGTAGCGTTCCTGCTCTCAGATGAGTCATCACGTACGACTGGTGCTGTAATACCCGTGGATGGTGGCGTTGCTGCAGGATTTCCAAGATAGGAGCATCATGATCGACTGGAAGATGTTGCAGGAAGAGGCGATGCGCGCCACTAAGTTCGCGTACGCACCATATTCGAAATTCCCAGTCGGGGTTGCAGGTCTGGTAGACGATGGTCGTGTGATCAGTGGCTGCAATGTGGAGAACGCGAGTTATGGATTGACGCTCTGCGCGGAGTGTTCGATGATCTCAAGCCTGGCGATGACGGGTGGCGGACGCCTAATAGCGGTTGTCTGTGTTGATGCAGATGGTGCGCTGCTCTCACCATGCGGTAGATGTCGCCAATTACTCTTCGAGCATGGCGGAGGTGAGTTAGAACTTCTAACTCCCGAAGGGCCGATGAAGATGTCGAAAATCCTGCCGTGGGGATTCGGTCCAGAAGATCTGAAGAAATCCAAGTGAGGCGGGCACATGGCTGAACAGTTTGCGGCTGTTGAGATCATCTCTGCTAAACGCGATCGATTCGAGTTAACCGATCCCCAGATTGATTGGGTGATTGATGCTTATGTGCGGGGCGTAGTCGCCGATGAACAGATGTCTGCATTGCTGATGGCTATCCTGTTGAATGGGATGAATCCTCGAGAGATCTCACGTTGGACCGATGCCATGATTGCAAGTGGTGAGCGAATGTCCTGGCAGGCGCTGTATAAACCAACTGTTGATAAGCATTCCACCGGTGGAGTCGGCGACAAGATCACGCTCCCATTGGCCCCGCTAGTAGCCGCTTGTGGCGCTGCAGTTCCACAACTCTCTGGTCGCGGCTTAGGTCATACCGGAGGCACCCTCGACAAAATGGAAGCGATTCCAGGATGGCGGGCATCACTATCAAATGAAGAGATGCTAAGAGTTCTACAAGAATGTGGCGCTGTCATTTGCGCTGCCGGAAGTGGTCTAGCTCCAGCCGATAAGAAGCTATATGCGCTCCGTGATGTGACAGCGACCGTTCAAGCAATCCCATTGATCGCTTCTTCGATTATGAGTAAGAAGATTGCAGAAGGAACTAGCGCATTGATTCTCGATGTGAAGACAGGTAACGGCGCATTCATGTCGGAACCTGAGCAGGCCAAGGAATTAGCCGAGACGATGGTGGCATTGGGTAAGCGAGCTGGCGTAAACACTCGCGCCTTAGTAACAGCGATGGATGTTCCGCTCGGCCTAACTGCAGGTAACGCACTTGAAGTTCGCGAATCAGTCGAAGTTCTTGCTGGTGGCGGACCCGCGGATGTAGTAGAACTAACTTTGATTCTCGCCCGCGAGATGTTGGATGCTGCGCAGATCAAAGGCAAGGATCCCGAAACCGCGCTAAAGGATGGAAGCGCGATGGATCATTGGCGGCGGATGGTTAGAGCTCAAGGTGGCGATCCCGATGGAAAACTTCCGGTAGCGCGCGAACAGAAGATCATCTCCGCCACCGATACTGGCGTCATCTCCTCGATGCACGCCTTAAGCGTAGGAATCGCGGCTTGGCGATTGGGCGCCGGACGTGAACGACAAGGTGAACAGGTGCAAGCTGGTGCCGGAATCGAGATTCATGCCAAGCCAGGTCAATCGGTTAATGCTGGAGACCCGCTATTCACCTTACATACCGATGAACCGAATCGTTTCGAACGAGCCGAGGCAGCCTTGAAGGATGCGGTGAAGATCGGTGATTCTTTAGCAGAGCGATTACCGCTGGTTGTTACCCGGATTAGCTAGATCCCGATCGGGTGCCAAACCGTCTTCAACTCCATGTAGCTCAAAATCCGTTTTGGCGAATTCGTTTTACCAAATCTATGGATCCGCTTCAGATTCTCGGTTCCTAATCGGCGTAACTCACCATCCAACTTTGGATTTGCACCGGAGATATCGAGAGCATCCACATCCATGTGCGAAGCGAGCCAAGGAAGAAGTTCTACTTTCTTGCCAGTCAGGATATTGACCACGCCAGCTGGCAGATCACTTGTGGCAAGTACCTCAGCGAAGGTCATAGCAGGAAGTGGTCGAGTTTCACTAGAAATCACAACGGCGCTATTGCCGCTGGCGATGATCGGCGCCAACGCACGAACTAATCCCAATAGCGAATCCTTCTCCTCGGAGATGATGCCGACTACTCCGATTGGTTCTGGGATCGTGAAGTTGAAATAGGGAGCAGCGATTGGATTTGTGCTGCCATAGATTGAAGATAACTTATCGGTCCATCCGGCATACCAGACCCATAGGTCGATTGCTTCCGATACTTGTGCTCGGGCATTCTTCTCAGTCACGCCTTCTAGCGCCACGATCTCGGCGATGAACTGTTCGCTTCTTCCCTCCATCATCTCAGCGATTCGATAGAGAATCTGGCCTCGGTTATAAGCAGTCGCGTGAGACCAGCCAGAAAAAGAACCTTTCGCGGCGACTACGGCGTCACGTAGATCTTTCCGCGATGCCCAAGCTGGGTTTGCGATGAATTCACCGCGCTTATCCTTCACTTGGTATGAGCGCCCAGATTCGCTCCGTGGAAACGCACCGCCGATGAATAGCTTGTAGGTCTTCATCACATCAAGGCGCATCACTCACCACCTTTCAGGTAAGCGGCTAAGCCATGTCGGCCACCTTCGCGACCCCAACCAGATTCTTTGTAGCCGCCAAATGGGCTAGCTGGATCGAACCTATTGAAGGTATTCGCCCAGATGACTCCGGCTTTCAACTCATTTGCAGCCCAAAGGATTCGGGAACCCTTATCGGTCCAGATACCTGCTGAAAGCCCATAAGGAGTGTTATTCGCCTTCTCAATCGCCTCTTGTGGAGTACGGAAGGTCAACACTGATAGCACTGGACCGAAGATCTCTTCGCGCGCGATTCGATGGGCCTGCGTGACACCAGTGAAAATTGTTGGTGCGAACCAGAATCCCTTTTGCGGTAGCGAGCAAGGCGCGCTCCAAATCTCAGCGCCCTCCTTGATGCCAGATTCACTCAACTCCTTTATCTTCGCGAGTTGGGCGCTCGAGTTGATTGCACCTAGATCAGTGTTCTTATCAAGTGGATCACCAACTCGGATCTTTGCCATTCGTGCTTGAAGGCTCGCCAAGAATTCATCGACGATACTCTCCTGGAGCAATAGCCGTGAACCCGCACAACAAACATGGCCTTGATTGAAGAATATGCCGTTGATGATTCCTTCGACCGCCTCATCCAGCGGCGCATCGTCGAAGACGATGTTGGCACCTTTACCGCCAAGTTCCAGGGTCGCTGGAACATTTCGATCTGCAAGTGAATTGGCGATCAACTTGCCGACCTCAGTAGATCCGGTGAATGCGACCTTATCGATATCGGGATGCGCAACTAATGCGGCACCAGTCCGACCATCTCCAGTGATGATGTTCACGACTCCGGCTGGGAGTTCGGCTTGTTCACAGATCTCAGCGAATAAAAGAGCAGTAAGTGGCGTCGTCTCAGCTGGCTTCAACACAACGGTATTTCCAGTAGCAAGAGCTGGCGCTACTTTCCAAGCAAGCATCAGCAGCGGGAAGTTCCACGGGATTATCTGTGCGACTACGCCATGAGGTTTTGGAGAATTACCTACTCCGGCATATTCCAACTTATCTGCCCAGCCGGCGTGATAGAAGAAGTGGGCCGCTGCGAGCGGAACATCTACGTCACGTGTCTCGCGAATCGGCTTCCCATTATCAAGGCTCTCCAATACCGCGAACTCGCGAGCCCGCTCCTGTATCAGGCGAGCGATTCGAAATAGGTACTTTGCACGATCTTTTGGCTTGGTTTTCGACCAGATCTTGGTGTGGGCAGCCCGCGCGGCTTTGACGGCCTTATCCACATCAACCTGGTCAGCTTGGGCTACTCGACTCAGCGTCGCTTCGGTAGCTGGATTTATCGTGGCGAATCGGGTCTTTGAATGCGGTGCTACGAATTTTCCATTTATGAATAGACCATAAGTGTCGGCGATATTGACGATTGCCGTCGACTCAGGCGCCGGTGCGTATTCGAAAATCTCAGCGGTCATATTCAGTCCACCGTAACATAATTGCTTCCAGAATATCGACCACTCGTTAACTTCATACGTTGGAGTAGTAAGTCATTTAGTAGGGAACTTGCTCCGATTCGGAATAGTTTTGGAGTAAGCCATTTCGGGCCGGTTGTCTCATTTACCAGAACCAATTGCTTTATCGCGTCCTTGGTGGTTTTGATCCCACCCGCTGGCTTCACGCCAATCCGCTCGCCGGTCAGGCGATGGTAATCTCGAACGGCTTCAAGCATGATCAGAACCACCGGCGGGGTTGCAGCTGGGGTGACTTTGCCGGTGCTGGTCTTGATGAAATCTGCGCCCGCCAACATTGCCAAGAATGAGGCTCGACGGACGTTGTCGTAGGTCGCAAGTTCACCAGTCTCCAAAATCACCTTAAGGTGAGCTTGATTGCCACAGAGCGATTTGATTTCGCGAATCTCTTCGAAGACTTCACCGATTCGACCCGACAAGAATGCACCGCGATCGATGACCATATCTATCTCACTAGCCCCAGCATCAATCGCATCCTTCGTGTCACGTAACTTCACACTCATAGAGGCGCGACCTGATGGGAATGCCGTGGATACCGCAGCCACGGGAATGGTGCGCCCACCTATTTCATCCAGATTTCTTCGAGCAATATCGACCATATCGTTGTAGACACAGACCGCTCCGACATGAGGGACCGATGGATCTCGTGGATCTGGTCGAACTGCTTTAGCGCAGAGGGATCGGACCTTCCCGTGCGTATCTGCGCCTTCTAGGGTCGTCAGGTCGACCATGCTGATTGCCAGATCGATCGCCTTCGCCTTACTTGAAGTCTTGATACTTCTGGTTCCAAGCATCGCAGCGCGAGCTTCTGCGCCGACCTTATCTACCCCAGGTAATTCATTAAGGAAAGCGCGAAGGGATTGTTCGCTCCCATCAATCAGCGATTTCATGGCCTTACGCTACCTGCAGAATCGTGCGAAACGCGCTTTCGATAGTCGCGACGATTGGGAGAGCTGCTTCAGCGGTTGGCTCGACTACCTCGATGTAACACTTGATCTTCGGCTCCGTTCCGCTGGGGCGAACGATCACGCGATACTTTCCAGCGAGCCAGAGACGAATCCCGTTTGTGGGTGGCAATCCATCGCTTGGCTCTTCCAGGTCGTCGAAGCCAGTGATTTCAAATCCGGCGATTGAAGTCGGGCGATTCGTTCGAAGCCGACCCATCACATTTTCGATATCCGACAGATTTCGGGTTCTTACCGAGATCTGTCGAGTGGCATGAAAGCCAATCCGCTGCCAAATCTGATCTAGGAAACTTTCGAAATTCGATCCCGCCTCTTTAAGATCTGCAGCAATTTGTGCCAAGAGCAGCGCAGCGCTGATCCCATCCTTATCGTTTACGATCTTGGCATCCACGCAGTATCCGAGCGCTTCTTCGTAGCCGAATCTTAGATTCGCCACCTTAGCTAGATATTTGAATCCAGTAAGCGTCTCAGTGAATGGGAGTTGGTAGTGCCCGGCAATCTTGCGAAGTGCCGAAGATGAAACTATGGAATTTGCGAAAACTCCGACTTTATCGGGAGCATTCACTGCAAGATATTCACCAAGGATGATGCCGACTTCATCGCCACGGAGCATTCGCCAACCGGTCTTACTGTCATTTATCGCAGCAGCACAGCGATCCGCATCAGGATCATTGGCAATCACCAGATCTGCACCAACCTCACGCGCCTTAGCAAGGGCGAGGTCTATTGCGCCGGGTTCCTCGGGATTTGGGAAGGCGACCGTTGGAAAATCTGGATCTGGCTCGGCTTGCTCGCTGACAAGTATCAACTTTGACATACCTGCGCGTTCGAATACCCTGCTTATGACCTCTTTTCCAACGCCATGCATGGCGGTGTAGACGATCTTCATCTCCGCTGGGCGTTGAGCGAGCTTTGCAGTCTCGTCGATGTAATCGGAAATCACCTGCTCCGGAAGTACCGTCCAGCTATTGCCGCGTGGGGTATCTCGAAGTTGTGGCGCTGTCGCGATTGCGTGGGAGATCTCGCTATCGGTTGGTGCGATTATTTGCGAACCGTTATAGATGGTTCCATTGACTGTGCCACCGAGATAGACCTTGTAACCATTATCTTGTGGTGGATTGTGGCTCGCGGTGACCATCACGCCGACATCGCAGTTGAGTTTTCGAACGGCAAAGGCCAAGACGGGTGTCGGCAATGGCCGAGGCAACACATATACATCGAATCCGGCGCCACTCATGATCTCAGCAGTATCTCGGGTGAAATCTTCCGAGCCATATCTGGCATCTCGGCCGATGACGATGGACTTCAATCCAGATTTAGCCATAAAGCGAGCCAGCCCAAGCGCAGTCTTGGATACGACCGCCCGATTCATTCGAGATGGCCCTGGTCCTAACGGACCGCGTAATCCTGCGGTACCAAACTCGAGAAATCCAGAGAAGCAAGATCTCAACTCGGATTCATCGCCGCCTTCGAGCATCGACTCGAGTTGGGCGCGCGTCTTTGGATCTGGATCATCTGCAATCCAAGAAATTACCGCTTCACGCAACTCCGCTGAAATCAAAGGAAACTCCTAAGTTCTGTCAGATAGTCATCTGGAGCACCAGCTTCCAATGCAGCGCCAATCATTATCTCTAGATAGCGCTGTGAGGGTCGCCCACCTTCGAATGAATTCAAGACGTATACGTAGCAAAGTTGGTTTCCGTTCAAGGTGTCAACTCGAACGCGAATCTTCCGGTATAGATCGGTATTCACACCCTCCCAGTTATCTAGTGCAGCCTCATCTTGGCGGGTTAGGTCGTAGATAGATACGAAGACGCTCTTCGTTGAATCCTCAGCAAGTGTGGCAACTGCGCCCTCCCAACCGATTTCTTCGCCGCCAAAGGTCAATCGCCATCCGCGCAACCAACCCGTTCCAAGATGAGGCGAATGGGGCGCACGTTGCAACATCTGTCGCGGATCCAGGTTAGAACCGTAAGCGGCGTAAAGCGTCATCGGGTACTCACAAAATCAAACCAGTTGTAGCCGAGGGATTTGAAAGCGTTCCGGAGCCATGGAAGTGACAGCCCAATCACATTTGAGGTCTCACCCTCAATTCGTGAGATGAATGGTGCACTCAAGCCATCAAGTGTGAAGCCACCTGCGACATTCAGCGGCTCACCGGTTGCGACATAAGAAGAAATCTCATCATCGGAAAGATCTCCAAAGAAGACTTCTGTAGCGACCACATCGCTGACCTCAACGCCGCGCTCGGTATCAATCACGCAATGGCCCGTGTAGAGGATTCCTGAATTTCCCCGGAGTCGACGGGCTCGTTCGATGGCACGTTCAGCAGTCATCGGCTTACCGAGTGATTCACCAGCGAATTCGAAGGTTGAGTCACAGCCTATGACCAACGCGGGGTAATCGACCATGGTTCGCACAGTGTGAGCTTTGACAATAGCGAGCGCAATCACTAACTCACGAGGCGTAAGTTTTGCGTAGACCGAATCCTCTTCATCAACGCCACTAACTACGATCTCAGGTTCAATACCGGCGCTGCGCAAAAGGCGCTGGCGTGATGGCGATGCGGATGCAAGGACGATTTTTGGCTGCATGATGGCGCGATTCTATCTGGGGTATCTTCGCTTCATGAAGGGGCAGATTCACGGAGAATCAGAGGTAATCGAACTATCGCAAGAATTTGCCCGCAATCTTCGCGTGCCAATCAAAGTCCAATCCTTTGCTCCTATCGAGCGACCGAATTCGAGGTATTACTCGGTACTTCTAACCAGATCGCCACACGGACAACTTGCCACTTACAGCCCGACTGTTCACGATCGATATCGTGGCCGACGTTATAGCGAGCCGGTCAGCGAACTTCCACTCGCAACTTCACTTCAAGAACAAGCGATAGCTGGAGTAAAGCTCAACGAGCTATCTGGATCAATCACATTGTTGATGGATGAGAAATCGCGGGTTATTGCGACTATACCGGGGCTCACTTACGAATCACTCTGGACCTTGGACTTCACATTCGTCTCCCACTTTGAGAATGCGGTTCGTGGCGCACATGATCTGCCACTTGGAAATAGTGAACTGATTCGCTCTGATTGGACTCTGTTGGAGTACGAAGCGCCCCAAGGTCTTGATATGACCAGGCCTTACCTACATCTCTTTGCACACAATCCGAACTATCGGATTCGCCAGTTGACCCAAGAACGTGGCGTCATCTCGGTATTCGGTGGAAACTTGAGAGAGCAGATAGAACATGCTGTTGATTACATGGAGAGCGTGATTACTGAATAGTTCTTCCGATACCGCGAACTTTGAAGCCAGCGCGTTGCCAATCGGAGAGTGTCAAGACATTTCGACCATCAATCAGGCTCTTTCGGGCGACCAACCCAGCGACCTTTGCTGGATCTAGGCCTCGATATTCCTGCCATTCGGTCAGGTGAAGGATTAGTTCGGCGCCGGTAAGAGTCGCTTCTACGGTGGGAACGAAATTCAATTCGGGAAACCTAGCTTTTGCACTTTCCATCGCCTTTGGATCATGGATTGTTAGATCAGCACCAGCTTCATGGAGCTGCACCGCGATATCCAGCGCCGGGGAGTCTCGAACATCATCGCTATCTGGCTTGAAGGCTGCGCCCAAGATAGCGATTCGCCTACTCTTTAAATCGCTACCTAGATCGGCACGGACCAGATCGATCATCCGATTTCGAGCGCGCAGATTTATCGAATCAATCTCACGCAAGAACTCGAGCGATTGACGAGCTCCAAGTTCCTCGGAGCGAGCCATAAAAGCCCGGATATCTTTGGGAAGACAGCCGCCACCAAAACCGATACCTGCTTGGAGGAATTTGTCGCCAATTCGCGGGTCATAACCAATCGCTTTGGCAAGCACGGTTACATCACCGCCTGAGACTTCACATATTTCCGCCATCGCATTTATGAATGAAATCTTCGTAGCCAGGAAGGAGTTTGCCGCCACTTTAACCAGTTCAGCTGTAGGAAAGTCCGCGCGAATCCAGGGGATACCGGCGTCAATTAGTTTGCGGTAAACCTTCTTCAATATCGCTTCGGCTTCATCACTATCTGTCCCAACTACGATTCGATTTGGGTGCAATGTGTCTTGGATAGCAAAGCCTTCTCTAAGGAACTCCGGATTCCACGCTAGTTTGAGATCGGGATTCTGCTTTGCAATCCGGGCTTGTAATGATTGAGCAGTGCCGACTGGAACGGTTGACTTACCCACGATAAGCGAACCAGCTTTGCAGTTAGGTACAAGGCCATCAATCACATCGTGAAGGTCACTTAGATCTGCAGCGAGGCCAGATTTCTGTTGTGGAGTACCAACGCAGATGAAGTGGACATCTGCATCAGCGACCTCAGATAAATCAGTAGCAAATTTCAATCGGCCAGACTTTAGTTCTGCTTTTAGTAGATCAGAGAGACCTGGCTCGAAGAAAGGTAGTTCACCCCGGCTTAACTGCTCTACTTTTGCAGCATCGCGATCGATGGCAACCACCTGAAAACCGAGCGAGGACATCGCTGCGGCATGGGTTGCACCAAGATAACCGGCGCCAATAACCGAGAGCTTCATCCCGGGTAACTCTATCCCTGGGCGCAGGGATTATCGGCTGCGCTCTTGGTGCTGAATTTATCTACGAGCGATGGCGAAGCTGAAGGTTCGGGCCTGACTTCATCTATTAGCGCCTCATCGTTCTTTATCCGGTCGAAGAGCTCTGGGGCTAGGACAGGATCCCAAAGGACTGATGCAGATACGCCGTTCTTACTGTAGTTGTAATACTTCAATGGAATGGTGAGAGTTCGAACGCTTGATGCAGAGAGATTTCGCAACTGCTTGCCAAGGGTAAGTAGGTCACCTTGTGACAATCCAGAATCGGTAGTGACGCTTGCCAGTGCCGAATTAACGAAGCTCAAGAGTTTGACGGGATTAAGAAGGACGCCGGCGCTAGTCGCCTTTCGCAACATAGCTCCAGCGAATTCCTGTTGCCGCTTCATCCGACCAAGATCTCCTAGGCCATCGAAGGTTCGAGCTCGCACATACTTGAGTGAGTCCACGCCATCGAGAGTATGTCGTCCGGCTGGCAGCGAGAGATGGCTCTTGGCATCGTTGATGTCCTTCTTGGTACAAACCTCTACGCCACCAAGCGCGTCGACCATTCTCACGAATCCGACGAAATTGACTTCAATGTAATGATCGATTCGTAGCCCGGACATCTCCTCGAAAGTTTGGATTAGAAGAGGCGCCCCACCCCAGTTATATGCTGAATTAATCTTCGAGTAGGTTGCCGAAATCATCTTCCCCGTGTTTATCGACTCATGTTCCGGAATGCGCGCGAACGAGTCGCGCGGGATCGAGATGATTGCGGCTTTATCACGCTTCTTAGAGATATGGATCAAGAGCATCGTGTCAGAACGTTTTCCAGCTGCTACCTCGGTGCCGCCGACCTTGAGACGACGAATCTCTGCGCGCGATAGCCCTTCGCGAGTATCAGATCCCACGACTAGATAATTGACCGCCGAGGACTCGCGCTTCGGTCGATTCTCGAGATCACCAAAGACATCCTCTTTCGCTATCGATGCAGTGATTCGACCAAGCCCGAGCCAGGTAATGGCGGAGATACCGACTATGGCGAGCGAGAGGATGGTGAAGAAGCGAATCGCTCGCGGTGATGTCATGGTGGAAGCGTAATTGGGCGATACCGTTGGCAGGTTATGTTCGCTGAGAAATTCCCGAGTGAATCGCCCCACTCACGCTCAACGCCGCCAATTTCGGTCATCCTGACTGTGGTCAATGAAGCAGCGCATTTGAGCGAGGCGATTGCAGCCATTCTTAACTCAGATTACGCCGGCGAAATCGAGATCGTTATTGCTGTTGGTCCTTCTAAGGATGCGACTGAGGAGATAGCAAATAATTTAGCGAGAAGCGATCGACGAATCAAAGTAGTTGCAAACCCAAGTGGTCGCACACCTGATGGCCTCAATGCAGCGATAGCAAGAACCAGTAATGAGATTATCGTCAGAGTAGATGGTCACTCTGAGATTGCACGTGATTACATAAGCAAAGCGATTGTGACGCTCAATGAAACTGGCGCAGTAAATGTCGGTGGCGTAATGGCTGCGGAAGGCAGGACTAGATTTGAACGAGCGGTGGCGCGTGCTATGCGCTCGGTAATAGGAGTCGGTCCGGCTCGATTCCATACTGGCGGCACAGCTGGACCAGTCGACACGGTCTATCTTGGCGTGTTCCGGAAGCGTGCACTTCTAGACGCTGGTGGTTACGACGCTAGATTTACTCGGGCACAGGATTGGGAATTGAATTATCGCCTCCGCGAACGGGGCGGATTAATCTGGTTCAACCCGGATCTCTGGGTTACATATCGACCACGTGAGAGCGTTCGGAAATTGGCTAGGCAGTATCTGGAATACGGAAGATGGCGTCGAGTTGTGATTCGACATCATCAGGGATCTTCGAATCTCAGATACCTCGCGCCTCCCTTAAATCTGATAGTCAATCTACTTTCAATAATTCTCGGCACCTTCGTCTCAACCATCTTTTATCTGCCAACCATCGTCTATCTATGCTCATTAGTAATGGCATCACTCTGGATCGGCAAGAAGTGGGATGAGCGACTCTTGCTACCAATTGTTTTGATAATCATGCATTTTTCCTGGGGATTTGGTTTCATAACCTCACCACGTTCACTTATAACCGAATCTCGCTAGCTCTCCTCAGGTACCCTAAGAATCATGAGACGTGGCGTCTTCCTCCTGGTCGCCGCATTGGCAGCACTACTAATGCCTTCTGCTGCGGGACAACCAGAGATTCCGGCTGAGTTCACCTTCACTGGATCGGGCTATGGTCATGGCATCGGGATGAGCCAGATTGGCGCTCGTGGCCTCGCTCTTGAAGGTAAATCAGCGACCGAGATTCTCAAGTATTACTACCCAGGTACGGAAGTAACTCCCTATCCGGACGACGCGATGATCCGAGTCAATATTGGAAATCGATTGAGCGCTGCAACGCTATCAGTCCTCAATAAGAAAGGTGAGTTCTCGCTCTTCGCGGGCGACCTGAAGTTTGGTGAAGCAGCTGATCCGCTCGGAACATATGACGGGACTTTCACCATCACCTTTGAAAACTCGCCAGATGGCATAGTCGCCTCTCTGACTTCTCCCACAGCAAAACTCGCACCACTACCGCCAGGAAAATCCTGGACCCTGCGTTGGCAACCTGGCACGGTCATGTCGTTTAGGTCCGCTCCGGCTCCGAATCAATATGCCTACGGGCAGATAAATATAAAGCGCGTTGTAACGCCAATAACAAATTACATCGCTGTCACAAACACAATGCGATTGCATGATGAATATCTCTGGGGACTTGGCGAGATGCCTTCCTCATGGCCAACCGCAGCGCTCGAAGCACAAGCTATTGCAGCGCGCACCTATGCTCTCGGTAAGTTGAGTCGGATACGAGCAGAGTGTGATTGTCAGATCTATAACTCGACCCGTGACCAAGTTTTTGCCGGTTACTCGAAAGAGGTAGAGCCGATATACGGAGTCAAGTGGAAGCAGGCGGTCAGTAATACCTTCGTCGATGAAACCACAGCGCTCACCGTCACGCTTGCTGATAAACCTATAAATGCGTTCTATTTCTCCTCAAGTGCGGGAAAGACTCAGAACATCAAAGAGATATGGCGGAGCGAATTCAGTTATCTCCAGGGAGTTCCCGATCCTTGGAGTCTAGATGTGAAGCTAAATCCTCGATTCGCTAATTGGAGTAGGAAGATTCCGCAGGCAACCATGGCCCAGGCATTCTCACTTCCCGATGTCATGAGTTACACGATCGATGAACGGACAACGACCGGGAGCATCTCGAAGATAACTGGCTATTCCTCGACTGGAAGGAAGAGCACAATTTCTGGAGAATCTTTCAAGACGCTTGTGAAGTTACCTTCGACCTGGCTATTTATGCCGGCGGTTGAAGTTCCAGAACCGGTAAAGCTCGACCCCTGCGATCCGCAGCGATTCAAACGCCCCCAGATCTGCATCCAACCTTGAGCTAGTTACGGTGGAGCACCTGATTCAACCCGCCCCAACTTCCACTTCTTGGTAACGCCTCGAGCGCGCCATCTTCCGAATTCCTTCGGAAGAGAAGTCCATTGGCACCAGAGAGTTCCCGCGCCTTGACGACTTGGCCATCCGGCAACCGAATCTTCGCTCCAGCAGTCACGTAGACACCGGCTTCAACGACGCATTCATCACCGAGCGAGATTCCAATTCCTGAATTGGCGCCGAGGAGTGTCTTCTTACCAATTGAGATAACTTCTTTACCACCACCGCTTAACGTTCCCATGATTGATGCGCCGCCACCGATATCACTACCGTCGTCGACTACTACCCCTGCCGAGATTCGACCTTCAACCATCGAAGCGCCAAGCGTTCCGGCATTGAAGTTTACAAATCCTTCATGCATGACAGTCGTGCCCGAGGCCAGATGAGCACCAAGCCGGACTCGATCGCCATCTGCAATGCGAACTCCTTCTGGGATGACGTAATCGACCATCCGGGGAAATTTATCCACTCCATATATTGCAAGTGAGCCATACTTATTCTTCAGCGCATCACGAACCTGGGCAAAAGAACTCAATTGACATGGTCCAGCCGAAGTCCAAACTACATTCGGAAGTATCCCGAAGATTCCTTCGAGGGATATGCCATGTGGACGGACAAAGCGATGCGATAGGAGATGTAATCGAAGATAGACATCCGAAACATCGCTTGGCGCCTTCTCAATTTCAATCTCTAACTTAATTTCTCTCTTTGTGACCCCTCGAATCGAGTCTTCGCCTAGGGACGCGCTCAAATCCGGCGGGGACGCATCAGCGATTCGACCTAAACCAAGTTGGGGAAAATAGGTATCGAGAATCGAGCCATCACGAGCGACAGTGGCGACTCCGAAACCATAGGCGAAGGTCATGAGCGAACGCTACCAATACGCATTACTGGCAAGTGCCCATAGAGTTCGCAGATGAAAATCGCGGTCTATTGCGCCTCTTCGACATCGGTATCTGACGATGCGCGGAAGTTAGGTTTCGAACTGGGCGCCGCAATTGCCGATCGGGGCCATGAATTGGTCTGGGGTGGCGGCGCAATCTCAGTTATGGGTGAGGTCGCAAACGGTGCGCGTTCCCGAAATGGATACACCATAGGTGTCATCCCAGAGCGATTGATGAATGTCGAATTCATCGATCACCAAGCCAGCGAACTTCATGTCGTATCTGATATGCGAGAGCGAAAGGGAAAGATCGAATCGCTTGCTGAAGGCTTTATCGCTCTCCCTGGCGGACTTGGAACGCTTGAGGAGCTTTTCGAGATCTGGGTAGGTCGCTATCTTGGCTTTCACGCTAAACCGATATCGGTTTTAGATCCAACTGGGGTTTATGCAAGTCTGCGCGTAGCACTAGCAGATCTAACGACTAAGAATTTCTTAAAACCGGGACAGCATGAACTAGTTCTCTGGTCCGAATCAATCAATTCCTCACTCGATCACATCGAGGCCCATAGGGCGGCCGATTAGATGTTCAACGAATTCGAAGTTTCCTTGACTATCGATAGCCCAGTTCCAGATGTCTGGAATCAGCTAGTTGATTGGCGAAGTCAGGGTGATTGGATGTTGCTTACGAGAGTTGATGCATCTGATAGCGGAAGTGCGGACTCTGGTATTGGAACGACCATTGATGCATTCACTGGAATCGGCCGATTTGGCATTTTGGATCGGATGCGAATCGTTAAGTGGGAGCCACTGAGATTTTGCGAAGTGATTCATTATGGAAGATGGATAAAGGGGATCGGAAGATTCACCTTGGTAGATGTCGGAGATGGCAGGACTAGATTTGATTGGTACGAACAGATCGAAGCTCCCAAACTGGTGATTGCCCTTATCAAGCCTGGATTACTCATTGCTGTTCGATTGTCACTACGAAAGTTCGCTAAGTCCCTCGGCTGAGTACGAATTGCTCGGTACCCTTACGCTGTGAATGGGAGAGATCACCTGACGCTAGCTCAGATGATTGCTGCCCTCCCAGAGGAGGAGCGGGTGATCTTGACGCTTTATTTCGGGAAGAACCTCAGCATCTCTGAAATTGCGGGGAAGATTGGGGTCCCAGAGCGCGCGGTGGTCTCGGTCTTGATTGCAGGCCGGGCTCGCATACAGGCGGCCTTCAATTTCCCCTCGGGTGAAGAAATGGGCGATAATTCGCCCTCTTGA
>VFQT010002333.1_pt1 | contig 19794 bp, 26 predicted proteins | sample 3512381 | NCBI WGS metagenome assembly VFQT01 (sample SAMN10412376, study PRJNA504923) | tailings metagenome | isolation source: Relicate 2 Philex TSF3 active mining site | place: Philippines: Tuba, Benguet | collected 2017-08-29
CAGTCCATGTCTCCGGAATATCGGGGACAGGCTCCCATTTTTCTATAGCAGAAATAGTTACGCTAGAAACAGCAGTGGTTGCTACGGCGCAAGGTTGTACTCGCGTCGTAGATGCCGAAACTGTACTCTGTGCGCTGGCCGCGATGCTGACAAGGAAGACGCCCTGTAGCGTGCAGCTAACCGAAGCCGCTGCGCTTGCCGTTGCGCTCGGCTGCTGAATACGCTGTGCGGAAACGGAGACTGTGGCCGTAGCGGACGACGATACGGCGGGCTGCTGGATACGCTGCGCGCTGACAGACCCACTTGCAGAAGCGCTGCTAGAAACCGCAATCGACTGAACGCGGTTCGCAGTGACAGTGGTCGACGATGTAGCGGAAGCCGCAATGACGGCGAGCTTGATGACTTGGGCAGACGCAGACGTAGACGACGTGGCCGTTACGGTGACCGCAATCTCCTTGGGGTCTATACCGTAATTGCCACGTCCGTATAGGCCGCTGCCATACCCGGCCATCTATCAGTCCAGATTGATGTCGAAGTCTCCGGCCGGGACGCGCAGAACGTCGCCCGACGCAATAGTCTTCGAAGTAGTGAGTGCCCCGTAAGCCAGAAGATTGCCGCCGGTCGAGGCATCATAAATCGCGGCGTAGGTGATCGTGCCCCACGAACCCGTAGCCGTCGGAAATTCAACCGCCGCGGTATTCGACGCCTGATTGTTGACTACGGTAAAGGCTACGGTTTGGCGTGCGTAGGAGCCGCCCGACACTTCCGTGCCGCTACCGGTCTCACCGGGATCGGACGTGAACAGAGCGAGATACAACGTGGCGGGGGCGGTATACGAAGTCGCCCCGAAAACGTGCAGGAGAACCTTGTTCTCAAGATAATTCGAGAAAGACATCTACCGTTCCTTAGCCAAACGTCCGAATGCGAGACTTGAGTTTAGACGACCCAATGCGGGCGCGTTCATCGGCCAGCATCATATCAGAAAATAGCTGCTGATACAGCCCGGCCCATACACCGACGCGCTCATCTTCCTTGAGGTATGGAGCCGACTGAACAAGCGCGCCGTACAGATAAATGTCGGGGCTTTCGGTCAACAGCCAGTTCGTGGTGTTGGAATCGGACAGCGCCGGGATCTTGGCGTAGTACAGGAGTTCCGAATCGTAGCTAGTGTCCGGCGACGGCACTACCTGAAACTGCTGTCCGACCATAGTGTAGAACAGAGGCTGACCGGACGCGCTGTACTTCTGGCGCTCTTCCGATGCTTGTTCCGGCGTCACGAACAGCAACGGCGTCGTCGGGTTCGTGTTCAACTGAAACCGGATATTCTCCAGCCAGTCAGACGGTACAGCAAAATACGGCGTGTCGAGCGTAGCGTTCGAGCGCGTCACCATCTTGCGATGGCGGATCGAACGATTGAACTGCGCTTCGGCCAGCGAGATGAAGTTAGGAATCGTGGCGGTAAGATCGTCGCGATTCAGCCAATCCGCAATGGCTGTCTTCAGTTCTGCATAGGTCGTGATAGCCATCAAACAGTCCCCGGACGAACACGCCACATAGCGTTGGCAGGATCATTCAGCCACTTCACGAGTTCCTGCTGATCGTCGAGGATACCCTTGCGCTGAAGCTCATTATACACCGTCATCGGGATGCGGCCGACATGCGTCATGTCGCCCCACCGTTGCGGTGCAGAATCAAACGCGGCCCGATTGGATGCTACGATTCCGGTAACATCCTGTTCCTTGACGATCATGGCATCATCGTTGGTGCCATCGTAGTCGAGGTAGGTCTTGATACCGCTAGTTTTATCGTCGGAGATCAGGCGCTTTGACATTGGAAAATCCTCAAAGGTTAGGGGGCAAGCCTAAGCCCGCCCCCTATCCCATGTCAATTAGGCCGTGGTCAGGTCGGCCGCGATGCCGTGAGCGGCTTCGTTGCTAACCTTCAGACCGTATTCAACCAGCATCAGGCGCTTCTCAGCGTCGCCGGTCTTGGCCAGTTCCATCTGCTGGATCGGACGCAGGATGGCCATCGAGGCGTACTGCGGATCGACCACGAAGGCGTCACGGGCGCGCATGAAGCGGTTCGGCACGATGTTCACGGTGCCGAAGTCGGACACATACACGTCGGCCGCGCCGATGATCTGAGCCTGCTGGCCAGCCGGAACGTCACGATAGCGGGTCGCGATGCCGGTGAAGGCAGAAGCAGCCTGCTTGTTGAACGCGCCGACCATCAGCATCTTGGGCGTGCCGCCCGAAGCCCACACCTGAGCGATCACGTCCTTGAGGATCGTTTCGGTGAAGGCGCGCTGCGTGCCGTCGGTACGAGCCGAAACGCCAGCGTTGTTGGCGCCGTCGCCAGCCTTGTTGACGTTGGTCTTCACCCACGCCGGCAGGCCGGCGGTGCGGCGAGCGGTGGTGGTGTTACCGGCAACCGGCGACTGGTTGGCGAGCAGGGCGCTCTCCATGTCGCGCTTCAGTTCCGAACCCAGCTTGGCGAGCTGATAGGTCAGTTCCGAACGACGGCCGGCCTTGTCCAGAGCTTCCAGAGTGCCGGAGATCACGACGTTCTTGGTGCTGATCTGGGTGTAGTTGCCGACGCGCGAGGTCGGGTTCACGGCGGTGAACGACGACACGTCGTCACCTTCCAGAGCGGCGTTCGAGGACGAAGCAGCGGCGAGGCTGTCGGTCTGCCATTCGAAGTAGGTGTTCTTGACGTTCTCGCGGCCGATGTTCGCAATGAACGGAGTTTCTTCCGGCGAGATGTTGTAGATCACATTCGACAGGTCTTCACGAATACCAATCGCCGAATAGCGGGTGAAGGTGTTGGTAACAATTGCCATGACTCAAGTTCCTTAAATGAGTTTGTCCAGTAGAGCGGCCGCATCGTCGATACGACCAGTTCGCGCAAGGCGCTGCGATGCTCTCTTGAGTTCGGACGACTGGCGAATAGGGGTCCCGTTATTCGATCCCGGCCGCACCACTCGACCCTTCTTTTGGGTCGGCTTCTTGGCGGCTTCAACCTTGCGGGCGCCCTTGTCGTACAGCATGGCTTTACGAACCAGTGCCACATGAGATGCCTGAGTGAGGGAGTTTACCTCTTGTTCAGTCAACCCGGCGGACACGGCCCACTCTCGCAGTTCCTGCACTTCCTTAGCCATGACTTTCTCATCTTTCCACTCAGGAATGATTTCGGGAAGTCTGGCTCGTTCGGTCGCGACACGTTCCTGCAAAAGCCGCTGCTGCTCGGCGGTCTGCGTTTCGGAGAGGCGCTTCTGCTCGGCTTCGATGGCTTGGAGCTTCGCCGCTTGTTCTTCCTTAACTCGACGCCAATGACGTTCCAGTCGTGCAGCCTCAATGGGATCGTCGTTATACAGACTGTCCCAATCAGGTTCTTGGGCGGCTTGCTGCTCAATCTGCATACGCAGCTTGGGCAGAAGCTCCCCATAGAGAGCACGTTCAGTGCGGATCTGTTCCTGCTCTGCCTCGATCTGCTTGCGCTGCTCGGCGAGGGCAGTTGCTTTCCGCGTGTAATCCGCAGTCCGAGAGTATCCGTTCCGAAGCTCCGCTAGGGTGACTTCCATTTCCTTACCGTCAACTTTGACCTTGACAGTACGGTCGTCCGAAAGTTCCTGCGCTTCCGCTTCGTCTTCGTCTACCTCTTCATACGAATCGGATTCTTCGACTTCTTCTGAATCGTACTCATCATCGTACTCTTCAGCTTCAGTCTCCGTTTCCTCGCCAAGATCCTGCTCTTCAGCTTCGTCCTGACTTAGCGCCTCAGTCTCTTCTTGGTTATCCTCTTCAGGGCCAAGCAAACTACTGATGGCAAGAGTTGCTTCGTGAAGGCCGATCCCGCTACCGGGGTTGCCGACTTCATTAGCCATATATCACCTTTTTGGGTTTGAGTTCAACTCCTCGATGCCAAAGTTCCGTCATCGAGAACTGCCCGCAATCGGGCTTTCAAACGCTCAAGACATTTGAGCGTAAGAAACATGTCCGTCCGTTCCTCATAGGCGTTTACGTTCGTGCTCTTCCATTCTTTGAAGATATCTTTCTCGATCTCTTCAAATGCTTCGGACAGCAACTCGTCGTCTAGTAGACGCTTCGCGTGATAGCCGCGGTCAATGCGTTCTTGTTTCGTCATGCCAGCAGCGTGTTATTGACAGGAAGGGCGGGGTTCAAGAGCGACGCCATCGGGCCAGTGGTGGTCTGAGCCGGAGCTTGACCGAAGAACGAGAACTCCGGACCGAACCCATAGGTCTCGTAATTGCCGGTGTACGGCGTGAACGCACCGCGGCCGAAAGACGGAGCCGGGCCGAGAACAGACGTGTACGGCGTAGTTACCCCGGTCCCCGCGCCGCCGCCACGCATTGCATCGCCAAGTACACCCAACAAGGTAGACGCGGTGCTGGCTCGGTTAACCCAAGTACGAATGTCATCGAGAGTCGATGTCGTATCGGCGGGCTTCTCGGACGGCAGGATATTGCCGTCTGTCAGTCCGCCGGGAATAGTAGCAACAGGGCCGAGCAGCGTTTCGAGATTGGGCGAAGTGGTTGGTCGCGGTCCTACCACCTCAATGACATCGCCGGTTTCGCCTTGCGGCGTGGTCGGGCTAGGTGTCGGCGTGGCAGCTATAGTGGGGAGCCAATTCGAGAATGCTTGCTCGAACGGCGTTAGGGGGCGCGGCCCAGTAACAATGAGGGTATCGTTCGGGTTCGTAGTAGTGCTAGTCGGCTGGCTGGTTTGCAAAACGCCGGGGGCCACAGCACCCACTGTAGAACCCAGTCCTGCGAGAGCTGAGCCTGCATTATTTACGACATCAATGATATTCCCTACAGCTCCTCGCGCAACGGTGCCTGCTCCAGAGGTGCTGCCCCCTAATGCGCCGCTCGGCGGGAGAGCGCTATCAAGCGCACCCCCAAGCGACGCGCCGCCATACGCAAGACCGCCAGACAACGCGGCGTTCTTGAGGATTTCACCGATACCTTGGCCACGAGCAATGCCAGCGCCGGCCGAGCCAAGAGCCGCCCCAAGTGCCGTTGTGCCGGCCGTGCCGAGAGTTCCGGTTAGCGCCGCGCCGAGCGCGCCGCCGATGCCCGGCAACGCCGCAGCCAACACAACCGGTGCGACCATGCTGGCAAACTCGCCCGTCAGATCAATCGGCCGTGCGCTACCGCCAAGGCCCTGCCACTGCCCAGTGTAGGGGTCGTATCCCTGCACTGAGAAGCTCGTAATGTCCTTGTTGTCCACCAATCCCTTGGTAAATTCAGCGGCGTCCCGTGCTCCGGCGTAGCCCGTACCGGAAAACAATACGTTGCCGTTCTGGTCGGTGATTTGAATTGGCGTGTTTTCGCCGACAAGAAAGTCGCCCGTGTTCAGCGTGTCGCCCTTGAACTGCGCACTGGTAAACGTCTGCCCCTTGGGCATAGACGCGCCGAGCAAAAAAGATTCCGCACCGGGATAGCCGGCCGAAGAGAAGCTGAGTGGGGTGATCGCGCTAAGAGCGCCGCCGCCGGGACCGGTCGTGGTCGGAGCAGCAAGCAGACCTGCGCTCAATGCAGGGGCGGCGCTGATTGCGGGAACGTCGGCTTTCTTCTTCGGAGCCTTAGCCATTACATCATACCTCCGGGCGGGACGACGGGCGGGGCGACGGGCGCGGGTTCAGGCGCCTGCACAACATTAGCGACCTGCTTCATCATCTCGCGGTCGCGCATCATGGCCGCCTGTATCTCGGCGGTGTTGACCTGCGTGTTGTACTTGGCTTCGATCTCAGCCGCCTTGAGCATCACGTCGGCGTCGAGCTTATCGCGTTCGCGGTCGTCCTTGCGCATCATCTCTTCGCGCTGAAGTTCGAGTTCTGCGGCCTTCTTCTGGATATCGGCCTGAATGGCCTGAGCCTGCACCTGCGCCAAAATCTCTTCAGGCGTAGGCTGCGGCGGCTGAGGCTGCGGGGGCGGCTGAAGCGCCGGGTCTTTGAAGAACATGCTGGGGTCTTTGAAGCCAGCCAGCGCCAGCATCTGTGCCAGCGTATTGCGGTACTGGGCCAGATCAACAAGCGGATTGTTGTAGATGCCGCCCTGCTGCATGATCTGTTCCTGCTTCTGCGCGATCTGCGCGAGGAACGCCATCTTGTCTTCGTTGGAGCCGGTGCCCAGCGCCACGTTCACGACCACGTCCATGTTGGCGTCCCAGACACGCGGGTCGATAGGCACGAACTGATTACGCAGACGCGTCATACGCGGCGCGTCCTGATTGACCGTAATCAGGCGCAGGGCCTTCTTGAACAGGCTCTTCATGCCCGTCTCGGCAAAGATACGGCAGATCAGTTCGATGTGCTGCTGCGCGGCCGTGACAGTCGCAGCAACCGCGGCGCGGGTCGAGGACTGAAGCGCATTTGCATCGAGGCCGGCCGCAGCCTTGCTGATGCCGGTGCGGTTCTCGCGCACTTCGTCCATGTACTGAAGCATCGGGAACGCGGCCTGCCCAACGAACGGCTGGCTGAACGGCTGTACCATGCCCGGAGCGCGCATACGGATAATGCCGCCCACTTCGGTGTTCATAACGTCTTCGATGTTGACCTGCCCCTCGACGACGGCCGTGCGGGGGTGGATTGACTGCGCAAGGCTGTCCAGCATGTTGCGCATGATGTTCGACTTGATAAGCTGGATGTCCATCACAACGTCGGCAATCGACATGCCGAAGAACGTGTGCGGTTCCGGATCGGGGCAGAAGTCCACGAACGGAATGAAGTCGCAAGCCTCGTTGTGCAGGATCTTGTAGGCGCTACCGCCAACGCAGACGCGGCGCAGCTCGGCGATGCCGTCGCCGTCCATGTCTACATAAAGATACGCTTCGATATATTCGATCTTGCGGCTCGCAAGGTCCGTCCGACCAGCGCCAAGAATCGTTGCGTTCGGATTCCGGTCGAAGGTCTCCTGATTCCCTTCGAAGTCCTCTTCTGTTTCGTAGCCAAGGTTCTCGATCTCTTCCAGTTCGTAACCCATCTTTACCAGATCGGACACCGAAACATATCGGCGATGGGCGACGAACTCGGCGTCATCCAGAGATTTGGCACGGCGGTCGATCAGGAACTCTTCCGGCGGCAGAGACTCGACGGCCAAGCGGCTATTGTCCGTCTTGCGGACAACCGTGCAGCAATACGTCGGCGGGGTCATGCTCATCATTTCGAGGCCATCAGGCCCCTCCATGGCGCTTTCTTCATACTCAACTTCGACATCACGGATTTCCACCGTGGGATCGGACGTGAGAACCGCGAACGCCTGTTCGTCCAGACCTTCGAACTCGATGGTCTCGACTTCCTTCTTCTCGTCCCACCAAATCTTGACGATGCCGTTCTTGCGAATCAGCGCGTCCTTGAACGACGAGTAGCAGACGTGGAAAAAGTTATTGTCGCGGGTGAGACAGTAGTTAACGTAGTCAGTCGCCTGTTCGGCGTTGGCGACATCTTCAGGGCCATTCGGCGCGAACTCGACAACATTGTTGGCCGAGAAGAAAACGCGCATGATCGACGGCATGATGGCCTGAACAGTGTCGCGCACGTCCATCGAGACGACTTGCGAGCGGCCCTCTTCTTCGTTGCCGAACGGTTCGCCCTTGTAGTACTGGCCAGCGTTGGCGCGCAGCGGGCTGATTACGTCGTCGATATAGGCGACAGCATCGTCGATCTCGCCCGAAACGATACCGTGCAGTTCGTCTTCGGACATGCCCTCTTCCGAATCCGGCTCTTCCCGCTCTACGGAAATCTCGCCGTCTTCAATCTCAACCTTGATCTTGGACGCAGACTCAACGGCCTTGTCGTCCGGACGGCTATTGTCGCGATATTTGGCCATTCGGCAATCCTTGTTCTATGCTGCCGAAGTTACTTTCGGCGAGAAGCCTTGCGGCCTTCCGACATGGCGATGGCTACGGCCTGCCGGCGGTTCTTGACGACAGGGCCGCCGCGGCCGCTATGCAGAGTCCCGGCCTTGAACTCCCCCATCACCTTGCCGACCTTGGCCTGCATCTTCGACTTCTTCTTCATCGTCCGAACCTTGTATCGAGAATTGCGCTGCGGTAGACATTAAATACTCTATCGCGCTGCCTAGGACAACCGTGTCGTCCTGCGCCTTGCCAAGCATCATGTTGCACTCGTTGCACAGAAGGCCCCGAATGATTCCGGTGCCGTGGTCGTGATCGATAACGCACCCCATACTGCGCTCGTTATAACTCACGTTGATACGCAATTCTACTCGGCAGATGGCGCAGCCTTTTCCTTGGCGCTCCCACAGTCGCTCGACAAACTCCGGCGTAACTCCGTATCGCTGTCGCAAATTGTATCGGCGAACAGATTCCGGCGACCGATTTCGTGTGCGTGGAGTTTCAGACATAAGCCCCCCATCAAAGTCTGCGGCCGTACATACCGTGTTTTTTGTGGAAAAAGAAGGGGGCCGGCGTGAAGGCTTCGCCGACCCCCTTCAAGGTGCACCAATCGGGTGGAGGAGAGGAGACCCCGACAGTGCGCTCGACCCTTTCGGGGAGCGAGCTACAGTTTTAGCATGTCGCTAGACGTTGTCAAACGACCCCGCGGATATTTCTTCGTATCGGCCCTTTGTTGAACCCGGACATCGCGTAACCATGAATGGCCGTGGCAACGTCCGTCGCCAGACACAGACAGAGTGCGTCGGCCTTGTCGGGGCTGGGCAGACCGCGCTTCTTCATGCTCTCCTTGCTCTCTACCTGCATCTTGCCGGTGGATGTGAAAGCATATCGTGGCGAAGCCAATTCAGCGAACAACTGCTCATCCTTCGGGATCTTCACATCGCGATTGGCCAGCCAAGCCTTGGCTTTAAACCAAAGCTCGGCACGTAAATTGGCGTATGTGCCTTTCATGGCCGGGCTTTCGGCGACGTTGATACCGCGGGCCGGGAGACCAATCTCGCGCAGACGGTCAAGCACGCCCGCACCAAGCCCGATGCTATCGACAAGGATCTCAACCGGCTGCTTGCTAGGCGGCAGCGCCTCGTACTCAGCAACCACAGCGCCGGTAAGTTGCATCAAGTCGAGGCCCTTCCACGTCTGGATTTCCTCAACCACAGCACCGCGGCGCTTGGCGAGCGCACTAGCGTCGGAACCCATACGCGCCACGTCTAGGCCCCAGATGGCGACCGCGTTCTCGTTGACGCCCAGTTCGCGGTTCATGGCCGCGTCGATGAGTTCCACCGGGATAACCGTATCTTCTTCGCGGGGCGGGAAGTTACCCAGAACGCGCACATGGTACGCCGGGCTGTCTTCGCCGTAGCGCAATTTCATTTCGCGCACGAAGTCGTCCGACACACGCGGGCTGTCGAGGCAGCTAACGTGGAACGTCTTCCACTCGCCCTTGAGGCGATTATGCGTGTCGTAGAACATACCCGTATTACGCGTCGGGTTGCCGAGCAGCAGCGTCGTCGCATTGTGGCCGGACATGGAACCAGACGCGGCCTCGAAGACCGATTCCGGAATACCGGAGGCTTCGTCGGCTACCAGCAACACGTTATCCGAGTGAATACCCTGCAATGCTTCGGGAGTCTCCGCCCGCGAGGTACGGGCCGAGATAAAGGCTTCGGTCGGCGCGGCCTTCAATTCGATACGGTCGCTCTTCACGTCCACCAGTGTCTTCAGGACATCGGGCAGTTCGTTGACCCACCGCTTCAACTCTGCGAACATGGCGTCGAAAAGCTGGCTACTGGTCGGCGCAGTAACGACCACCTTCACCGGATAGCGGGTCAGGAAGTAATGCAGCATCGCCCACGACGCGGCAGTAGACTTGCCGACACCGTGGCCGGAGCGCACGCTGATACGGCGGTTGCCATCCCTGATAGCTTCAAGGAACTTCACCTGCCACGGGTCGGGCCGCACGCGCAGCACGTCCCGCACGAAGCCGGCCGGGTCGTCCCGATACTTCTTCAGGAATTGCAGGAAGAAGTTTGGCGCCTGCTGGCTGCTCTGCGCCAGAAGATCCGCAGCCTCTTTCGCGGCCTTGGCTGCCCGGCTCGGATTGGCCGAGGCGCGCTTCGACGCGGCGCGGGCCTTGGCGGCTTCGGGGTCAGTTCTCTTGGTGGACGAAGTCATAGTGGTCTCCGGTGAGAATGCGGCGGACGGTGATGTGGCTCACAGAGATGCCGTGGCGCTTCTCGACGATTGTGCAGATATTGCGGTAGCTGTGGCCTTTAAGGCGTGCGGCCTTCATGGTGACGATAGCATCCTGCTCCTCCGGGTTCTCGCGCAAGCGGGAAGATCGGCCCGTGCCGACCTTGGTGTAGCCGAACGGCGGCTCCCCGCCAAGAAAGCCACCTGCGGCCTGCTTGGCGCGCTTTCCGGCGGCGACGCGCTCACGAATACGGCGACGCTCCTCACCGCTAAACACGGCCATGATCTCTAGCATGAACCGGCCATTCGGATTGGACTTGTCCATCACATTGCCATAGCCGTTGATGATGAGGTTGATCCCCGCATCCTCCCAATCGCCAATGACGTTCAGTGCGTCTCTGGCGTCCCTGAACATTCGGTCGAGCTTCGACACGATCACCGTATCGCCCTCCCGAAGAAATGCCAGCTTACAGCCTTCTTCTCGGCGCAGAAGGGGGACCGCCCCGGATACGCCCCGTTCTTCGTAGATATGCTCAAGATCAAGATTGTGCGTGAGCGCGATGCCGGCGATCTGGCGTGCTTGGTCTTCTAGACTGGTATTCTCGACCTGATCTTCGGTCGAAACTCGCGTGTATCCGTAAACTGCCACGGCTGGGACTCCTCTTGGTGTTAAGGCCCTACGTGTACCCAACGCCTTAACAGTCTGCAAGCCCAAATCTCAAAATTTTTTCTGCTGGCACTGGGCCTGTTTCCTAGGGAAATCGGTATCTGTTTAGTTCTGCGCGGGCGCCCCCCGCGCTTGGCCACCCCCGGGGGGGGTATTTTTGAAATGGACCCCCTCCCCGTCAAAGAAACGCGCGCACATAACGCGCGAAATCAAAGACTTACGCAGGCATATGGCTGGTAAGGCGTTTTACCGCCCTGCCAATTCCAGGCAGAGGCAGGACCAAACCCGGCATCTGGCGCTGCGTCTCTCCCGTGATACGCAAAAAAGTTCCGTTGCATTTCAGCATGATACAAAGAAAATGCAGGGTGTGCGAAAATAGTTGTTGACCACAGTGCACAGTGTGCCCTAGTGTCAGGACATCAACACAGAGGAGGCACCGACATGAGACTAGCTAACCTTGCAGCATTCGAGCGTTACGCGGCGAACCTTGAGCGCCACCGCATCCCGCTAGACGACAGGCAGGCGCGGCTCGACGTGGCGATAGACCATTCCGCAATGTTCTTGTCCGCCCGCGAATATGCCCGCTGCAACGCATTTGTTGCCAACTATTATGACAACGCAAAGCTGGAAGCATAACGACATGACCGACATCTCGCACATCATCCCGTTTGACCTGTTCGTGACCCTCGCCTTGCTGGCGCTGGTGTTCATCGCAGCTCGCAAGCTCTGAAAGGAAAGACAATGGCTAAGCTATCCGCAGACGAACAACAGGCGATTGCCGCCGGATACGACGAGGGCGAGCGGCTATCGCGCACCCTTCGCCCATGCCAGTATATCAACCCGCACTTGTGGTCCTCGCGTATGTGGGAAGCCTTCGAATTCGGGTATTACCTGCAAGAAAAGGGGTTGCCCTTGCGGACGTATGAGCGCGGACGCGGCAATACTTTCCGCAATGCCGACGGCTTCGAATTCAAGCTGCACTACGGAAAGGGCAAGAATTCTTTCGGCATCACCCGCAATACTTAGTCGAAACGGCCTTTGGGCCGTCTGGCCGGGACTAGCCACCCGCCACTGATGAGACAGGCTAATGGAGGAAGAGACATGGCAGACAACACTTGCAACGGATGGCGCAATGCCGCGACGTGGACCGTCGGCCTTTGGTTCAACGACCAATGGGCCGCAATGGCGGAAGATGGCGTTGAGATAACGCCAGAACTTTGCCGCGATGATGTGGAGAACTATGTCGAGGAACTTATCGGCAAAGTTCAAGGCGGAAACGGTTTCGTTTGGGACATGCTCGACCTGAACGCTGTCGATTGGGACGAGTTGGCCGGACATCACAGCCCGCTAGTAGTGGAAGGATAACCCATGACCTACAACCCAACAGCAGACCGCACATATTGGCGGCACTGCGAGGACAAGCACCTCATTGAAGCCGCACGTGACAGCAACCATGAATTGGCCATAGCCTTGGGCGAACGGCTAGAGGACTACGTCGCGGAAATGGAAAGCCGCGAACCACATGACGCGCGCTGGGGACGGTCCGAGGATGAGTATCGCGCCACGATATCCGTCATGCGCTCGGAGATTAAGGCACTCGAGGTGCAGGTCGCTGACCTGCTTTACAAGGGAGACTAACGATGGATCAGATCCAGATGGAAACAGACGGCCTTTGCCAGAACGCCGCGGCCTTGTTCCGCGCACGCGACAAGCTGGCGCAGCAGATGGCCGAGGTTGACCGCGCGCTGGCGCAGACGCGCAACGAATACCGGGACGCAATGCGCCTCAAGGGTTTCTCCGTCGATCATCTGCGCCGGGCCTGTGTTGCAAGGGGCCTGCTCCTATGACCGCGGAAGAGTTCAAGGCGCGCCGTTTGGCGCTAGGCTGGACGCAACGTGCCACCGCGGAAGCTCTTGGCCTGTCCGAGCGCTGCATCAAGTATTACGAAAGCGGAGAGCGGCCCGTATCCAAGCCTGCCGCCATCCTCTTTTCGGCGCTGGTAATCCATGAAAGCTAGGATTGTCGAAGCTATCCCGTCGATTCTTTGCGCCGGAATGTTTATCGCGTTAGTGCTGGCGATATACCTCTAACCCACAAGCGGGCTGGCCTTATGGTCGGCCCGCTTTTATATTGCCTGCATCAGCAACCCCATAAGGATTGATGCAATGGCTGGACATATCCGGCGTAGAACTATCGCCAGCAACCTCGACAAGATTGGCGAGCACACCCTGCTAGAAAAGATCGCCAGCGGCATGACGATGGCTGGCCTTGCCAAAGACCTCGGCATCTCGAACCTGTCCCTCTATCACTGGATCAAGAAAGACCCGGACCGGCAGGAACGGTTCGCGCAGGCCCGCGCAATCGCAGCGGACCAGTGGGCGGAAGAATGCCTCGACATCGCAGACCAAGCAGACGGTGTCTCGGCCAATGCCGATCGGCTGCGCATTGAGACCCGCAAGTGGATGGCTGGCGTCACCAACCCGGACAAGTATCGTGCGGCCCCGGCGCAAGCGGCTGTGCAGGTCAACGTCAATCAGATGCACCTCGACGCGCTCAAGCAACTAAACCTTGGCGGGGATGCCACACCGGCCATTGAAGTCACCGTGCCCGTCAAGCAAATCGGCTCATCAAATCTCGATGCGGACGATTTGCCGGACCCCTACGGTGGCGATGATTGGGAGTAGCGGTGGCGATGATTGGGAGTAGCGGGCCAAATCTGTCCACTGTTAGGCTGTCCATCGCCTTCCCAACATAACGCCTTAACGCTTACCACTTCTCGGCCGTTTGTAATTATATTTCACGCCTCCGGACGCTTAGACCAAAAATCCGGACGCTTGGCGGACGCTTAGGAAAAAATAAAATCGTTATATTTCAGTGGGGGCGGACGCTTAGGACGCTTAGGACGCTTAGGTCTCGGTTTAGTACAGGTACGGTTTTGTTAGGGCACTTCTAGCGGCTTACCATTTACATGGGATGTACTGAACTCAAACCTAAGCGTCCTAAGCGTCCGCCCATTGATTTTTAACGGCTTTTCGTGGCCGCTAAGCGTCCGCTAAGCGTCCGCCCACCCATCCTAAGCGTCCGCCAAGAAAAAGGGGGCCGAGACGCCCCCTTTCCCATCACCCTTCGGCTTCCACCGATGCTATGAGCCGATCAAGATACCATCTCGCCTTCCTCAGGTCTTCGATCCCATTCTTGTGCCGGTAGCGCCAGATGTATTTCTCCAAGTTGCCCTTCAGGTAGCCTTGGAACTCTTCGCGGCTCATTGAAGCCTCAATCGCCTCGATACATTCCACGCCCCCTTGCCGGTAGTGCGCAGGCTTGTTGACCATATCGACCATCACTCGTCTCCCATATCCTTGTCGAACGAAATCTCTATTCCGAAGAACTCTTCCGTTGCCGTGTCCTGCATCGACCGGATGACCGCAATGTCCTCGTCCCCGATCAGAAGCTCAAGGCCACGGAACACCCGCTTGGTGCGCGTGGCCTTGTCCCGCGTAATGTCGAACCCCTTGTCCTTCATCTCGGTAGAGAACTTGCGCTGGCTCCAGTCCCGCCCCTTGGCCTCGTTCTCCTCGCGGCACCATTCGCGAAAGTCATCGAACGCCTCGGACGTGCCCATCTCCCGGCCGTCACCGGCCACACACCGTTCAGCAATCCACCGACCAAGCGCGTCCTCGCCCTCAAGGTATTCCTCGGTCGCCCGCAAGACTGCAGGTGGCGGGTTCAGCCCTTCGGCCAGCCACATCTTGGCCCCTTCTACGATCCACGCCAGAATGGCCGGGTATTCCTCCTTCAACTTATCAGGCAAGTCCATGTCCTTCTTGGCCGGCTTCGTCTCGAACGGGATCAAGTGCATACGACGGCGCATGGCATCGTCCACGTTGGCAATCTCCGGTTTGGTATTGCCAGCGATCACGAGCGTGAACTGCGGCACGAACTCGAAGTTATCCTGCCGCATGAACCGGGCCGAAATCTTGTCACCGCCAGTCAGGCTCTTGACCTTGGCTTCATCCCACTTGCGACTAGGATCAATCTCCTGCGCGTGCACAAGGCGGGCACCCATGAGCGCCGCCAGCTCCGTGCTGTGCCGCTGCTGATTAGATGCGAGGAACACATCAGCACTGGCCACCGTGGCATAATCGCCAAGGATAGCACCTACTGCGTTCAGGAAAGTCCCTTTGCCATTGCCCCCGGAGCCATGAGCGAACGCCAGCACATGTTCCTTCGTGCTGCCCGTGGCCGAGTAGCCCGCGAGCCGTTGGAGATACGCCTTCAACTCCATGTCGCCGTTGCACGCCTCATTCAAGAAAGCATTCCACTGGGGGCAGCCACGCTCGAAGTCCACGTCAACGCTCGTAACTTTCGTGCACAGCTTCGACCTGTCATGCGGCAACACCGCGCCGGTCCGCAGATCGACAATCCCGTTGCGACAATTCAGCAGATAGATGTCCGCGTCCAACTGGTCAGTCGATACCTGCATCGCCGGGTCTGTCTCAGCCAACGTCGCCACGTTGCGGATCACAGGATAGGACGCGCACCGCGCAGCAATCCGTTCCGCCTTGGCCACAGGCATGTCCGAGTGCGTCGCCTCATACGACGCCTTCGAACAAACCTCGCGCGCAAAAGCAACGTGCCGCTTGGCAACGTCACGCGCCCACTTCACCCCGTCCCATGCAATCCAGCCCAAGCCGCCCGCAACGTATCGGATATCCGAAACGTGCAACCTCGCTAACCGACTGGCCAAGGCCCCGTCCGAATACTCAATCGGCCCCTCACTCGGCGAAGCAATCAAGTCCGTGAAGCTGTCGTCCAACTCCACCGTGTCGAACTCATCGACCTCGACCTTCCAGCCAAACGCCCGCGCCTTCTCCTGAATCCATTCCCAGCCGATCTCATACGGCGGGTGCATCCTGCCCCAGTCCGCCTCAATCGTCTCGACAGCATTGAACCCTTCCTCCCATGACATCGCCCATTCGGTGAAGAGCGCAAGACCTTCGTTCTCATTGTCAGGGCCAGCCGCTGCCTTGATCGCATAACCCATGCGAATGTAATCATCACGGTCCGGAAAATGGGCAGACGTGTTAGGAACCATTTTAAGGGCCGCTGAGAGCCTTTCGATGCTGTCCGCTACCAGACTAGCCTGATCGACCTTTTGCCTCTCTACGGCCTTCTCTGCCGCCGTATCGGCATGAATAATCTCGCACCCCGTCATCTCCAGCGTTTCCACCAGATCAGCGAAGAACTTTTCGACATCTTCACGGGTGATCTTGCGCAGGCAACGCGGGCCACGAGCCGTGATGTCTTGGTCCAGCGAGTAAGGTTCGCGAGTTACCGGGTGGATACCGGCGATGACATATTGCTGGCCCTCGCCGAGAAGCTCGACGAGTTGCTCTACGCCTTTGCCATCGCGGAAACGCAGCCTCATTCTTCCGATGTGTTCGTCGGTCCGATACATTAAGAGCCGCTTCGGGTATCGCCCGACACGTAGCGGCGCCTTGCCCAGCGCCCGCACCGCCATGTCGGCGATGATCCGGGCGAGTTGCTCGTTGACCACGTCAATGTCGAGGGCCGGATAGCGCCCCGCCTTCAAGCCGATGTTGGCGTGGGCGCGGTCCCACCGCTCAATGTCATTGGCCGTGGGCGTGTAATCCTGCCAAGCGTAGCCGCCCCATGTGCCGTGCGCATTCTGCCGACCGGGCGCCTTACCTGCTTGATCTGCCGCGATTTTACTCATCTCCGACAGCGGAGCGGCGGGCGGGATGACGCTGACGAGTTCCTTGAACCCGGCGTCGTAAAGCTTTTTGAATGTCAGCATAGGGCCTCCTCATTCGATGCTGGTGCACCGCGAAAACGGCCCATAAGCTGGCACACAACCACGACGCAAGGCAAGCCGATTTTTTTCTTGACGGCCGCATTAGCGCCTGTCACCAATTTAGCCGGAGACAAATTTACATGATCGTTTCAGTTGACTTTGAGACCCGTAGCGCCGTCGATCTGCGCAAGACCGGCGTGTATGTCTACGCCGATGATCCCTCGACGGACATCTGGTGCATGGCCTACGCCTTCGATGACGAGGAGCCGAAGGTCTGGACACCGGGCATGGAGATGGACGTGCGGCTGGAGGACTACATCGTCGAAGGCGGTAAGCTACGCGCATGGAATGCCGCTTTCGAGCGGGTGATCTGGAACAAGATCATGGTCGAGCGGTATCAGTGGCCTCGCACCCGCACCTTGCAATGGCACTGCACAATGGCTCAGGCGAGCACGATGGGCCTGCCCCGTGCTCTGGGCCAAGCTGCCGCGGTGCTCGGCCTTGACGAACAGAAGGACAAAGCCGGCCAAGCCCTGATGCTGCGCATGGCCCGGCCCCGCAAGACCAAAGAGGACGGAACGCATACGTGGTGGAACACGCCCGACAAGATCTCAAGTCTGGTTGAGTATTGCCTTCAAGACGTGCGAACCGAAGTGGCTGTTGCCAACGCAATCCACGAGATGGACGCGAACGAGCGGCAGATTTTCCTTCTCGACCAGCGGATTAACGACCGAGGCGTGATGCTCGACCGCGACTTGTTGAACCGCGTGCGCACGCTGGCCGACACCAGCAAGGACGAGATCGACAGCGAGATCCGCCGGCTCACCAACGGCGAGGTGCAGGCCGCAACGCAGGGCGCCAGCCTTGTCGCATGGCTGCGCAAGTACGGCATCACCACCAAGAGCGTTGACAAGCAGAGCGTCGCCAAGATGCTCACGCTCGACATCCACCCGGTCATTAAGCGCGTGCTGGAACTGCGCCAAGACGGGGCAAAGTCAAGCACGGCCAAGCTGGACGCGATGGAACATGCAGCCGGGGCAGACGACCGGATGCGCGGCCTCCTCGTCTACCACGGCGCCGCAACAGGGCGGTGGAGTGGCAAGCTGGTGCAGCCGCAGAACTTCCCGCGCCCTGCCAAGAAGCAGGACGAAATCTATGAGATCATTGGCAAACTCAAAGCCGGTGAAGATGTAAGCAGCCACGGACCCGGCACGCTGATTGCCTCCGATTTGCTGCGCTCGATGATAATCGCCAAGCCGGGACACCGTCTGCTCTTTGCGGACTACAGCGCAATCGAGGCGCGGGTTTTGGCGTGGATGGCCGGACAAGATCAACTTGTCACGACGTTTTCTGAAGGCGGCGACGTGTACAAAGAGATGGCGAAAGACATCTACAACAAGCCTGTGGACAAGATCACTGGCGGCGAACGACAGGTCGGCAAGATGGCGATTTTGGGTTGCGGCTACGGCATGGGCGGAAAACGTTTCGCCGAACAGTGCGCAGTAATGGGGATCGACGTAGACCCGGACGAAGCTGCGCGCATCGTCAAGGTGTACCGGGAATCGAACGACAAGATCAGCGGCTACTGGTCGAAGGTCGAGCGTGAGTTTCTCGATCTGTGCCACAGCGCAATAGACGCTGGCGAAAAGATCGTCCGCGCACCCTTGCCTAGCGGTCGGTCGCTGACATACCACAATCCCCGTATCATCCAGCGCGAGACACCGTGGGGGGAGATGCGCGACACGGCCGAGGTCGATACGCTCAACAGCGTGACCCGCCAGTGGACCAGCCAAGTGATATGGGGCGGCCTTCTTACCGAGAACTATGTGCAGGCAACGGCCCGTGACCTGATGGCGGGCGCGATGATGCGTCTGGAGTTGCAGGGCTACTACGTAATCATGTCTGTGCATGACGAAATCATTTGCGAAGTCCCAGACAATCATGGCACACTCGCCGAGATGATTGAGATTATGACTGCGGTTCCGGATTGGGCAACAGGTTGCCCGGTTGCTGCGGAAGGGAAGGAGAGCGTTCGCTATGAGAAGTAAGTATGCCGACGCAGAGTGCAGACGGATCGTAGATTACATCCGCGAAGAGGCCGCAAAGGTTTTGGCTGGCGGGGTAAGCGGCGAGTTAGACTTGGATAGATCCGAGTTTGCAGACGCCATCATGGAAGAATTGTCAGACTCGTTGGAGCAGAAAGAACACTGGATCAAGTTCAACTAGGGAGAGTGATATGAAGGACATGTTTATTCTCGGCTGCGGATTTGTGATTGGCTCATGCGCAGCACTAGGCTGGATGTGGTGGGAATTTAAAAACGCCCCATTGGTTGACGATGACGATGAGGATTACGGATCATGGAACGACGAGCGGTGATGACGGATATTGAGACAAGGGCGCGGGATGCGCTGAATGAGGTGCGGGGTGGCAATTTTTGGCTCGCCGATGCCACACGCAAAAACACCTACACCATCGAAGCCATGTGCCGCGAGATCGAGGCGCACGAAGCCTTCCGGCAGGAAGTGAGCGATGCGGTGCTGTCGTTTTGGAAATACACCGATGCTGTTCCGGGCCACTTCAAACGCTTCATCATCGCCAAGCCCGATCCGCTGGTTGAGGCTATGCTACGCGCATGGCCGCAATATGCGGACCGCATGGATGCTTGCAGCAACGATGCAGCAGCCCTCCGCGCAGCCATCGAGAAGCGCGGCGGAAAGATCATTTTCAACGAGGAGTAAGATGCATGACTGATATTGTAACCATCAATGGCGTTGACTACGCGCCTATCGCTAACCGCCCGACCGGCACCCGCGCTGTTGTCGTGGTGGATCGCGGCTGGATTTTTGCTGGTGATGTGACCCGCGAGAACGGTCGCATCCGGCTGTCGAATGCGCTGCACGTTTTCAAGTGGGAGAGCATCGGCTTTGCCGGGATGATCGCTGACCCGAAGAAGGCCAAGGCAGACCTTCGCAAGATTGCTGACGTTGATATGCCAGTAGGTGCGGAGGTTTTCTGCGTCCCGGTAGACGACAAGTGGGGGCTGTGATGGCCCCCACCATCTTCATGCCTGTCGGCTACGGCTACGGCTACGACTACGGCTACGGCGACGGCTACGGCGACGGCTACGGCTACGGCTACGGCGACGGCAACGGCTACGGCTACGGCTACGGCGACGGCGACGGCA
>VFQT010002334.1_pt1 | contig 19786 bp, 21 predicted proteins | sample 3512381 | NCBI WGS metagenome assembly VFQT01 (sample SAMN10412376, study PRJNA504923) | tailings metagenome | isolation source: Relicate 2 Philex TSF3 active mining site | place: Philippines: Tuba, Benguet | collected 2017-08-29
CGAGGGGCAGGCGCTCGAAGTCGGCGGTATTCGGCTTCAAGTCGGCGCGCGGCTTAGGCAGCATGGGGATCGGACCTTTCAGCAAATCACGGCGTCGGCGATTCGAATTCGCGCGCGAGGTTATCGGCTCGCGCCGGCACCCGCCATGCGAGCGGGCTCGTTTTGATCGATATGCCCTTCGAGAACACTACGAACGTGTCGGCGGCATGGCGCCGGGCGTCACTCCTGAAGCGTGAGCACACCTCGGCTCATCTCCGCGCGACCCAGTTTGCCCAGGAAACTCATGCCGAGCAGCGTCGTATTGAGCCGCCCGCTCTCGGCGACGACCGCGCGCACGTTGCGCACGGTGATATCCGCGATAGACACGCTGTCGAGCGTCACGGGCGCGACCCGCGCCACGCCGTTGGCGGTATTGACCTTGTGCGTGAAATCGCTCGGTCGCGGAAAGATGCCGGCTGCGTTCGCATCCTCGAACGTGAGCGCGACGGCGCTGGCGCCGGTATCGACCATCACCTCGATCGGACGGCCGTTGATGTGCGCGGTCGTCTCGTAATGCCCGTTCGAGCGCGCACGGATCTGCACGGAGCGGTCGCCACTGCTGCGGATGCGCGCCTCGCCGACCGCAGCGGAAACGCGGGATACCGGCTGTCGCTCGCCACCGAGGTCGGTGGCTTCGATCTTCAGACCGAGCGCGGTGCGGATCTCCTCGCCGTGCAAGAAGGACACGGCGATCACGACACCGCAGATCACCCAGGATGCGGCGAGCCTGAAGAGGTTCCTGCTGCCGGATGAGAAAGCCATGAGCCACCTGCCGCTGCATCGCTCAGGCGGCCCGGTCGTGGCGGGACTCAGTTCCTGAACGTCAAGTACTGACCTGAAAACTCATAAGACCGCAGTCGGCTTAAAAAACTCATACCGAGCAAACTCTCCTTGAGTACGCCCGGCTGTGCCACCAGCGCCTCGACGCCGGAAAGCGTGATGTTACCGAGGTTGACGACGGCAAGGCGAACCGGAGCGGCATAGGCCAGTCCGTTCGCGGTCTGCACGGGAACGCTGAAGCGCAGGCGCGAGGTATCGATGCCGAGCTTGCGCGCGTCGCTCTGGCGCAGGACTACGGTGGATGCGCCGGTGTCCACCAGCATGGGAACGCTGGCGCCATTGACGGAAACGCGCGCCACGAAGTGCCCATCGCGCCGGCGCACGATACGCACCGAGCGTTGTTTCCCGCCCTTCGGATCGACGATCTCCAGACTTGGTAACGGCGGCTGCTCGCCCGTGATACGAAAAGCCAGTTGCCCCAACTCGTCCCGATAGTTGTAGGCGCCCACCCCGATCATAGCGATCAGGCCCCAGCCCAGAACGTCGCGCACGGCGCGGCCGGCCCTGCCTCGGTAGGACCCCATCACGCCAGGAAGAACGACCAGGATGACGGCGATCGCTGCCACGAGGACCAGTAACTCCTGCAACTCCAGGCCCCACAGCATTTCGCCGCCGAGCGGCAGCGTGCGATAGGCGCCCTCGCCTCCCTGCATCGTATAGGCGAACGCGGCGACGGCAACGAGCAGGAGCGAAAGCAGGAACCTCATTGTCCCGCCCCCGCCGTGCGACGTCGCCGCGGCAGGTCTGCCATGATCCGGCGGCGGTCATCCGCGGTCATCGCAAGCCAGCCCGCGATTTCATCGCGCGTGCGCCCGCATCCCGCGCACAGCCCGCTGCGCGCGTCGATCGTACAGAGCTTGATGCACGGGGTTTCCATGAACCGTCCGCTACGTGTCTCCAAGAGCCGCCACGACACCGAGGGGCAGTCAGTGGCGCTGCACTGTGTCGCAATCACGGCAGCTATAGCAAGCTAGGAGGGCGCCAGCACCTTCACAACGGGCATGCCGAGATCGTGATGGCGTTTGATCGACGTTCAGGTCGTGCTCACTGAACGAACGACTGCACGGAGGCGCCCGCGCCGTCGCGCCCTGCGGCATGCGCCCCCGCGAGGCGGGGACGGCGCCGACGTGCCCCGGTGTTCGGCCGTGCGGGTGGGGGACCGGGGCGGTGACGCTCTTGGCCGAGCGGCTGCAGCGGTGGTACCGCATGCATGACCCTCGTCGGCGGCAGAACGATGATGCCCTCGGTGCCCTTGCGCAATTCGGACAGTAATTCGAACGTACCGCCGTGCAACTCCACGAGGTTCTTGACGATCGACAGGCCCAGCCCCGTACCGCCTTCCGCCGTCTGGTGCGCGAGCGAACCCTGCCCGAACGCCTGCAGAACTTTCGGGATCTCGTCTTTGGGAATGCCAGGCCCCGTATCGCGGACGGACATGGCCTGCCCCCCATCCGCCGTCGTCACGACCGTCAGGTAGACGAAGCCGCCCTTGGGTGTGAACTTGATGGCGTTCGACATCAGGTTGAGGAGAACCTGGCGCATGGCACGTTCGTCGCACCACAACGGCGGCAGGTCATCCTCGATCTCCAGCACGATCTGCAGACCCTTGCTTTCCGCTCGCAACTTGAGCAGGCGCTGGCAGTCCTCCGCCACGTCGGCAAGCCGCACCGGCTCCTCGTGCAACTCGTAGCGCCCGGCCTCGATGCGCGACAGGTCGAGGATCTCGTTGATGAGATGGAGGAGATGCCGGCCGCTGTCGTGAATATTGCCCGCGTATTCCTTGTAGCTCTCGTTCTCGAGCGGACCGAGCAACTCGCACTTCATAACCTCGGAGAAGCCGAGGATGGCATTGAGGGGGGTGCGCAGCTCATGGCTCATGGTCGCCAGGAACCGAGATTTCGCCACGTTGGCCGCTTCCGCACGCTTGCGCGCCTCGTCGGCGATCGAGCTCTGCTCGGCGAGATCGGCGATCAGCGAATCCTTCTGGGCCCGGAACTCGAGCATCGACAGGGTCGTAGCCCGCAACCCCTTGGCGATGAAGAAAAAGTAGATGTGGACGCCGACCGCCATCGAGGCGAGGGCCCAATAGAACGGGTCGCTCTGAAGCGCCAACCGCGCCACCACCGCGATCGTCATCGGAATGGTGCCGGCATACAGGACCGGCATGACGATCGACGCGAACGTCATGCGGATCGCCAGAACCACGATCAGGAAGGCGAAGACGAAGACGTGGCTCGATCCCTCGGTCGCATTGAGGCCGATCAGAGCGAACCCCGCCCAGACGAGGCCGCAGACGAGTTCCGCGAGGAAGAACCGGCGATGCCAGACGTCGACCTTCACCTCCGCCTTCGGTAGGGCGAGAAAGCGGCGGCACAGCTCCAGCAGCACCACCTTGGCGAAGATCACCATCAAAAGCCAGACGATCGCTTCGAGCTTGGGGGCCCACACGGCCGACGACAACGCGAAGACGACCGCAAGCACCTGGATCGTCGCGATCGCGCCGAGTTCGTTGCGGACGAAGATCGCCAGAAGCTCGTATTGGAACTCCGGGCGAACGCCTCTCCCGTGCGTCAGCCGTTCGCGCGCCTCGCGCAATTGGGCCTTGGACGTGTCGTTCGTCCTGGCTTTGCGCCGGTACGACACATCCAGCCCTGCATCAGACATGTTGCCCGATGTCTGCAAGCGTACTCGATCCCCTATGCTGCCGTTTCCCGACGGCAGACGTTTCCCCTGAAAGCATCGGCTCCGCGCGAACCGAACTTGCCGGGCACCCTCACTATCTGCACCACATTCACTAATGTCCGGTTTATTCGGAAATTTTTAACCTTCGGGGGGCGCACCCTGCCATGAGGGCGGGATGCGGCAAGCCCGCAGGACCGCATCCCTCGCCATCCCGACCCATGGCGCGCGCCGGGACGTCGCCTTGCAACCGGCAAGTGGCTCCGCTACCAGTTTTCCCGGTGTTCAATGCCGGTGACACGCTCCCGGCGTCAGGTGGAGGTCAGATCGATGAAAATTCTCGAAACCCGCATGGCCCCCAACCCCCGACGTGTGCGCGTCTTCCTCGCCGAGAAGGGGATCACCGTCCCCTACGAGGAATTGGATCTGATGAAGGGCGATCTGAAGACGCCCGAATTTACCAGGCTGAACGCCCTGCAGCGCGTGCCCGTGCTCATCCTCGACGACGGCACGGCCATCTCCGAGACCATGGCCATCTGCCGCTACTTCGAAGAGACGAACCCAAATCCGCCGCTTCTGGGCACGGGGCCCGTGGGCCGCGCCATGGTCGAAATGTGGAACCGCCGCATGGAGCTGGGCCTTTTCTTCCACGTCGCCCAGGCCTTCCGTCACACCCACCCCGCCATGGCGCATCTCGAGGTGCCGCAGGTGAAGGAGTGGGGCGAAGCGAACAAGGAAAAGGCCCGCGAGCTGTTGCAGGTCCTGGATGCCCAACTCGCCGGCAATCGCTACGTGGCTGGCGCCGACTATTCGGTCGCCGACATCACGGCCATGGTGGCGATGGACTTCATGCGCCCTGCCCGCGTCGAGCGGCCCGCAGGTCTCGTCAACGTCGAGCGCTGGTACGCCGAAGTTTCGGCACGCCCATCCGCCAAGGCCTGAACCGGCCGAACCACGAGGATACCGTGGCATGAAACTTACCGTGCTTGGCTGTGGCGATGCGTTCGGCTCGGGCGGCCGCCTCCAGACCTGCTATCACGTGGATTGTGGCGATCACCGCTTTCTCGTCGACTGTGGCGCCACGTCGATCATCGGGCTGAACCGGCAGGGCCTCGATCCCAACGCGATCAGCACGATCTTCATCTCGCATCTCCATGGCGATCATTTTGCCGGCCTGGTGTGGTGGCTGCTGCATTCGCAGCACGTCGCCAAACGGACCGTGCCGCTGCACATCGTCGGTCCGATCGGAATCGAAGCCCGCTTCAAAGCGGCCGCCGAAGCCCTGTTTCCTGGCTCCACCGGCGTGTCTCTGCGCTTCGCCATGACGTTCGAGGAGTTCGCGGATGGCACAACGACCACGGTCGGCCCGGTCCGCGTGACGCCTTTCGAGGTGCGTCATCCCTCGGGCGCGCCCCCCTATGCGCTCCGCTTCGAGATTGCCGGCAAGACGCTCTCCTTCACCGGTGACACGGAGTGGGTGGACAATGTCGTGTCCGCGGGCAAGGACGCCGATCTCTACATCATGGAATGCTACGCGCCGGACGGTCCCGTTCGCTACCACATGTCCTGGAAGACCATCTCGGAGAACCTGTCGCGGATCGGTGCCAAGCGGGTCATGCTCACGCATATGAATGCGTCTATGCTAGCCGTCCGCGAAAGCGCTACCGCAGAACATCGCAATGTCCTATTGGCCGAGGATGGCCTCGTCGTCGACATCTAGCCAGTCGAGCGTCACGCGCGCGCGGCTGGAGAGGCTCACCGCCGAAATCCGCGCCTGCCGGATTTGCCGCGATGCGCCACAAGGCCGGCAGCTGCCCCACGAGCCGCGCCCCGTGCTGCGTCCGTCGGCTAGCGCGCGGCTGGTCGTCGCCGGCCAAGCGCCGGGAACGCGCGTGCACCGATCCGGCACACCCTTCACCGATCCGTCCGGCGACCGTTTGCGCGCTTGGATGGGCGTCACCAGCGAGGAGTTCTACGACGACCGCCGGATCGCGATCCTGCCGATGGGCTTCTGCTTCCCAGGCCTCGATGGCAAAGGCGGCGACCTGCCGCCCCGGCCGGAATGCGCACCCGCCTGGCGTCACCATCTGCTTGCTGCGATGCCCCAGACCGAGGTGATACTGGCAATCGGTCAGTATGCACACTGGTGGCATCTCCCGGGCCCGCGATCCCCCGTGACCCAGACCGTCCGCCGTTTTGCCGAGTTGCTGGAGCAGCCGTTTGCGCCGGGACGCCCGCTGTGCCTGCCGCTGCCACATCCGTCCTGGCGCAACAACGCCTGGATCAAGGCCAATCCCTGGTTCGAAGCCGACGTGCTGCCGGCCCTGCGTCGGACCGTCAGACGGCTCATCACAAACAACATACAAATTTTTTCCGATTGAACGCATTGCGCCAGACGCTTGTTGTAAATACTGCTTCGTGCATCCGGCAGCCGAAGAAAAATCATTCCATGCTCGACGCGACCGACATCAAAATTCTCGAACTCATGCAGCGTGACGCCACCCTCGCAGTAGCCGAGATCGGCAAGCAGGTAGGATTGTCGACAACACCATGCTGGCGGCGCATTCAGCGAATGGAGGAACAGGGCGTCATCAAGCGCCGCGTGGCCATTCTCGACCCGTCCAAGGTGAATGCCGACGTCACGGTCTTCGTTTCGATCGTAACCGACCAACACAACATCGAATGGCTGGAGCAATTCCGGGCCGCTGTCGCCGACCTGCCGGAAATCGTCGAGTTGTATCGAATGTCCGGTGAGATCGATTATCTGATGCGCGTGGTTGTTCCCGACATCGCCGCCTACGACGCGTTTTACAAGAAGCTCATCTCACGCGTGGCAATCTCCAAGGTGTCGTCCGCTTTCGCCATGGAACAGATGAAATCCACGACCGAGCTGCCGCTCGCTTACGCGCGTCAGGCCGCGGTCTGATCGACATCCCTCCGCGGGAGTACCGAGCCGATGCTCCAGGGCCACACCGTCGCAAAGCTGGAAGAGAGCGCCTTCAACGCCTGGCCGGCCACGAACACGATCCTTCTCGACGGCTGGATCGTGCGTCTGGCCGGCGGCTACACCAAGCGCGCCAATTCGGTGAATGCCCTGTGCCCGCGCGTGCCAGCGCACGACGTGGTCGCGCCGGCCGCTCGCATTTTCGCGCGGGAAGGTCTGCCGCTGGTTTTCCGCCTAAGCCCCCTCGCCGATGCTCGAGCGGACGCCGATCTCGCCAGCCTCGGCTTCGCTCGCCTGGACGAGACGATCGTGATGACGCTGCCATTGACGGGCGCACTCGCTGCCGATCCCGATGTCCACGTCGACACAACTCTTTCGGCATGCTGGCTGGAGGCGCATGCGACCGCAAGCGATGTGCCCGACGCCCGCCGTAGCCTGCACGCGCAGCTCCTGACCGCCATCCGTCTGCCTACGGCCTTCGCGAGATTCACGAGCGATGGCGCACCGATCGCCTGGGGGCTCGCCGTGGCGGATCGCACGGAGGTCGGCCTGTTCGACGTCGTCACGTCGCCGGCCGCCCGCCGCCAGGGGGCAGCCCGCCGCCTCGTGACGACACTGATCGCCTGGGGGCTTGCGCAGGGGGCGTCCCGCGCATTCCTTCAGGTCGTCGCGACGAATGCGCCGGCAATTGCACTTTACGAAAAGCTCGGCTTCCGCGAGACCTACCGCTACCATTACCGGGTCGCCCCCAGTCCCTGAGGGCGGATCCAACGCTACGAACCCCCGGGAGGACCGCAAGCATGAGCATCGCAGATCCCAACAGGACGATCTTGACGGGCGAAAACCCGTTCATTCGGCTGAGCGCCAAGGACGGCGATCCCAATTCCACCGACGCCAGCTTCTGGCGCATCGTCTTTTGCCCGGCTGGTCCTGGCCACGTTCTCTATCTCAAGAGCGAACTGACCGAAGGCAAATGGCTCATCTACTCCGACAACATCGCCATGGCGCGCTGGCTGCAGAAGACGGTGCAGGGCATGCTCAATCCGGAACTGGCGGACACGTCCATCCCCTGCATCGACGCCGAATTCTCCAAGAGCGGGGATCCCCGATATTTCTGGACCGAGCACATCCTCTCCAGCGAGGACGAGATATCCCTCACCTGGTACGATATCGGCGACCCGCTGATGCTGCACACCCAGCCGAACCAGATCCCCGGCCGCAAGTACGGCCTCAACACCATCCTGATCCCGGCGCTCGGCACGCGTCTCGTGCGCAACGGAGAGCAGGCCACGGGCCAATCCTGGCCACGCGAGCGTGAAGGCCGCCCGTTCTCCACTTCGGCCCTCGCCTTCTCCGAAAGCTGGACCGAGCCGCGCTGACCGCTCGGACGGCGCTCGAGGGATGGACGCCTCAGGCGTCCATCCACTTGCGCAAGCGTGCAATACCCTCCGCAAGACCCACGCGCGGCGACCAGCCCAATTCCGCGAGCGCTTTCGCATTGGAAATGCGCAGATCGTGATGCGCGGTAGAGCGCGCATCACGGTTGTCGGAAACGAACTCGGGTTTCAGACCGGAGCCGAACTCCGCGAGGACGAGATCGACGATCTGTTTCACGGACGTCGCACGTCCCGTCGAGAGGTTGTAGCTCTCGCCGCTGCTCCCCTTGTCCATCGCCAGCATCATCCCGCGCGCGGCATCGCTCGCATGCAGGTAGTCGTGCGCCTCGTCGCCGGTGTCGCGGATCTGCGGTGCCTTGCCCGATTTCACGCTTTGCATCGCCTCGAGGATATAGAGCGCATTGACACCCCGGCCGTGCTGATTTTCCCCGTACACCGTCGAGAACCGCACACTGCAGAAGCCGACACCATACTTCTGCGCATAGAGCCGCCCCAGATGCTCGCCCATCAGTTTCGATGCGGCGTATGTGCCATAGGCGGGCGATACACCGGCCGAACCCAATGCCGTCGTCTCATCGACGGGTTCATGGACGTTCGTTCCGTAAACGGCGATAGATGCAGCAAGGACCACCTTCTTGCCGCCGAGCAATCGCGCCGCCTCGAGCGTATTCACGGTGCCCATGACGTTGACCTCGGCCCCGAGTGCCGGTGCCTGTGACAACGGCAGCGTGAGAAACGCAGCCAGCAGGAATACCCCGTCGACGCCCTGCATCGCCTCGATCACTTGCTTGAGCCGCAATACATCGCCCTTGACCACGCGCACCTGCTTGTGACGGCTCAGCGCCTTGACGATGGCCGGATCACCCAAGCTGTAGTTGTCGAAGAGGACGATCTCGCCCGCGCCATTCTCGACCAGGGCTTCCGTCAGGTGGCTGCCGATCAGACTGGCCCCGCCGATGATCAGATACCTCTTTCCGGTAACGGTCATGTCGCCCTCCCCTCGCTACAGACAGCCGGTGTGGCGGCCATCGGCGAGTGCCGCAGGTACGACAGCGCCGATGGCCCACGGGCTCACTTCGTTCCCTCGGCCTTCTGGTTGTTGAGGCGCGCCAACAGGCTGCACGTATCCCAGCGCCCGCCACCCAGTCGCTGAACCTCCGAATAGAACTGATCCACCAGCGCGGAAACCGGCAGGTGTGCCCCGTTCTTGCGCGACTCGTCGATGGCGATCGCGAGATCCTTGCGCATCCAGTTCACGGCGAAACCGAAGTCGTACTTGCCCTCCATCATCGCCTTCCAGCGATTATCCATCTGCCAGGACCCCGCGGCGCCCTTGGAGATCGTATCGATGACCATGGGAATATCCAGGCCGGCCTTCTGTGCGAAGTGCACGCCCTCGGCTAGTCCTTGCACCACGCCTGCGATGCAGATCTGGTTGACCATCTTGGTGAGCTGCCCAGAGCCTGGAGGACCGATCAGGTTCACCGCTCGGGCAAAAGCGGAGATCACGGGCTTCGCACGATCGAACTCATCCTGTTCGCCACCGCACATGACCGTCAGAACGCCATTCTCGGCGCCGGCCTGGCCACCTGAAACCGGCGCATCGATGAAGCCGAAGCCTCTGTCCTTTGCGATCGCGAAAAGTTCGCGCGCCACGTTTGCAGATGCCGTGGTGTTGTCGATGAAGATCGCACCCTTGCCCACGGTTTCGAAGGCGCCATCCTTGGCCGTCGTGACGGAGCGCAAGTCGTCGTCGTTGCCCACGCAGCAGAAGACATAGTCGGCCCCTTTGGCAGCTTCTGCCGGTGTCGCAGCGGCACGGCCCGCGCCATATTCCTTGACCCATGCTTCGGCCTTTGCCGCCGTACGGTTGTAGACCGTCAGATCATGCCCGCCCTTGCGCAGAAGGTGTCCCGCCATCGGATATCCCATGACACCCAGGCCGATGAACGCCACTTTCGCCATTGCGCGTCTCCCTTGATTGTCGCTGTCCGCGGTTCTACCGGAACGCACGCGCATTGTCAGGTCCGGCGCTGCGACGAGAAGTCCGCATCCGGCTTGTTGCCGGAGAATGAGCACGCACAGCCGTGATGTCAGCGCCTCCACGAGATTGTGCCGACCTGCAACTATCCTATGATTCATTTTCGGGAGCGTATTGAAATCGCCCCACGCCAATGGTTAAAGCACGGGGGTGACGCTGCGTGCATCTCGGGTCCGCGATCGCGTCGCGTCGCGTTTTTTTTATGTGAATCAAAGCAATAGACCTATTGTATCGCTTTAATGGTCGGGTTCGTTCTTCCGAAATGCACAACCGGAACCTGGGTGGGCACGACAAATGACAGGGACCAGATGAGTACGATGCGCGCAGCCAACGACGAGGCCAAGACGGCATCATCCGCATCTGCATCAAGCGCGGCACCGACACCGGTGATCGCCATCGACAAACTCAGGATCGCCGTTATCGGACTGGGCTATGTCGGCCTCCCGCTCGCCGCATATCTGGGTCGCCATTACCCTGTCGTCGGATTCGATATCAATGCCGCGCGCGTGGAAGAACTGCGCAAGGGAATCGACCGCACCCGGGAGCTCAACGAGCAGGAGCTCAAGCTCGCCAGCCGGCTCACGTACTCTTCCACACCCACTGAACTCGAAGGCTGCAATTTCTTCATTGTCACGGTTCCGACACCGGTCGACGAGGCGCGGCGTCCCGACATGATCCCGCTGCAGAAGGCAAGCGAAACGATCGGTCGCGTCGTCCCCAAGGGCGGCGTCGTCGTATACGAGTCGACGGTCTATCCCGGCGCCACCGAGGAAGTTTGCGTCCCGATCATCGAGAAGGTTTCGGGTCTGCGCTACAATTTGGATTTCTATGCCGGCTACAGCCCCGAGCGCATCAATCCGGCAGACCCTGAACATCGGCTGCCGTCGATCAAGAAAATCACATCGGGCTCCACGCCGGAGGCCGCCGATCTCGTCGACGCCGTCTACCGCAGCGTCGTGACCGCGGGCACACACAAGGTCACCTCGCTACGTGTGGCGGAGGCTGCCAAGGTCATCGAGAACGTGCAACGCGACGTCAACATCGCGCTCTTCAACGAACTGGCCCTGCTGTTCAAGCGCATGGGTGTCGAGTCCCGCGAGGTCTTCGAAGCGGCGGGCACCAAATGGAACTTCCACAACTACCAGCCGGGCCTCGTCGGTGGCCACTGCATCGGCGTCGATCCCTACTACCTCACGCACAAGGCGCAGGCGCTCGGCTTTCATCCCGAAATGATCCTCGCGGGTCGACGCATCAACGACAGCATGGCGAGCTACGTCGCCCAGGACATCATCAAAGCGATGCTGCAGCGGCGCTTGCGCGTCGATGGTGCACGGATCCTGGTGATTGGCTTCACCTTCAAAGGCAACTGTCCAGACATTCGCAACACCAAGGTCGCCGACCTCGTATTCGAATTGAAGGCCTTCGGCCACAACGTCACGGTCTACGATCCGCTGGCACTCCGCGACGAGGTGGAGCACGAGTACGGACTGAAACTGGCCGATGAGATCCCTTCGGGGCCCTTCGACGCGGTGGTTCTCGCCGTACAACACGACGTCATCTCCGAACGTCCGCCGGAGTTCTTCCGGTCGTTACTCGCGCCGGGTGGTCTGCTCTACGACATGAAGAGCGTTCTGCCGGTGGGCGCCAGCGACGTCAGACTCTGAAGCAAGGCAAGTTTCTAAAGGCGTTCGACGCCGGTAACGGTCACATGCGGGGAGGGGAAACCTGAATGGCAGGAGCTACGCAGGGCAAGCGGTTCGCGTTGATCGGGGTCGCCGGCTATATCGCGCGCCGGCATTTGGACGCGATCCGCGACGTGGGCGGGGATCTTTCGGCGGCGTTCGACGTTTCCGATTCGGTCGGTCAGATGGACGCCTCGTTTCCGTCCGCCCGCTTCTTCACGCATTTCGAACAGTTCGACGCCTACGTTCAGACACTGCGGCGGCGTGGCACACCAATCGACTACGTCAGCGTCTGCTCGCCCAACTTCATGCACCGCGCGCATGCCGAATTCGCGCTTCGCTCCGGCGCCGACTGCATCTGCGAGAAACCTCTGGTGCTCGAGCCGGAGGACATCGACGCCCTCGCAGATCTCGAGAAGGAAACCGGCCGGACGGTCAACACGATCCTGCAACTCAGGCTGAACCCCGCCAACATCGCGTTACGCGACGAGTTTGCCAAGCCTGCCGCGAAAAAGCACGAGGTGGACCTCACCTACATCACCGCGCGGGGGCAATGGTACTACGAATCCTGGAAGGGTGACGTACGCCGCTCGGGCGGCATCGCCACGAACATCGGGGTTCATTTCTTCGACCTGTTGAGTTTCCTGTTCGGCAACACGGAACGCAATGTCGTGCATCATCGCGCCATGGATTGCGCGGCCGGATATCTCGAACTGGAGCGCGCCAGGGTACGCTGGTTCCTCTCGATCAACGCCCGCGACCTGCCGGCCGACCCTGACGATCGCGGCGCCTGCCGGCGCATCACGATGGGCGACCGGATCTGCAATCTGTCGGGCGATTTCCGTGAGCTGCATACGCGCAGCTACCAGGAGGTTCTGGCGGGCCGCGGCTTCCCCATGTCGACCGTACGGCCGTCGATCGCGACGGTCGCGCAATTGCGCAACGCGCCCGTAGAGCTCGATCAGGGCGCGGTGCATCCTTTCCTCGAGCGCGTCCTAAACGACAAGAACAGGTATCGCGATGGCTTCCCGGTTTGAGGGCGTCTTCATCCACGAAAGTTCCTACGTCGACGACCCGTGCGTCATCGGCTCGGGAACGAAAATCTGGCATTTCTGCCATGTGCTGAAGAACTGCGACATCGGCCAGGGTTGTTCCATCGGCCAGAACGTCATGATCGGCCCCGACGTGAAGGTCGGCGACCGCTGCAAGATCCAGAACAACGTCAGCCTTTTCAAAGGCGTCGAGCTGGAAGACGGCGTGTTCTGCGGGCCGAGCTGTGTTTTCACCAACGTCAACAATCCCCGCGCCGAGATCGAGCGCAAGGACGAATTCCGCAAGACTCTGGTCAGGCGCGGCGCCTCGATCGGCGCCAACGCGACCATCGTTTGCGGTCATACGCTCGGTGAATACTGCTTCATCGCGGCCGGCGCCGTCGTCACGGGTGACGTCCCGGCCTTTGCCCTCATGGCTGGCGTTCCGGCCAAGCGTATCGGGTGGATGAGCCTTGCCGGCGCACGCCTGGGTCCAGACCTCGTTTGCCCGATCGACGGAACCCGCTACAGGGAGACAGATGATGGCCGTCTCGAACGTGTCGGCGGATGACGCCGCCAAATCAAAGCCGATCGCCTTCATCGACCTGAAAGCGCAGCAGGACCGTATCCGCCCGGCGCTCGACAGGGCTATCGCTCGCGTCCTCGACCACGGCCAATACATCATGGGGCCCGAAGTCGCGGAACTGGAGCGCCAACTCGCTGTGTTCTGTGGCGCCAAGCACGCGATCAGCTGCGCCAGCGGCACCGACGCGCTGCTCATGGTGCTCATGGCGAAAGGCATCGGACCCGGCGATGCGGTGCTGTGCCCGGCCTTCACTTACACCGCGACCCCGGAAGTCATCGCCCTGCTCGGGGCGACGCCCGTGTGGATCGACGTCGACCCCGGAACGTTCAATGTAGATCCATCGGGGATTCCCGCCGCCGTGGAGACGGCCCGCCGATTGAGGCTCGAACCCAAGGGTCTGATCGCGGTCGACCTGTTCGGTCTGCCGGCCGACTATGCCGCTGTCGAAGCCGCTGCTGCGCGCGAAGGTCTGTGGGTCCTGGCGGACGCAGCCCAAAGCTTCGGCGCGACGTCGCACGATCGAAAAGTCGGCACTTTCGGCATCGCCACCGCCACGAGCTTCTTCCCGGCGAAGCCGCTCGGCTGCTACGGGGACGGCGGCGCTATCTTCACCGATGACGACACGCTTGCCGACGTGATCGCGTCCATCCGTCTCCACGGCAAGGGCGCCCACAAGTACGACCATACGCGCATCGGCATCAACGGCCGCCTCGACACGATCCAGGCCGCGATCCTGATCGAGAAGCTCGCGATCTTTCCCGACGAGATCGCAGCACGCAATCGCGTCGCCGAGCGCTACACGCGCGCCTTCGCCGGCAAGCTCGAGGCGCCTTTGGTGCCGCCCGGCCTCACGTCCGTCTGGGCTCAATACACGATCACCGTCCCAGCCAATCGCCGCGACGAGATCATCAGATCGCTTGGCCGGAACGGCATCCCCGCCCAGGTCTACTATCCCAAGGCGCTTCACCACCAGGACGCCTACCGCGCCTATCCCGTGGGCAGCAACGGCGTCCCGGTGTCCGAACGTCTCCCCCACGAGGTTTTGAGCCTGCCCATGCACCCCTACCTCGACGAATGCGACCAGGCGCGGATCATAGAGGGGGTGATCGCGACGTGCGGGTCGGCTTGATCCGCAAGGGCGGCACGCGATTGAACTTGCCGCCTCACTACGTTTTTGATTTCGAAGCACGAGAGAAACATTCAAAATGACAACCAACATTCAGTACATCGATGGAATCGGCGCCGTTCGGGTCGCCAATGGTATGGCTTACATCGACCTCGTGGTCGTCGCACCAGCGGCAGCGGACGGTCAGCCCGCACAGGCCAAGACCGTTCAGCAGCTCGTCATGGCCCTGCCCCAATTCGTCCGCCTGTGCTCGGAAATGAGTGGTCATCTCGTGCGTATGGAGGAAAAAGGCCTGATCAAGCGCAAGGCTCCATGACCGGCGCTATGGCGGCATCCTCAGCCGCCAACACCCGTACGGTCTCAGGCCGGAACTCAGCTCACTTCCCCAGCGACATCGCCAAGATAATACCGCCTCACGCTCGCGATCCCGCGCCCGAGGGTGGCGCATCGGGCTCGGGCAACTGCTGCGGCAGCAGTGAAACAGCACCCAAGATTGCTGCTGCCGCAATCGCCAGCACGCGGAACAGCGTATCGAAGCCGTAGCTTCCGTGAATGAATGCGATGAACGGCAACGCGGCGGCCAGCACGCTGAAGCTCACGATGTAGCGCACACCGTACACCGTCGCCCGCAGTTCCGATTTCGCCATCTTGCCGATCATGTAGTCGTTGATCGGGATCTGGCCGAAGGCCCCAAGCATGAAGCCCAGCGCGACCGCGAGTGCCGTCCAGTTCTGCAGACCGGGCATGACGGCGAAGAACACGAGTTGCATGGCGGCGGCGCCCATGAACACACGGCGAGGCCCGTAGCGATCGAGCAAGCTGCCCACCAGGAGCTGGGCCAGAGAGGCCACCGCGAACACGACGAAGGCCAGCCAGCCCACCAGGGTCGCGGAGCCGGCGATGCCCGTCAGCCGCTCGTCGAAGACCTTCGGCAAGGCGAACGTGGTCGATTGGAAGACCAAGCTCGAGACGGCCGTCGTGAAGAACACGATGGCCGTGAGGCGCAGGTACGCCGCCCGCGCGTCCGGCGCCATCGTGACCTTGGTCTCGACCGCGGTCGCCTTTGGCTTGGGCTGCCCTGCCGCCGCTATGTGTCCCTTGACGTGCCACCAGTAGGCCAGCCCGATCAGGACCGACAGCACACCGGGCACGATGAAGGCCGAACGCCAGCCGCCATGGTCGATGAACCAGCCGGTGATGAGCGCCGCACAGCCCACCCCGAGATTGCCCCAGACACCGTTGATTCCGATCGCAAGCCCCGTGCTGGATGCCCGCGCGGTATCGACCACCATGGCGAGCCCGACCGGGTGATAGATCGCCGCCAGGACGCCGACGAAGAACAGCATCACGCTCATCTGCAGTGGACTTTGCGCGAAACCCGCGGCGATTGAAGCCAGTCCGATCCCGATGAAGAACACGACCATCATCCCATGCCGACTCCAACGATCGGCGATGCGGCCGGCGGGTAGCGAAAAAAGCCCGAAAGCCACGAAACCCGGCGTGGCATACGGCACGAGCTGGGCATAGGTCATGCCCCATTCGCGCGTCAGCGCCAGCGCCGCCACCGTCGCGAATATCAGCGTGAACAGATGATCCAGGAAGTGCCCGATGTTGAGGAACAGAAAGCTCAGTCGCTGGTCCTTGTGCTCGATGGCCATGGAGCGGTTTCCTCACGTGCGGCTGCCGGTGCCGCGACTATAAACTTGTCTCTCTGGCGCGGTTCGGCCAATGATCGTCGCAATCAGGCCATCCGGGAACAACAAGTGGCCAGCCTGAACGACAGCATGGACCCCCTCCGCAGCACCGATCCGCTCGACTATCAGCGGCTTGCGCAGCCGCTGGCGCTCATGCGCAAGGCATTCGCCGCCGGCTATCGTATTCCCCCGCACGACCATGAGCGTGACCAGTTGCTCTATGCGGGACTAGGCACCATGCGCGTGCGCACCGCCGGGCATTCCTGGACGATACCGCCCGACCGCGCGCTTTACGTGCCAGCGGGTCTCGAACACAGCCTGACGATGCTGGGCCCGGTCGAGATGTGGACGCTCTACATCGCCCCCGACGCCGCGCCAGCCCTACCTCGGCAAGCCAAGGTATTTGCGGCCTCCGAACTCCTGCGCGCCCTCATTCGCGCCCTCTTGAACGAGCCGGTCGTGTACGAGGTGGGGAGCCGTGCACACAGCATGGCGTTGCTGGCGCTCGACGAAATACAATCGGCCGAGCCGTTGGCGCTCGCCATCCCGATGCCCCAGGACAAACGCCTTCTCAAACTCTGCGAGGCGCTGCTCGAAGCTCCCGAAAGTGCCTTGTCCCTCGATGCCTGGGCGGATCGCGCAGGGGCGTCCCGCCGCACGCTCGCCCGGCTCTTCCAGAGCCAATGCGGCCTATCCTTCACCGTCTGGCGACGCCGCGTGCGCTTCCACGCCGCGATCGATCTCCTCGACAAAGGCATACCGATCGCCGAGGTGGCGCGGCGGCACGGCTACAACAGCCCCAGCGCATTCACAGCCGCCTTTCGCCGGATGTTCGGTCAATCGCCCAGAGCCGCCGTTCAAACCGGAGAGTTCGCGCCGCGCTGAGCGCGTATGGCGGACCGGAACCGGTGCAACAACGTGTCGCTCCGTTTCCCGCCAGCGCAAAATCCGCAAAATTCTACAGTACCTTCGTCATGATCGGGCGCCGCAACGGGTTGCAGCAGCAGCCATGGCCGTGCCACTGTCCACCGGCAAGAACACGGCCCCGTTCGACGTCCCGAATAAACGTGATAGGTACGAACGGCGGAATCGCCTCTTTGCGGGGGCGCGCGACGGCAATTCGGGGAGGGTGAGGCGAGCACGATGACGGAGCGGCGGTCTAGCTTCGAATACGAAGATCTTCTGTCCTGCGGGCGCGGTGAGCTGTTCGGGCCCGGCAACGCACAACTGCCGCTGCCACCCATGCTCATGTTCGAACGTATCTCGCACATCGCCGAGACGGGCGGTGCGCACGACAAGGGGCAGGTCGTCGCCGAAATGATGATCGAAGGCAATCCGGCCGTCGATTGGTTCTTCTCTTGCCACTTCAAAGGCGATCCGGTGATGCCGGGCTGCCTCGGCTTGGACGCGCTGTGGCAGATGACAGGCTTTTTCCTGGGCTGGATGGGCGCCCCGGGCCGCGGCCGCGCCCTCGGCGTCGGCGAGGTGAAGTTCACCGGCATGGTGCTGCCCAGCGTGAAGAAAGTCGAATACGTCGTCGACCTCAAACGCGTGATCCTGCGGCGGCTGAAGCTCGCGATTGCCGACGGCACGGTCAAGGCGGATGGACAGGTCATCTATACCGCCACGGACTTGCGCGTCGGATTGTTCGAAGCCGGACAGACGGCAGAGTGACCCGGCGCACGCCGCGAACTTGAACAAGAATGCAAACCCGCTCGCAAAAGCGGGGCGAAAGAGGGGAATCGAGCGAGATGAGACGCGTTGTCGTCACCGGAATGGGGATCGTATCCTCGATCGGCAACAACACCCAGGAGGTGCTCTCCTCGCTGCGGGAAGGCAAGTCGGGCATTACACGCGCGGACAAGTATGCCGAGCTCGGTTTCCGCTGTCAGGTTCACTGTGAGCCCAAGCTCGACTGGGAGAATATGGTGCCGCGCAAGCCCAAGCGCTTCATGAACGCAGGCATGGCGTGGAATCACATCGCCATGGAGCAGGCCATCCGCGACGCAGGCCTCGAGGCATCCGACGTCGTGAACGAGCGTACCGGCATCATCATGGGCTCGGGCGGGCCTTCCACGGTGGCCATCGTCGCCGCAGCCGACACGACGCGCGCCAACAAGAGCCCGAAGCGGATCGGTCCCTTCGAGGTGCCCAAAGCCATGTGCTCGGGGCCATCCGGCGTTCTGGCGACCGCGTTCCAGATCAAGGGCACCAACTATTCGATCTCCTCGGCATGCGCCACCAGCGCGCACTGCATCGGCAATGCCGCCGAACTGATCCAGTGGGGCAAGCAGGACGTCATGTTCGCGGGCGGCTGTGAGGAGCTGGATTGGACGTTGTCCTCCCTTTTCGACGCCATGGGCGCAATGTCCTCGAAGTTCAACGACCGGCCCGACAAGGCGAGCCGGGCTTACGACAAGAACCGCGACGGCTTCGTCATCGCCGGCGGCGCGGGAGTACTGGTGCTGGAGGAGCGTGAGCGCGCCATCGCGCGCGGCGCCAAGATCTACGCAGAAATCGCAGGCTATGGCGCCTCCTCCGACGGCTACGACATGGTCGCCCCTTCAGGCGAGGGTGCCGTGCGCTGTATGCGCAAGGCGCTGGAAGGGTTCGACGGCAAGGGGATCGGCGCCAGGATCGACTACATCAACCCGCACGGGACGAGTACACCGGTGGGCGATGCCAAGGAGATCGAGGCGATCCGTGAGGTCTTCGGCGGCGATGTGCCACCGATCTCATCGACAAAATCGTTGACCGGCCACTCTCTCGGCGCGATAGGCGTTCAGGAGGCGATTTTCTCGCTGCTTATGCTCAACAACGGCTTCATCGCCGAGAGCGCGAACATCGAGGAACTCGACCCCGCTTTCGCAGACGTTCCGATCGTCCGCGAACGTCAGGAAGCTACGCTTAACTGTGTCCTATCGAATAGCTTCGGATTTGGCGGAACCAATGCGACGTTAGTGTTCCGCCGGCATGACGGTTAACGGCGATCCGGACAACGGATTGGAATAACCGACAGAATTCCGGCGATGCGACCCCGACTCTTGGGCGCGAAAGGATCGCTGGGAATGCTGCATCGGAGCAGAAGCAGACTGATTGGCTCGGGTAGTGCGTGGCTGGATACAGCCTGCAAACGCACGCCCGTCGGACTGGGAACGATCATGACCGAGAAGGATATCACCCGCCCTGGCCCTCTCCTGGCGGGTAAACGTGGCCTGATCATGGGCGTCGCCAACGAGCGATCGATCGCATGGGGCATCGCCCGGGCTTGCGCCAACCACGGCGCGAAATTGGCATTCACATATCAGGGGGAGGCCTTCGGACGCCGCGCCGTGCCACTGGCGGAGTCCGTGGGTTCCGACGTCATCGTGTCGTGTGACGTGGCCGATCTCGACAGCGTCGACAACGTCTTCCGCGAGATCGAGAACAAGTGGGATGGGCTGGATTTCGTCGTCCACGCCCTGGCGTTCTCCGATCGCCGTGAATTGCAGGGCCGCTACTCCGACACCTCGCGCGACAACTTCACCAATACCATGGTCATCTCCTGCTTCTCCTTCACCGAGGTGGCCAAGCGCGCGGCGCCCCTGATGCGCAATGGCGGCTCGATGCTGACCTTGACCTACGGCGGCTCGCAGCGCGTCGTGCCCTCCTATAACGTCATGGGCGTCGCGAAAGCCGCCCTGGAAGCCTCCGTCCGCTACTTGGCGGTCGACTTCGGCGGCCAGGG
>VFQT010002337.1_pt1 | contig 19773 bp, 19 predicted proteins | sample 3512381 | NCBI WGS metagenome assembly VFQT01 (sample SAMN10412376, study PRJNA504923) | tailings metagenome | isolation source: Relicate 2 Philex TSF3 active mining site | place: Philippines: Tuba, Benguet | collected 2017-08-29
CATAATGCGGTGGTTCTTGTTAAAGCTCACCGCGATTGTCAGTTGGAGCTGCAGATCAAGCAAGGAAAATCCATTCGACATCAAACACACGTAGAAGTAAACCTGAGTGCGATCGAACACAACATTCGTTTCTTCAAGCACCACTTAGCACCCGGTGTAAAGATACTTTGCATGGTAAAAGCGGATGCATACGGTGCCGGTGCAGTTCGTGTAGCGTCCTTTTTGGAACAATGTGGTGTGGATGCATTCGGAGTAGCCTTCGCAGATGAAGGAGCGGAATTGCGAAAGAACGGAATCCGTCTGCCAATCGTGATCATGAATCCGGATCCGGAGCATATTGATCTGTTGATCGACCACGATTTACAGCCGGCAGTTTATTCCTTCGAACAAATGGATCAGCTTATTCGCGCAATGATCGATCGTGGCATCACGGGATTGCCCGTCCATTTAAAATTCGACACCGGTATGCATCGCCTGGGGTTTGCACCTGAAGATGCAGCGGCAGTGTGGAGCATCATTCAAGCACAACCAGAATTGAAAGTGGTAGGCATTTATTCGCATTTGGCTGATGCTGACAACGCCGATCATCAAACATTCACTGAAATGCAGATCAGTCGATTCAAAGAGGTGATTGCATTCTTCAATAAACATCAAAGTGAAGATTTCACGGCGCATTTATTGAATTCGGAAGGCGCGCTGCGCTTTAAAACGAATTCTTTTGACATGGTTCGACTTGGAATCTCCATGTATGGATTTACTGACAATGTAGCGCTTAAACGCAATTTGCGCAGCGCGATCTCCTGGCATTCAACCGTTTCTCAAACCAAGATGATCCCTGCCGGCGAAACCATTGGTTACGGATGCAGTTTTGTTGCCGAGAGATCACTACATATCGCTATCATCCCTGTAGGTTATGCTGACGGATACCGCCGTAAACTCAGTAACGGAGTTGGTGGTGTTTGGATTAAGAACTCCTTTTGTCCGATCGTTGGGCGGGTTTGTATGGATATGATCATGGTCGAAGTTCCTGAATTCGTGCAAGCCGGTGACGCCGTAGAGCTAATCGGAACTCATATTCCAATGGAGCAATTTGCGAGCTGGCTCGAAACCATCCCTTATGAAGTCATGACAGGTTTATCCATGCGCATGGCCCGAACCTACGTATTGGAATAAATATTATTCTACAAAAGACATTTACAGATGAAAAATTCAGAACCGTTCTCCCGATACCAAATCGGACTCGTTATAATTATTGCGCTTATCCAATTCTCCGTTGTAGTTGATTTCATGGTACTCTCTCCATTGGGAACTTTTGTCATGAAAGATATGGCACTTCAACCCAGCCAATTTTCGTTAGTTGTATCCGGCTATGCCTTTAGTGCATTTATATCTGCCATTGCAACGGCCGGTTTTGCTGATCGTTTTGACCGCAAGCGCATGTTGATCTTCTTCTTTTCCGGATTTATTTTGGGAACACTCTTTTGTGCTTTATCGAATTCATATATCACATTGCTACTTGCACGCATCATAACAGGTCTGTTTGGAGGTGTCATGAGTTCGATCAGCTATGCCATCATCACAGACTTATTCGCGGTAAACCAACGCGGTCGGGTAATGGGTTTTGTACAGATGGCCTTTGGTGTCAGTCAAATTGTTGGAATTCCACTGGGGTTGTATTTAACATCACTTGCAGATTGGCACCTGCCATTTTATGCAATTGTAAGTTTTGCTATTGTTTTACTTGGTGGTATCGTACTCTTTATGAAACCCGTAAAGGAACATTTAACCAATCGAGATCCCAATTACAGGGCATTGGATCATTTCTTACATATCTTTAAAACGAAGCGCTATTTAAACGGTTTTTTAGCTACAGCTTTACTAACAACCGGCGGATACATGTTGATGCCCTTTGGAAGTGATTTTGCTGTACAGAATTTGAAGCTTAGCGCTGAGCAATTACCATTTATGTACATGGCAACCGGTATATTCACATTTGTTACCGGACCTTTAGCGGGTGTTTTATCTGATAAATTCGGCAGGTATTCACTGTTCGTTAGCGGAACGATCATTTCCATTATCATCGTTCTTATCTATACCCGATTGGGAGAAAGTTCCTTGTGGCCGATCATCACATTGAACGTGATCTTGTTCGTAGGAATTACATTCCGTATTGTACCTGCGCAGGCCATGATGACGCAAATCCCAGCTCCAGCGGATCGCGGAGCATTCATGAGTGTCAATTCTGCGGTTCAACAATTGTCCGGAGGAATCGCTTCAACCATTGCGGGAATGATCGTTTACAAATCAGCTGACGGAAGCATCCAAAACTACCCTATCTTGGGAATGGTGGTGACCGGTACCATGATCATTGCGATGTTATTGATGGGGCGTGTACACCGCATGCTAAAGGCAGGATAAGCTTGTTCAAGCTTTCTTCAATCTACAGCCATAGATTTTCATCTGGTGGATGGGTGGGAAATTGTGATTGATTTTTTTGGCACGGAACGTAACCGGAAAATTGCCTTTTTACAAATTTGAGGTCAGTCAGAGGTCAAAAAAAAAACTCCGAACAAACGTCCGGAGTTCTTAATATTGGTTTAAAACCTTTCTTATCCTTTCAAAGCCTCTGCTCCACCAACGATCTCTAAGATCTCGTTTGTAATCGCAGCTTGACGCGCTTTGTTGTAAGTTAATTTCAAGTTACGTTGTAACTCAGAAGCGTTATCGGTCGCTTTATGCATGGCAGTCATACGCGCTCCGTGTTCCGCTGCATGAGAATCTAAAACCGCCTTGTACATTTGTACTTTCAACGATTTCGGGATCAAATCCACAACGATCTCTTCTTTCGAAGGTTCGAAAATATAATCTCCAACAGATGCTGATTCATTCACAGTAGCCTCGATAGGCAATAACTGCTCTGCCTTAACTTGTTGCGTAGCCGCGTTTACAAAACTGTTGTAAACAACTACCACTTTGTCGTAAGACTTATTCAAGAAGTTGTCCATTGCATATTGCGCTACAGCAGCAACATTATCAAAAGACAAATCAGCGAAAATATCCTCAACAATTGCAGTTCCCGAAGTATTCAAATAAAAGTCAGAACGCTTGAATGCATCTTTTGCTTTTTTACCCAAACACAACAACTGAACGTTTGAACCAGCGAAGTCTTCTATGATCAATTGATTCGTACGCTTGATCACGTTGTTATTGAAACCACCACACAATCCACGATTAGATGTAATAGCGATCACCAACACTTTCTCTACTGGACGCTGCGCAGCAAGAGCATTTTCCGAGATATCCAATGAAGCACTTAAGTTCCCCAAGATCTCCTGCAATTTCTCAGCATACGGGCGCATTTGTGTAATAGCATCTTGCGCACGCTTCAATTTTGCAGCAGAAACCATCTTCATTGCTGAAGTGATCTGCATGGTAGAACCTACAGAAGTGATTCGATTGCGTATTTCCTTTAAACTTGGCATAACTCTAATTTAGAATTGAGAATGCGGAACAAATCTTCTACATTCTCAATTTTCAATTTTCAATTAATATTTCGCAGCGATCTCTTTCGCAACTTTTCCTAACACGTCTGTGTCTGCATCTTCGTATTTACCAGCTTTCAAGCGAGTCAATACGTCTTTGTGCTTCGCCTCTAAGAAATCCAAATATTCTTTCTCGAATTCTTTCACACGGCTCACAGGAACGTTTTGCATCAATCCTTTCGTACCAACGTAGATAATTGCAATTTGCTTTTCTACTGGGTAAGGATCTCCTTCGCGTTGCTTCAAGATCTCCAAGTTGCGAGCTCCTTTGTCCAAAACAGACTTCGTAGCAGCATCCAAATCAGAACCGAACTTCGCGAACGCTTCCAACTCACGGTACTGTGCTTGGTCTAGTTTCAAAGTACCAGCAACTTTCTTCATGGATTTGATCTGAGCGTTACCTCCTACACGAGATACCGAGATACCTACGTTGATCGCAGGACGGATACCAGCGTTGAACAAGTCACCTTCCAAGAAGATCTGTCCATCTGTAATCGAAATTACGTTTGTAGGGATATATGCAGATACGTCACCCGCTTGTGTTTCAATGATTGGCAAAGCTGTCAATGATCCACCACCTTTCACTTTTCCTTTCAAAGATTCAGGAAGGTCGTTCATTTTTGCAGCAATCGCATCGTCATTAATGATTTTCGCAGCACGCTCCAACAAACGAGAGTGAAGGTAGAATACGTCACCTGGGTAAGCCTCACGACCTGGAGGACGACGTAACAACAAAGATACCTCACGGTAAGCTACCGCTTGTTTTGATAAGTCATCAAATACGATCAAAGCCGGACGACCAGTATCACGGAAGTACTCACCGATCGCAGCACCTGTCATTGGTGCGTAGAACTGCATTGGAGCAGGATCAGATGCATTTGCAGCAACGATCACTGTATACGCCATTGCACCAGCATCTTCCAATTTCTTAACGATACCTGCTACCGTAGAACCTTTCTGACCTACAGCAACGTAGATACAGAATACAGGCTCTCCACGATCGTAGAACTCTTTTTGGTTGATGATCGTATCGATCGCAACAGTTGTTTTACCAGTTTGACGGTCACCAATGATCAACTCACGTTGTCCACGACCGATTGGAATCATGGCGTCTACCGCTTTGATACCAGTTTGCAAAGGCTCAGTTACCGGTTGACGGAAGATTACCCCTGGAGCTTTACGCTCGATTGGCATTTCAAACAAGTCACCAGAAATTGGTCCTTTACCATCAATTGGATTACCAATTGTATCTACAACACGTCCAACTACACCGTCACCTACTTTCACAGATGCAATGCGGCTCAAACGTTTTACTGTATCTCCTTCTTTTACACTTGAAGAGCGTCCTAACAATACGACCCCTACGTTGTCTTCTTCCAAGTTCAATGCAATTCCTTGCAATCCCCCGTCGAATTCAACCAATTCACCGTACTGAACACCTTTCAATCCGTATACACGAGCAATACCGTCACCGATTTGCAATACGGTACCTACTTCTTGCAATTCAGCTTCCGAACGGAACCCTGATAATTGCTCTCTTAAAATCGCAGAAACTTCTGCTGGTTTAACATCTGCCATGTTCTTCTTGTTTTAAAAGAGTTTCCTCCTCTATCTTGTTAAACGTTGTTTCAATTGACCTAATTGCGATGCCACTGAAGCATCGATCTGGAAGTCACCCATACGAACAATAAAACCACCGATAAGTGTTTCATCGATCTCTTCTGATACTTCCAATTTTCCTTCTACATGCTTTTGCACGCGTTCCAACAATGCTTTCTTCACACCTGCATCCAATGGTTTTGCACTGATCACAGTGATCGGTAAAATTCCTTGGTGCGCCTTCAACAATGCAGTAAAGGCTTCAGCGATCTGAACCAACAAAGACTCACGTCCATTACGCGTGATCAATTCTACGAACGAAGCTGTTAGTGTATTGAATTGATCGAATACCGCACGCAAAACAGCGATCTTCTTGTCAGCTTTTACAATTGGACTTTCCAACATGATCACCAAGTCGCGATTATCAGCGCATACTTGCGACATATGTTGCATGTCACCTGCAATTGCATCCAACACATTTTGCTCAATGGCTAATTCCAAGAGCGCTTGTGCGTAACGGGTTGCAACTTTTGAACTTTTCATCGTGCTTCTTAGTTCATGTTAATATCTCCGGCCAATTTCTCAGCCAATGCTTTTTGCTTCTCATCAGACGCCAATTCACCACGAATGATTTTCTCAGCGATCTCCAATGACAATGCAGCTACATGCGTTTTCAATTCAGCGATTGCAGCAGCTTTTTCAGAAGCCAATGCAGCACGAGTAGAAGCAGCAATTTTTTCCGCCTCAGTCTTCGCAGCTGATTTCGCATCTTCGATCATTTGCGTAGCAGTAGCTTTTGCATCCTTCACGATCGCATCGCGTTCAGCACGAGCCTCAGCCAACAACTGTTCGTTTTGAGCTTGCAACGCAGTCATTTCAGCTTTTGTCTTTTCAGCCAACTCCAATGCCTCTGTGATCTTTTGAGCACGTGCATTCACTGATGTCAAAATTGGCTTCCAAATGAACTTCGTCAAAACGAACATCAATAGCAAGAAAACCAATCCTGTCCAAAATATTAAGCCTAAATCCGGTGTAATTAAACCCATTGTTTTTGTATTTAGTGTAAATCTTTCCGTTTAAAAAAAGAGCTTGTCGCAACCAACCGTTGCAACAAGCATCTTCAATTACTTCGCGTTTCCTAGTAGACCAACTACTACACCGAAAAGGGCAACCCCTTCGATCAACGCCGCAGCGATAATCATCGCTGTTTGAATTTTTCCAGAAGCTTCAGGTTGACGTGCGATTGCGTCCATTGCTGAACCACCGATTCTACCAATACCCAATCCTGCTCCTAATACTGCAAGACCTGCTCCAATTGCTGCGATACTTCCGTACATGTGTATATGTATTAAAAAATTACTAATTAATGGTGCGCTTCTTCAACAGCGGCTCCAATGAACAACGCTGAAAGCATCGTAAACAAGAACGCTTGCAAGAACGCAACTAACAACTCCAGCGTAGAGATGAACAATGCCATAGGCACTGACAAACCACCCCAAGCTGCATTTTGATTGATGAAAATGATCGAGATCAAGGCTAACACAATGATGTGACCAGCAGTCATGTTCGCAAACAAACGAACCATCAAAGCGAAAGGCTTTGTAAAGATCCCTACTATCTCAATAGGAACCAAGATGAATAAAACTGGCCATGGAACTCCTGGCATTGCAAAAATGTGCCCCCAGTAATTCTTATTTCCTGAAAACAACGTAACCAACAAGGTACATACCGCTAAGAACAATGTTACAGAGATGTTACCTGTCAAATTCGCTCCCCCAGGAATGATCGGAACTAAGCCCAATAAGTTATTGATGAAAATGAAGAAGAAGATCGTCAACAAATACGGAACATACTTCTTGTATTTGTGGTGATCGATGTTCTCTTTTGCAATGTTATCCTGAACCATCAAGATCAATACTTCTAGGTATTTTGCCAAACCACGAGGCGCAACCGAACCGTTCTTCTTGTAGAAACGAGCCACACTAGACATGATCACGATGATGAAAAATGCTCCGAAGAACAAAGACAATACGTTTTTAGTAATTGAGAAATCCAAAGGTGAAGTTGCTCCGTGAACATGTCCGTCTTCGAACTCTAAACCATTCGTTCCCATTTTGTAGATCTCTTCATGCACCATTGCATATCCTGCAGCCGGACCTACACCCGCAACGTATTCGATCTCTTCCTTTGTTTTCTTATCTACTGCAGTTTTCATTTCACCATGGTAGAAGTGAGAAGATGAAAATGTTTTTAAACCTCCATCAATCAAGATGATTGGTAAATAAACGGTAACAGCATCGTGATGTCCTCCCCACAAGTGCCATTCATGCGCATCCGAGATGTGATGCATGATCATCTCCCCAACGTTGAACTCTTCTTTCTTCTCTTCGTGTCCGGAAGCGAAAGCAGGGCTCATGACAAGGATTGCGGCTAGTATTGTTAAAAAACGTTTTGCACTGAAAATTAGAGACATCACTTTGTAATCTTTAGATAAATACCCAAATTTTGGCGCAAAGGTAGTTAATCTTTCACAAACACAAACAAAAAAATGGCGCTAATCCGGATTTGAATTCGGATTTGTATGATTTTGCAATTTGATCGACCGTAAAGCCGCGAGAAAATAAACGGAAACTACTTAGTACGTCTTGCCTTCAGGATCAGCGCAATTGCCTGAACCGCTAGCAAGATCACGAAAAGCAATAAAAAATCCCACACAAATGGTCGGAAAAAAGGCGCGAACTTGTAGCGTACCAATAACAAATAGAAAAGTGCCAATATCATTTGAACAGATGTGCCTAAAATAAAACGCTGCACGCGCGCATCGGGGGCCTTGTCTTTTCCGGAATGGATCAAGGTTGTACTCAATAGAAAAATCACCGCATTTCCTGCCAAAGCCAATAAATCATCGGTAAGTAAGGGATAACCAACCAAGAGCACCAAGCCCAAAGCATACACACTGATCGTTGCGATCACTTGAAGAAGTCCTGCTACCATTAATCGTTTTTTGACATTTTCATGACTTCCTTAATTACCAAAAACATGGAACCTGCAACTCCAAACAGGGTCAAACATAAGGTCCAAGCATTTCCTCCGGGATTGTATTTACCATCCAGAAAAACTCCCAACCATGCAAAGAATCCAATGACCCCTCCCATTTGTAAAGCGAGTCCGGAAAATCGGAGGTACTGATTGACCTGCTTTTTTTGCTTTTCTTCCATGATCAATAAGTCTCGTCGAAGAACAACTCGTAATCAGCCAATTTTTGCGTTTCGAAAAGCGTTTTCAGATTGTCTTGTGAGATATACAAGATCTTCATCTTTTGCATATCCATCAAGTGTTTCTTTGTACGCTTATAGGTACTCACATAAGAAGCCGCCTCGTTCTCGGATGGGAACTCTTTCACCAAAATGATATTCGTTTTCTCTCCGTAGATCTTCGAAACCGTTGATAAACGTTCTCTACCGAAAAACTCTTTATTAAAATCGACAACACGCGTTTTAGCTACCCCCACATTCACTTTTTCATCCAAGAAGATGACCACTTGCATGGGTTCACCTTCCTTGAAGGCATAAATGCTTTTCTTGGTGAAATCAACCGCTTCATTTTTGCTGTAACCTCCTTCAATGATACGTTTCATTTCGGATGCTGCTTCGGCTTCGGGCGAACCAGGATATTCCGTCATCAATTCCTCCAGAGTAGGCAACAAGGTGCGTTTGTCCTCATTGATCTTTGCTTGGGCACGCGCTTTCAATAAATAATATTTAGGTCGGAATGGATTGTCCTTTTGCTCGGTGATCACAGTATTTGCTTTGGTAATTACCGGATAATAAAGTCCACGCTCGTAGCGCTCCAAGTCTGTGATGTACTCCTGCTCCGTTTGCTTCAAGCGCTCACGCTTTTTGATGAAGTAATCCGGATCACGAATGAAACCTGCGTAATCGGACGTTGGATAATTGATCAAAATGTAATCCTTCTGAGCTTGTGCTTTCGGATCAGACTCAGGATACATACGATAAACCTGATAAGCAGCCAGCAACTTGTACTCACTTTCAAAAGGCTTTTCTATAATCGTTGAAAACTGCTTTTCAGCTAATTCCTGTTCTTTCAATTGATCCAAATAGATCTTTCCGGCATTGTAATAAGCCTCCATCATGCGGTCGCGAGAAACTTTCAACAGGGAATCATTAACGGGAAGTTTTGCTACTAGTGACTCTGCCGTTAAAGAATCTTTCGGAGTTTCCACATTTGGTTTTTTTCCGAGAGAATCAGGATCTTCACCATTGAAAGAGGCGAAAACGATCTTTTCCGATCTGCGCCAGTCATCTTCATTCGCGCGTTGTCCCCATTGACGTTTAAATTCCTCAAAACCTTCTTGCTTCGCACGCTCGTTGTTCCAATACCATTTTGATCCTCCTGCATTTACCGCCTGATTCTGTTGCGCTTTTTGCAAGGCGGCTAATTTCTCTGCTTCCTGACGTTTACGACGTTCATCGTCTTCTTTCATTTGCTTCAAAACCTTTTCTGCAAAAGCTAAGCGATCCGACTCACTCAGACCAGCAATTCGTTGCACACTATCCTCGTATTGAGCAGTCTCTATAGCTATAACAAGATCTTCCAGCTTGTCAGCTTTGTTCTTTACACCAATGTAATTCGGATAATCTTCCGGAATTACCGTAGCACATGAGTCGTAATATTTCTGAGCTTTTACATAAGCCTTTTTGGAAAAATAGATGTCTCCCAACTCTTCATAGGCCATGCCTTTTTGGCGGTTATTGCTTGTAGAATAAAATGCCGCTTTGGTGTAATATTCCATCGCTTTATCTTCATTCCCTTCACCTTGCTCCATTTGTGCCAAGGTAAAATAGATCTGATCCTTGAATTCAGCATTCTTTGCATCGCGAAGCAAGTGATTCAATTCTTTTTTCACTTTTTCACCTCCGGCGTTCAACGCTTTTTTCAACCGCGCATTGAAATTCATTTCGAAAGGCGCATTGTATTTCAAGACCTTTTCATAGTGCATGGATGCCTCAGATCGCTTATTGCCTTTTTCGAGAAGTTGACCTAAAATGAAATGAATGCGCGCTTTATCTCCACTCTTTTTAGCGTACTTCAAAGCCTCCTCCAAAGCAAGGACCATATTTGCATCGTCTTTTTTAGCTTCTGCAAACAAGGCCTTCGTAACGGCAAATTCGAACAGAAGTTTTTTAGGGAATGGATCTGCTTCTTTCTCTTCTTTCTTGCCTTTTTTCTTTGTGGATTTAGACTTTTTCGGAGCTTTTTCACCTTCTGCTCCGCCAGTCACCTCATCAGCAGCTTTTTGCAAATTGGCAATGGCAAATCCGGCATCTGTCAATCTATTCTCTTCAATGTAAACACGAGCCATCCACATTTCAGCAACGTATGCTGACTTGTCGCTATTGAAAAAACGTTTGGTGTATTCAAAATTCTTGAGTGCTGTTCCGTAATCCCTGCGGTAATAATTAGCAACACCTATTGTTATCCAGTTCTCGTCGATCCATTTGTTGTGTTCTTCTTTTTTCTGAGAAGGTTTATCCATGGATGGCATGGCGTGTCGCTGTATAACCTTGGTGCATTTTGCAATAGCCGTATCGATGGGTGCATACATGGACTTCACCTCCTCTTCGGTAGGCAAAGGACGCAAGGATAAAACCGAATAATAATCTTCTTTCAAAGCAGAACGGTAACCACCTATCGCTTGGTTCAACAGGTCGTTTGCGTTGAAGTAACCATTGTAATGTGCTGTGGTACTGTGGTAGGATCTGGACAAAAAGGTATTACGCTCCGTTGAACACGCAGCTAATAACAAGACCAAAAGTCCCGCAGGGATCCATACATGCCAGTTTTTCATGTCAGGAATAGAATTTCGCTTGATGGTAAAACTAATAAGCTACAAATATATTGTTTAAGTCGTATAAAAAGTCGGATGTTTCCAAGTCCTGTCAAATTCTCCTATCTTTATTGGCATGTGTTACAGCATTTCAAATACTTCCCAGTTGGAGGCGTTCAAAGAGCGCTACAAACGCGAAATGGAACAGAAAAGAGCGTACCAACCCACTTTTTTTGTCTCCGGTTTTAGCTTCCCAAATTGGCCAGTAGTAACTAGAGACACTTCCTTTCAATGGATGCAATGGGGTTTATTGCCTCGCTGGCTAAAAGCTGGTCAAGCCTCTGATTTTGAGACACATACGCTTAATGCACGGGTTGAAAGTCTGCATAAAAAACCCAGCTTCAAACACTTGGTTGGTCAACAACCATGTTTGATTCCTGTTACATCCTTTTATGAATATCAGACCGTAGGAAAAGAGAAAATTCCATACCGCATTTTCGCAAAGAACACATCCTTATTCTCGATCGCCGGTTTGTGGGACGTATGGACAAATCCGTTAACAGGAGCCTCTACAAACAGTTTTACGTTGATCACAACCGAAGCCAATGCATTGATGGCCGAAATTCACAATAGCCAGAAGCGAATGCCGCTGATTGTTGCTCCAAATCAAGAAATGGATTGGTTAGAATCGGGAGACCCGAAAACTATCTCTGCGATTTCTGATGATTTCCTGACAGCGACATTAGTTAACAAGCGAAACATGGGCAAGAACAATCCGGGTATTCTTTTGCCATTCATTCCCGAAACACCGGCTCAAGGAAGTTTATTTTGAAAGAACTATTCGCCGCGTTTTTTGATGTCGCGGTTATTGATGAAAACCCAGCGCAAGGAAGCATAAAAAGTATTCCATTTGGCCATTTGATCATTTCTGGAAAGTAAGTTACAGCCCAATTGGAAATGTGCCTGAAGAATCTTGTAGCCCACGTTTGGAGAAAATCCGAAGCGGTGGTTGTCAAAATCTGTTTGCCAGACCAAGCGCGCTCCGTAAGTGAGATCCAAGCGATTGGTTTTGAACCAAAATCCGGATTGCATACCTGCCATGGATTGCTTGAAATTGTAATCAAATTGAACGTTCAATGCCCAGGTATTGGGTTTGATCAATTTCAATTGTTTCACCTGTCGTTCAAGACCAAAATGCACATTCATGTAAGACCCTTGCTCCAACCCAAGGAAAGGTCCGTATTTCACCATGACCAATTTACTTTCTGGCATTTCGAGTCCTTTTAACTGTCCCAGTCCCAAAAATGGAAACAGCAAACACACTGCGAATAGATCAATTCTCTTTCCCATACTTCTGATGTATTTCCAGGATGGTTTTGGCATCTTGGGCATCAATCCCAAGGCTATCAGCTACTTCTTTCGCACGCAATATCTGTTGCACCGTTAATCCCGTACTATCCTTTTCTTCCTTCAAGGCATTTCCTAAGAAAATGGTACTATTTGCCAATCCGGGAACTGTTTTCGTGGATAGGTCTTTTACGGGATGATAAAGTAAACTATTGTTCTTGGTCTCTTCCGGAAAGAATTGTCCTTTTTCATCATACGATTCCAACAACACGAGTATAATACTGAGTATGTAAAGCATTTTTATAGCAGAAAAGAAGATTCCGGCTGCTTTATTCAAGGGATTCAATTGCACGACTTTGATCATTTTCTCAACGGCCTTTCCGCCGAAATAGATCATGGCTCCTACCGCCAAAAAAGTCAAGGTAAAAGAAACAACTGGTATGTACGGCGAATCCCATCCAGCACTTTCCTTTAACCATTCTGCAACCATATCCGAGAAATGGATCCCGGCGTAAATACCTACGAACAAGGCGAGCAAAGTAAATAGCTCGATCACAAAACCATGCTTGAAACCTTTGTACGACGCATAAATGATCGGAACGATAATAATAATGTCCAGAAAGTTCATGTTGGAAAATTACTATTTTGTGATTTCGGAGTAACACCAGCCAGTTATGAATAGTTAACAATACGCTTTTGATTAAAGACGCAATGCTTCTGTCTTGGAATCCCAAAAAAACTAAACCGATATACCATTACAAAAATGAACGTTTAAGGGCTCTGGATGAATATTTGAAGGGTTTCTCTGATTATTGAAAACGACACGTGTTGCTTTCAGGGATACAGTTTTTCTCTTATCGGTCTTTTTTTAAATTCAGTCGAACTTTTCTAGTAGAGATATAGTGAAATGAAATGTATTTACTCGGAAAAATCCTCAATCCTTGGAAAGCAAAAAATCAAACTTTATGGCCGTATTTTGTTATATTTTTGTATTTGAATAACTGCAAATCTTATCAACATGAAACAACACTTACTACACTGGTGTTCAAGTACTATATTATTTTTAATTCTAGCATTTCAATCAATCGGACAATGCGGTTTGGGTGGGTCGCCTTCAGCAACCGCAATTGCAAATGGAAATTGTTTAAACAGTCAATCGCTCAGTTTTTCGGATGGCGGATTTATTGGAGGTTGTAACGGTGGTTCAAACCCTTACAACCTATATCAGTTTACCGCTCCTGCCGGATGCGTGGATTTTGACATTACAAATATCACAGGAAATGGTTTGAACACCAGTTGGCAATACAGAATATTTACTACAGCCTGTGCACTTACATCCGCTGGTTGTATCGAAAATGTAGACAATGGAACTGGTTTCACCATTACTGCGGATAATGTTTCTGGAACCTATCAACTTACTGCCGGAACAACCTATTACCTGCAGCTGATGGGCGATGTATCCGGCACAAACTACACCATTTGCATGTCAAACAATGTAGAAGCATCCAATGACTGTGCCGGAGCGCTTGGTTTGGGAACTGCCAATACAACTTATTACAATGGAAGTGCCGGCTGTGCATTTTCGGGGACTCAAACCGGTGGGACAGGAGACCCTACTGCCGCAACAATGTGTGCCGGATCACTGGAAAACACACAGTGGGTTAATTTCTCTCCATTGGCAGGAACTACCTCGTTTCAAGTTGTTGGCACCGGTATTAGCTGTTCTGGTGGAGCTTGCGCCTATCAATTTGGAATTTTTTCTTCACCAACTGCCTGTGGTACATTAACACCTGAAGGATGTGTTTCGAATGGACTTGGATGTGGTCCTGGACCAGATCCGAATGCTGCGAACCCTGCTCCGGCTGGTACAACTGCAACATATACTATGGCTTGGTCTGGTGTAAGTGCAACCGGTTTTACAGGCACAATTTCCATTGCTAGTGGTTCATTTACCGGAGCAGAGGAATTCTACCTGGTTATGGATGGAAATGCCGGCTCAAGCTGTACATACACCTTGCAAGGAATCAACGTTGTTCCATTACCCATTCACTTGGTTTATTTCCGTGCTAAGCAATTGAACAATGCCAATATCCTTCAATTTGAAGTAGCTAGTCAGATCGATAATGATTATTTCACAATTGAGCGTTCTATTGATGGAACACATTGGGATGTTGTAACGACAATTGACGGAGCTGGCGATTCCCAAGAACAAACCAGATATGCTTTTACCGATATGTCATTTAGTCGCGCGATCAATTATTACCGCTTGAAGCAAACTGACTTTAACGGTGATTTCAAATACTCAGAAATTTTAAGTGTAGACAACAGACTTTCTGATAAAGATGTTATTGGAATCTATGATCTAAATGGTAAGGTGGTTGATAGAAACACATCTGGTTTGATCTTGATCCTTTATTCAGACGGAACATCAGAGAAGATTGTGAATCCTTAATGAGGATACTGATAAATGAAAAGAGCGGCTCAATGAACCGCTCTTTTTTTGTTATGCAATATTCGTAAATACTTGTTGGATATCATCATCGTCTTCGATCTTATCCAACATCTTTTCAATGTCGACTAACTGTTCTTCTGTGAATTCCACCGGACTAGTTGGAATGCGTTGTAAGTTTGACTTAGAAACCTCCAATCCTTTATCTTCGATTGCCTTTGCCAAGGTTCCAAATGAAGTATAATCTCCGTAAACAAAAATACGGTCTTCCGTTACATCGATCTCTTCACAACCCGCATCGATCAATTCCAATTCCAATTCCTCCGGATCTATTCCATCAGTTTTTACGATCTCGAAAACCGATTTACGTGAAAACATGAATTCCAAAGAACCGTTTGGAACAACACCTCCACCTGCTTTATTGAAATAGGACTTTACATTCGCTACAGTTCGTGTTGGGTTATCTGTAGCACATTCTACATAAACTAAAACTCCGTGAGGACCTTTTCCTTCGTAATCTACTTGAGTGAAAGAAGCGACGTCTTTTGCGTCGGCGCGTTTGATCGCAGCCTCAATGTTGTCTTTAGGCATGTTCTCTGCCTTCGCGTTTTGAATGGCAGTGCGTAATTTTGCATTGGTTGCAGGGTCCTGTCCGCCTTCTTTTGCGGCCATAGTAATCGCTTTCCCTAATTTGGGGAACAACTTAGACATCTTATCCCAACGTTTTTCTTTAGCTGCTCTGCGGTATTCAAATGCTCTTCCCATTTCTCTTGTTTTTTGTGTCGCAAATTTAAAAAGTTTCTCAAAACAAGAAAGGCCAAAAGTTGATATATGCAGATTCTTCTACCTTTGCCCTATGGGCCTATTCCGAAACATAGGAATTACGATGATCTGCTTCTTCAACAGCATGTTCCTGTTGCAAGCACAACACCACGCGCCCCGCGAACAAGGCGGATTTGTAGCCTATTACTTTTGGGAAGTGGACAGCGCAGGATTTATTCGCGAAACGACCTTTCAGAATGCCTACCAACTAAACCAACTCATCTTCCCGAAAAACATGGATCAAGTGCCCGACACCCTGGGTGCTTTGTGCTTGGCGCGCAGCATCAAAAAAGTGGCGGCAAAAACACGTTCCAAGACTACAATCAAACTGAAAAAAGAATCCGGATTGTGTGCCGGCAAGTTCATTCAGGTTTCAACGCAGAAAATCTCGCATCTGGTGTATCAAAAGGTTGCTGGCGTTTGGAGCTTTAGTCCGGAAAAACGCTTTCTGCAGTTCAAACGCTTTCCCAACGGAAAACTGGTTTTTGTGGGATCAACGGACACGCTGAAAAGTCATTTCGAATTGTTCACCTACCACGGACCGCTGCACTTACGGCAAATTTGGAATTGCTCAGAATCGGGAAGGATCATCGGCGAACAAGTTCTGAACTACGAAGGCACAGATGTGACCCGGGAATTGATGGATCTGGTGGCTGCAAAACCGAAACGCTTCCTGCTCTTCATCAATGGCTACCGCGGACCGAACAAAGACGACGACGAAACCGACAACATTACCTCTACCAAAGACCGCTACACCTATTGGTTCAAGATCGACGACCGCTTCATCCAGCGTTTGAAACCGGACGCGACCTATTACCTCGATGCTAATTTTTCGGTTAAGACCTCTGTGCATCACAGCAAAGTGCGTTTTGCCATTCGCTTGTTCCGCTCCAAATTGGTGCGCGAAGACAATAGGAAAGCGCGCAAATACAAACGCATCCAAGCGCAGCCCAATCCGGAAGGATTCCTGGAACGGAAAAACGCCGGTCGTATCGCCGCGGAAAACTTTTTACTGACGCGAGCCGCCGGTCCGCAAGCCTATCTGGCGCTGGATACCATTGACGTGGTTTCGCACAGCATGGGTTATGCTTACATGTTGGGCATGCTGGAAGCCTTGGAAGGAAAAGTCATCGTAGGAAAATGCTTTCTCATAGCGCCGGAATCCGGAGAATTTGACAGCTACGACTGGCATAAATGCGCGCAAGTGTGGCAATACGGAACAGATTTGGATCAAGCCAACCGCGATGCCGTGAAGTACCAAGACGGAGTGGCACCACAACAATGCGTCAAGGAACTTGGGACCCTACCGGTTGATCGCGGTGGACGTTGTTTCTTTCCGCACGACTGGCCGATTAAGGGCTTCATCCATTCGCATATGATGTACAGCTACGACTGGATCTTCGACCGCATTTTTCCCGGAATGCCGGGGTATGTGGGAAGGTGATTTTTAAAGTTCTTAATCTTCCGAATCGATTTCCTGCCAGAAGCCGTATTTTTGCACCATGGATTATGCATTGGAAATGCGCTTTCAGGCCTTGCTGAAGCATTTGGAAGAAACCTTCGGACCGGGAATTGACTTGCAGGTGTTGCTATTTTTGATCGGTGTTGAAGAACTGGGCAAGGGCTACAATACGTTTAAGAAGCACGAAAAAACCGACCTCATGCACGTGGCGATCTGCACCGTGTTGGAACCTTACGGCTACTATCAATTCATCGGGAAAGATGAAGACGAATGGCCGCATTTTGAGTTGGTAAAGGAATTGCCGGCCTTGAACGAAGCCGAACAACAAGCTTTGATGAAAGAAGCAATCGTGGAATACTTCGAGCACCACGGTTATTCCACCAAGCACATTCAGCCTTAAGCGCACAATGCGTATATTTGTTCACCTAATATTAAAAGAAACACATGGATTTTTGGGTTAGAGCCGCACAATTGATCTTGTCCCTATCGATATTGATCGTCCTTCACGAATTTGGTCACTTCTTGCCTGCCCGCTGGTTTAAAACGCGCGTAGAGAAATTCTACCTCTTCTTCAACCCGTATTTTTCGTTGTTCAAAAAGAAGATCGGCGATACGGAATGGGGAATTGGCTGGTTGCCTTTGGGAGGTTATGTAAAGATCGCCGGAATGATCGACGAGTCGATGGACAAAGAGCAAATGGCACAACCTGCTCAACCGTGGGAATTCCGCTCCAAAAAAGCGTGGCAGCGTTTGATCATCATGATGGGTGGTGTGATCGTGAACGTGATCGTGGGCTTCATCTTGTTCATCATGGTCTTGGCCGTATGGGGTGAGCAAAAATTGGATCAATCCAAAATGAAAGATGGTTTGGCGGTTCACCCCTACATGGAACAATATGGTTTCCGCTCAGGAGATAAGATTCTGACGATCGACGGCGAAAAAGTGGATCAGACTGCCGATAAAATCGGCGGAGAAATCTTGATCTTTGGAAAACGCAAATTCGAGGTGCAACACGCGGATGGCAAAAAGGAGCTAATCACCCTTCCGGAAGATATGGGAAAACGCATGTGGACTAACAACGCGGACAAAGAAACTTTTTCATTGCGTTATTTTATGGCGCCTATTGTTTCAGTTGACTCTACGAAAACCGCTGCACGCATTGGCTTGAAAAAAGGCGACAAGATCCTTTCTGTGAATGAAAAAGATATCACGTATTACGACGAATTCAAGTCGGCACTTTACCGCAACAGAGGAAAAGTAATCACTTTGGAAATTAACCGTGGTGGAAATATTGTTGTTAAGAAGTTGAAATTGAACAAAGAAGGACAACTAGGAATTTCCTCGAACTATAAACCAAATACGGACACTTCCGCCTTGTACATTCGCGATTACAGTTTCGGCGAAAGTATGAAATGGGGAATTGGAAAAGGATTGAAGATCATGTACGGAAACGTGGCCCAATTCAAATATGTGTTCACCAGTAAAGGAGCACAATCCGTAGGTGGATTTGGATCGATCGGAAAATTGTTCCCAACAACTTGGAATTGGCAGGCATTCTGGACATTGACAGCGTTCTTGTCGATGATGCTGGCGGTGATGAACATGTTACCTATTCCGGCATTGGATGGTGGACACGTGATGTTCTTGTTGTACGAGATCATTACCGGACGTGAGCCTTCTCAGAAATTCATGGAAATAGCGCAATACATCGGATTCTTCTTATTGATCGGTTTGTTGTTATTCGCGAACGGAAACGACGTCGTCAACTTATTTTCAGGGAAATAGACCTTTTATACGTGGAATTGTCCACTCTTCGAATTGATGGCACAGTTTTTAGGAATTGTGCCATTTTTGTATCATCAAATAGAAATCAAACTATGAAAATTTTAAGTTTTGTAGCCGCATTGTTGACAACTGGATTGTCTTTTGCGCAAATGACCGAGGGAAAGATCACGTACTCGATGGAGTTCTCTTCGGATAATCCGGATATGGCAATGTACACATCCATGATGCAGGGTTCTAAAATGGAATTGAGCTTCATGCCTGGAAAATCAAAAGCAGCTATCTCAATGGGTGCAATGGGCACAATGACCACAACAACCGATGAAAAAGCTGATAAGTCTTTAATGCTGATGGATATGATGGGTCAGAAAATGGCTATCCAAGGAACATTGTCAGAAACTGAAAAAGACCCTGAGGCTGCTGCTGCCATGCCGAAATATACGTTTGAAATCACGAACGAAACGAAAGTGATCGCAGGATACACTTGCTTTAAAGCAATTGCTACCTTGGAAGATGGAACACAAACAGAGATGTGGTTCACGAAGGATATTGCTGCAAATACAAAAGGACAACAATATTTTAATAAAGACATGCCTGGTTTCCCGATGGAATACACCGTTTCTCAGCAAGGGATGACGATCAAAATGACTGTTACGGACATTTCCAAGACAGTTGACAAGAAAGCATTTGATATGAAAGTTCCGGATGGCTACCAAGTGAAAACAATGGATGAAATGAAATCCATGGGAGGTCAATAAAATTTTCCAACATAAAAAAGCCCGGATAATTAGTCCGGGCTTTTTTTATTGCGTTTCTTTTAGTTTTGACGCACTTTAATGAATCGTTCGGTGAAATTACCGGATCGTTTGTAAATCGACACCACATAGGTGCCTGGAGCCAAATCTGACACTTCCAACGGTAG
>VFQT010002338.1_pt1 | contig 19767 bp, 15 predicted proteins | sample 3512381 | NCBI WGS metagenome assembly VFQT01 (sample SAMN10412376, study PRJNA504923) | tailings metagenome | isolation source: Relicate 2 Philex TSF3 active mining site | place: Philippines: Tuba, Benguet | collected 2017-08-29
ACTTGCTCCCATCGTCTAGTGGCCTAGGACACCACCCTCTCAAGGTGGCGGCACGGGTTCGAATCCCGTTGGGAGTGCCAATTGTTCGTGTGGCACGAACCAGATCCGACGAACGACTTCGTGCCATTTTTGTGTGACGGTTTCGCTATTGACGAAAGCGGCATGATCAAGAGATCTGAGGGGCGTGCGACCGGGTCGCCTCCAGTTGGCGATGTTGGCCTTGCGACGGGTGATAGTCAGCGAGCAGACATCCAGCACAGGCCGTAGCGCCATTCTCTGCGTACCACCGACATGTCCCGCGAATGGGGCACGCTTTCGAGGCGCTGGTGGTGTCTGTGAGTGCGCGACGAATGCTTATTTCGGCGATCTGTGCGCCGAGGCTGCAGTGGCCGGACCAGTAGACGCAACGTATCTTCAGGCACGGGCCGTACGACCTCACCGGTGTGGTTGGACGCTCGACGTCGGCGGGGGTGTGTTCGTCGATAAACCTCAACACGCCGTCGGCCTTTCGTACCGCAAAAGCGGTGCCGCTCTGTGCGTCGGGATATGACGGGCACGTCCTCGGGTCTCCTGACGGCGCCACGAGGGGTTCGACATTCGGACGACCTGATCTGATCCATGACCCGAGATCCCTAATGAGATCGTGCGTGGTCACCCTTGTCCCTCTTGACCGTCATGCTCTGGACTCGCTGGATCGTCAACGAGATTTCCGATGAAAAAGGGCCAATCGCGTGGACGTTCGGGGCATTCACACCTAGTGGACGTCGCACAGCGCCTCCTGAGGGGGGCATTCTGCTCGGCTATCTTTCGGGATCTCTCGATTCCTTCCCGGGACAAGGGATCGGGGTTGACGAACAATCCGACGACGAAACTCTTTTGGTGGCGGGACCGGAACCATCCCCCACAAAAATTGCACTCCCACAATGATTCTTTGGGGCTGAAAGGCTCACTCCAGAAGTCTCCGATCCAGGAGGCATTCTTGGTACCAGACGTGTCGCGCAGTGATTCTTCGTCATTGGTCATGACCTGTGGTCTTCTCCTTCTTCAGGTCGAGTGTGCCACATTGGAGTGCCGACAAGATTTGCGGGATCGTGGTGGCACGGGAAACCAGCAGATCGGCCCTCACTTGATGGATTTTCGCAGAGGAGCCGCGGCCTCGGGAGCAGAGTCTCATCGGGTGCCGGAGAGATCCGATGCCATCGGCATCAATTCGGGTCGCAACCTTCTTGCCGGCAGGTTTCGAAGATGCATGAGCCCCTGGGTTCTCAAGTGCAGGGAGGATGCTGTACTTGACCGGGTCGAATGCGCTTGGATCTCCGGGCGGGGTCGGGGAGTTCGATTTCTCGTCTGTCACGAGCCTTCGCGAAAAGAGTTACGATCCGAGAAGGTCCAGATAATGGGGGTCATCGTGAAGTTGCACCGAGTCGTTCCAGTCATTGCGGTCGTTCTCGCGTTCCCAGTCGTCGGCTCGCCGGCATCGGCGAGTGTGAGTGTTCCGTCGGGGGAGATGGGGTTCGAGGTCGAACTCGAGATGCCGACCCAGACGCCCACCCCTGACTGCACGCCGGGAATCACCGAAATCGGAATGCAGATCATGACCGGTGGTTCGGCCGACATGACGTGCAAGACGACCATGGTCTCGAGTGACCAGGCGTCGACGGGCAAAGTGTCCAACCCGACACTTGCGGCGGCCGATCCCGGCTTCGCATCCGGTTCGCTCGCCCAGACGTGCGACGGAAACCAGCAGGTCGAGACCGCGATGACGGTCTCGCGCACCTCTTCGACGATGAAGTCGTTCAAAGGGCAGGTGTGGCAGGCCTGCACGTGGAAGATGGAGTTCCCCGACGTACAGAAGTCGACGTTGACGGGCACCATCGAGATGAACGGCGCTCTCGGCTCAGACGATGGCAGCGTCGTCGACAACAAGGTGCAGATGTCGTTCACGGCGAAGGTGTTCGTGGTCGCCGGCACCGGTGCCTTCGCGGGATACACCGGGAGCGGGGAGATGACGAGGGAGGAGACGGTCGACCTCGGTCTGGCGCGCGCCGGCGGTGGAGGGGGATCCACGCCGTCGACCACACCACCACCCACCGGTGGCACTGACGCCGCCATGCAGCAGTTCTGCACGGCGAACGGAATCTCGCCGTGCAATCAGACGACCCTGGGTCAGTTCTGCACGGCGAACCCGGCTCGATGCGCCCAGCAGAGTGTGAGTTCGCAGAGAGCATCGGTCTCTGCATCTCGTGTCGCCAGTCAGTCAGTGCGTGCATTCGCATCCGAGACCACGATGACTCTCAAATTGAGGAAGAGTGCGGGATCGGTCCGAATCCTCTCGCCGGCCCCGCCTGCCGGCCAGCCGAACGCAGCGGCGAACGTGACCAATGCATCGCGCATCGAGCTCGCTGCGACTCCTGGCGCGTCGTGCCAGGTGAAGACCAACAGGGGCAGGGTCGTTGCGTCGAAGAAGGTTCCGTCGTCGGGGTCCGTCGTACTGAAGCCGAAGTCGGGCTCGATGAAGGGTGCCTCGTCGATCAAGGCTTTCTGCAAGGTCGGCAAGAAGTCGGTCTCGTCGAACTCGGTGAAGATCAAGGCAAGGTGACGGTCACCGACCGGTGAGTCGGGAGACGAGCCGGGAGCGCCTCACGGGGTCTTCCACATAGCGTCGCGAGGCAACTGCGGCGAGAGCGATCACGCCGAGGGCGGTGGCAACGGTGACGAGGTCGTTCCACGACTCTGCGTGGCGGTAGAGGATCTGCAGTACCGGCACCTGCCAGATGTAGACCGCGTACGAGACCCCACCGAGCCGCACCAGCGATCGGCGTTCGAGGGCTCCTGCGAGCGGTGACGAGCCGCTGGCGAGGCCGGCCACGACGACGAGCGTGCAAAGGTCGAAGACGGTCATTCCCCAGTGCCAGATGAACGCACTCTGTTGTGTTGCCTGTGAGTAGATGGCGACCATGCCGAGCACTGCCGGCACCGTGAGTGCTGCGAGAACGTGCGAATTGAAGATCTTCGTGCGCATGAACGCGATTCCGCCGATGGCGCCGATGAGAATGCTCTCGATGCGAGTGTCGGTGCGCAGATACGTGGAGAACGAGCCGAGGTCGTCGAAGACGGAGCGTCGGTGCCACGACAGCAGCACGACCGACAGTGCGAGAACGACGAGGCCAGCCGGCACCGACGCTCGCCGCCGCGCGACGAGCCAGACGAGAAACGGTGCGATGACGTAGAAGTGGCCTTCGACCGAGAGTGACCACAGAGCTCCGTTGTCGAAGAGATTGTCGATGTCGGCGAGGATCGCATAGTTCGCGAACTGGAGGATCGACGACACGATCATGAGAATCTCGTCGCCGACGTTGCCGTCGGGCGGGAACCCGAGCATGAGCGCATAGACGAGATGAGCCGCGAGGAAGGCGAGGAGCGCGGGGAAGATGCGCGCCGATCTCGACACCCAGAAGCGGCGCCAGCGCAGGGAGCCGTCGGGGTGGCTGGTTGCGAGGAGTCGGTGGGTGATGAGAAAGCCGCTCAGCACGAAGAACATGTTCACGCCGAGGAACCCGGCGTGCGGGAAGACGTCGTACCAGTCGGCCCGGTCGAGAGTGCCGACGGCGATGGGGAGGTGCGAGAGCAACACGATGGTGACCGACACGGCCCTGAACCCGTCGAAGCCGCGGAAACGTGTCTCGTGTTCAACCACGCCCGAACAGTAGGGCCGAACGGCGCGACGGATGAGGTTCAACTTCGCAGTCGGTCGCTGTCGTAGCCTCGCCTTCGTGCAATCAGTGGGGTTCTCAGGGCTGTCAGTCTTCGAGGCGATCGTGCTGGGCCTAGTGGAAGGCATCACCGAATACCTGCCGGTGTCGTCGACAGGGCACCTGCTCGTGGTGGGGGAGTTGCTCGGAATCGGCAACGGCGCCGAGCAGGCACTCGACACCTTCTCGATCGCGATCCAGTTCGGCGCGATCCTGGCGGTGCTGGTTCTCTACCGATCTCGGGTTGCATCGGTCGCGCGAGGCCTCGTGGGCCGCGACGAGAGCGGCCGCGCGGTGGCGATGCGTGTCGCACTCGCGTTCGTTCCCGCGGCGATCATCGGACTCGCGGCCGGTGATGCACTGAAAGACGCATTGTTCGGGCCGGTTCCGGTGACGATCGCATGGGCTGTCGGCGGAGTGTTCCTCTTGGTCTGGCGTCCGCGAGCCGGCCGTCTCTCGCTTGAGGAGGTGCCTCTCCGGTCGGCGCTGGCGATCGGAGCGGCCCAGGTTGCTGCACTCTGGCCGGGGGTCAGCCGGAGCCTCGTCACATTGGTGGCGGCTCTCGCGGTCGGTCTCACGCTCGCCGCCGCGGTCGAGTTCAGTTTCTTGCTCGGGGTGGTCACTCTTTCGGCGGCAACGTTCCTCGACCTCGCTCGCAATGGTGGCGAGATGGTCGACGCGTTCGGGGTGGCAACTCCGCTCGTCGGGCTCGTCACCGCCTTCGTGACCGCGGTGGTAGCCATCAAGTGGATGGTGACATGGCTGGAGACCCGTTCACTGCGCATCTTCGGGTGGTGGCGTCTCGGTGCAGCCGGTGTCGCGACGCTCCTCCTGACAACTGGGGTGCTCTGACCGTCGAGCCGGTGCACCGGCGACGTCGTCGGGTGACCACCTAACATTTCGCCCGTGGCACGGATCGTCTTCATCGGTGCGGGAAGCACCGTCTTTGCCCGCAACCTGATGGGCGACATCTTGTCGCGCTCGGCTCTGGCTGCGTCGACCATTGTCTTGCACGACATCGACCCCGAGAGGCTGCGCACCTCCGAGATCGTCGGGCGCAAGGTCGTCGAGACGCTTCGTGTACCGGCGCGCATCGAGGCGACCCTCGACCGTCGCGAGGCACTCGCCGGCGCCGATCACGTGGTGACGATGTTCCAGGTGGGTGGGTACAAGCCCTCCACCGTGGTCGACTTCGAGATTCCGAAAAAGTACGGGTTGCGCCAGACGATCGCCGACACGCTCGGCGTCGGCGGCATCATGCGCGGACTGCGCACCATTCCGGTGCTGCTCGACATCTGCCGCGACATGGAGGAACTGTGCCCCGATGCACTGCTCCTCAACTACGTGAACCCGATGAGCATGCTCTGCTGGGCGGTGTCGCGAGCCTCGACCATTCGCACCATCGGTCTCTGCCACAGCGTGCAACACACCGCGCACCAGCTCGCCGGCGACCTCGGCGTCGACCCCGACTCACTCGAGTACCGCTGCGCCGGTATCAACCACATGGCCTTCTACCTCGAGTTCGGTCAACGCACCGCCGACGGTGTGCGTGACCTGTATCCGGCGATTGCCGAGTTCGCCGCGACGCATCCGGCGCCGCTGCGCGGCGAGGAACAACGCTCCGACGGCGGGGTGGAAGGACTCAGTGACGCTGTGCGTTACGAGATGTTCCGCCGGCTCGGCTATTTCGTGACCGAGTCGAGCGAACACTTCAGTGAGTACGTGCCGTGGTTCATCAAACGCGACCGACCCGACCTGCTCGATGAGTTCGGCATTCCGCTCGACGAGTATCCCCGACGCTGCGAACGCCAGATCGACGGCTGGGAGAGGCTCCGCACCCGCCTCGAAGACCCCGAAGGCAAGATCCGAGTGGTGCCGAGTCTCGAATACGGAAGTGCGATCATCGAGGCGGTCGAGTCGGGAGTGCCGACGGTCATCTACGGGAACGTGCCGAACACGGGCATCATCGACAATTTGCCTGACGGTTGCTGTGTGGAGGTGCCGTGCACCATCGACTCGACCGGTGTGCACCCGCAGCGCATCGGTGCGTTGCCGCCGCACCTGGCAGCACTCATGCAGACGAACGTGAACGTGCAGTCGCTCACCGTCGAGGCGGCTCTCACTGGTCGGCGTGAGCACGTGTACCACGCGGCGATGCTCGACCCGCACACGGCCGCCGAACTCGACCTCGACCAGATCTGGTCACTCGTCGACGACCTACTCGAGGCGCACCGAGGGTGGGTGCCCGAGTCGTTGTTCGTGCGCTGACGCGACGTCAGAGCCGGGTCAGACGAAGGGCAGGACCTCTTCGCCGATGAATGCGACATGGTCGAGGTCGTCGAGGTCGAGCACCTGCAGATAGACGCGGTCGGCGCCGGCTTCGGCCCACGAGAGCAATTTCTCGACCACTTCGGCCGGCGTGCCGCAGAGCCCGTTTGCGCGGAGTTCGTCGACGTCGCGCCCGATGGCTGCAGCACGGCGTGAGATCTCCGCGTCGTTCTTGCCGACGCACACCACCTGCGCGCTCGACCAGATCATGGTCGACGGGTCGCGTCCGATCGACCGGCACGCATCGGTCACCCGTTCGCGTTGGGCGGTGAAGATCTCTTGCGGTGCGAACGGCAGGTTGAATTCGGCGGCGTAGCGAGCAGCGAGCATCGGCGTTTTCTTCTTGCCGCCGCCGCCCACGATCACCGGCACCGGTGACTGGACCGGCTTCGGGAGAGCGGGCGAGTCGGTGACCTCGTAGTGGCGACCTGAGAACGAAAATGTCTCGCCGGCCGGGGTCGACCAGAGTCCGGTCACGATGGCGAGTTGTTCTTCGAGAATCTCGAAACGGGTGCCGAGCGGCGGGAACGGCACCGCATACGAACGGTGTTCGTCGACGTACCAGCCGGCACCGAGACCGAGTTCGACGCGTCCTCCCGACATGTCGTCGACGTTCGCGACGCTGACGGCGAGAACGCCCGGGTTGCGGAACGTCGCCGAGTTCACGAGGGTTCCGAGTCGAATGGTCGAGGTCTCCCGGGCTACACCGGCAAGAGTGATCCATGCGTCTGACGGGCCGGGCAGGCCGGAGAAATGAGTGCCCATCTTCTGGAAATGGTCGCTACGGAAGAATGCGTCGAACCCGGCGGCTTCTGCGGTGCAGGCGACGGAGAGAAGTTGTGAGTAGCTGGCGCCTTGCTGAGGCTCGGTGAAGATGCGAAGTTTCACACGGGTCACCTTATGCGCTCGACCGTGTCAGCCTTCAGGCGTTGGTGCGTGGGAGGCCGTCAGCCACTCGCGGTGCGTCTCGCGAAGTGCGGTGGGTAGTCGCGTGACGTGACGTGAAGGCAGCTGCGGCATGGCGAGCCGGACGGCAACAGTCGTCGGAGCCTCGGCAACTGGTGCGCATGCGCCGAACATGATGCACCGCGCGAGTGCACGACTGAACGGTCCGTCGCGGCCGGGTTGCCACACCACGCCGAGCGCCGCCGCAAGATCAGCGACGTCGATGAGACCTTCGTCAACGTCGTGCGCGGCATGAATTGCGAGACGCCGAGCGAGCCATGTGGCAGTCGGGCCGAGCACCGGGAGCCAGAACCATTCGACATAGTCGCCGTGCATCGGATGCCCCCGTTCATCGACCACTGGGTCTCGCCATGCAACGACACTCACGAGCCCGTTGGAGGGGATCTCGAACCGAGTGCCGCGACCCGTCATGACCCGTGTGGCGACGGCGGACTGCGGGAGTGAGGCGGTGTGGGTGTGCATGGACTGCGTGTGTGCGCCGGTGGTGCCGGGAACGGCAACAATGGACGCATGTACGCCGAAGAGTTCCCCGACGACCTGCTCGACGATGTTGCAGGTCGACTGCAACGGTCATCGCGGGTGGTGGTGTTCACGGGCGCCGGCATCTCGACTGACTCCGGCATTCCCGACTTCCGCGGCCCGAACGGTTTGTGGACGAAGAACCCGCTCGCCGAGAAGACCTCGACACTCAGCCATTACCTGGGCAACCCGGAGGTACGAAAGGTCGCATGGGAAGGACGCGCCGCGACGTTCGACGGTCGGGCGACACCGAACGACGGACATCGCGCCATCACACGCATTCAACAGGTGGGGAAACTCGCGGCGGTGGTGACACAGAACGTCGACGGACTGCACCAAGACGCCGGTGTCGACCCCGAGCGTGTGGTGGAGGTGCACGGCACGATCAAGTTCGGACGGTGCTGGGACTGCAACGACCGCCGACCGATGCTCGAGTTCATCGAACGGGTCCGCGCCGGTGAGACCGACCCGGCCTGCCACGTGTGTGGTGGCATCGTGAAGAGTGACGTGATCCTCTTCGAGCAGGCACTCGTGCCCGAGGTCATCGAACGGGCCTTCGACGAGGCGGAGCAGTGCGACCTCATGCTCGCCGTCGGCAGCACGCTGCAGGTGACACCCGCGAACGGGGTGGTGGCCCGGGCCCGCGCAGCCGGGGCAGACGTGGTGATCGTCAATGGCGACGAGACGGCCATGGATCGCCTCGCACACGTGGTGATGAGGGGCTCTATCACCCACGCTCTCACTGCCGTCGTGGCCCGCGCCGGCTTCTGACCGACCCGAGTGAAAACCTGACCCAACGGGTAGGGTTTTGACTATGGCGTCTTTCAAAGACCTGCTGTCGCAGGCAAAGTCCCGCATCACCGAGATCGACACCCACGATGCGCAAGTCCGCATCGACGGTGGCGGAATCTTGATCCTCGATGTTCGTGAACCCGACGAGTACGACCAGGGTGCACTGCCCGGTGCACTGCACATTCCGCGCGGACACCTCGAAGCCCAGATCGAAGGCCGTGCGACCGACAAGAACCAAGAGATCGTCGTCTACTGCGCCGGTGGCGTGCGCAGTGCGTTCGCGGCCGCGACCCTGCAGGACCTCGGCTACACGAACGTGCTCTCGATGGCCGGCGGCTTCGGCAAGTGGAAAGACGAAGGACGCCCGTGGAAGGCCCCGGTGACGCTCAGCGCCGACCAGCGCAACCGCTATCAGCGCCACCTGCTGCTTCCCGAGGTGGGAGTGGAAGGCCAAGCCAAGCTTCTCGAGAGCAAAGTGTTGATGCTGGGTGCCGGAGGTCTCGGCTCACCCGCCGCGCTCTATCTCGCCGCCGCCGGCGTCGGCACGATCGGCATCGTCGACATGGACGAAGTCGATGCCTCGAACCTGCAGCGCCAGATTCTCCACAACCTCGACCGTGTCGGTGAGCGCAAGGTCGAGTCGGCGCGCCAGACGCTCGTGAAGCTGAACCCCGACGTCAAGGTCGTCACCTACGACACGCGCCTGTCGGCCGAGAACATCATGGAGATCATCTCGGGCTACGACGTGATCGTGGACGGTGCCGACAACTTCCCGAGCCGGTACCTGCTGAACGACGCCAGCGTGAAGCTCGGCATTCCGGTGGTGCACGGCAGCATCTTCCGTTTCGAGGGAATGGTGTCGGTGTTCCACCCGCGCCGCGGCCCGACATATCGCGACATGGTGCCCGAGCCCCCGCCGGCCGAACTGGCTCCCTCGTGTGCCGAAGCGGGGGTGCTCGGTGTGCTGCCGGGAATCATCGGTTCCATCCAGGCACTCGAGACGTTGAAGATCCTGCTCGACCTCGGAGATCCGTTGATCGGGCGCATTCTCAGTGTCGACACCACCGAGATGTCGTTCCGGGTGTTCAAGTTGCGCGAAGACCCCACGAACCAGGTCACCTACGAAAACCGTGACCGCATTCAGGTGCGTGATCTCGACGGTCTGTGCGCCCCCTGGCTCGATCACTGAGCAACTAGCGTTGCGCGGGTGACCGCATCGATCGTCATCGTCGGAGCCGGCTTCTCCGGTGCGGTCGTTGCCCGGCAGTTGGCCGAGGCCGGCATCGCCTCGTGGGTGGTCGACGGTCGTTCGCACGTGGCCGGCAACGCCCACACCGAGCGTCGCGCCAGCGGCGTCATGGTGCACGTCTACGGCCCGCACATCTTCCACACGGGTCACCAGAACGTGTGGGACTACATCTGTCGTTTCGGTGCGATGGAGCCGTACAACCACCGTGTGAAGGCGACATCGGGGGGTCGGGTCTTTTCGCTGCCCGTCAACTTGCACACGATCAACCAGTTCTTCGGAACGACCATGTCGCCGGGCGAAGCACGCGAGTTCATCGCGCGTCGTGCCGACACGTCCATCGACGAGCCGGTCACATTCGAAGAGCAGGCCCTCAAGTTCGTGGGACCCGAGCTCTACGAGGCGTTCTTCAAGGGGTACACCCAGAAGCAATGGGGCATGTCGCCGACCGAATTGCCGGCTTCGATCCTGGCTCGATTGCCGTTGCGTTTCAACTACGAAGACAGCTACTTCAACCACCCGTACCAGGCCATTCCGCGCGACGGCTACACCCCGATCGTGGAGGCGATGCTCGACCATTCACTGATCGAGGTCACGCTCGGACGCGGGGTGACGGCCGGCGAACTCGCCGATGCCGAGCACGTGTTCTGGAGCGGCCCGATCGACGAGTGGTTCGACCACCGTCACGGTCGTCTCGGGTACCGCACGCTCGACTTCGAGGAACACGAGCACGACGGCGACTTCCAGGGCTGCCCGGTCATGAACTACTGCGACCTCGACGTACCGCACACCCGCATCACCGAGCACAAGCACTTCGCCCCGTGGGAGACCCACGACAAGACGGTCACCTACACCGAGACCAGTCGCCTCGCAGACCCTGGGGACATTCCGTACTACCCGATTCGCCTCGTGCGCGAGAAGGAGCAGTTGCTCCGGTACGTCGACGACGCCAAGGCCGCCACCGGGGTCACGTTCCTGGGGCGCCTCGGGACATATCGCTATCTCGACATGGACGTGACCATCAAAGAGGCCCTCGACGTGGCAGATGCCTTCCTGGCGGCGAGGGTGAGAAAATCTCCAATGGTTCCGTTCGTGGTCGCTCCTCTGTGAGACTGGTGGGATGACCCACACCGAGTCCGGCGGGATGACCCACACCCCGTCTCGTGGGATGTCCCACACCCTGGCCCGGATTCGTACCCCGGCGCCCGGGTTCTCCGAGCCGAGCCTCTATGCGAGGTACCGCGAGGGCACGGTGACGGGGGAGGGAATCTGTCTTCCGGCCGGCGAACGTGCCACGTTCGACACTGCATTCGGGGTGTTCTCTGCAGGCCGGTGGAGCCGCCTCACGAACCTCGCCGACCTCGGTGTGCGCATGGAGACGAGCGGTCGTGCGCTCGTGGAGTTGATCGCCTTCTCCGACGGTGTCGAGACAGTGGTCGCCTCCGGCGACGACGGTGCAGACCTCTGGTGCGACGACATGCGTGCCGTCGCCGCCGAGTCGTTCTTCGTGGCGGTCACCGCGCTCGATGCGCCGGTCACCGTGCGTGGCGGCGAGTGGCTGACACGCACGCCTCCGGTGCGCGACGTGCGCCTCGGGGTGGCGATCACCACGTTCAACCGGCAGGACTACGTGCTCGCCACGATCGACCGGCTCGTCAAGCTCGAGGCCGACGACCAGGCGGTGCACGGCCGAGTGAAGGTACTCGTGGTCGACAATGCCCAGAACCTGCGTCCCGAGGTGCCGGCAACGGCCCCAGTTCGCGTGGTGCCGAACCCGAACCTCGGTGGAGCCGGCGGCTTTGCGCGCGGGCTGATCGAATTCCGCGAGGAGGGGTGGGCCACCCACGTGGTCTTCATGGACGACGACATCTCGCTCGAACCCGAGTCGATCGTTCGCACGCTCTCGTTGCTCGCGCACGCCGTCTCCGACGATCTCTGTGTGCACGGTGCGATGATCAGCGAGGAACAGCCCTGGATGCAGTTCGAGGCCGGCTCGTCATACGAGTTCCGCAGCGTGTACCCGCTGCGTGCGATCGGCCGTGAGGTCGACCTGCGTCGACGTGCCGACGTGCTGCACGACCATCTCGAACCCGAGATCGACTACTCGGCGTGGTGGTACACCGTGTTCCCGCTGCATCTTGCCAAGGAGAATCCGCTTCCGGTGTTCGTGCGTGGCGACGACGTGGCGTTCGGGCTCATGCACACGGGTCGTCACACGGTCACGTTGAACGGCATCTTCGTGTGGCACGCCGACTTCGCACTGAAGAACAACCCGTCCTCTTTGTACTACGAGATCCGGAACTTCGCCCTCATCGACACCCTCGTGTTCGACGACCACAAGTGGTGGCACCTCGCGTGGCGATATCTGGGCTTCGGGTTCCGCAACGCCTATTCGCACCGCTACGCGAGCGCCGAATACATGATCAAGGGAATGCGCGATTTCCTCGCAGGACCAGAGGCGTGGATGGCGATCGACCATGCCGCCAAGCACGACGAGATCCGCCGTGTCGACGAGGAAAAGGCCGCACCGCTCTCCGATGAGATGCGCGAACTCGGTTTCACTCCTCCTCGCCCGAAGATCGTGCGCCTCGGAGGTTTCTTGCTGTCACCGCTGACAGGTGGAGGCAAGTGGATCCCGTCGTTCCTGCGGTCGACGTCGATCGGAGTCGCCCAGATCGACGTGCGCGCCGTCGGGCTCGCGATCCGTCACGACACGATCCTCTACCGGCACCCGCGATTCGACGAGGGGTTCATCTGTCGGCGCGACTACAAGCGCTTCACCGCGATCCAGCGCGAGGTGTTCTCCACCACGTGGAGACTGTTCCGCGACTACAAGTCGTTGAAGCGCGCGTACCGCGAGTGGTACCCGCGTCTCGTCAGCGACGAAGCATGGAAGGCCCGCTGCGGCGTTTCGTGACGCGTTGTGCTGCAGGTCAGGGTCTGGCCGCGGCAGCCGTGAGCAGCATCCACGTCTGCGGTCCGACGCGGCCTGATTGCTTCATGCCGAGGTTCTTCTGCAGCGTCTTCACGTGGTTCACGAGCGTGCGGTCGTAGACACCGGTTGCCGCGATCTTCTTCTTCAGCACTTTGGCGAGCGCCGTCTGCACGGTGGCCACCGACGGGTGCTTGGTGCCGAGCCTGAGCACCGCGAGGTCGCTCCGGTTCGCAAGTCCGAGTGCGTCCCACGTGGCACGGTCGACGACACCGGTGGCGGGGAGACCGGCCTTTGCCTGGAAGTCCTTCACTGTTCGCGCGGTGCCGACTCCGAAGACGCCGTCGGTCGCGATGCGCTTCTTTCCCTTGAGGCCGAGCGACGTGTTCAGACGCTTCTGCACGACCGACACGACCGTGCCGGTGTTGCCCCGTTTCATCGGGAGCCCGAGGATCACCGGTGCCGACGGGGCCGCCACCGGAAGGAGGCCCTGCTCACGGAGCGTGTCGAGCTGCCGTCTGAGGAACAGTGCGAACTCGGCCCGCCCGCTCTGGGAGAGGTGCACCCAACAACACAGTGACGAGTTCTCGAACCATCGCCAGCGTGCGGGGTCGGCGCTGGCTGCGTTCCAGTCGACGACCGAGATCTGCGGGTTCGAGGCTGCCGCGACCGCCATCGCCTGGTTGGTGAGGGTGTAGTTGCGGGTGGTGTTGCGGGTCGAGAGGTTCACGAGGATCGTGCGCTGCACGCCTTTGGTGGCGAGGGCCGAGAGCATCTGCTGCAGTTCTCCGGCGAATGCGGCAGGGTCGTCGTTGTAGCCGAGCGCGACGATCGCCACCGCCGGTGTTTCGGTCGCGTTCACCACGCCCACGCCGTCGAGGTCGAGTTGCGGTGCCGTGACCGTGAACTGGCAGTCAGTCCCGGCCATGCCGCGACCTGCGCACGCGTGGAAGTTCATCTGTGGATACGCGGGAGTGACCACGGAGGCGAATTCGTTCGCGATCGACTCGGACACCGAGTCACCCACGAGGAGCACTTGACCCACCGGCGGCGCGGTGGCCGGTGCTGGTTCCACGAGGGTGGTCTCGAACCAGTGGTTGGGGAGGCCGAAGTCGGAGCGGAACTGCGGCCCGGTCCGCACGATGCGCCCGGCCGTGCCGGTGATCGTGACGGAGGTCGCGTACCCGTTCCAGTCGCCACCGAGACCGTCGTGTGTGGTCACTGCCGACATGAAGATGCCGATGGTCGGGTATTTCTTCTGCACGTCGGCGGCACTGAAGAGACGCGTCCACATTTGTTGTGCGGCGTCGGCGGCGAGGTCGCCCTCGTCGATCTTCGCGGGGAACGTGCCACCGGCGGTGCGCCCGCCGTTCGATGAGGTGTACTCGGTGCGCACGAGACGGCCGGCCGAGTCCTTGACCACGAACGTCGCCGTCTCTGCAATGGCGGTGTCTGTTCGGCGATCCTCGAGCACCGACGCGGTCGCAGAACCGACGTTTCTCAGTGCTGCCCCGCCGTAGACCTGGCAGTCCTGGTTGTCGCAGGTCTTGGCGAACGAATAGCGCGACTCAGAGAGCGCATAACTGCGGGCCCCGATCGCTTGTGAGCGCAGTGCGTGCATGCCGGCCCCGCTCGCGGCGTCGCCCCAGCCGGCTGGCGACTCGCGCGGAACCACACCGCGCAGGTACGACTCGATCGAGACCGCGTTCACGGTGCGGGCAGCGCCGTTCGCATCGTTCACCGCGCGAACGATGCCGCGGTAGTAACGGATGCGCCCCGACTTCGCCGACGAGGTCGCTGGTTCGCAGACACCCACGAGGTCTGCCGGAGCGGCCGCCGTCGGGGCCGACGAGGCTGCGGTGGCGATGTCGATCGGCCCCGGAACTCCTGCTGCGAGTTGGGTGAACCCGTTCGGTGTTCCCGTGGCCGCCGGACAGGTGACGTTCGCCGAGCCCCAGACGTCGTAACGGTTGGTGCCGACGCGCCGGGCCAGGATCGTGCCGAAAGTTCCCGGTGCACCCGACCACGTGGCCTGCTTCGTGTCGCTCACGGCGGCGGTCTGGAGACCGTCGAGAGTGCGCAGGCGCACGGTCACCGTGTCGCTCGCGAGCCCGTGCGGGGCCACCACCCGGCCGTTCCCGCCGTAGTAGAAGTCGACGATCTGTTCCCAGGTGAAGCCCTTCTTGGTGGCCCACCCGAACGCTCCCCACTGACTCATGCCGCGACCGTGACCGTTACCGCGCCCGTGGATGACGAGAGCCGATGGGGGCAAACCCGAGGTGTTCTGACGGGCCGCCGACGGGGTGACTGTGGTCGCGCCGCGCGGAAGCGGGGCCGCATCGGAGGAGAGCGGTGCCATGACGAGAGGGAGAACCATCGACGCCACCACAACGACGATGACTGCCACGATGGCGATGCGGCGGCCTCTCGACATGGCGACAACGCTAGGTGGTGGAGGCCTCGCGGTGGTGGCGCACGATCTCGTCGCGTTCTTGTGAGACAACGCCCGCGAGAACGAGTGCCATTCCGGCGAGATCGAGCACCGTCGGTTGTTGCGCGAGGAACACGAACCCGAACACTGCGGCACAGACCGGCAACAGCGCGAGCAAGACCGAGAAACGACGAACCGGTACGCGACGCAGCGTCGACTGGTCGATGCCGTACCCGACCACGTTCGAGAGCAGCCCGACTGCGGCGCACGCTGCAAGAAGTGTGGGCGAGCCGAACGCCGTCGCCGCGTCAGCGAGGCCGAACGGGGCGACGACAGCGGCGCCGATCAACATGCCGACGCCGAGCCCGGCGAGACCACGGTCTGCGAGCGCGACGCGCGACCCGGCAACGATGTACCCGGCCCACATCGCCGATGCTCCGAGGATGTACACGAGACCGAGCGGGTCGGAACCGAGCTCGACCCCGCCGAGAACGACCACGCCGAGCGTGGCGAGCGACAGTGCGACCGCGTTGCGCCGCGTGCGGGTCTGGAGAGCAGCGACTGCGATCGGGCCGATGAACTCGATGGTCACGCCCTTGCCGAGCGGCAGCCGGTCGACGGCGAGGAAGAACAACATGTTCATGGCCGCGGTCGCAGTGCCGAAAGCGGCGGTCAGCACGAGGTCGTGTCGCGACCAGGTCGAGAGCGCGAGTCGGCGGGAGAGTGCGATCAAGATGACGGCGGCGAACAGCACCCGGAGCCATGCGACGGTGGCAGGGGCGAGTTGGTCGAAGAGGCCGATCGCAACGACCGCACCGCTGTACTGAGCGGCGGCAGAGACGACGAACAACGCCTCGGGAGGAAGCGTGGCGCCGAGCGACGACGCACCGCGCGGGCGCACCGCGCCGGAGTTCACGATGGACTGACCGCGGTGGGGTCAGTCGAAGAGGTCGGGATCGGTGCGGCAGATCTCCTGCCACAGCGGCTGGAAGTGCATCCAACCGGTGATCTCGTTGCCCGCATTCTCGCGCGTGTAGACGGCCGACTCGTGCGGAATGTGCTTCGGCGTGCCCGCTGCCATCGCCGCGAGCTGCGCCTGGGCGCACCGCTCGAAGCAGACGTACCAGTACACGGCCGAGTCGATGGTGGTGCCCACGGTGAAGTGCCCGTGGTTCTGGTGGATCGCGGCGCGGTTCTGACCGAAACCCTTCGCGAAATCACGCCCGGCTTGCTCCTCGAACACGACGGCTCCACCGTGGTCTGCGATCACCGTGTTGTTCTCGTAGAACGCACACGCATCTTGGGTGAGCGGATCGAGCGGGACGCCGAGGCTCGACAGTGCCTTGCCGTAGACGCTGTGAGCGTGAGCTGCGGCGACGACGTCGGGACGTGCCTCGTGCACCGCAGAGTGGAGCACATAGGCAGCGCGGTTCACGCTGTGCTTGCCGTAGACGACGCTGCCCTCGTGGTCGACGAGGATGAGGTCGGACACCCTCACGTGACGGAACGACATGCCGAGCGGGTTCACCCAGAACAACTCGGGGTACTCGGGGTCGCGCACCGTGATGTGGCCGGCGACGCCCTCGCCGAACCCGAACTTGCCGAAGATGCGCAGCGAACCGGCGAGTTTCTGCTTGCGACGCAGACGCTCTTCTGCGGCGGTGGCCTTCGGGGCGAGCTCCTCCATGTAGAGGGTGGTCACTTCCTTGGGCGTGAGCGGAACCCCGTCGATCTCGCGAGGCTTGGTCACCGGAGCATCTGGCGTGATGGTCATGGCGTCACCCTAGGGCACAATGGCACCCGTGGGAACCAGCGAAGTACGTCCCGAGCACATGGCCCCCCCGGCGGCCAAGTACGCCCATGCCGTGCGGGTCGACGCTCCTGCCTCGATGGTCTTCACATCGGGCGTCGTGCCGACGATGCCCGACGGCACCGTGCCCGTCACGGTGGAAGGCCAGGCTCGGTGCGTCTGGGCGAACCTGATCGAGATCCTCAAGGCATCGGAGATGCGCATCTCCGACATCGTGTCGATCACCACGTACGTGGTGGCGGGCGACGCCCTCGCCGACGATCTCGCTGCCGTCATGGCAGTGCGCGACGAGGTGATGGGGGAGCACCGGGCGGCAAGCACCCTGGTGACGGTGCCCGCACTTGCGCGCCCAGAATGGCGCATGGAAATCGCCCTTGTTGCTGCGCGCTGAGGCGCGATCCGACGGCTTGGGAGCCGTGGTGCGCCGCCTCGTAGCCTCGGGGGAATGGCAGACGACGTGAAGCAGACCGACTCGGGTATCGAGATCGCCCCCCTCTACACCGAAGCAACTCTCGCCGGGTGGGACGCGGCCTCGAGGCTCGGTGAGCCGGGTACGCCGCCCTACACGCGCGGTGTCTACCCCACGATGTACCGCGGGAAGCTCTGGACGATGCGCCAGTACGCCGGCTTCGGCTCGGCCGAGTCGACGAACGAGCGCTTCAAGTTCCTGCTGCAGGCCGGCCAGACGGGTCTCTCGTGCGCTTTCGACCTTCCCACCCAGATGGGCTACGACTCCGACCACCCGCGCGCCGAAGGCGAAGTGGGCAAGGTGGGCGTCGCGATCAGCAGTCTCGACGACATGCGCCTGCTGCTGAAGGACCTGCCGCTCGACAAGGTGTCGACGTCGATGACCATCAACTCGACGGCGGCGATCTTGCTGCTGATGTACGAGTTGGTCGCAGAAGAACAAGGCGTGCCGGCCTCTGCCATCAGCGGCACGATCCAGAACGACCTTCTGAAGGAGTACATCGCGCGCGGCACCTACGTGTACCCGCCACGGCCGTCGATGCGGGTGATCACCGACATCTTCGACTACTGCTCGCGGAACATCCCGAAGTGGAACACGATCTCGATCTCCGGCTACCACATCCGCGAAGCAGGCTCGACCGCGGTGCAGGAAATCGCGTTCACGCTCGCAAACGCGATCGCCTACGTACAGGCGGCCGTCGACGCAGGTCTCGACGTCGACGACTTCGCGCCTCGCCTCAGTTTCTTCTGGAACGGACACAACAACTTCTTCGAGGAAGTTGCCAAGTTCCGCGCCAGCCGCCGTATGTGGCACCGGATCATGACGGAGCGCTTCGGTGCGAAGAAGGAGTCGAGCAAGTTGCTGCGGTTCCACACCCAGACCGGAGGCAGCACCCTCACCGCCCAGCAGCCGCTGAACAACGTGGTGCGCGTGGCCGTGCAGTCACTGGCTGCCGTCATGGGCGGCACCCAGTCGCTGCACACCAACGGCTACGACGAGGCGCTCGGACTTCCCACCGAGGAAGCAGCGCGCATCGCCCTGCGCACCCAGCAGATCATCGGGTACGAGAGCGGAGTCGCCGACACCCCCGACCCGCTCGCCGGGTCGTATTTCGTCGAGTCACTCACCGACGAGGTGGAACGACTCGCGTGGGAGTACATCGAAAAGATCGACGAGATGGGTGGCGCCGTCGCCGCCATCGAGGCCGGTTACCAGATGGACGAAATCGGCGACAGTGCGTACCGCTACACGAAGTCGATCGACGACGACGAGCGCGTGATCGTGGGAGTGAACCGGTTCACGGTCGACTCGGAGCCCGAGCCGAGCGTGTTCCCGATCGACCCGAGCCTGGCGGTGAACCAGGTCGCGCGGTTGAAGAAGTTCAAGGAGAACCGCGACCAGGCCAAGGTGGCAGCGACCCTCGACGCAGTGCGTGCCGCGGCTCGTGGCTCAGAGAATCTTCTGCACCCGATGAAGGAGGCCCTGCGAGCACACGCGACGCTCGGCGAAGTGAGCGATGCACTGCGCGAGGTGTTCGGTACCTACCAGCCCGGTCACTGACGAACACCGGTCGTGGTCGCGCGTCTGTGGCGCGACGGTGTCAGTCGAGCCAGGTGACGACGGGTTCCGGGCGGTCACGCACGGGCTGCTCGCGCGTCGGCCAGCCGAAGTACACGATGCCGAGCACGTGGGCGCTCGGTTCGAATCCGCAGAACTCGGCCATGGCCGGGTCGGCACCCTTGGCGGGGCTGCTCCACAGTGCCGTGAAGCCGAACGCTTCGATCATGAGCAACATGTTCTGGATGCCGGCCGCAACCGTGTAGCGGTTCTCCTCGGTCTCGAGATCTGATTCGCCGTCGACTGCGGCCACCACCAACACGACCGGAGCACGTCCGTATTTGGTGCGGGTCTTTTCGACCTTGTGGTCTTCCTCGCCGCGTGCGGCCATGACCTCGGCGACGGCTTCGCCGAAGCGGAGACGCGCATCGCCCCGGAGAACCGCAACCCTGAGCGGCCGCGTCTTGCGGTGGTTCGGCGCCGAGATCGCCGACCGCACGATGCGGGTGATCACGTCGTCGTCGACGCTGCGCTCGCGGTCGATGGTCATGCCGCTCGCACGGCGGTGCATGAGGGCTTCGAGGTCGTCGGGAGACATGCGGTGCTGTCTAGTTCTTGTGCAGGTCGGCATTCAAGCCGCCCCACGTACCGGAGCGCACGATGGCTTCGACCGCGCCGGTGAGCGAGTTGCGTCGGAACAACAAGTTGTCCTGACCCGAGAGCAGCCGGGCCTTCACCGTTGCGCCCGACGGGTCGACCACGATCGTTCCGGCGGTGACGTAGAGGCCGGCTTCCACGATGCAGTCGTTGCCGAGACTGATGCCGAGACCCGAGTTCGCGCCGAGCAGGCACCGTTCGCCGATCGTGACCATCTCCTTGCCGCCGCCCGAGAGCGTTCCCATGATCGAGGCGCCGCCGCCGATGTCGGATCCGTCGCCGACGATCACGCCCTGCGAGATGCGACC
>VFQT010002340.1_pt1 | contig 19764 bp, 13 predicted proteins | sample 3512381 | NCBI WGS metagenome assembly VFQT01 (sample SAMN10412376, study PRJNA504923) | tailings metagenome | isolation source: Relicate 2 Philex TSF3 active mining site | place: Philippines: Tuba, Benguet | collected 2017-08-29
ATTGACGCTCCCACTCTTCGCGAGCAGCCTCAAAACCAGGCTTCCATTCTTGAGTGTCAGGATCAAAGCCCTCTGGATATATGAAGTTGCCATTCTCGTCATATCGAGCCGGCATTCCATATTGAGTTGGATCAAACGCTTCAACTTCAACTTCATGTCCCTCATTAGCCTGCTTCAATGAAAGCGAAACACGGCGACGCTCCAAATCGATATCAATGATTTTCACCATGATCTCGTCGTCTACTCGAACCACCTGCTCTGGGATTTCTACATGGCGTTCAGCCAACTCGGAGATATGAATCAAACCTTCGATACCTTCGTAGACTCGCACAAAAGCACCAAAAGGAACGAGCTTGGTTACTTTGCCCGAGGTCACTTGACCGATTGTGTGGGTTCGAGCAAATGCTTGCCATGGATCCTCTTGGGTTGCCTTGAGTGAGAGCGAGACCCGCTCGCGCTCGAAATCAACTTCGAGGACTTCAACGGTAACCGGCATGCCCACTTCAACTACTTCATTCGGGTGGTCAATGTGCTTCCATGAGAGTTCGCTGACGTGTACCAAGCCATCGACTCCGCCAAGATCTACGAAAGCACCAAAGTTAACGATCGAAGAAATAACTCCAGAGCGCACCTGACCCTTTTGCAATTGATTGAGGAAGGTGGTTCGACTCTCAGATTGAGATTGCTCAAGGAAGGCTCGTCGCGAAAGAACGACATTATTACGATTCTTATCAAGTTCGATAATGCGAGCTTCGATCTCTTTCCCGATATACGGCGTGAGATCACGAACCCGACGCATCTCCACTAGCGAAGCAGGTAGGAAGCCACGAAGACCAATATCAACGATGAGGCCACCTTTAACGACTTCGATAACTAGACCCTTAACGACTTCGTCGCGTTCCTTCATCCCCTCGATCGTTCCCCATGCACGCTCGTATTGAGCACGCTTCTTGGAGAGGATTAGACGACCTTCTTTATCTTCCTTGGTCAACACAAGCGCCTCAATGCGATCGCCAACCTTGACCAATTCGCTTGGATCTACATCGTGGCGGATTGAAAGCTCACGGGATGGGATAACACCTTCGGTCTTGTATCCAATATCAACGAGTACTTCGTCACGATCAACTTGGACGATAATTCCTTCGACGAGATCTCCGTCATTAAAATTCTTGATTGTTCCTTCGATGGCGGCAAGAAAATCTGCCGCGGTTCCGATGTCGTTAACTGCGATACTCAAGGTACTCCGTAGGTAGTGGATCGTAGGGCCGGCCCTGTTCTAGAGCCGCATTCCATGCGGGTGTCGCTGGAACTGGAGAAGGCTACGCGGGGGTGCCCGATGGGGTCAATTTGGCCATTTTCCTGATTAATGGGCGGCGCTATCCCAGGTTGACCCAATGCCAATGTTGACGGCAAGTGGGGCTTTGAGTGGATAGGCGCTACCCATCTGAGTTCGCACCAATTCTTCGATCTCGCGGGCCTCACCGGGTGCAATTTCAAGAACTAATTCATCATGAACTTGCAGCAGGATACGTGAGTGCAACTTTCGCGTTTGTAATTCTTTATCAACCGAAAGCATTGCAATCTTCATAATATCGGCAGCGCTACCTTGTATCGGAGCATTAAGGGCCATTCGCTCTGCCATCTCGCGTCGCATCCGATTATCACTGTGCAAATCTGGCAGGTATCGCTTTCTACCAAAAATAGTTTCGGTAAAACCCTTCTTTCGCGCTTCCACTACAACAGATTCTAGATATTGCCGAATACCACCAAAACGAGTGAAATACTTATCCATCAACTCTTGGGCTTGGCTCGGTGAGATATCAAGTTGCTGACTCAAACCAAATGCAGAGAGTCCATACGCCAATCCGTAAGACATGGCCTTTACCGTTCTGCGCATCTGCGCATCTACATTTTGAGGTTTTACTCCAAAAACTTCTGCGCCAACTGTTGTGTGTAAATCCTCTCCTTGAGCAAATGCATCGAGTAGCGCCGTATCGTCGGATAGGTGCGCCATGATCCGTAACTCGATTTGACTGTAATCTGCTGTCATTAATGATTCAAAACCATCACCGGCGATAAAAAGATTTCTGATGCGTCGTCCTTCTTCGGTTCGAATGGGAATATTTTGCAAATTCGGATCGGTTGAGGAGAGACGTCCTGTCGCAGTCACCATCTGTTGAAATGTTGTGTGCACGCGATGATCGCTACCTACTGCCCGTCGGAGACCCTCGACCACGCTCTTGAGCTTATTGACATCTCTGGAACGCAAGATTGATTCAAGAACTGGATGATTTGTAGTTTCCATTAACCAATTAAGAGCATCGGCATCGGTTGTATAACCAGTTTTGATCTTCTTTGTTTTTGGTAACTTCAGTTCATTGAATAGGACTTCCTGCAGTTGCTTTGGTGAAGCTAAATTGAACTCATGACCTACTGATGCAAATGCGCTCTTTGCCGCACTTTCTGCCTCTCTGTGAAAATAATCTTCAAGTTCCTCTGCTTCATTCTCAGCGATAGCAATACCCAGTGACTCCATCCGGGCAAGCAGCGCGAGAGTTGGCAGTTCAATCTCTTCTAAAACTTGGGCCAATCCCGCGGCAGCACACTCATTTTTTAGAACTGGATAGAGCTCAAGTAAGTGCCGAGCGCATTCTGCTAGGGCGCCCGTAGCGACCTCTGCTGAGGTGGTGAAGTCAAGTTCTAAGTCATTGACATTCTGTCCGGGATTGTTCAAAGTGCCCGGTGAAGATCTATGTAAGTGCTTAGCAACAACCTCGCTTAACTCCGGTGTTCGCGCACCAGGATTAAGCAAGTAGGCCATCAGCGCAATATCTCCATGGATTCCCGTTATCGTGCACCGCAATTCGCGCAACAAAGCTTTTCCATCCAAGAATATTTTCGGGGTTTTTGATTTTCTGATCCATGCAGCCAGATCGCTAAAGCTCACCACAAAAGCCAAATCTCCCTGTGCAACTCCACAATATAAGAAATCTCCTGACTGGTAAATGGCAGTGAGATCTGTTTCATTAAGTTGCGCTAAAGATCCTGCTTGTTCAAATGTTCGCTCGATCGCCATGAAGGATTCTTGGATTGGCGCCTTAGGTAATCTATTTTTGAGCGTTCGGAATTCAAGCAACTCGAATATCTCAAAAATTTTTACATAGTCAATCTCTCGCCGAACCAGATCTGCAGGTCCTCTAGTCAACGGAACATCGCTATCGAGTTGGGTTAATTCACGATTGAGGAGAACTTGTGGAATGTGCTCACGCAGAGCGATCCCTGCTTTTCCTGGTACTTGATCAACCTTGGCGATGAGCGCGGAGAGGGATCCAAATTCGGATATCCACTTGGTAGCCGTCTTCTCTCCCACTCCAGGTATTGACGGGAGGTTGTCGCTTGGGTCTCCGCGCAGGGCGGCGAAATCCGGATACTGAGCTGGGGTCAACCCATATTTCTCGACTACAGCTTCGGGGGTCATAGCGGCAAGTTCGCTGACACCTTTTTTCGGATAGAGCACAGTGACTTGAGGAGAGACCAGCTGGAATGAGTCGCGATCGCCAGAGCAAATCTCTACATGAAAACCTTCCGCAACGGCCTGCTTTGCCAATGTCGCAATCACATCATCGGCTTCGTACCCTTCCCGCTCGATATGAGTTATGCCAAGAGCGTCGATAATCTCGTGCAATAAAGCCATCTGGCTCCGAAACTCATCAGGGGTTTTCGAACGAGTGGCTTTATATTCAGGAAACTTCTCGCTACGAAAGGTCTTTCTCGATACGTCGAAGGCGACTGCGATGTGGGTGGGGTTCAAGTCGCGCAAAAGATTCAAGAGCATTGACGTGAAGCCATACAGAGCATTGGTGGCTTGCCCGCTCGAGGTAGTGAAGTTCTCAACTGGGAGAGCATGGAATGCTCGATATGCCAGCGAATGTCCATCGAGAAGCAGTAGCGTCTCTGTTTCGTCAGCGCACATACAGTAAGCGTAGAACCTCACCCTCAGTTTTTCTGCTCGTCATTCTGATATTCGGGATCTTTAGAAGTCTTTATCAATATGCTTAGCCCATGGCCGCTATCAATGAAGAACAATTAGCCCAACTCAACGCTCGAGGACGAGGTGCGCTTGACGAAAAAATGGGTATCGAGATTGTCGAAGCAAGCCCGGAGCGACTTGTTGGCAAAATGCCGGTTGACGGCAACACCCAACCCTTCGGCCTACTCCACGGTGGGGCAAACGTGGTTCTTGCTGAAAGTCTCGGCTCGATAGGCGCACACCTGCACGCAGGACTACATCGACGGGTAGTTGGCGTCGATATCAATGCAACCCATCACCGCTCGGCGAAATCGGGCTATGTGACAGCGGTAGCCACGGCGATATCACTCGGTCGCACCTTGGCCAGTTACAACGTCGAGATCACCGACGACCAGGGGCGGCGGACCTGTACTGCGCGAATTACCTGCCTGATTTTGGCTGATTAATTGCTCCAGGTGTACGCGCCTTTTATGTCGTAATTTCACCCGCCGCTGGGTACGCTACCGACCAGTATTCGCCCACTTAGTTATGACCGTTGGGAGCCTGATGCCTATCAAGCCGGCCGTGAGCAATTCGCGCTCTAGGCGCATGCTCGGAGTTGGCTCCTTGATCATGTTGGCAACGATCGCGACCTCGCTCTTTGGCTTTGCCGGTTTTGCTTCAGCAGCAACGCCAACCTTTATCCAGGGAACTCTCGTCGATGCGAATAAGAATCCACTTCCTGGGGTAACAATCTCTGCGACGGGACCGAATAATTTCACAGCTTCATCCACCTCTGATTCCTCTGGAAAGTGGAAGATTGAGGTCCCTGCAGCGGCGGTATATGAAGTCTCGATAAATCAAGAACAACTTCCAGAAGGCCAGGCGCTCACCGATGCCACTCGAGCAACCATCAAAGCCAACGTCATCTCGCTCGGTTTTGATGTCACGATTCTCTTTCCCATTGGCCCAGGGGTAGAGAAAGCCTCAAACTTCGAACGCGGCGCACAACTATTGGCTGATGGGTTAATACTCTCTTTGGTAATCGCATTGGCGGCTTTGGGGTTGAATCTGGTCTTCGGTACGACGGGTTTGACCAATTTTGCCCATGGTGAACTTCTTACTCTTGGCGGATTGCTTACTTATTACTTAAGCGCAGTAGTTGGTCTTAAAGTTATTTTTGCCGTACCTATTGCAGTGCTACTCGCCGCCTTTATTGGTGGATACATCCAGGACAAAGTTCTCTGGCAACCACTTCGTCGCAGAGGAACTGGACTGATTGCAGCCCTGATCGTCTCTATTGGACTTGCCATTCTCATTCGATACTTCTTCCTTTTTATTTTCGGAGGCGACACAAGACAGCTGCCTGAATATGCCGGACAAGATGGGCTAACCATTGGCTTGGTATCGATAACCCCGAAATCAATCATTACCTCCTCCATCGGATTGGCAATGTTGATTGCAGCAACTATGTGGCTCTCGCGAAGTCACATGGGAAAGGCAAGTCGCGCCGTAGCAGACAACCCGGCGTTGGCCTCGTCTTCAGGAATCGAGGTGGAGCGAGTAATTCGCGCAGTCTGGATTCTGGGCGCCACCCTCGCTGGCTTTGCCGGAATCATGGTGACGATCAATCAGGGCGTCAGCTTCGTCCTCGGGCAAGATCTTCTCTTACTTATTTTCGCCGCGGTAACTCTGGGTGGATTGGGAACCATCAATGGCGCTCTCATTGGCTCACTGGTGATTGGCGTTTCGATTCAGCTATCTACCCTCTTTATTCCAACTGAACTTAAATATGTGGGCGCACTGGTCATTTTGATCCTTATTCTCCTGGTAAGACCACAGGGAATTCTTGGCAAGAAAGGGAGGATCGGATAATGGATTTTCTCTTTATCACGCAACAATCATTGAGCGCAGCTATTGGCGTCAACACCATCATTTTTGCGCTCGCTGCCATTGGATTGAATATGCACTTTGGTTACACCGGTCTACTCAATTTTGGTCAGGCAGGATTCCTCGCAGTTGGCGCTTACAGCGTCGCTGTTGCCGTGGTCTCCTTCGAGATTTCACTCTGGGTTGCGCTATTTATTGGCATCGCCAACTCCATCATTTTGGCTTTGCTACTTGGCATACCCACCCTTCGACTCCGTGCCGACTACCTAGCTATCGTCACCATCGCTGCTGGCGAAATCATCAGACAAGTGGCTCGCTCGGCAACGTTTAATGACACCCTCGGTGGCTCCGATGGCATCACCGGTAAGTTCGGAAAAGAATTCTTCGATCTCAACCCCTTCACTGAAGGTTTAGATCTGCCCTTCCTTCGCTTCACGCCAAATGATCTTTGGGTCGTGGTTGTGGGATGGGTGGTAGTAGCAATCATCTTGGTACTGATGTGGCTATTAGTGAATTCACCATGGGGGCGCCTACTCAAAGCTATCCGCGAAGATGAAGATGCGGTTCGCTCTCTAGGAAAAAATGTCTATCTCTACAAGATCCAATCGCTGATCGCCGGTGGCGTGATTGGCTCAATTGGCGGTTTCGTTTACGCACTCTCTCGCCAATCAGTGCAGCCTGATAACTATGGAACTGCGCTTACTTTTTTTGCCTACACCGTATTGATTCTTGGCGGTGCTGCTCGAGTGATGGCGCCAATTGCGGGGGCGATAATCTTCTGGTTCTTGCTCGTCTTTGTTGAGCAACTTCTGCGCCAGGCTGTCTCTGCTGGCTACATTCCCGAGTGGCTCATTGGCGTGAATCAAGTTGGCCAAATCCGATTTATGTTGGTTGGTCTTGGCTTGATGTTGCTGATGATCTTCAGACCGCAAGGAATCTTCGGCGATCGAAAGGAGTTGGCTCTCGATGCCCGCGCCTAGTTCTCGATTTAAAGAGCAAGCTCTTGCTGCATTTGCATCGATCGCTCCGACTCCCGGAGTCGCAAAACCAGATCCCATCATCATTGCCGACCAGGTCACTCGTCGCTTCGGGGGCCTAACTGCAGTCAATGTCGATCATGTGGAGATTCAGCGCGGCTCAATTACGGCGCTCATTGGACCCAATGGCGCCGGCAAGACCACTTTCTTCAATTTGATTACTGGTTTTGATTCAGTGAACGAAGGAAAGTGGACCCTAAATGGCGAACAGATTGCCGGCACTCCTCCACACAAGGTGGCGCGAAAAGGAATGGTCCGCACCTTCCAGTTGACCAAGGCTCTCTACCGACTCTCTGTACTCGACAATATGCGACTTGCGGCGACAGGCCAACGTGGCGAATCTTTCATTCGCGGCCTCTTTCCCTTCATCTGGCGTAAACAAGAGAGTGAAATCACCGCGCAAGCAGAGGAGTTACTCACTCGCTTTAAATTAATCGATAAGAAGGATGATTTTGCAGCTGCTCTCTCAGGTGGCCAACGCAAACTACTTGAGATGGCTCGCGCGCTCATGGTCAAACCAGAGATTGTCATGCTCGATGAGCCTATGGCGGGAGTAAACCCCGCGCTTAAACAATCGCTCCTTGGACATATCAAAGACCTCAGGGATGAGGGCATGACCGTACTCTTTGTCGAACACGATATGGATATGGTTCGCGATATCAGTGATTGGGTCATTGTCATGGCTGAAGGCAAGATTGTTGCTGAGGGAACTCCAGATAGCGTGATGGGAAATCAAGCAGTTATCGATGCATACCTCGGCGCGCACCATGATGTATCCCTAGATGAGGGACGGTCTTAGATAATGAACTCACTCAACACAACGGGGACGCCCCTTGTCGAAGCGGCAGGAATCATCGCTGGCTATCTACCTGGAGTAAATATTCTCAATGGTTGCGACCTTTATGCCAATGAAGGTGAGCTGGTGGGCATCATCGGACCTAACGGTGCTGGAAAATCGACCCTCCTAAAGTCGCTCTTCGGTCTGGTGAAGGTCCGTGATGGGATTGTCCGCCTTAAGGGTGAAGATGTAACCAATCAACGTGCAGATCAGTTGGTACGTGCTGGCATCGGTTTCGTGCCACAAACCAACAATGTCTTTCCCTCTCTAACCATCGAAGAGAACCTTCAGATGGGGGCATATCAACGTCCAGAGAGTTTTAATGACCGATTTGATTTCGTCACAACGCTTTTCCCTACCCTCGGTAACCGACGCAAGCAGCGCGCGGGATCACTCTCGGGCGGTGAGCGACAAATGGTGGCTATGGGTCGGGCATTGATGATGGCTCCAAGCGTGCTCTTGCTCGATGAGCCAAGCGCGGGCCTCTCGCCTGCTCTCCAAGATGAAGTTTTTGTGCGGGTGCGCGAAATCAATAAAACAGGTGTAACTGTGATTATGGTGGAACAGAATGCGCGCCGTTGTCTGCAGATTGTCGATCGAGGATATGTTCTTGATCAAGGGCGCAACGCCTACACCGGTACCGGTCGCTCGCTTGCAAATGACCCAAAGGTTATCGAGCTCTATCTCGGCACCCTTGCTAAAAACACCTAAATAAAAAAATAAGAAAAAAGAATTGGGGCCGATCTCTCATGAGACCGGCCCCAACTACTTAGTGGAGTTAATTACTGTTGTGCAGGAACTGCACCAGTGATGAACTCTTCTGCCTTAGGAGCGAACTTGTCATTCGCTGAGTACTCGTAAACGCCCATGGTGGCCACGGATGGATCGCCATTTGCGTCGAACTCGATTGGGCCAGAGACGCCGTCATAATCAATGTCGGTGCCTGCAGCGATCAAGTCTTTGCACTCTTTGAAGCTGGTGCACTTGGTGCCGCCAGCTGAGACAGATGCCAAGTTAGCAGCGATGGTCTTGCCATCGGTGCCCTTGCCCTGCTCTGCAGCAAGTGCGATGAGCACTACTGCATCGTATGACTCAGGAGCGTATGAGAAGTCGGTCAAATTAGGATCAACTTCGAGTAGTCGCTTCTGGAGCGCTTCGCTGGTGAGAACGCCTGGAAGAGTCGCCTTAACGCCCTTCATGGTGTTCTTAGGTAGATCCTTGTAAGCCTGGCTGGAGAGGTTTCCGTCAACGAGGTAAGTCTTTACCTTGTTTGGACCAATGCCTTGCTTGATGAGTTCGGTGATGACTTTGGTGGTCTCATCGAATCCAATGAGCGCAATTGCATCTGGCTTTGCAGCCTTTGCCTTTGCGACATCAGCAGAGAACTCTGCAGCTTGTGGATTGTAGACAACCTGGGTTGAGGTTCCGGAGAACGCGGCAATGCCGTATTTGGCAAGACCGTTTCCGTATGCGTCATCAAGGTTCATGAAGACAGCATTTGTTGCACCATTCTTTGCCATCAATTGACCAAGAACTGCACCCTGGAAGGTATCTGGTGGAGCAGTACGGAAGTAGAGACCGTTATCTGCATAGGTAGTGAGATCTGGCGAGGTGTTCGCTGGTGAGAAGTGAACAATTCCAGCACCGGTGATCTTGTCGATAACGGTGAGTGATACACCAGAGGATGCTGCACCCACGATTGCACCTACGCCAGCTGCGATATGTGAATCAGCAGTCTGTTGTGCGATATCGGTGCTGGTATCTCCAGAGTCGCCACGAATGTGCTCAACTGGTTGACCAAGAACTCCACCTGCATCGTTGATGTCCTTGACAGCAAGGTCAACGCCTGCGAACTCTGGTGGTCCGAGGAATGCGAGGTTACCTGTCTCAGGAAGTAGTGAACCGATCTTGAGCGGACCAGTTGAGGCAGGAGCTGCCTCTTCTGTGCTCTCTGTTGCGGTCTCTTCTGAAGCTGTGTCGGATGAGGACGAGCAGCCTGCAAGAACGAGCGTCGCTACAGCGAAGGCGGTTACTACCTTCCACTTGTATGACTTTTGCATTATTACCCTTTCGATTGCTTTCGATTGCTTTCGATGATTTCTAGAAGTACTTCTGAGCACTACGAAATTGCTCCCGAGAATCAGGGGGATTTTCGAGTTTCGTAGCGTCGAGTAATAGGCGAGTATGCCAAAAGAATGGGGAAGTTGTAAGTCGAGGAGCCCGCTAAAACAGCGGACTTCCCCTAATTTTTTTGGCCAATTACCCCTTCTGGGCGGCGATTAGCGCCTGAGCGACCTCGACCATCGAAACCCGCTTATCCATCGCCCCGCGCTGAATCCAGGTGAAGGCCTCTGCCTCGCTCAAACCATGTGCGCTCATCAATATTCCTTTGGCTCGTTCCACGATCTTTCGCGCTTCCAGCTTGCTTTCAAGAGTGGTGACCTCACCCTCAAGAACGGTTCGTTCGAAGAATCGAGAACGAGCAACTTCAATAGCTGGAATGAGATCACTAATCGTGAACGGCTTCACGAGATATGCCATCACCCCGGCGTTATTGGCTCGCTCAATCAATTCGCGCTGGCTAAAGGCCGTTAACATGACAATCGGCACCACGCCGCGCAACTCCTCCGCTGCGGTGATGCCATCCTTGATGGGCATCTTGACATCAAAGAGCGCAATATCGGGTTTGGATTCGCGAACCAAACGTATGGCATCATCACCGTTAGCCGCTTCGCCGACTACCTCATAACCTTCACGAGCCAGCATCTCGACGAGGTCCATTCGAATCAGCGCCTCATCTTCAGCCACCACAATCCGTAAGGGTGAGGGTTTCGATGGCGAGATATTCATGTGCCCCGAGTCGGATTCGAACCGACACTATGCAGTGTTTGAGACTGCCCTCTCTACCGTTGGAGTACCGAGGCGTTGGTTGAGAAGTTTACCTATAGGCCGGCGCGATGCCAGCCACAGCATCTCCAATCCGATGGACCCGCATTGCGTTGGTTGATCCTGGAATACCCGGTGGACTTCCCGCGACAATGACGATGTGCTGTCCCACCGAAGCGCGCCCCGTATCAAGAAGTGCCGAATCAATTTGCTTCACCATCTCATCGGTATGTTTTGCTGGCGGAATCACGATTGGCTCCACTCCCCATGAAAGCGCCAATTGGTGCGCGGTGCTCGCCTCCGGCGTAAGGGCAAGTATGGGAATTACCGAGCGCAACCGCGACATGCGACGGGCAGAATCGCCACTTTGCGTAAAGGCCACAAGAAACTTTGCGCCCACCACAGCGCCAACTTCGGCTGCAGCCTTGGTGATTGCGCCCGATTTAGTATGTGGATTGTGACGCAACTGCGCTACTTCGGAGAGAGCCTTCTCCTCAGTTTTAGCAATTATTCGGGACATAGTGGCTACAGCCTCGAGCGGAAACTTTCCTACGCTCGTCTCCCCGGAGAGCATCAAAGCATCTGCTCCATCGAGGATCGCATTAGCACAATCAGTTGCTTCAGCGCGGGTGGGCGTCGGCTGGCTAATCATCGACTCCAACATTTGGGTGGCAACGATTACGGGTTTGGCATTTTCGCGAGCAGCAACAATGCATCGCTTCTGAACCAGAGGCACCTCTTCGATGGGAAGTTCGACACCAAGATCGCCGCGCGCGACCATCAGGCCGTCGAATGCCGCCACTATCTCATCTAAGTTAGTGACCGCTTGTGGTTTTTCAATTTTGGCAATTACCGGAATGCGCACGCCCAGTCGATCCATCTCCGCATGCACCCCGTTGATATCCGTGCCATGGCGCACAAAAGAGAGCGCTATGAGATCAACGCCCGCCTTGAGCGCCCACTCTAAATCTGAAATATCTTTCTCCGAGAGCGCAGGGACAGACAGCGATGAACCTGGAGCATTGATTCCTTTACTGCTACTAATCGCACCACCATTTCGCACAATAGTGAAAATTTCGTTACCCACCACTTTTGAGATTTGCAGAGAAACTTTGCCATCATCAATGAGCAAGATATCCCCCGCTCTACAATCGGCAGCCAATCCTTTGTATGTTGTAGCCGCCCGGAAGCTATCGCCAACGATTTCTTCAGTTGTGATGATGAAATGCGCTCCCTCAACAAGGATATGTTCGCCTTCGCTGAGCTTGCCTAATCGAATCTTTGGCCCTTGTAAATCAGCTAACAACGCAACATATGCTCCACGTTTCTTTGACTCACTTCTAACGTGGGTGAGCAACTCTTCATGTTGCACGCGCGTTCCATGAGAGAGATTAAGTCGCGCAACATTCATGCCAGCATCAATGAGTTGGCCGATACGTTCAGCGCTCGAGGTTGCAGGCCCCAACGTGCAGACGATTTTTGCTCGACGCTGCGCGCTCATAAAACTGGCTGCCTAGACCATTAGTGGACGAGCGGTGGGTTCGATAGGCGCCGGCAGTTGAGTTCTGCCCATCAGATACCGATCAACTCCGGCTGCCGCTGATCGACCCTCGGCAATCGCCCAAACAATTAGCGACTGACCGCGACCTGCATCGCCAGCGACGAATACACCTGGAACAGTGGTTTGGTACTCACTGTCGCGGGCGATGTTTCCTCGCACATCTAGTTCGACTCCCAATTGAGCGATAAGCGGAGACTTTTCTACTCCTGTGAAACCCATGGCCAAGAAGACAAAATCTGCTGGGATTTCGCGTTCGCTTCCTGGAACTTTCTCGAACTTTCCGTTGACAAATTCGGTTTCGACGAGTCTAAGCGCACGAAGATTTCCGTTCTCATCTCCAAGGAATTCCTCAGTGGAAACAGAGAACATGCGTTCGCCTGCCTCTTCGTGGGCGCTAGAAACACGATAAATCATCGGATAGGTTGGCCATGGCGCTGATGATGGTCGTTCATTACTTGGCCGCGGCATGATTTCTAATTGAGTAATCGATGCTGCTCCCTGACGAGTGGCTGTTCCTAGACAATCGGCTCCAGTGTCACCGCCACCGAGAATGACCACATGTTTGCCAGCGACATTGATTGGTGGATTTGATATCTCACCTAATCCTTGCTTATTGCCCCACGGTAAATACTCCATTGCCTGATGTATTCCGCGAAGTTCGCGCCCCGGCACAGGCAGTTCTCGCCATTGGGTAGCACCAATCGCGAGCACTACAGCGTCATAGCGAGTTCGAAGTTGTTCTCCAGTTAGCTCTTCACCAACATTCACGCCGGCGCGAAAACGAGTTCCTTCACCCTTCATTTGTTCAAGGCGTCGATCGAGAATCGATTTCTCCATCTTAAATTCTGGAATTCCGTAACGAAGCAAGCCGCCTATTTTTTCGGCTCGTTCATAGACTGCAACAGTATGACCTGCGCGAGTCAATTGCTGTGCAGCTGCAAGCCCAGCAGGTCCCGAACCGACAACTGCAACAGTTTTTCCGGTAAGGCGATCTGGGACAAGTGGTTTGACTCCGCCAGTCGCAAAGGCCTCTTCGATGGTTCGAAGCTCAACTTGCTTGATAGTGACGGCATCTCGGTTGATCCCAACGACGCAGGCAGTCTCGCAGGGTGCAGGGCAGAGTCGGCCGGTGAACTCAGGGAAATTATTTGTGGCATGAAGACGATCGATCGCTTCGCCCACTTCGCCGCGCCAAATCAAGTCATTCCACTCCGGAATGAGATTGCCAAGTGGACATCCTTGATGGCAGAACGGGATGCCACAATCCATGCAACGGCCAGCTTGTTTTTGAAGGTCGCTAAACGGCTGCTCCTCATAGACCTCACGCCAATCGCGAATCCGAATGTCTACCGGGCGGCGCTTTGGAGTCTCGCGCGGTACCTTCATAAATCCTGTGGGATCAGCCATGGGTCGCCTCCATTACATAAGTTTCTCGCGGGAGCCCTTCTTTCTCGGCTCGCTCCATCGCAGCTAGTACTCGAGCATAATCTCGAGGCATCACAAGCGAGAAGCGCTCCACTGATTCTTGCCAATCATTAAGTAGTTCGGCAGCTATCGGTGACCCACTCTCTGCGCTATAACGAGAGAGAGTTTTGTGGAGTAACGCTTTATCGCTTTCAGTGAGAATCAAAATATCTACCATTTCAGCGTTGACATGCGCAGGGTTGATATCAAGGATAAATGCGCGACCACCGGACATGCCTGCAGCGAAGTTTCGCCCAGTCTTGCCGAGAACCACAACAACCCCACCTGTCATGTACTCACATCCATGATCGCCAACACCTTCAACTACCGCAGTTGCGCCAGAGTTGCGAACGCAGAATCGCTCACCCACTATGCCGCGAATAAAGATCTCCCCTGAGGTGCCGCCATAGCCGATGACATTTCCCGCAATGACATTCTCATGCGCATCGAATCGGGCTCGCTCATCGGGACGCACCACGATAGTTCCACCCGAAATTCCTTTACCCACATAATCATTGGCATCACCGTAAAGGCGCAAGGTCATTCCCCGAGGAATAAATGCCCCAAAAGATTGACCTGCCGAACCATGGAAGGTGAAATCAATCGTTCCTGGCGGTAGCCCTGCACCGCCGTAGCGGCGAGTCACTTCGGCGCCCAGCATCGTTCCCACAGTTCGATTGACATTACGAACATCAAGACTTGCCCTAACTGGCTGAGCATCCTGAAGAGCGCTTTGGGCTAGCTCAATCAATTGATTATCCAAGGCTTTATCTAACCCATGATCTTGTTTATGAATGGCATAGCGAACTCCCGATGCTGGAGTAGCCAACAACGGTGAGAGATCTAAACCAGAAGCCTTCCAGTGATCGATTGCTTTTTTGGTATTGAGCACCTCTACCTGTCCTACCGCCTCTTCAACGCTTCTAAATCCGAGCTGCGCAAGAAGTTCACGCACCTCCTGAGCGATATATTCGAAGAAGGTTTCGACAAACTCCGGCTTACCCGAGAACTTTTCACGAAGCGCTGGATTTTGAGTGGCCACCCCAACTGGACATGTATCTAAGTGGCAGACCCGCATCATGATGCAGCCAGAAACTACAAATGGCGCCGTAGCAAATCCATATTCCTCTGCGCCAAGAAGCGCTGCAATGACAACATCTCGACCAGTCTTCAACTGCCCGTCGGTTTGAACGACTATTCGATCACGAAGTCGATTGAGCATGAGCGTTTGTTGTGTCTCAGCTAGGCCTAACTCCCAAGGAGCGCCAGCGTGTTTGAGTGAGGTCAGAGGAGATGCGCCAGTGCCGCCATCGTGACCTGAAATCAACACGACATCTGCGTGAGCTTTGCTCACACCGGCAGCAACAGTTCCTACGCCAACTTCGGCAACAAGTTTCACATGCACCCGTGCATCCTTATTGGAGTTTTTCAGGTCATGAATAAGTTGAGCCAAATCCTCAATCGAATAAATGTCGTGATGTGGTGGCGGCGATATCAAACCAACTCCGGGAGTCGAGTGGCGAGTCTTTGCAACCCATGGATAAACCTTTTGTCCGGGTAATTGCCCGCCCTCACCTGGCTTGGCTCCTTGTGCCATTTTGATTTGCAGATCGTCGGCGTTCACCAGGTATTCACTAGTGACGCCAAATCGACCACTGGCAACTTGCTTGATTGCCGAACGCTTCGAATCGCCATTTGGAAGTGGCTGGTAACGCTCCGGGTCTTCCCCGCCTTCACCCGTATTGGACTTACCGCCAAGGCGATTCATCGCAATTGCCAACGTCTCATGTGCCTCTTGTGAAATGGATCCGTACGACATGGCGCCAGTGGAGAAACGCTTGACGATTTCACTTATCGGCTCAACTTCATCAATCGATAGTGGTTTGCGCAAATCTGTTTTGAACTCAAATAGTCCGCGCAGCGTCATCAGATCCTTGGAACGGTTGTTGACCTTGTCTGTATATTTTTTAAATACTTCATATTGTCGCGCTCGAGTCGAGTGTTGGAGTAAGAACACTGTCTCTGGGTCAAAAAGATGTGGTTCACCATCGCGGCGCCACTGATACTCACCACCGGTTGGTAATTTTTTAGTACCAGGCACTTCGCCCCCTGGTGGGTAGGCGATTTGATGGCGCGCAATCGCCTCGCTGGCAATGACATCGATACCGATTCCGCCAAGTCGCGAGGTGGTCCCTGAAAAATAATCATCAACAACCTTTTGTGAGAGCCCGCTTGCCTCAAAGACTTGAGCCCCGGTATACGAAGCAATTGTCGAGATACCCATCTTCGACATTACTTTCAAAACACCTTTACCGAGAGCCTTAATTAGATTTCGCACCGCTTTTTCTGGCGATACATTGGTAATGACACCTTGGTGCACTAAGTCCTCGACGCTTTCCATCGCTAGATATGGATTTACCGCAGCAGCGCCAAATCCCAAGAGCAGCGCCACGTGATGCACTTCGCGTACATCTCCAGCCTCGACAACTAAACCAACATGGGTTCTGCGTTGGGTACGAATCAAATGGTGGTGAATAGCTGAGGTAAGCAAGAGTGAGGGAATCGGTGCATTATCTGCATCTCCATCACGATCTGAGAGCACGATAATTCGTGCACCGTTCTCGATTGCCTGACTAACTTCAGAACGTAACTCTTCGATACGAGCTGCTAGTCCAGCGCCACCATCAGCGACTGAGAAAAGACCACGGACGACATACGGCTTGAAACCGCTCTGCGTCCTATCTGCATTGACATGAATGATTTTCGCCAATTCATCGTTATCAATAACAGGAAATGGCAACAAAATTTGGCGACACGAGTCTGGGCCAGGGTCGAGAAGGTTGTGCTCTGGTCCGATGGTCGCCGATAGCGACGTCACCAATTCTTCGCGAATAGCATCCAGTGGCGGGTTGGTAACTTGCGCAAATAACTGAGTGAAGTAATCGAAAAGCAGGCGTGGCTTGTTGGAGAGCGCTGCTATGGGTGAATCAGTTCCCATCGAGCCCAGCGGCTCCAAACCAGTGCGCGCCATCGGAGTGAGGAGAATGCGAAGTTCTTCCTCGGTATAACCGAAAGCTCGTTGGCGCCGCAAGACAGATGCGTGTGGGTAGACGATATGTTCGCGCGCGGGCAAATCCTCAAGCCGAACTACGCCTTGATCAACCCACTCTCCATACTGCGCACCAGCTGATAGTGACGATTTAATTTCTTCATCTTCAATGATGCGACCTTGCTCAATATCAACCAAGAACATCCGACCTGGTTGTAAACGTCCTTTACGGACCACGGAATCGGCAGGAATATCAAGTACACCAACTTCGCTCGCTAAAACAACTAATCCCTCGTCGGTCACCCAGAACCGCGATGGGCGCAATCCATTCCGATCAAGGACTGCTCCCACTTGATGGCCATCGGTGAAAGTAACGCACGCTGGACCATCCCATGGCTCCATCAGTGATGAATGGAATGCATAAAATGCTTTCCGCGCCGGATCCATCGTTGGATTGTTCTCCCAAGCCTCCGGAATCATCATCAACATCGCATGTGGCAATGAACGTCCAGAGAGATAAAGCAGCTCTAAAACCTCATCAAACGATGCTGAGTCGCTGCCACCCTCAGAGATGATCGGGAAGATTCTCTTGATATCACCAGGAATCAAATCACTAGCAAGCAACGCTTCTCGAGCGCGCATCCAGTTCCGGTTGCCCTTGACAGTGTTGATCTCGCCATTGTGTGCGATATAACGATAGGGGTGCGCCAACGGCCACGATGGAAAGGTATTTGTTTAAAAACGTGAATGAACTAGAGCAAGTGGAGATGCAACGCGCTCGTCAGAGAGGTCTGGAAAAAATTCTTCTAATTGACCAGTAGTTAACATCCCCTTGTAAACAATTGTCTGCGAAGAGAGGGAGGGAAAGTAGACCTCGTGCGCATGTTCGGCTCGCTTACGGAAGGTGAAGAGGAGTCGATCAAGCGCAAGGCCGCTCTCACTATTTTTTCCCGCAAGGAAAATTTGTTTGAAGCTTGGCATCACCGATTTGGCAGTAGCACCGAGCGAATTAGCTTTAATTGGTAGGTCACGCCAGCCAAGTATCGAAAGACCCTCTTCGCTAGCCATCGCCTCCATAGCATTAATAACTTCGCTACTCTTTTGATCGCTCGTCGGCAAAAATGCAATTCCAGTTCCGTAGCTTCCTGCCGATGGCAGAGTGAATCCCAGTACCTCGCGCAAGAAATGGTCGGGAATTCGGATCAAGATTCCTGCGCCATCACCGCTATCCGGTTCGGCGCCTGAGGCACCGCGATGTTCCATATTTCGAAGTGCGGTTAGCCCCAGCGCCACGATGTCATGGCGTGCTTGACCAGTGAGGGTTGCGACCATGGCAACACCACAGGCATCTTTCTCGTACTCAGAGTTGTAGAGCCCAACGTTATCTCCGGAGAGGTGTTGATCCGGATAGTGCGAAAAATGAGAAATGGCCATGGGTATCCCTCCTGATGGGACGCCGTTGGCCCGAAGAACGTAGGTTCAGATAGTAGCGATTAAATCCCGCTGATGTGAACTAGAGCGCCAATCCCCGCTGTGACAGCCATCGCAAGGCTGCCACCTACCAGGATGCGCAGAGTGGGCGGAACCGGATTAGTTCCAGAAATTTTCGCCCCACTTACTCCCGCCAATGCCAACCCCACGATAGTTGTAGCCACGATGCTTACTCCTTGATTGATCAGAGCCGGGATAAAAACTCCGATTAACGGAATGAGGCCGCCCAAGGTAAAGGCTGCCGCCGACGCGAATGCTGCCTGGATTGGCCTGGCCTTGGTGAGGTCGTGTTGGCCAAGCTCATCTCGGAGATGGGCTTCAAGTGCATTGTGATCATGAAGAGCCTGAGCTACTTGTAGCGAAAGCTCTCGTGGAATTCCTCGGTCTTCATAAATTTTTGCCAACTCTAATAATTCGCCTTCTGGATCAATCTCCAAATGCGCTTTTTCTATTTCGCGATCAGCTTTTTCAATATCCGTTTGTGAACTTACTGAGACGTATTCTCCCACTGCCATAGATAACGCTCCAGCGGCGATACCAGCAAGGCCAGCAGTTATCACAGTTGCAGTACTGGTTTGTGCTGCAACGAATCCAAGCATCAATGACGCATTAGAGACTAGGCCGTCATTGACTCCAAGGACTGCAGCGCGTAACCAACCAGAGCGATGAGTGCGATGCTCAAGATTGCGTTGATAGACCTCTTCTAGTGACACGAGGAGTAGATTAGCGTGCTGACGGAACGATTAGCTGGTTGCCGAGCCATGAGTTCGATGTCGGCGAATAATGGTCGCTATAGCTGCAACAATAAACAGCATCAAACTTACCCATATGTTAAATCGCAACCCGAATAACTCCTCGCTTGCGTCGATTCGTAAGCCTTCAATCCAAAGTCGGCCAAATGAATAGCTGGCAACGTAAAGTAAGAAGATCCCACCGCTTTGCAATACACCGCGCTTGGCGATCAAAATAAGCGCAATTGCTACCACTATGCACCAGATTGACTCGTAGAGAAATGTGGGATGGAAGGTGTCATAGCCAGCAAAACCATTGGGCCGCTTATTTATGGGAACCTCGAGCCCCCAAGGCAGCGATGTCGGTCTGCCAAACAATTCGATATTGAACCAATTACCCCATCGTCCGATTGCTTGGGCCAGCACAATTCCCGGTGCCAGCGCATCCATAAAGAGTGCAAATGAGGGCAAGCTTTTCTCGTTCTCTGCTGACTCTCGTTCCTGTCTTATCAACATTTGATACCGAATGTAAGCCCCGAGCGCCCCCAAACTAATGGCGCCCCAAATTCCTAATCCCCCGCGCCAAATAGCTATTGCATCGAGAAATGATCGTTCGCTGTTCCAGGAAGTTGCTAAGTGGTAGAGGCGACCACCGATAATCCCGAACGGAACTGCCCAATATGCAACATCAGTGACAATTCCTGGCGCGCCACCCAGGGCAATAAACCGTCGCTCACCTAACCAAACGGCAACGACTATTCCTGCGATGATGCAGAGCGCGTAAAAGTGAATCGTCAGCGGGCCGAGA
>VFQT010002341.1_pt1 | contig 19758 bp, 15 predicted proteins | sample 3512381 | NCBI WGS metagenome assembly VFQT01 (sample SAMN10412376, study PRJNA504923) | tailings metagenome | isolation source: Relicate 2 Philex TSF3 active mining site | place: Philippines: Tuba, Benguet | collected 2017-08-29
ACTGCGTACGCCATTAACGGGCATCCTGGGATTATCCGAAGCGTTGCAATTCAATACCTACGGACAACTAACCGATAAACAAAAAAATACACTGAAGATTATCGAAAACAGCGGCAACCATCTGCTAGATCTTATTAATGATATTCTTGATTTGTCGAAAATTCAATCTGGAAAACTTGAAATACATACTTCGCCATCCTTACTGGAAGATATATGTCAGGCGAGCCTGCAATTAACCAAAGGAATGGCAAGTCAAAAACGCCAAGTCATCAGGTATTCTTCACCTGCTATGCCAATTTTCCTTGATGTAGATACGAGGCGCATTAAACAGGTAATTGTAAATCTGCTGAGTAATGCGATCAAGTTCACGCCTGAAAGGGGCGAATTGGGATTGAATATTGAGGCTGATAAATTGGATAGGCAAGTGAGAATCATTGTATGGGATAAGGGCATTGGCATAAAGCCTGAGCACCTGTCAAAACTCTTTTTGCCCTTCACCCAAATTGATAGTAGTCTTGCGCGCGAATATTCCGGCACAGGTTTGGGACTTTCGTTGGTGAAACGTCTCGTTGAACTTCATGAAGGCACTGTGACAGTTGAAAGCGTTTTTGGAGAAGGCACCAGATTCATTGTCTCCCTTCCTTGGATCACAGAATCTCCTGTTTCACCCTCCCAAGACGTACCTACATCCCAGCCTGATACCATAACAGAAAACACCTCCGCCCAATTGATAATGATTACCGATGATAATCTGTTGCTTCTTGATATGCTGGCAGATTTCCTTGAATCTCAGAAGTATCGCACTGCTAAAGTGAATAGCGGAAGTGAGTTTTTCGAGAAAATCACTGAAATTCGACCCGATCTGATCTTGATGGACATTCAAATGCCGGGTATAGACGGACTTGAAGTCATTCGCTATCTTAGAAAACATCAAGATCCTTCTATAGCGTCGGTTCCTGTGATTGCAGTCACGGCTTTGGCTATGACTGGCGATCGTGAGAAATGTCTTGCGGCAGGAGCAAATGATTACATGAGCAAGCCAGTTGCATTAATGGAGCTGAAGCAATCTATCCAAAACTTAATTGGATAAGACTATGAGTAACTATCGCTGACGCTATACCCACTGCAAATTAAAAAAATAAATTAAAAATGTCCTCGAATTAATGGTATACAACAAACTCAACACTGTTTTATTTGAGCAACATCAAAGGTCTGTTGGTGATCTATTTTGATATTTGAGCAAAACACAAATCCTCTATTTTTTTCAGGTAAGTTTCTTTATGCCAATTCCAAAACTGGACATGAGACTTTTTCCTAAGCTGGTTTACCAGCTCTTTAGGAGAGTCAAACTAGTTTGTTACTTGCTCCACTTTGTAAAGGTCTGAATCTTTACCTGCTGTTCTAGAAGATCCTTCATATCTTTTCTGGGTTTGGTGACCAGCTTGACATTAAGTCCCTGTGAAATGCAACATTTTCTTCTCGACGCAACCCTGCATGGACCGGAATGACCATGTTTGCGACCTCGAAGTCAATAAAATTCTGAGGGTCAGCGTGGTTGCGGAGAATGGTACCCAGGGTTGGATAGATCCATTCCATGGGCTTACCTCATTGGCAGTTCTGGCTAGGATGCCCACTTTTTTACCCAACTGGTGGTCTTGGCATTGTTTGGAAGACCGTAGTAAATATGTGGCATAGTATGATTGATACAATCGATCTGGAAATCTACAAAGAATTAAAGCAAACAGCATCTCATTACATAGCGTGATCGATGTTCATAACACTGCTATTCGCTGGCCGGGACATCGGCTATACGGCAAAATGTACATCACTGTGAATTGTAAGTTGACCACCCTGGAAAGCCATTTCATTTCTAGGGATGTATGTCACGGTTTGTTCCAAAAATTGTCTGCTTTGCTGGAAGTAGTCGTTCATGTTAACTTATGAGAATGCGATGAAGCAATGGATAATCACCCTACCAAGCACCACGTCTTTCTTCGAGCGGTAGAACAAACTAAAGTCTTGTGATTCGAAAAACGCAGACTCAACAGGTCTGCGTTTTTCGAATCAAACCATCTTTTATCTGAGAAAGATCAAACCGTAGACACCTGCGCTGAGAATCACCGCGGCGATCGTCCATTTTGCTTTGGATTGGTAGAGCACCAGTAGTCCAAGAGCGAATATCAACCAGGCGTGGATACCGATTAGCGTTTCACTCAATATGCCAAGCGCTGTTGCTGCGATCAATCCAACCACTCCGGCAGTTACTCCATCGAGAAAGGCGTGAACAGCAATGTTCTCCATCAATCGTTCCACATAATTATGACCAATCATTGTGAAGGCAAAGGCGGGGGCAAATACGCCAAATGTGATGGCAACCGCTCCCAACGCTCCGCCGCCTAGATATCCAATGAAGGTCGAGAAGATGATCAATGGTGCAGGTAACAGCCCGGACAAAGCCAGTCCGTCGAGAAATTGCGCGTTCGTCAGCCAGCCTCCGATCTCAACGGCGTCGTTTTGTAAAAAAGGAATGGCGGTGTAAGCACCGCCGAAAGTTAACAAGCCCGCACGCAAGCCGGAGAATAGCAGACTGCCAGGAGTAGGCGAGTTAACTGCGGTCAGAACAGTGACAGGTTGTAATGATAGCCAGGGCAGCCATCCAAGCGCGGTTATAAACATCCATGTGATAAAACCAAGCCCAAGTCCATACCCCCAATTTGTTTTTCCACGTTGAACAAGGGCATAGATGAAACCCGAAACCAATAGGGTGACGAGAAATTTGTTGCCTAACAATTGGGAAACACCTGCCAACAACGTAATACCCCACAGCCAACGGTTTGTATGAAGCGCATGACCGCCAATGCGATGCACAGCGCGGACAATGAGTGCTGCAACAGCAGGTTGCATTCCAAGAAGAGCGGCTTGAAACCACGGCGAGGTGATGCCATAGGCAACATAGAACCATGAGAGCGCGAACATCAACAGAAAGCCCGGCAGCATGAATGCCAGTCCCGCCAGAAACGCACCCATACGCCCACGTGAAAGCATTCCAAAATAAACGCACAACTCATGCGCTTCGGGTCCGGGCAAAACTTGATAAACCGCCAGCACGCGATTGAAACGCTCATTGCTGATCCACTTTTCTTCATCCACCAATTCCTGGCGAATCATGGCGATTTGCGCAACAGGACCACCCCATGCTAGCAAACCAAATTTGAGGAAGCGCCAGAACAACTTCAAATACGGTTCATGCGGGACGTTGAAACTGGTCGATGTTTCTGACGCCATTATTAACCTCCAATAACTTGCAAATCAACCTGTGATTTTTTCTTGATATTAGCTATAAATTTTACTCTTTGGTTGTGCAATTGGAACGTTTTACCCGCTTGCTACCAACGTACATATATAAATTTTCCCCTAACAGGTATGAAAATTAGACCTTAGGTCTTATCTTTGAGTTTATTGCTCAAGGAGGTCTTCGCAATAAATTCATTTCACTGAAGTAGGCTGCTTGGTGTAACCTTTCCAAACCATATTGTTATATAGGTGCTTTCCCCCCTTGAATTACGACAAAGAAGGTCTTATATTTCCATTCGCTTAATACTTCACATTTTAAAGGAAAAATCGCTATGGAAATTGAAATTATAAATCGCCCATCGTATTCGCTGGCAATTGCCAAACTTGCAGCGAACGAACGCATCCGCGCCGAGGCTGGCGCGATGGTGAGCATGTCTAGTGATGTAAATATTGAAACCAAAGCGGAAGGGGGAATCCTAAAATCGTTGGGACGGGCTATGTTGGGTGGTGAATCGTTCTTTCAGAATTTCTTTGTTGCGTCTGCCAAGGGAGGTGAGGTGACCCTTGCACCAGAACTGCCCGGTGATATTGTCGTGATTGAAATGAGCGGCAACAAGCTGATGGTGCAATCAGGTTCCTACATGGCATCTGAATCCAGTGTTGAGCTAACCGCGAAGGTTAGTGTAAAAGCATTGATGTCTGCTGAAGGAGTTGCGATGTTGGAAGCGAATGGTACAGGTACATTGTTAGTTTCCTCTTACGGCGCGATCTTCGAGAAACATCTTGGCGCGGGCGAGAAATATATCGTGGATACCTCACATCTCGTTGCTTTCGATGGGACAATGGGTGTGCAGCCCAAGAGCGTTGGCGGGATCAAATCAACCCTGTTTAGCGGCGAAGGTCTAGTGATTGAGCTTACCGGACCAGGCAGGATCTACATCCAAACCCGTTCGCCACAAGCCCTCATTAATTGGATCATTCCGCAGCTGCCACCTCCACCTAGCAAGTCCAGCTAGTCATTCTCTTGTACCATTTTGTGGGATGCTTTTTGCATCCTATTTTCATTTCAAAAAACTATCGAGTGCGATTTAATCTTTGAGAAACTGCCAGGGAAAGCGCTTAATAAAGACGAAAATATCTCTTATTGGCAGTTTGGTCTGCTTTCGTAGCGTCAAGTCTACTTACCAATTTATTTCAATTTTGGAAATGGTATTGCAATAATATTGACTAAATAAAAAGGAGTAGAGCGATGAAAATCAGCTACAAAAAACAAACCTTAAGTCTGATCCTGATCCTGGGACTGACATAGGGTTGCAACCTGCCATACCGTAAATCACTGATGCCAACTCCCACGATTGAAACGCTCACTGTCACTCCATCATTGACCGCAAGCGTCAAGGTGGCTATTCCTGTTACCCTACCAACCAAGGGGGAAGGATTGGCTGCGGACCAGGATTCATCCCGGACGTCCAGCGAGCGAAGCGCGGGGAGAGGCGACCGTTTTTCCCAGGGGCAATACGAACGACCATTCAACGCAGGCACGATGGACACTTACTACCCGCACCTAGATATCCTCCAATACGAAATTCATCGGGATGACTTGTGGGTTTATGCGAGCATCCTACTGCGCTCCTACAACAGCGATGGCACATTATCAGGACAGTACGCGCTGGAAATCGATAACGATGTGGATGGACGTGGCGAAAGCGACTAGCACATCCTCTACCTTGCGATTGGTACGACAAATAGTGGCTTCACTGACGCCATAGGATTGTGCAATATGAAATTCGGTTCGATATTCTCGCCAGTACATCAAGGTCATCAGCAATTGATCGGCTCGGCTCAGTTTTGACGGTCTCCCGAAGTTCCGTAGCCCTTTCTTGATGACTGCCAGCATCTGCTCGAAGGTTGAACGCTGGATGCCAGTTAGCCGTTTGAAGTCACTATCTTTGAGCTGTTTGATAGTTTCATAGTTCATGTACCTATTATGGCATACTTATGCAAGAGGTCTAATATTACAACTTGTTGGAAGACTTATTTTGGAGGAGAACTGGTTGTAATTTCCGTAGTTTGCTGTAAAATTAATTTGTGGTAAATACCACAATCGAATACTCGATCAATTGACGGGGGGAAATTTAAATCAAAAAGCAGACTAGGATCGGAGGATAGAATGAAAGTGCCAACTCTTTTCTTAGGTTCGCTCATGGCTGCCATATTGATCGCGTCTTGCCAAATGCCGGGAACCAAAATACAACCGGGCGATAAGATCGGGGGAATGGAATTCATCAATGAATGGGAAAACTGCCAGGCTCCAAATTTCAACGATATTTGTGGGGGTTTTGATACCCTTATAGACGGAACTTGTGAAATACCAGCGGAACTAACAAAATTCTGGATCTCGACCTCCCTGCTTCGCGATACTCAGGAAGACCTGGAATTCGGTTGGGAGGGTTCCGAGTGGAGTATGACCTTCGACGGTTATGCAGTTGACCTGCCTGCTTTTGGTACCTTCGATATGGATTATGAAGGCAAAAGAGCGCGCGCATGGAATGTCTGTATTTCCAATCCAGTGCCCGGCAAACACACGGTTGCCTATAAGTGGTTTATCAAGAATGGAGTGGAGTGGGGGAATTTCGAGAACAGCTTGAGTTTTACTGTGCTATCACCTTGATACTTTTCCATTGGTCCATTCCATAAGAAATGGAGATTGATATGAAGCACATCAAGATCCTGGCATGGGTCGGAATAGTCCTCTGCCTGTTAACCGCTTGCAATCCTGCTCAAACCAAACCTTCCCAAGCGTCGGAAATGGGAGAGCCTGGTCCTTATGTTGTGGGACAGCGAAAATATACATTTATCGATTCGGCGCGCAATAACCGTGAGGTGAAGATTTCTGTTTGGTATCCGGCAGTGCGCTCCGATGACTCAGCCAGCAATACATTCATTCGAGATGGCAAACCGGATCTGCAGGAGGCGCCTTATCCGTTAATTCTCTCTTCAACAAAAGTGGCTGATATTTTTGCCCCGTATCTGGTAAGTCATGGGTTTGCTTGGGCGAGTGTGGATGGGATTGATTCTTACATGGCGTTTTACAAAGGGGCGATAGACCAACCCTTGGACATCTTGTTTGCCTTGAACCAGATAGGGGGCAATCCCCCCGAGGAATTGGATGGTCTGATCGATGCAGAGAATGCCGGTACGATAGGGTACTCTTTTGATGGCTTCAACTCCCTGGCAATGAGTGGGGCGCGCATTGATCCTGACTATTACCTTACCCAATGCCCAACTCCTGATGCCACCACGGAAGCGATTCTGGGGGAGCTTTCAGCCTTTAGTTGCACCCCGGCGAATAAATGGGATGACATCACTGCTTATGCGGGTGAAGCCATTACAGTCTCCGAGGATGGATTGTGGCAGCCACTGACCGATCCACGTATTCGAGCTGTGATGCCAATGGCAGGTGAAGGATGGTGGTTATTTGGTGAACGAGGGTTGGCAGCGGTGGATCGACCCATCTTGATCATTGTTGCCACCGAGGATGAGCTGTATGCAGAAAATGTCTTGATCTTCAACCATCTTGGCGTTGCCGATAAACGGATGATCTCCTTCATCGGTTCTAACCATATGATGGTATACGACTCAGCGAAGGTTTCCCGGATGTCATTTTTTGCGCTGGCTTTCTTTGGCTATTACCTGCAGGGGCAGTCAGATTTGGCACAATTTATGTCGGAGGATTATGTCATTCAGCATGACGATCTCGCTTGGGGTGAATATATCGTGAAATAATGTGTTCATCTAATTCCCCGCGAGACGATGGACCTAATTCTTCTACACTATAAAAAATGAGAAATGGTTCAAAATCCGGCAATCAAAATCTTGGATGAACTCGAAGGCTGATATTTGGGTGGTTGTTTTTCAATAAAATGTGTGATACATTTTTTATGACATAGTGTAATAAAAAAATTACACTTCATTTTCTTTTAGCTGCCTTCACTATCACCACAAAACTTGGTGGCAGGCTTGTGGAAATTAACTTTCCAGATACCGGTCAACAGGCTGGTATTTTTTGTTCAAATTTTTCAGATGAAAGGAGGTGCGAAATATAGGCAGATAATTCTTTGTCAATATTCATTCTTTTTTGAAGACAGGAGTTTGACATGAATACAAAAAAGATACTAACCATCGTTATTGTGGCAGCGCTGGTGTTCACGTTCCCGGCGATTGCTTTAGCGAAAGGTCCCGGTGGAGGCGGCGGAGGAGGAGGGGGACACACCGAGCCTGTTGGAAATAACCTTTCCTTTCCGGTGATCTGGGCGGAGGGCATTGCATTACCACTGCGGGGTGTGATGGAGCAGGCAACCCTTACCGTTCCCTACTATGATTATCAGATCGATTGTGGCGGCGGCGTGCTTGCCTACCCATATGCTCAAAAAATCGAAGGCAATGTCTGGCAGGCAGAGAATCTTGTCATTGCGGATGCCACCCCTGTGATCGTGAATGAGATCGATTGGGGCGACAGCCTTGAGTCTGTGGACATGAAAGTGGGACGCCCCGTGCGCGTGGAGTTGTCGCTGTACAAGACCCAGCTCGAAACACCCATGACCGCATTCAACATGGCCATGCTGGCAAACCCAAGTAGCCCCGATGAAGTGCAAGGTGCCTGCGCTACAGAATTGAACAATGGAGCAACCGCTTTGGTTTATGAAAGTACTGAAGCAACCGTCTATTCCCCCTATTCAAAGGTTGTCATCCAAAAAATTACAGGACCCAACCTGACCTGGGCTGGCACTCAATGGATCGGAGAGGCAGAAGCGCCTGTGGCAGTTACATTTGCCGGTGAGTTGAATGTTGGCGGCAAGGTGATCTTCGGTCTTTCACAAGGCGGTTGGAAACCTACCTCTACAGGTGATTATCGCATCACCTTCTATCTACCCCTCGATAAGAACACAATATTCAACGAAACAACCATCATTCGCATATCTGCTGAGGCCGAAACCATCACAGCCGAAGAGGAAGGCGGCGATGTGGGTGGAGAAGCTTATGTGGATTGGATGAATAACCTGACCTACATCGACGTTACCGTGGTTGGTGGTGGTGGTGGCAAACGCCCATAAAACAAGACTGTTTTGGGTTCTCAATTTTTGGGTGGAGAGGATTTTCCTCTCCACCTAAAATAAATAGCTTGGGTTTGAACTTTATCAGATTGCGGGGGAATATTTGTATTTTTATCAAATAGATAGAGATTCCCCAAGATCGATCCGTATCTAAAATCCTTTTGGTTCGTCTAGGTTAATGGAAGCATGAGTTCAACCTTCGATGATGAATTGCTCAAACAGGCAAGGCAATTTGACCTGTCCGCATTGACAGAGGTCTATGATCGGTATAACAGCGGACTGTACTATTACGCATTACGTCTGTTGGGCAACAAAACAATGGCAGAAGATTGTATTTCTGAAACATTCAGTCACTTACTTCAGGCATTGCGCAACGGTGGAGGTCCCAGAGATAACTTGAAGGGATATTTGTATCGAAGTGTACACAATTGGGTAACCGACCATTATCGGAAAAAGATCCCTTTAGATGTTGTAATGGATTACGAGTTGCCCGACGCACATCCAGACACGGATAGGCAGGTAGAGCAACATCTCGACTGCCAACAAGTGCGAGTTGCCTTGCAGTCCCTTACACCTGATCAACGCCAGGTAATTACCCTGCACTTTTTGGAAGGATGGGATCTTGCTGAGATCGCTTCCAGTCTGCATAAACCCATCGGAGCGATTAAGTCTCTTCAACATCGAGGCATTCAATCCCTGCAAAAGTATTTACTCGAAGCCGAGAAGGTTAATTTATGAAAACAAAACCTCAAAATGATCTTATCTTGATTGAACGCTTGGAAAATCTGCGTACAACGGCAAAACGTGACCCTCATGCAGCATCTGCCACTCGGGCAGCCTTTTTAATTGAATCAAGAAATATGGCAAAGGGCGTATCTCCCCGACCACGATCTCGTCTGAATGATTGGATGGCAGCAATCGGTTTTGTGTTGGCTGCCCCGAAAAAAATGAGAGGAGCCCCTATGTTAAATACCGTATTCACCTTGATCGTCGTACTCGGACTTGCCTTTGGCGGTGGCACGGTCGCTGCACAAACCAGCCAGCCAGACGAAACTTTGTATCCGCTCAAGATATGGAGCGAAGAAACCCGTATCTCATTCTCTCCTGAACCTGAAGAGAAATTTCAATTGCGTTTGCAGTTTGCGGCAAGGCGAATGGAAGAGATTCAAACCATGCTGCAGGGAGGTGAGCTGCCTTCCGAGGTGGTTATGTTACGACTTCAAACCCAAATGGAGAATGCCATAAATCTGGCAGCCCAAATGCCCGATGACCAATTACATGCTTCCCTCTTGCAATTGCAGGTTCGTCTGCAAGAGCAGGATCAGGACATGGCACAATTGGAACTGAACGAAAACTCCGACCCTGCCCTTCTCCAGATCCGTGATCGAGTGCGGACCATGCTTCGAGACCAACTGCATTTATGCCAGTCGGGGTTGGAATCGTCTGAAGTGTTGCGTGAGCAATTGAGAAATCGAGAACAAAACCAATTGCAGGGCGGCGGGCAGAATCAAGACGGTAACCAAAATCAGGAACAGAACCAAAATCAAGATCAGAATCAACAGCAGAATCAAGACAGCAACCTGAATCAGGAACAAAACCAGAATCAGAATCAAGAACAAAATCAGAACCAGAATCAGGAACAGAACCAAAACCAATATCAAAACGGAAACGATAACGACGCTTCACCTAGTGATGGCAATGGAACTGGACCGGGACCGGGTGATGGGACCTGCCCGAATTGTCCATGTGATGGATGCGATGGCACAGGATCGGGCTCGGGCGATGGTTCTGGCAACCCAGATGCTGGTGGAGGCAACGGAGGCAAACCGTAATAGGATAATAACAAGAGCGCTATGAGATTCCCAGGCGCTCTTGTTATATGCCGGGATTTTTTCGCCACCCCAACCTTGCAGCCCCTGTTGAAAATCACATTGAAATATGCCATCATAAGATAAGGGCGGTTTACCATACCTTGCGGGATGGTCCCAATCGGCGTCAAACGGCTGGGATTGACTCCCGAACTTGAACAGAAACAGACTAGATCGTCGCTTCGTTCGAATAGGTGAAGTGAATATGAATACACTGCCTATTAAGCACAGAGACTCACATGCCCGCGTCATCACGCTCTATATTCTGATTTTCCTTCTGATAACAGCTTGCTCAACATCCACCACAACATCCCCTCCCAGTTTCAAGGAAGCAGTTAGCGGAAAAGTGGATGTAGGCGGTTACGAACTGTACTATTCCTGCGCAGGGGTAGGCAGCCCCACAGTGATTCTCGAAGCGGGCGGCCCATCGGAATCTTCAGTTTGGGAGCTTGTTCGTGTCTACATGGGAGATTCTCCGCGGGTTTGTGCCTATGATCGAGCGAATCTTGGTAAAAGCGATTCTGCGCCCAAGCCGCGTACTTTTTCAGATATGACTCGAGATCTCCACACCCTGCTGCAGGAAGCGCCGATCGAGGGACCGTATGTGCTGGTGGGACATTCGATGGGCGGGATGCTGGTGCAACTTTATGCCAGCCAATATCCCGAAGAGGTCGTGGGGCTGGTGCTGGTCGATTCGGGTCACCCTGATATGGGCGAGCGTCTGCTGGCACTCCTGCCTCCTGAAACGGCAAATGAGGATAAGAGTTTCAAGGAATGGCGGCAATATGGGATCTATCTGTCCGAATCGAAAGGGCAGGAAGCGTATGCAGTGGAAGGCGTGGACGCAACCGTCAGTAACGAGCAGGTTCGGGCTGTGAAATCGTTGGGCGATCTCCCGCTGGCTGTGGTCACCCGGAGTCCGAATAACCCCATCATGGTGGGTGGCATGCCGGATTTGCCAGACGAGATCAATCTTCAATTGATGCAGCAATGGCAGGCCATGCAAACTGAATTTGAAGGGCTATCCACCAATAGCACTCACTTCACGGCTGTCCGCTCGGGTCATGGAGTGCAAGCGGAAGAGCCTAGATTGGTGGTGGAAGCCATCCGTCATGTAGTGGACGAGTACAGAGGCGTGATAGGCATTGTCCCAGAACCGCCTGCAGCCGATGTATCCAGCCATGAACCTGTGATCACTGGTATTACAGAGCGCAAACGATGGGAAAATGGCGTTTTGGTATTCTATGAAGAAATTTATTTCACTGACGAGCAGGGGGATGCGATCACTGTCATCAACTACCTGGTTTCTTCCACTGCATCAGCCACGCTTATCGATGACATCGTTCGAGAACCTTCTGAAAAACAAAAACAAGGTGCGATTCTAACCACTTCTATTCACTGTCGAAAGGAATATGAAGCGGTCGTTGAGTACAGCGTTTTCGATGCAGCAGGCAACCAGAGCAGGACTGAAACGGTCAAGTTTTTCTGTCCCGCACCAAGATCGTACCTCAATCCTTTTGTGATCAGTGGAGTTGTGCTGGCACTGGTCCTTATCGGGATTGGAAGCTGGCTGGTAGTTCATCGATTGCAGAGGATGCAGAAGACAGTCATGTAGAAAGTATCAGATCGATAACTGCAGTATCTTCCTGTTCTCAAGTAGATAATTCTTGGGACTGAAAGAATATCTTATAAAGGAAAACAAAATGAACAAGCCAGAAGTTGGATATAAGGCAAAAGCTTTTGAGGCTCGCCATTTGGTATTCTTTTTCCTGCTGGCATTTGGAATATCCTGGTCCACAGCTATCCTCATCGCCGTTTTGGGTTTGGACATGTCAACCACTGGATCTAGACCAATCCAACCTCTCAATGTTTTGATTGGCGTGATGGGTTCGATCAGCCCTTCATTGGCCGCCTTTATAGTGACAGGTTTTACAGAAGGTCGAATCAGTGTAAAAGCCTTGTGGAAGAGATTCTGGAATAGGAATATTAGTTTCAAGTGGCTGGTTGTGATCCTTTTCCTTTACGATGTATGTCGCCTGATCGCCAACCTAATCGCTCATGCCGTGGATGGACAGACCTATCAGATCCTTGATTCATCCACCCCGTGGTGGATGTCCATTCTGGCGCTAGTCGCTGCATTCATCTACAGTGGTTTGGCAGAGGAGTTTGGATGGCGTGGATATGCTCTGCCGCGTTTCCAGGCACGGTTGAGTGCGCTTACTTCCAGCATCGTGCTGGGACTCATTTGGATGTCCTGGCACATTCCATTCTTTTTCATCCCCGGACTACCTCTTTACCAAAGGGATTTATTGGGATGGGCTCCCTGGTTGCTAATGACATCCATACTTCAAACATGGATTTTCAACAACACAAAAGGGAGCGTGCTGGCGGCTGCCCTATTCCATGCCACCATGAATACTTCACTGGTCATCCTGCCTACGCAGGACTCGCTCAGGTACTACTATGCATTGCTTTTTGTGATAATTATTTTTATTGTGGTCGTATTTGGTCCTGAGAATCTGGTTAAGCAAAGCCCCATGAAAAGTTGAGACTATTTATTACTCGAGGGCTGCTCGCAGATTTAGGGAGAGCTCTTACAAGTCTCTTGTGCAACATCATTTCTCGTAGATAATGATATAAAACTTTCAGTTTTGCACCGATTCTTAGCCGAATATGTTCGCACAATGACACTTATGCGTTTATTTGAAAATCACTTCAAACGATTTCTTAACTCTTGGAAGTGTTCAAGAATGTTAGGGTTGAGGTCATATTTCTCTGCCTGTGGCAGGGCTTCCTGAAACATGCGTTCAAACTCATCAAAATTGATATGCTGTGTTTGAATGAGAAATACGATATCTTCAATGTCCGTATCAAAACCGCGGTCTAACTTGCTCAGGGCGATACTGTATGGATCGGCAACAAAGACTTCCAGATTGCCAAACTGCCCGATATAGATATTGCGCTTTATACCGTCAGGAGGCAGGGGAATAAAACGGTCAAGAGGTACAGGCTCAACGTGGACTTGAAGTTCTTTTGCAGCCTGCATGATGATTTTATGTAAGTCGCTTGGGTGAACATCATCCCCGAAGAAGTCAATGTCAATTGTGAGTCGTGGACTGCCAAGCAGCGCCAGAGCGCTTCCGCCTACAAGAATCAATTGTGATGAGGGAGGTACACGGTCTCCAATACTTTGCAGGATGGATTTGATTTCTGAATTATCCATGATCTACCCTTATCGGTATTCGAGACCCTTGCGCCAGACTTGCGCGGCATGCATGTAGGTCCCAAGCCAGTTTGTGAATGATCCGCTCAGTTCCCTGTGGCGTTTTGCCAACAAACGCAGATTTTCTTCAGGTTCATCGACGGGTGTTAGATTCAAGTCTTTAGAAAAATGGTCAGGCAGGGAAGGGCTTTCAAGGAGGTACTTTCTTTGCAGCCAGACTGCTGCGCTATAGTAGCACTGCAATGTCAACCGTGCTGATGGGGCAAGTCCCTTTACAACGTCACGGACGTGTGATGAATATTCAGGATGTTCGAGAAACAGAGGTATGAGTGAGAGACGTAAGCGAGATTCGTCACTTTGTGCCAATGCAGCAATTAAACGGGCAGGGTGCTTGTACAAGGATTCATTAGTGTCCTTGCCGCCAAGCACGAAGTTTACTCCCAGCATACGGAGCGCATGTGTCAATTGATCGCCAGTATTTGTGGAAACATGCTTCATATCTATAATTATATCTTGTATATCATGTGATTCTGTGAGAACTGATTTCGATCAGGTCTTACAAACCTGTATTGCATTATTTTGCTTTTGTGCTATAACACGTAGGACAATAATTTATTGTCACCAAACTTCAGGCTCTTTCAAATTAAGAACCGCAGGGCGAACAAGAATCAGTAGCCCGATGCTCTTGAGTCTGCGGTCGAAGATTGACCCTCATAACCCGAAGGTCACAGGTTCAAGTCCTGTCCCCGCTACTAAACGTCAAACAAAAACCATCTGGCTCTGTAGAACAGAGCCAGATGGTTTTTGTTTTGGAAGGTTTCTTTAAAAATATATTTCTTAGGATAATTTATTATTGGAATAGTAACTTCAACAAGTATGATCAAAATCTGAATTACCCAACTCATGCTAGAATTCCATGCGAAAATGGGCATCGATACTTCCACTTCCGTTGGCAATCATCCACCTCGTAGTATCTCTGTCCGAAGTTTGGTGGAGTTTGTGATGCAATCGGGGGATTTGACTACGGGTGGATTCCAAAGGCGTGACCGCGCCCAACTCGGTACACAGGGACATAAACGGGTACAGAAATCACGTCCTGATGGATACGAAACCGAAGTAGAAGTTGCTTACCTGATCGAAGGATCAGTCCCATTGTTGGAAGTGCGCGGGCGTATCGATGGTTTATATTCCAACAAAGAACCAGTCATTATCGAGGAAATCAAAACAACAACGCTGAGTTTAGATCTTATACATGAAGACCACAACCCTTTGCATTGGGGACAGGCTCAATGTTATGCGTTTATATATGCCAGACAACATCAGCTTGGTGAGATCAACATTCATCTAACCTATTATCACTTGGATAGTCATGAAGAAAAAACCTTTGAGCGCCATTTTAAATTGGCAGATTTGGAAAATTTCTTCTCAAATTTGGTCACCGCTTATTTGAGTTGGTTTCAAAAAGTTCAAGCGTGGCAAGCCAGGCGCGACTCTTCCATTGAGCAACTCAGTTTTCCATATTCGGAATACCGCCCCGGTCAACGAGATATGGCGGTCGCGGTATATAAAGCCATCCGAACGAAAGATCGAGCCTACATTCAATCTCCCACTGGAGTGGGGAAAACGATCGCCACACTCTTTCCGTCTGTGAAAGCACTTGGACAAGGGTTGGCAACTAAAATTTTTTTCTTAACAGCAAAAACTTCGGGAAGATTAGTGGCAGAAAAAGCTTTGGAGGATATGCGCCGGTCAGATCTGTATATTCGAAGTGTGACACTGACAGCCAAAGAAAAGATCTGCTTTTGTCTGCCAGTCAATTGCGATCCCGATGTGTGTATCTTTGCCCGTGGTTATTTCGATAAAGTTAAGTTCGCGTTGGAAGAACTTGACCAGCATCAAACTTTTACTCGTCCAGTGATAGAAGAATTGGCTCGAAAATATGAAATCTGCCCGTTTGAATTCTCGCTTGACCTGGCGTTATGGGTCGATTGCATCATTTGTGATTACAACTATGTCTTTGACCCCCGGGTTTATCTCCACCGTTTTTTTGATTTCACTCTTGATCCGTATATTTTTCTGGTCGATGAAGCGCATAACCTTCCCGAGCGTGCGAGAGCCATGTATTCGGCTGAACTGGAAAAAGAAACAGTTTTGCAACTCATACGGACACTGAAACCGCATGTGCCTGCATTGGCAAAGAAACTGGATGTGGTCAATAAATTATTACTAGAGAAGCGTAAGACATGTCAGTCGAAAGGCATAGACTCGCTGGTCGAGCATGAACTGCCTGAAGAACTGTTAAAAGCAATTCGTGAGTTCAGCCATGAAGCAGAGGATTGGTTGGTGCAGAATCAGGCTGCTGAGTTCAGGCAGGAGTTGCTGGAGTTTTATTTCTTGTGTAGTAATTATTTACGCACTGCTGAATATTTTGATACGTTCTATGTATCCTATTTTGAGCGTGTGGGAAAGTCAAATCTTAAGTCGAAGTTGTTTTGCCTTGATCCAGCTCCCTTGTTGAAGACCCCGTTGGAGCGGAGTCGATCGACCGTTTTTTTCTCGGCGACTTTGCTGCCAATGGATTACTTCATGAAACTTCTCACAGGCGCTGCTGAACATCCCAAATACATTTTTCAATCTCCCTTCCCTCAAGAGAATGTCCGTTTACTGATCCATAATAAGATTTCCACCAAATATGCTCAACGAGCGGACTCCTATGATGCGGTTGCGGATGTGATTGCATCGGTTCTCGATACACATACCGGTAATTATCTGGTCTTCTTTCCATCTTATATGTATTTAAACGAAGTCGTAAACAGACTCAAGGCGAGACTTCCAGAAAGGCAGCTCCTGATCCAGGAACGCGGAATGACAGAAGACGCCCGTGATGCATTTCTGTCTCAGTTCTCTTCAAGTAACGAAGAGACACTGGTCGGTTTCGCTGTCATGGGGGGGGTGTTTGGTGAAGGGATCGATCTGGTTGGAGAGCGATTGATCGGGATAGTGGTGGTGGGCGTGGGATTGCCCCAGCTGGGTTTGGAAAGAGATTTGATCAAAGAATATTTTGATGCTCTATCAGGCAATGGTTTTGCCTATGCCTATCAATACCCAGGCTTCAACAGGGTGTTGCAAGCAACGGGTCGAGTCATTCGCACAGATACAGATCAGGGGATTATTGTGTTGATCGATGAGCGCTTTATCAATGCTCGTTACCGTCATTTGTTCCCCTCCCATTGGCAAGGATATAAAGTCGTGACCTCAATTGATGAAATTGAATTTGAGCTTAGGAATTTCTGGTCAAATAAGTAACAGTGGATCGCGATCAAAGTGTTCAAGAACACCAAATGCCTGCCAAATAAATTTTGACGGTTCCTTCCAAGCCTGAGCCTGATTCATAATCGAAGACTGATCCCTACTGATAACATTTTTTCCCCTTCAAATAATCTGATAGCAGGGATATTCCATATCCCTGCTATCAAGGTGAATCCTGAGGGAATTCAGTTTCCTAACGGCGAACCATTTTGACTACCCATAGCAAAATGACAGCACCTATCAGGGTTACCAGCATGGTTGGGATGGTAATGGCATCGTTGTTTACCCATGTTTGTCAATCCATATCTTTCTTAAGGAGCATGGATTCGGATTTACACCTGCTATTTGACATAATAATTTAAGGACCCTGCCCCAGTGAGTTTAACGTTCGCTATAGCAACAGGTTAGCTGAATATCACTTCTCATATTCAGTGTATGATACAAAATTATTAATTACATCCACCAGCTTGGGAGTTTGTGTCTCCGTCACTTGGGGGAGGGATGAAGGTGTAACCAATTTTTGTAAGAGGTTAATAATTCTGGTCTAACAACAATTTAAAAGATCTCCAGAGGCTGGAGGTCTTTTAAATTGTTGTTCTGGGAGTTGGACAATCCTTTACTTGCCATTCAATTGATAACGAATTGTCTCCACTAATTGTTTTAACCTAATTGGCTTGCTCAAATATTCATTTGCACCTGCTGCAATACAACGTTCACGGTCGCCATCCATTGCCAGGGCGGTTACAGCAATGATCGGTACCTGAGAAACAACCGGATCAGGATGAGTCCGAATGTGTCGCGTGGCTTCGAGTCCATCCATTCCGGGCATTTGAATATCCATCAATATAATGTCTGGATAAAGATCTGCCACCATTCTTATCAGTTCATGACCGCTGCGCACTGAGACAACCCGGAAGTTCTGTGATTCAAGGAAATCAGAAATCGTTTCGATCACCACTTCATTATCGTCAACAATTAGAACTCTTGCTTGGGTAGGGATGGAAGCTGGTATGGATACAGAGTTTTTTTCAAGTGCGGATGCCACTTTAAGAATCTCATCTTGAAGTTCGGAGAATGTAAATGGTTCGGTAAGATAGGCTGCTACTCCAAGTGAAATTGCCTGTGATCGATTTTCTTCAACAGAACAGAAGATAACAGGCACGTTACGGAAAATAAGGCTCTCCTTTAGGTCTGCCAACATATTAAAACCAGAGTGGTCGGGTTGATGCAGGTCAAGAAAAATTACATCGGGTTTCTCGTGTTCACAAAGTTCAATTATATTTTGGTCGGTCTTGTGCTTTGCGGAATCAATTCCCAGAATCTGTAGGTACCGTGTTAATTTTCCGGCATGGGTCTCATGATCTTCTAAGATCAGCGCTTTCTTGATTAATAAAAGAGAGCCTTTCTTTGTAGTTTGGATTGGTTGAGTGATATCCGGTAACCATGGTAGCAAAATGGTGAATTGGCTGCCTTCACCAAGCATACTTTCGACCTGGATGCTACCACCTTGCAACTCTGCCATACGGTGAACCAGCGAAAGACCTAATCCAGTACCCTCATACTGACGTGATAAGCTGCTTTCCAACTGTACAAAGGGTTGGAAGAGTATCTTCAGGTTTTCCGGAGCGATTCCAATACCTTTATCCCAGACGGTTAGTCTTACTACCTTATTCTTTTTATCTGTATGCACATCAAGCCCAAGGGACCCATTTTCGGGGGTGAATTTAATGGCATTGCTCAATAGGTTAACGAGCATTTGTTTTATGCGTCTGGCATCTCCACGTAGATAAATTGCAGATGGCTCCATCAAGAACCGCACAGATTGCTTCTTCTTTTGCGCCATTCCTTTGGTGAGATGCAAACTGGCTTGGCATACATCTGCCAGTGAGACCAGGTCAATATTAAGATCCAACATTCCAGCTTCGATCTTTGATAGATCTAAGATGTCATTGATCAGATCCAGGAGATGACGTCCGCTTTCCTCAATGCTTCTGAGTGCTTTGCTTTGTTTCTCGTTCAGTGTGCCATAGGTATTGAACTGTAGGGCTTCTGATAACCCAAGGATCCCTGAAAGTGGGGTACGCAGCTCATGACTCATGCTGGACAGGAACTCATCTTTCATGCGCGATGCCTTTTCAAGTGCGGCGTTGGCAGCACTTAACTTGTCTCGGCTGATGCGCAGTTGAGCTTCGCTCTCACGCAAAACTTCTTCCGCTTGTTTGCGCAATGTGATATCACGGACCACACTTTGAATAAACTTCGGTTGTCCATTGTTATCGCGGATCAATGACAGGTTTATTTCGGTTTTTACATAGGTTCCATCTGCGCGGCGGAAAGTACGCTCGTAGGGAGGTATCCGTTCACCTTTTAAGAGGGTTTGTATACGCATGTCAGCCAGTTCTGCTTCAGATGAGGCGATAAAATCATAAGCATTCCGACCAATCAGATCTTCAGTCGAATTTACACCCAGAAATTCAGGGCAGCGCGAGTTGACACGGACATATTTTCGGGTATTTACATCTAGTAAGAAAATTGCATCATTAGTGCTTTCGAACAGGGATCGATAGGTTTCTTCACTTTCACGCACCGCTTGTTCGGCTTGTTTGCGCTGGGTGTTATCAAAAACAGTGGAGCGACTCATCACATAATCGCCTTGCTCATCATATATAGCAACGGCGTTAACGAGTACATGGAATGTACTGCCATCCTTTCGCAGCATCTCGAATTCCATATCGCGGACGAAACCATGCTTTTTGAAAAGGGAGAATTCCCTTTCGAAATTAACCCGGCTTTCAGAGGTTAAGAGGTTACCGAAAGGATGTCCGATCATTTCGGCTCGGGTATATCCAGACCAATCGAGTTGGGTCTGATTGATCTCAATAAAATTTCCATGATGATCAAGAGAGTGATATCCGGTAGGCGCGTTATTGTACAGGTCCTGCACCTCCGC
>VFQT010002343.1_pt1 | contig 19743 bp, 13 predicted proteins | sample 3512381 | NCBI WGS metagenome assembly VFQT01 (sample SAMN10412376, study PRJNA504923) | tailings metagenome | isolation source: Relicate 2 Philex TSF3 active mining site | place: Philippines: Tuba, Benguet | collected 2017-08-29
CTCAAGCGCGCGGGCAGCCGTCTCGAAGCGGTCATCCTCGGCGATCAGCATGGCCTGGCCCATGTGACTGACGTCGAAAAGACCCGCGTTTTCGCGCGTCCACACGTGCTCCTTGAGCACGCCGAGCGGATACTGCACGGGCATCTCGTAGCCCGCGAACGGCACCATCTTGGCGCCGGCGGCGATGTGCTGATCGTAGAGCGGCGTGCGCTTCAGCGTCGATGACGTCGGCTCGCTGGCCATCGATGAGGTCCCGTCGATGCTTCGCTCCCGCACGCCCTATTGCGTACGAGTGAAGCCCCCTCTGTCACGGGACCTGAGAGATTTGCGCCGCACGCGAACCGGCGTCCGGCCTTACCCCTTCGGTGGGCAGCCGAACGATGCTGCCGCTTTCCAGAGTGTCATCAACCAGCGGTCCTTTTGCCTGAGAGGTTCCGGGGCGGTTGCTCCTTCGGCGCCGGCCGCACTGACGTGCTACGAGCCGGTCTCTCCCGCTGGTCTCGAATGACTGTCGGAAAGATATGGCGGAGCGCACGCTTGTCAAGCGCGCTCGACCTGCTGCCTGTGGGCTCCCACTCGCACGCACCCGCCGCCTGACCTCCCCGATCGTGCCTGATGCACTCGAAAGCGCGGGGCTCGACCGGGGCGACGGAGGAGGTTCGCGCACGGCTGGTGCTCGTGCCTCGATCAGAACGGGATCTCGTCGTCGATCTTCTTGTCGAAGCCGCCGCCCTTGCCCCCACCGCCGCCGCTCGGGCGCGCTGGCGCGCGTCGCGGGGGCTCCGAATCGTAACCGCCGCCCATGTCGTTGCCGTAGTCGGCCTGACCCGGCTCCTGCATGCCACCGCCCATGCCGCCGCCGCGGCTGTCGAGCATCGTCAGCACGCCGCTGAAACCCTGAACGACGACCTCGGTCGAATAACGTTCCTGGCCCTGCTGGTCCTGCCACTTACGCGTCTGAAGCTGGCCTTCGATGTAGAGTTTGGCACCCTTCTTCACGTACTGTTCGACGACCTTGCACAGTGGCTCGCTGAAGATGACCACGCGATGCCACTCCGTTTTCTCACGGCGCTCGCCGCTCATCTTGTCGCGCCACGTCTCGCTCGTGGCGATGCGCAGGTTCGCGATCGGGCGGCCGTCCTGGGTGCGGCGGATCTCAGGATCCGCGCCGACGTTGCCGATGAGGATCACCTTATTGACGGAACCAGCCATTGCTTCACTCCTTCCCGAGTCATGCGTTGCATGACCTACGTCACCTGCATCCCGCGATCGCTGCGTGCCGCCGGGACAGCATCGCCTTCAGACACGGACGCGTACGCGCGGCCAGCGCGCGCTTTCGAATTGGTTTCGGCCCGCAGCGTGCGGTGCTCGCATGCATCCGCACCGGCCCTCGCCCGGCACCTTATCGGCGTCGCGCCCGACGGCCTGTGCCTTTTCGGGCCTTTTCCACCGCAAACTGGCCCGGGGCAGGACGCATCCCTTATCGCGACAGCTGCGATCCGAACGCTCACGCACTTTTTGTTCTTGTTCTATTCCACGATTATTCCATTGCCGCCGCCGGATCAAGGCCTGACTTCCGGTGCCTCGTCCGGTTCCAGCAAAGATGCTGCCGGAAGGCACATCCGACACCGCGTCGGGGAGGGAGGTGTGTGGCGGTGCGGCGCCGAATGGGCCTTCCGGAAGCAGGCTCGACGCCGCGTAACGCGACACAGTGCGAGTCGAGCCCCAGAGACAGCCTCGATGCGGGGTTTCTCGGCTGTCCCATCTCTCGCGACCGCCCGGCGGGTTACTTCACGCTTGGCGGCGCTTGCAATGCACGATCAGTTCGCGTTGGCGGTCCGTCGAGGGGCTCGAATGCCCCGGCGTCGGCCCTGCGCGATGGGTCGATCTGGCCGTCAGATCAGGACCGCTTGTGGGCGTGCATGCGGCAATTTCGCGACTTGCAGTAACAACAGATGACAACCTCGAAATGCACGTGATCAGCACAAAGCTCTGAAACGCCGACGGGTTTTCTGCGCGCCCCAGCCATGAGCGCTGATGGATCAACGGGGGGCCCTGAGGTAGACGATCCAATAGACGAGGCCTACGAGCACTCCGCCGCCGATGATGTTACCGATGGTGACGGGGACGAGATTGAGGGCGATGTCGGCGAGACCGACCTTGGCTCCGCCGTGGAGCATGGCGACGGGCATCAGATACATATTGGCGACGGAGTGCTCCAGCCCCAGGGCCACGAAGGCGCTGACGGGAAACAGGATCGCGACGGCCTTGCCGGACACGGAATGGGCCGCGAAGCACATCCAGACCGCGAGGCAGACCAGTGTGTTGCAGAGAATGCCGCGCGCCAGCGCCTGGGTGAGCGTCAGATCGGCCTTGGCATCGGCGATCGCGATCGCCGTGCTACCCACTGCATCCCCGGAGAGCTCGAGAACGCCGGAGAGATGCACCAGGACCGCGGTTCCCAGAGCGCCGATCGCGTTCGCGACGTAGACGATGGCCCAGGCCCGCAGCAGTCGGTGCGTGGAGATGCGCCGGTCTGCCCACGCCATGACGAGCAGATTGTTGCCGGTGAACAGCTCGGCGCCGCCGACGACGACGAGCAACAGCCCCAGGGAAAACGCCGCGCCGCCCACCAGTCGCGTGGGGCCGAAACCGAGCGTACTGCCCGTGACGACGACCGTATAAAGCATCGCGCCGAACGCGATGAAAGCGCCGGCCAGCACGCCCAGCGCCGCCATCTGGACGACGGGGAGATTGGCCTTGCGAACACCCACTTCCTCGACGAGGCGGGCAATGCGTGCGGGCGGAACGACATCGAGGGGATGCGGCTCGGAAGGCGACTGGGTCATGTGGGAGTGATGCGTACCGTTGATCTTGGATTTTGGGCGATATCCGGTGAGGGCTCCGGGAATGCCGGGAGACCGCTTCAGTGGGCACTGCCCTCCTCGCTCGACGGGTCGGCGAGTGGGAAAAAGACGCCGCCGCTCCACAGACCGAGCGCGCCGTCGCGCTCCTGGGCGAGTTCGACCAGATCATAATACAGTGCGCGCGTGACGAGTGCCTCCAGACGGCCGCGCACGTGAAGGTAAGGTTTCAGGCCGCCGGTCTGCGGTTCGAGGGCAAAGCGCAGCGGATGCTCGGAACCGCAACGCACGACATCGTCGACGTTGGTCCGGAACACGAGGGTCTGTGCGGCCCCTACCCCGACAACCTCCATCTCGACGGCCAGGAACGGCGCGTCGTCGACAGCCACGTCCACCTTCTCGGCCGGCGTCACGAGATAGTGCTTTCCGTCGGCATCCTTGCGCAGGACACTGGCGAACAGCTTGACGAGAGGCATGCGACCGATGGGGCTCGCCTGATAGAGCCACACGCCATCGGAGCGGATACGCATGCCGATATCCCCGCAATAGGGGGGATTCCATTTCTCGACCGGCGGCGGCCCCTTACTGCCTTGCGCTTTCAGCATCGCCTCGAGGCCCGACAGACCCTGCGTCGCCGATTGTGCCATCACCTTCGCCTCCTTCACTGCCGCGTCCCGACGCATCCGTGACGTCATGCGCCTTACGCAAAGTTAACCCCACGCGGGTTCGCCATGCTGTTATGCTAGATAAAAGCCCGTTCACAATCTAACCACTTTCCCAGCGCCAGACTCTGCGCCACACGAAGCAACTCGTACCTCCAGTAGGTTGACGGTCCCGAACATGAGCAACGCAACGTCCATCTCCGAGGCCGCAGGCGACATCGTCGCGCGCGTCGAGGCCGTCGGCGAACGTGTCCGCATGGCGCACAAAGCGGCCGCCAGCGTCGTCTTCGGCCAGGATCAGGTCATCGAGCAGACCCTCGTGACGATCCTATCGGGCGGCCACGGCCTGCTCGTGGGCGTACCGGGACTGGCAAAGACGCTGCTCGTGGAAACTCTTGGCAAGGTCCTGGGGCTCGATGCCAAGCGCATCCAATTCACACCGGACCTCATGCCGTCCGACATCGTGGGCTCGGAGGTGCTCGAGGACGCGAGCGGCGGCGGCAAGCGCAGCTTTCGCTTCATCAAGGGGCCGATCTTCGCGCAACTCCTGATGGCTGACGAAATCAATCGCGCCTCGCCCAAGACACAGTCGGCGCTGCTGCAGGCCATGCAGGAGCATCACGTGACGGTAGCCGGCCAGCGCCACGATGTGCCGGCCCCCTTCCACGTGCTCGCGACGCAGAACCCGCTGGAACAGGAAGGCACCTATCCGCTGCCCGAAGCCCAGCTCGACGGCTTCCTGCTGCAGATCGACGTGGGCTACCCCGGCGAGGCTGCCGAACGGCGCATGCTGTTTGCCACGACGGGGACCGAGGAACGCCGGATCGATACGATCCTGACCGCCCAGGAGCTGATGGCGACCCAGCGGCTCGTCCGCCAGATCCCGGTTTCCGACAAGGTCGTGGATGCGATCCTGAAACTCGTGCGCTCGGCGCGTCCGGGCGAGGGCAATGCCGATACCGATCGTCTGGTCGCATGGGGACCGGGTCCCCGCGCCAGCCAAGCCCTGATGCTTGCGGTGCGCGCTCGCGCGCTCATCGACGGACGCCTCGCGCCCTCGGTGGAGGATGTGATCGCGCTCGCCGAACCGGTGCTCAAGCACCGAATGGCACTGTCGTTCGAAGCGCGGGCCGATGGCCAGACCGTGGGTGACGTGATCGGGCGGCTCGCAGGTGCGCTCGCTTAAGGATTGCGATACGGGCACGGCGCCGCCAAACCCGGCGGTGTCGTCCCGAAGGTCTGACAAGGAGCGGTGGGTGGCGGCAGACTTCGCAAGGTCGTCTTTCGTCAAGCGGACGGACGGGCACCGGCTCGATCGGCTCGAGACGGCTGCGCACGGGCTCGCCGATCGGCTGCCGGATCTCGTCCTCGATGCCCTCAAAGTCTCCAGCACCGTCGCGCACGGGTTGCATGGCCGGCGCAGAGCCGGTCCAGGCGAGACGTTCTGGCAGTTCCGTCAACTCGGCGACCAGGATCCCGCGACGCTGATCGACTGGCGCCGTTCGGCCAGCTCCGATCACCTCTACGTGCGCGAGCGCGAGTGGGAGGCGGCGCATACCGTCTGGCTTTGGGCGGATTGCTCGCGGTCCATGGATTTCGTCAGCGATCTGTCGGCGACGCTCAAGCGTGACCGCGCCATCGTGCTGATGCTCGCCGCCGCCGAGTTGCTGGTGCGTGGCGGCGAACGGGTCGGCCTCATGGGGCTCGGCCGTCCCACCGCCAGCCGAAAGGCCGCCGCGCGGCTCGCGGAGACATTGCTGCTGGCCGAGGGCAAGCCGCTGCTCGCATCGAGCCTGCCTCCGGAAATCCGGCTGCCGCGACTTTCCGGCGCGGTCATGTTCAGCGATTTTCTCGATCCGGCGGAAGCTTTGGTCGCACGCATGCAGTCCATAGCCTCACAGGGCACGAGCGGCCATCTCGTGCAGATCCTCGATCCGGCAGAAGAGTCGCTGCCCTACGAGGGACGCGCCGAGTTCTTGGGGCTGGAGGACGGCACGCGCTGGATCGCGGACCGCGCCGAAAGTCTTCGCGAGCGCTACCGCGCCAAGCTCGCGGCGCATCGGGCCGTGTTACAGGATGGCTGCCGCCGGCTCGGCTGGTCGTTCATGACGCATCACACGGACCGGCCGGCGTCCGAGCCCCTGCTGGCGCTCGCCATGCGGCTCAAAGGACAGGCCGGTGCCTTCGGAACCGCTATATCGGGTACGCGAGCCGCCGGTGGAGACGCACGATGAGCCTCGGCGCCCTCGCGTTTCTCAATCCGTGGCTGCTCGGTGCGCTCGCGGCGCTCCCAGTGATCTACTGGCTGCTGCGCACCGTGCCGCCGCGCCCGCGCCAGATCCCGTTCCCCGCAACGCGCATCCTCGTGGGGATCGAGAACAAGGAGAAGACACCGGCGAAGACTCCGTGGTGGCTGACCCTCCTGCGCATGCTGGCCGCCACGCTCATCATCCTGGCGCTGGCCGAACCTGTGCTGAACCCGAGCCGCGAGAAGGCGCTGAAGGGCGAAGGCCCCGTCGTCATCGTCGTGGACAACGGCTGGGGCGCGGCGACACGCTTCGCCGATCGCATGCGCCTGGTCGAACGGCTGATCAACGAGGCGGAAGCGCAGAGTCGCCCGGTGCTCGTCGTGCAGACGGCGCCGCCCGCACGCACGCAGGCGCTCAAGATCGAACCACCGTCGTCGGCCCGCTCGACGGCGGCGGCCCTGGCGCCGCAACCCTTCGCCCCCGACCTCGCTGAAATCGGCGATCGCATGGCCGACGCCTTGCGCGGCACCTCGCAGGCCTCGTTCGTCTGGTTGAGCGACGGCATCGACCACGATCAGAAAGCGCGCACTTTCGCTGATCGTCTCGTGCGACTGGCCGGTGGAGGCACCGTTACCGTGGTCGATCCGCGCGCGGGCGAAGAGCCGATCGGCGCCTTCGCAGGCCTCGGCCGCGACGGCAAGCTCGATGTGACGCTGCTGCGTCCGTCGGGCGCGGCACGCACGGGGTACGCACTGGCGCTTTCGGCACGGGGCCAGCGTCTCGGCGAGGCGATGTTCACGTTCGCGGCGGGTGAGCGAGAGGTGACGTCGCAATTCGCACTGCCCCTCGAATTGCGCAATCAGGTTGCCCGCGTGGAAATCGCGGGCGAGCGTTCGGCTGGCGCCGTCCACCTCCTCGACGCACGTTCCCGGTGGAACCGCATCGCGATCCTTGCCGGTGAAAGCCAGGAACAGGCACAGCCGCTGCTCGCCCCCAACTACTACATCGACAAGGCCCTGGCCCCTTTCTCCGAGCTGGTACGGCCGAAAGACGTCAATCTGGCCGCCGCCACGACCGAGGCCTTCAAGCAGAACGTATCCGTCCTCATGCTCGCCGACGTCGGCACGCTGGCGGGCGATCTTCTGACCAAAGTGGATGACTGGGTGAAAAAGGGCGGCGTGCTCGTGCGCTTCGCCGGTCCCCGTCTCGAGAAGGGCGGCGACCTGCTGCTGCCAGTGGCCCTGCGTCTGGGAGGCCGGACACTCGGCGGCGCGCTGTCCTGGTCGACGCCACAACCCCTGGCGCCGTTCGACGACGCCAGCCTGTTCGCCGGTCTGGCGACCCCGAAGGAAGTAACCGTCAATCGTCAGGTTCTCGCCGATCCGGGCTCGCTCGGGCCGGACGTCAAGGTCTGGGCGCGCCTCGCCGACGGGACGCCTCTCGTCACGGCACGACGGAGCGGCGAAGGGCAGATCGTGCTCTTCCACGTCACGGCCAACTCCGACTGGTCGAACCTGCCGCTATCGGGTCTCTTCGTCGATATGCTCAGACGGATCGCAACCCTCGGGCGCCCCGGAGGCGTGGCAGCGGGCGGCGTGGAAACCGCTGCCGAAAAGAGCGAGACGGCGGCCGCGCCCAATGCCGAAGTCCTCGCCCCCCAGCAGACGCTCGACGGGCAAGGCGCGCTGCGCCCGCCGCCGCCAACGGCGCAACCGATCGCGGCCACGAAGATCGACGCGGCAAGGCCCGCTCTCGATCATCCCCCCGGATATTATGGGCCGCAGGCGTCCCCGCGTGCACTCAACATCTTGTCCAAAGGCATGGAGCTGGCACCGCTGCCGGCCCTGCCGTCCGGCGTAGATCGCCGCGCGTACGAAGGCGAAACAACCCATCCTCTGAAACCCATGCTCCTCGCAAGCGCGCTTGGCCTGCTGCTCCTCGACGTGATTGCGGTCCTGCTGTTGCAGGCCGGCCCCTTCTGGCGGCGTGCGCGACGCCCGGCCGCCGGCGCGGCGGCGATAGCGCTCGCCGCCGCGACCGGGCTAGCGCCGGCCCCGGAACCGGCACGTGCACAAATCCTGTCTTCCGCCACCTCGAACCCGCGCGATCTCCAGATCGGCCAACAGGCGACCGGCAAGGTGTCGTTCGCCTACGTCCTGACGGGTGATGCGGAGACCGACGAGACGAGCCGACAGGGCTGGATCGGGCTCGGCCGGATGCTGGCGCGCCGCACCGCGGTGGAGCCGGGCGAGCCGTTCGGCGTCAACATCGTCACCGACGAGATCGCGTTTTTTCCGATCCTGTATTGGCCCGTGCTCGCCAACGCCAAAACGCTGCCCGATGCCACGCTCGCCAAGATCGACGCCTACATGAAGCAGGGCGGCATGATCATTTTCGATACGCGCGACTATGGACAGGGGGCGCCCGCGAGCCTCGCCGTCGCACGTGGCGAGGAAACACCGCTGCAGCGTCTGCTCGGCCGTCTCGACATCCCACGCCTCGAGCCGGTGCCCGACAACCACGTGCTGACCCGCGCGTTCTACCTGCTGCGCTCCTTTCCCGGACGATGGGATGGCGGGCAGACGTGGGTGGAAGCCGAGAGTGCGGAGGATCGCTCCGGCCAAAGCCGCAAGGCGCGTCGTGTCGACGGTGTTACGTCGATCATCGTCACCTCGAACGACCTCGCCGCGGCATGGGCGCTCGACGAGCGCAACCAGCCCATCCACGCGACGGTTCCGGGTGGAGAAGCCCAGCGCGAAATGGCGTTCCGTACCGGCATCAACATCGTGATGCACGCCCTGACCGGCAACTACAAGGCCGATCAGGTGCATGTGCCCGCGCTTCTGGAGAGGCTGGGGCAGTAAGGGTTCCATGAACTGGTCCATCGACATATCGCCTATGGTTCCCGCTCCGGTTTTCTGGGCGGGAATCGCCGCAGCCGTGGCGCTCGTCACCGTGATGCTGCTGCGACGCACGCGCGGCGCCACCCTGCGCGCCCTGGCGCTCGCCGCCGTCATTGCCGCGCTCGCAAATCCGACACTGCGCCAGGAGCAGCGCGAGAGCCTGTCGAACATCGCCATCGTCGTGATGGACGAATCGACGAGCCAGACACTCTCCGACCGTCCGAAGCAGGCTGCCGCCATTCGCGCGGATCTCGAGCGGAAGCTGGCGGGGATCGCCAACCTCGAAGTGAAGTGGGTGATGGCGGCCAAACCCACCGGCGACGGACCGTCCGGTACCAACCTCTTCGCGGAACTCAATCGCGCGCTGGCCAACGTACCGCCCGACCGGCTCGCGGGCGTCATCATGGTCACCGACGGGCAGGTGCACGACATTCCGCAATCCCCCGCTGCCCTCGGATTCGACGCGCCCGTTCACGCCATCCTGACGGGTCGCCCCGACGAGTTCGACCGCCGGATCGAGATCATCAAGGCGCCGAAGTTCGGCATCGTCGGACAGTCACGCGACATAGAGGTGGCCATCCGTGAGACGGGCAAGCGGCGCGCCTCGGGACCGCTGACGCTGCGCGTACGCCGGGAAGGCAAGCCGGACGAGATCCGGCGCGCCGAGGTCGACGCCAAGGTGGTGCTGGCGATGCCCTTCCCGCATGCGGGCACCAACATAGTCGAGGTCGAACTGGCCCCGGCCGAGGGCGAGTTGACGCCCGCCAACAACCGCGTCGTCATCGCGGCCGAAGGCGTGCGCGAGAACTTGCGTGTGCTCCTCGTTTCCGGCGAGCCGCACGCGGGCGAGCGGACGTGGCGCAACCTCTTGAAGTCTGACGCGGCGGTCGATCTCGTTCACTTCACCATTCTGCGGCCGCCCGAGAAGCAGGACGGCACGCCGATCCATCAGCTGTCGCTGATCGCTTTTCCGACGCGCGAACTGTTCTCGGAGAAGATCAAGGACTTCGACTTGATCATCTTCGACCGCTATCAGCATCGGGGCATCCTGCCGCTGCTCTACTACGACAACATCGCACGCTACGTGGAAAGCCACGGCGGTGCCCTGCTGATCGCTGCAGGCGACGATTTCGCCGGGAATACGAGCCTCTTTGCGACACCACTGCGCACGTCCATCCCGGCGGCGCCCTCCGGCCGCGTCATCGAGCGGCCGTTCAAGGCGAAAGTTGCCGGCGATGGACTGAAGCACCCCGTCACGCGCGGTCTTCCCGGCGCCGGTGCGCCGGGAAGTGATCCCACGTGGGGGCGCTGGTTCCGGCAGGTGGAGGCCGTGCCGAGCCGCGGCCGCAGCCTGATGACGGGCGCCGAGGACAAACCGCTGCTCGTGCTCGACCGCAAAGGCAAGGGTCGCGTCGCTCTGCTGCTGTCCGACCACGCTTGGCTCTGGGCACGCGGCTACGACGGCGGTGGGCCTTATGCGGATCTCCTGCGCCGGACCGCGCATTGGCTGATGAAAGAGCCCGACCTCGAGGAAGAGCGGCTGATCGCCTCGGCGCGCGGCCTGAAACTCAGCATCGAGCGCCGCACCATGGAGGACAGCGTGCCGTCCGTCACGGTCGCTGCCCCCGGAGGCGAGATTCAAGAGGTCAAGCTCGAGCGTTCCAGCCCCGGCGCATGGCGCACGACGATCGAGGTGCGCACGCCCGGGCTCTACAAATTGCAGACCCCGTCTCCCAACGGACCGCTCACAGCCGTGGCCCATGCCGGCATCGAGGATGCGCGCGAGATGAGCGAGGTGACCGCGACGCAAGACAAAATGAAGCCACTCGTCGAGGCGACCGGCGGCGGCGTGTTCTGGTCGCGTGGCGGCGGCTTGCTCTCCAGCGTATCGGCAAACGCGGTCGACGTTCCGCGCATCTCGATGCTGTCGAATGCGAAGGTACTCGCGGGGTCGGGATGGCTCGGCCTCAAGGATCGCGAGGCGCATGTGACCCGAGGCGTATCGTTGACGCCGATGTTCACGGGACTACTGGCACTGGCGGCGCTGCTCGCATTCGTTACGCTCGCCTGGTGGCGCGAGGGCCGCTGAGCCCGCCGCGCCGCCTCGACACCGCCACGAGACGCTTTCAAGATGTGCCGCGAGCGTAGCGCTCGATTGCCAGTCGCGTGCGCATGTCGAAATACCCGGTGGTGCGTCCGCTGTAGAGCCCCTTTTCCACGAGCTTGCGCTGTACCTCGCGGCGCGTAGCGGCACTCAACGCCTCGGGCCGCGACAAGAGGTCGATGCGCGCATCGCGATGGCCAGCCTTGAAAGCCATCAGCAGATTTTCGGCCGCCGCCTTAGGGTCGCGCGTCACGCCACGCCCCTCGTCGTAAAGGAAGGCCAATTCGCGCCGGGCGCCGACGTGACCCTTGCCGATGGCCTGCTCGAGCAGCGCCACGGCCTCGCTGAAATCGCGCGTGCCGCCTTGCCCGCGGATCAGCATCAGCGCCAGGTTGTACATGGCGCGTGTGCTGCCCACTCTCGCCGCCTTGCCGTACCAGACTCGCGCCTCGGCCTCGTCGCGGGCAACACCCTTCCCCTGCTGATAGAGGTAACCGAGGCTCGTCAGCCCGTTGGCGTCGCCCGCATCGGCGGCGAGCGTATAGAGCCGCAAGGCGCGGACGAGGTCGACGGCAACACCCTCGCCGAACTCGTACATGGTGCCGAGCGAGGCTTGCGAGGGGGCATGTCCGAGATCGGCCGCTTTCTGATACCAGGACGCGGCATCCGTAAGGCTGCGCGTCGTGCCGCGCCCGCGATCGAAGGCGCGGGCAAGCTGATGCATCGCAGCGGGCACGCCTCGCTCGGCTGCCGCCTCGTAAAGCTTGAAGGCTTCACGTTCCGATTCTGCGGTGCCTTTCGTTTCGAGCTTGAGGGCATCCTCCAGCATCCGCTCACCTTCGGCGTCCCCCGCCGAGGCGCCGAAGATGCTGCCGAGCCAGCCCGCAACCGTGTCGCCGTTCTCGCGCTGCTTCTTGTGCTGCTCCAGTCTGAGCTTCGCGACATCGGCGAAAATACCGTTCGGGAAGCTCGCGACGTGGGTTTGCAGAACCGCCGGATCTCGGCTGTCGCGGATACGCTCCCATGCGCGGATCTCGGCGATCTGGACATCGGCGAGCCCACCCAGATCGACGCTGCGCTGGCTGGCTTCGGGCTCGGCCTGCTTCGGCTTGAAGAAGAACTCTCCCGTCAAAGAGGAGTGCTCCCACGGCGTCTGCCGTTTCCCCGTCACGGCCAGGACCTCGCGCCGGGTTCTCCGGAAAACCTCCTCGAGCACGACGCCGGCGACCGGGATAGCCTTGGTGAGGGCCAGGCTGTATGGGCTATTGGCTCCCTCGCCGTCGAGCGCGATCTGACCGGGCGCGGTGGCGAAGGCAATGAGCGTGCCGGCAGGCGCATCGACGGGCGCAAGACCACCGCCACCCGACCGCTCGCCGTTCGCGAAAGGATTATTCCGGCAAGCATCCAGGATGACGATGTTCACCCGGCTCTGCGCGGCGCCCATCGTTTTCAGGATCTCCGCGAGATTGAGGCCCTCGACAGCGACTTCGCTCTCGTTGCGGATGTCGGCGCCGACGGGGATCAGGTAGTTCTCGCCGGCGAGCTGGACGCCATGGCCGGCGTAGTAGAGGACGCCCACGCTGTCGGCTCCGCGAAGGCGGCGGCCGAGATCGACAACGGCACGCCGCATCGCCTTCTGGTCGGCGTCGATCAGCTTCGTGACGACGAAACCCGTCGCGGTCAGCGCCTTGGCGACGGCTTCCGCGTCATTCCTGGGATTGCGGAGCGGTGCCGTCCGATAACCGCCGTTGCCGATCACGAGCGCATGACGCAATTCGGCGATGGCTGGCGCTGAGAGCGCCCAGAAGCAGAGGAGACATACGCCCGCCTGCAGCATCGCTCCGCTCAACAGCGGATGCCGTACGGCTCTCTTCGAAACCGGAATGTCCATCACAGACCGAATCATGCGCTCAAAATAGAGCTGAACCGGGCGGCAGAACCGCGGCGCCGGCAGTCGTCCACGGCGAATTGGCGTTCTCCACACCTGCGCGCCTGCGCGCGCGAAATTTTCCTCTGGCCGCTCCGTTCGTGGCTGCTAGAAATTCCAGCCAATCCCAAGGCTCACCCCCTATCCACGAGGACAGACGATGCGGCACGGCGGCAAAATCCTGATCGACCAGCTCGAGGCGCAAGGCACACGGGCGGTGTTCACCGTGCCGGGCGAGAGCTTCCTTGCCGCGCTCGACGGCCTGCACGACAGCAATCGCGTGCAGACCGTGATCTGCCGCCAGGAGGGCGGTGCCTCGATGATGGCCGAGGCCTGGGGCAAGATGACCGGCGAGCCCGGCATCTGCATGGTGACGCGCGGCCCGGGTGCGGCCAACGCCATGTCAGGATTGCATGTGGCGCAGCAGGATTCGACGCCGATGATCATGTTCCTGGGGCTCCCCGGCGAGAAGCACGAGGATCGCGAGGCGTTCCAGGAGATCGAGACGAAGTCGCTGTTCTCCTCGTTCGTGAAATGGAGCGCGGTCATCCGCTCGACGGCTCGCATCCCCGAATATGTCAGCCATGCCTACCACGTCGCCCAGAATGGCCGTCCCGGCCCGGTGGTGCTGGGCCTGCCCGAGGACATGCTTTCCTCGGTGGGCGAGGCGCTCGATGTGAAGGCAGCGCGGATCGCTGAGCCCGCGCCGAGCCCCGCCGATGCCGCGACGTTCAAGAAGCTTCTGGCGGAGGCCAAGCGCCCGGTGATGATCATCGGCGGCCCGGGCTGGTCTCAAAAGATCCAGAAGCAGATCGAAGCCTTCGCCGACCGCTTCGACATGCCGGTGGCCGCTGCGTTCCGCTTCCAGGACTATATCGACAACCGCCACCGCTGCTATGCCGGTCACTCCGGTATCGGTGTCGATCCGAAGCTGCAGGCCGCGATCCGCAATTCGGATCTGCTGATCGTCCTGGGCGCCCGCCTCGGCGAAATGACGACCCAGGGTTACACCCTGCTCGACATTCCCTCGCCGAAGCAGACGCTCGTGCACGTGCATCCCTCCGGAAACGAGCTGGGCTCGGTCTACCGCGCCGATCTCCCCATCAACGCGACCGCCGCGACGTTCGCCGACCTGCTCGACAGCCTGCCGAAGCCCGCGGCGACGCCCTGGAGCGGCACCACGACGGAGTTGCACGAGAGCTATCTCGCCTCGCTGAAGCCCGCTGGACTGCCCGGCGGTGTGCATCTGGGGGAGGTCGTTCGCCAAGTCTGCGATCTGACGCCGGACGACACGGTCGTGACCAACGGGGCGGGCAACTATGCCGCGTTCGTGCATCGACACATGCAGTACAAGGGCTACCGCACCTGCTTGGCGCCGACGTCGGGCTCCATGGGCTACGGATTGCCAGCCGCCATCGCCGCCAAGCTCGCAGCTCCCACCCGGACGGTCGTCAACTTCGCCGGCGACGGCTGCTTCATGATGACGAGCCAGGAACTGGCGACCGCCGCCCAGTTCGGTCTCAACATCGTGACCATCATCGCCAACAACGGCATGTACGGCACGATCCGCGCGCACCAGGAGCGGCAATATCCGAGCCGTGTGTCGGGCACGCAGCTCGTCAACCCGGATTTCGCGGCCTACGCGCGCGCCTTCGGCTGTCATGGCGAGACGGTCGAGCGGACGGCAGATTTCAAAGGCGCGTTCGAGCGTTCGTTGGCGTCCGGCAAGCCCTCGATCATCGAGCTCAAGATCGATCCGGAAGCCCTGACGCCACGCCAGACGCTGTCGCAGATCCGCGCGGCGGGACAGAAGGGTTGATGGTGACGAACACAAAATAAACTAAGTTCAATCAAACTCTCGGCTCTACACCGACACGCCTTGCTCTCAACATTGAACAATGTTTATTGATGGCAATCGCGTGTTGCGGCGCATGGAGACGAGCAATGGCCGGTGTATTCGGGAAACGTAGCGGGGCAGGGACAGCACCTGCTCCATCCGACGAAGCGACAGTCGGCGGTGGCGCAGCGGAAACGGCCGCGCCGCCGTCGCTGCAGAGCCGGCTACGGCTCGGTGCGCAGATCGCAGCAGCCGCGCTTACCGGCTTCGGCCTGATCCTGTGGGTCGCGGCTCACTGGGACGAGATCGGCCGCTTCGGGCGGTTCGGCATCGTCGGCGGTGTGCTCGCGGCGTCCCTGGTGATCGCGTTACTCAACGCGGCACGCGTACCGGGCCTCATCCTCGCGTTCCTGGCGACGGGCGGCCTCTTCGCCTTGATCGGCCAGACCTACCAGACGGGCGCCGATCCTTGGCAGCTCTTTGCGATCTGGGCCGCGGTAGGGCTACCCTGGGCCTTCGCGGCCAGGAGCGACGCGCTGTGGGTCGTCTGGAGTGTCGTCGCGCATTTGGCGATCGGCCTCTGGCTCGCCACGTTCGCGCACGTGGGCTGGTGGACGCTCGATCCCGGCGTGACAGTCATGGGTTGGGCCATGGCGCTTACCGTGACCGGCCTGCTCAGCCCCCTGATGCCCGGAAAGTCATGGATCGGCGAGACGCACTGGTCTTTCCGACTGTCGATGCTGCTGGCCATCGGCCTCGTCACCCAAGCGGGCGTTGCGGCGCTCTTCGCTGGCCGTGAGGTCTCCATCGTCTATTGGCTGGCAATATTCCTGCTCGGCGCGCTCGCTTACGCATTGATCGCCCTGCCCAAGCTCGACCTCGTGCTCGTCTCAGTGATGGGCCTCAGCCTCGACACCATGCTGATCTCGGGCTTCTCCCGAGCCGTCCTGACGGGCGCCCGCGATGCGACCCTGCCCTTCCTCCTCATCGGGCTCAGCGGCGCGGGCCTCGTGGCTGGTACGGGAGCCCTCGTCCTGAGACTGGCGCGCGAACGGGCCGACGTCGGCTTGGACATGGATGCCCTCAAGGGCCGCGAATGGCCGATCATCCTGATGACGGGCATCGGCGCGTTACTGACGACATTGCCACTCTCTGCCTTCCTCGGCCTTTTCATCGGTCCGTTCCTGACCTCCGGCGCAGGTCCCTACGTCATCGGCGCCATGTTCCTCGCCGGGGCGGTCGTATTCCTGAGGGCAACGCCGCAGACGAGCTTCCAGCACCAGCTGGCCGCGATCACACTGACGCTCGGCTATTGCCTCTTCGCCTACGGCCTCTTCCGCGATGCGCGCGGTGCCACGAGCGGCGTGAACGCCACGCTTGCCGTCCTCGCCGGCGGGCTTGCGATCGCCGTCGGTCGCAGTTGGACCGCAGGCCTGCTCGGCGGCGCGGCCGCTTTCTTCACAGCGGCGCTTCTCAATGCGGCCCTGCTCCCTCCTGTCGCGCGCCTGCACATCCCGTCCGTGATCCACGCGCGCGGCTGGACGCTCGTTCTCGCAGCGGCGGCTGTCTGGTACATCCTGTCGGCGCTTTCCCAACGCGATACGGATGGCGGATCCCGCCTGCCAATCGCGGACAGCATCGAGCGGTTCCTCGGTGGCTTCGTCACCGCGGGGCTCCTCGGTGTGATGGCGACGGCGGGCCCCACGTTCCTGCTGAGCGGTGCCATGGGTGGTCTCGGCCCTTCACGGCATCTCGTCACGGGCATACAGCTTTCGTGGTCCTCGCTCAGCCTCCTGTCCGCGGCGCTGGCACTCGCGGGCTGCGCATGGCTGCTCGTGCCACGACCCAAGTTACAGACGACACTCGGTCTTGGCGCGACCCTGGTCGTGGTCGGGCTTTCCGCGATCATGCCCTCACTCGGCGTTCTGGTGCTGCTGCTGTGCATCGCCTTCACGTCCGGCCGCCGCGCCGTCGGTGTCGGCGCCTTCGTCGCCGCGCTCTGGGTGATCGGCAGCTTCTACTACTGGCTGGGATGGCCGCTGACCGACAAGGCCGCCCTGATGACGTCGGCCGGCGTCATGCTGGCGGCGCTGTGCTGGCTGACGGGCATTCGACGTCCCGATCTCGGCCTTGCCCAGGGGGTGGCTGCACCTGCGATACTCGCGCGCGGTCTGATCCTGGCCGGTGCGCTGGCGACGGGCGGCCTGGCCGCTCGATCGATCACCGCGAACGAGGCGATCATCGCGACCGGACGGCAGATCTTCCTGGCGCTGGCGCCGGTTGATCCGCGTTCCCTGATCCAGGGCGATTACATGCGGCTCAACTTCGCGGTCCCAAACCAGCGCGGCAATCGCCGGATCGAGGGCTCCATGCTCGGGGCACGTCGCTGGGCGATCGTCCGGGTCGACGACCGCGATGTCGCGACCATCGAAAAGGTCGTGGAGGACGCACCTCGGTCCGTGGCGCAGAATGAAATGGTGCTGCCCATGCGCTACAAGGATCGGCGCTGGATCGTCGGCACAGACGCCTGGTTCTTCAAGGAGGGCACGGCGGAAAAGTGGCAGCAGGCACGCTTCGGCGTTCTGAAGATCGGCCCGGACGGGACGGCACTTCTCGTCGGCATGGCGGACAAGGACCTCGCCCTCATCAAGTGAGGGACGCCGCGCGATGCGGCGTCTCTACCTTGTTGCCCACCGCCACGGTTCACTCGGCGCGCGTGCTGCGCCTCTGACGCTGCGGCTCACGCTCTCCCCCGGACGCCGACAACCGCTCGGCCATCGCGGCGATGGTACGCACGTAGACCTCGGCCTTGTTCCAGTCGCGGATGACGCCGTAGTTATGCGTACCCTCGCCCCAGGATTCGCCGCGCCGCCAGCCGTGGCCCTTGAGGAAGTTGGCCGTCGAGGCCAGCATATCCGGCACGCTATGAAAGAGATCGCGTCGCCGGTCGCCGTCGAAGTCGACGGCGTACTTCACGTAGGACGAAGGCAGGAACTGCATCGGGCCGATTTCGCCGGCCCAGCCGCCGCGCATCTGCTCTCCCGGGATGTCGCCACGATCGACGATGACCAGGGCGTTCAGGAGATGTGGGCGGAAGAAGTCGGTGCGCCGGCAATCGTAGGCCAAGGTCGCCAGAGACTGTACGATCGAGTACTTGCCGCCACCGTCGCTGCCGTAGTTCGTCTCGAGCCCCCAAATGGCCATAATCACCGCGCCGGGCACGCCAAATCGCTGCTCGATGCGCTGGAGCAATTGCGCGTGCGTGCCCATCAAGCTGCGGCCGCGCCGGATCAGGCTGTTGGACACCCTTCGGCGGTAGAACTCTTCGAAGGACAGCTTGAACGATTTCTGCGAGCGGTCGCGCCGAATGACGCGCGTATCGTAGCTCACCTCGTCGAGCAGCCGCGCTACCGTCGCGCGCGAGACCCCTCGCGAAACCGCCTCGTTCTTGAAGGCGTCGATCCAGCGCGCGAACCCGCGTCCGTCGTTGCCACACGGCGCTGCCGCGGCGCCAGGGGCGCCCGTGGCTACCGTCGCGACCAGGAGCGCCGCCGTCGCCTTGCCCAAGTCTCTCGCCCGCATCACCGCGATCCCCCGCTATTGCTCGTCCCGTTGCTCACGACCGGCCCTGACCGGACCGCGCCTTGCGCTCTAACTCGACGGTTTCCGGGGCGGCTTTGTGGCATGGCGCATGCCTCGATGCTTTTCTCGCTCGCGCCAGACGGAATAGACTTCGATTAACATATCTTACCAAAATATTAATGTCGGGCCGACGTGATTATCCATAGATTACCCGCGCGTTCGACTAACAAAATATTATGGGTTACAAAAGTCTCAACTTCAGACGGTATCGACGCCACGACGGGGGTGGAACATGGATCTGCAATTGATGGCCCAGACGGACGGACGCGCCGGCCGGCTGGCCAAGATCGGTGCGGTTCTATGCTTCGTCGCAGCGTCGGCGTTCCTGCTGCTCTCGCACTCGGCCGCCCGCGCGCGAACGGATGCCCCGGTTGCCGGTGTCGGTTCCCTGGCACACGGCGCGCGCTGACACGAACAGACATGTCTGGAGCCTCATCCGGACGATGCGTTACTGGGGTGCCTCGCACCCCGTTCTTTTCCCGACACACTCCCTCCCTCCGCACCACTTAAAAAACCCCCGCCGCGGCGCGACGGGGGTTTTCTTTCTTGGAGCGCCTGGGGCAGCAGGGCGCGTTCGCTCGAAGGCGCTCAGGCCGCCCGGGCGAAGTCCAGGCGAAAACCGTGGACCTCGGCAAGCTGTCGGACAGCGGCCTCCGCCTCCTCCTCCGACATCTCGACGAACGGCGGGCGCAGCGACGCCCAAGCCGGATCCTCGCGGTAATGCGCGACGATCGCCTTCAGCACGGGGATCATCGGATAGGCCTGGATCGCCTTGCGCAACGCGGTGATCTCACCCTGCAGACGGTCGGCCTCGCTGCTCTGCCAGTTGTCGAAGACATGGCGTATGGCCCGAGCGGAAACGTTGGCGGTCGCCGAGATGCAGCCGGCCGCCCCGTTACGCAACCCATCCAGCAGGAAGACTTCCGAACCCGGGAACACCTCGAAACCCGGGAAGGCGTCGAGAATGGCCTTGGTGTTGGACCAGTCGCCGGAACTGTCCTTGAGACCCACGACCGTGTTCGGGAACTCGCGGCGCAGACGCTCGATCAACGGCAGCGAGAAGCCGACCTGAGCGACCGGAGGGATGTGATACAGGTAGACCTTGAGATCGTCGTCGCCGACCTCCTCGATCACCTCCGCGAAGAAGCGGAACAGCCCCTCCTCGCTCGGGTTCTTGTAGTAGAACGGGGGCAACATCAGCACGCCGCCACAGCCCAGTTCGACCGCATGCTCACACAGCAGCACGGCATCGCTCAGTGCGCAGGCGCCCGTGCCGGGCATCAGCTTCGCCGGCTCGATCTCGGCATCCACGAGCTCTTCCAGTAGCTCCATACGTTCGTCGAGCCCGATGGAGTTGCCCTCGCTGGTCGTTCCGAAGGGGGCAAGGCCCGTGCAGCCGTCCTCGAGCAGCCATTCGCAGTGCTCGACGAACCGGTCGAGATCCGGCGAACCGTCCTCGCCGAATGGCGTCAACACAGGCGCGATGACGCCAGAGAAATTCGGGGTTTGCTTCATGCGTCTCACCTCGTGGTCTTGTTGCTCGCGTCGCCTTCGG
>VFQT010002344.1_pt1 | contig 19736 bp, 13 predicted proteins | sample 3512381 | NCBI WGS metagenome assembly VFQT01 (sample SAMN10412376, study PRJNA504923) | tailings metagenome | isolation source: Relicate 2 Philex TSF3 active mining site | place: Philippines: Tuba, Benguet | collected 2017-08-29
GTTGTGTTGTGTTGTGTTGTGTTGTGTTGTGTTGTGTTGTGTTGTGTTGTGTTGTCTTTTGTTTTATTTTTATGGGGTTTTGTTTTTGTTTGGGGTAAAAAAAAACAATCGCTCCGTCTTCTCTCTTTTCTTGTATTTTTTTTTTTAATTCCAAGAAAAAAAACTCATCACATCATCAAAACTTTCGTTGTCGATCATTATTTAATTCGATGGCTTTTTTGTTGTTATTATTGTGAAGTTTTATTTTTGCAATTTTTTTTTTAAACAAAAACAAAAACAAAAACAATGTCAGAAAAAACATTTCCAATTGTGGATACGTGTTTTCTACGTATAACGAATAAAAGAAGTAAAATTCCAGTGAAAAAGAGAAAAGATGTCGACACGATGATGGAAACAAGTGATAAACAAAAGGGACACCAAAACCAAGACCAACACCAAGAAAGAAAAAGACAAGATGAAAAAGAAAAAGAAAAAGAAGAAGAAGAAGAAGACCAAGACCAAGAATGGCTACAAGCAGAGAAACGTTTCCGACGAGAAATGCAAGAGTATGCATCGGCATGTCCCGAATTGGTACATGCGCGCGACGTCATTCTCCAAGAAAGCCAGGTGGGGTCCCAAGAAGACAATTATATCGTCAATCATTTACGAAAAGAAGATCCCTTTGTTTTGATTGAATCGTATTTCCGCGCGCAACATTTGGAGCGTTTGGTGCGTCATCAAATCGAATCTTATAATCATTTCATCAATTACCAAATTCAGCGTACGATTGAAATGTTTAATGAAGTGATGGTGAAATCGAACAAATATTATTTGGAGAAGGAGGGGGTGCACGCCTTGGAAATCGGCATTTCGTTCCACAATTTGAAGTTGCATACCCCACAAATCCACGAAAACAATGGCGCCACGAAGATGATGATGCCCAACGAAGCCCGTCTCCGCAATTTCACGTATGCGGCGAATATGACTGTCGATGTCCACGTCCGCTACATCATTCGCGATTCCCTGCGTCCCGCGGAGGATCCCCCGCGTATCATCGAGAAAGTGTTGCCCAAAATCAACATTGGGAAAATGCCGGTGATGTTGAAGTCGTCGATTTGTGTCTTGACACAGAATCGCCACATTTCGTCGACGTATACGGGAGAATGTCCCATGGATTGCGGGGGCTATTTCATCGTGAAAGGTTCCGAGAAAACCGTGCTGGGTCAGGAGCGTCCCGCGGAGAATCGCATTTATTGTTTCGATGGGAAAAACACGGCAAAATGGTCGTGGTATGCGGAGATTCGTTCGGTGCCCGAGAACAAATGCGTGTCGCCCAAACAAGTGGAAATGTTGATTTCGTGTAAGAACAATGGCGACGGCCATCCCATCTACGTGTGTGTGCCCCGTTTGAAACAGCCCATCGATTTGTTTGTCTTGTTTCGTGCCTTGGGCGTCGAAGCCGACAAGGATGTCTGCGATTATATCCTGTTGAATTGCGACGACGAACAGCAACGTCCCTTGCTCGAGTGTTTGAAGGCGAGTATTGTGGAGAGTCGCCGGGATGGGAAGTATGCCACGCAGGAGGAGGCTTTCCAACACATGGTGACCTTGGTGGCCTACAATTCGATGAATGTGGACAAGGACACGGCACTCCGTCGCAAACGCGAGGTGGCCCACGAAATTGTCCGCTCGGATTTGTTGCCGAATTGTCGTACGTTGCCCCAGAAATTGTTATTACTGGGCATCATGTGTAAGAAATTGTTGCAGGTGAGTTTGGGCTGGATTGCCCCCGACGACCGCGATTCGTATATCAACAAACGCATCGAATTGACGGGGACGTTGATGAATCATTTGTTTCGCAATTTTTTCAACAAGATGATCAAGGAGATGCAAAAGAAGATTGTCTTGGAAATCAATTCCGGATCGTGGAAGACGTGGGGCCAAACCGACGACGATTACGAGAACATTATCAATCCGGCGAACATCTACAAGATAATCAAATCGACGACCATTGAAACGGGCATCAATCGTGCGTTGGCCACCGGCGATTTCAGTGTCAAACAAGGCAACAGCAGCAAAATGGGGGTGGCCCAAGTCTTGAATCGATTGACGTATGTGGCGTCGTTGAGTCATTTGCGTCGCATCAATACGCCCTTGGAGAAGAGTGGCGAATTGATTGAGCCCCGCAAATTGCACAATACGACGTGGGGCTATTTTTGTCCCGCGGAGACACCGGAGGGCCAAAGCATTGGTGTGGTGAAGAACATCAGTTACATGGCGCATGTCACCATTCCCGTGAGTACGGACAATTTGTGCGATATTGTGCGTCCGTTTTTGTTGTCGGCGGAGGAGATGCAAACGCCGCGCGCCTTGTTTCAACGGGTGAAAATCGTGGTGAATGGGGCGTGTGTGGGTTGTGTCAAGGAGGGCATGCATCCCCAACAAGTCTTTGATCATTTGAAGGAGAAGAAGTTGTGTGGGGCCGTCAATGTGTACACGTCGATTGTCTTTGACTACAAACAAATGGAGATTCGTTTGTGCAACGATGGGGGGCGATTCACCCGTCCGGTGTTGCGGGTGCGCGACAACAAGGCCTTGTTGACCCGCGACATTGTGGATCGTGTGGCCAACCAAGAATTGGCGTGGAACGATCTGTTGACGAATTGTCGGATTCCCGAGTCGGTGATAGAGTACATTGACCCCGAGGAACAGAATTATGCGATGATTGCCATGCGCACGCGTCATCCCCGTGGGTACGTGCAGGATCCCAGTCTCCGCATCCGGTATACCCATTGCGAGATCCATCCGAGTACGATTTTCGGGGTGCTCGCGTCGTGTATTCCCTTCCCCGAGTACAACCAAGCCCCGCGCAACACGTACCAATGTGCGATGGGCAAACAAGCCATCGGGGTGTATTCCACGAATTTCGACCAACGCATGGACAAGACCGCGTATGTCTTGTGGAGTCCGTCGCGTCCTTTGATTGACACCCGTTTGATGAATTTCATCAAGTTGCATCAAATTCCGTCGGGATGTACGATTCATGTGGCCATCATGTCGTATACGGGTTACAACCAAGAAGACAGTGTGTTGATGAACAAGGGATCCATCGATCGCGGCTTGTTCATGGCCACGATTTATCATTGTGAGAAGGACGAAGACAACAATGTGGTGCGCGACGAAATCATTCGTTGTAAACCCGAACCCTTGAAGACGAAAGGTACCAAGTATGGAAATTACGACAAGTTGATGCCCAATGGATTCATGCCGGAGAATGCCTTGGTGGAGAACCGCGACGTCATCATTGCCAAAGTGGTGCCCATCAAGGAAAACCGCAACGATCCCACCCAACCCATCAAATTCCAAGACCAGAGCAAGACGTATCGCACCCACGAAGAATCCTACATCGATCGCAATTATACGGGTCGCAACGGCGATGGCTACAATTTTGCCAAAGTCCGCGTGCGCACCATACGCAAACCCGTGTATGGCGACAAATTCTCCAGTCGCATGGGGCAAAAGGGCACCTGTGGCAACATCATTCCCGAATGCGACATGCCCTATACCAAAGATGGATTGCGTCCCGATATTATTATTAATCCGCATGCCATTCCCAGTCGCATGACGATTGCCCAATTGAAAGAGACGATGTTGGGCAAAGTGCTCTTGGAATTGGGCCTGTTTGGTGACGGATCGAGTTTCGGCGATTTGAGTATCAAAGAAATCGCCGAACATTTGCAGGCGCTCGGTTACGAAAGTTATGGCAACGAGATATTGTATGATGGTTTGTCGGGCAAACAATTGGAGGTGAGTATCTTTTTTGGACCGTGTTTCTACCAACGTTTGAAACACATGGTCAACGACAAACAACACAGTCGCGCGTTCGGTCCCATGATGAATTTGACGCGTCAACCCGCCGAAGGAAGAAGTCGCGATGGAGGCTTCCGCATAGGGGAAATGGAGCGCGATGTGATGATTGCCCACGGCATGGCGTATTTCTGTAAGGAACGTTTGTTTGATGTATCCGATCGGTATTTTGCGTATGTGTGTCGTCGATGTGGTATGTTGGCGGCATACAATGATGGCAAGCTGCGTGCCCGGGGCATTCACGCCGAGGATGCCCAATTCACCATTTATCATTGCAAGACATGTGACAATCGCACGGATTTTGCCAAAGTGGCCATTCCCTATGCCTACAAGTTAATGTCCCAAGAATTACAAGCCATCAATGTGGTGCCGCGTTTGATTACCGATTCCTCTTGAAAAATATCATACATATATCATATATTATAGGTATATATCATATATCATATATATTTTCATAAAGACTCGACTCGTAGAGGAGAGGCAACCTCCCTCTCTCTCTTTTTTTTTCTTTTTATTTGTTTTGAAAAAAAAAAATTAATCAATCTTTATTCTTTTTTTTTTCGGATGAAAATCATTATTTATTCATAATTATATTTTTTTTAAAAAATAAAATGACATCAGAAACAGATCGTATTCCATTTGCAGGAAGCTCGTACAGCGGCAATTTCCGTTGTACGTATTTTTATGACAAAACAAAATCTTTGGCACAGAACATGGAAAGTACACCAAGTTCTCTCGGAAAAACGTTGATCAAATTAAATTATGACCAATTGTCCCCCTTTGTTGCGTCGTCAAAATATCTTTCCAATTCTTTGATGGGTTTACCCAAGAACAATATATGTGAATTTCAGTTGGAAGGTTTTATATTCGTGGATGAGTTTCGGATCCGCAAAATGTATGGCAGCAATCGTTTTGAATGGATCACCTATGTGTTTCGAGAGAAGGATGTCTCCTTTCAGCCGCACGATTATGCACGTGTCATACGTGAGACCACTTCCAAGTCCGTCCAAGGATACACTTTGGTGATTGATTGTCACCGAAGATTACCGAGATGTGTGGATGTGCCTCCGCATTTGGTGGATAGAGAACCATGCGATTTGCATGCCAATTTTTATTTCACGGTGGATTTTATTTGTGATATTTTCCGAATCGATCGTGCGACCTTCCCCACAGACATTTTTTTTGCTTGGTTTTTTGCTTTTGTGAGAGACAACGACGTGAAATACGTTCTCATGCATTATTTTCCCATCACTTGCAGAGAATTGACTCCTTCCAATATGTATCGTTTTCATATCAAAGAAAACGACGACCTTGTTTTCAACTTTTACGAAAATGTAACATACAAAAAGGACTTTCATCCATTCCGTATACTGCGTCGATTCGGGGAAATATTTTACACTATGAAACTGAAAAAGAAAATGCGCCGGTGGGCGTACCGTGCCGTGGAGAGACTGGCGCAAACGAAATACAGTCCCGCCAATTTGGAGATTTTATTGAAACAAGCGGACAGCTGCCCCGAGCCGGAACAAGCGCTCATGAATTTGGTGGAGAGATGGTAAAGACTCGACACAAAGGGGAGTGGCAACCTGTGGCAAGTCCACGACTCAAAGAGGAGAGGCAGTCTGTGACAAGTCCACGACTCAAAGAGGAGAGGCAGTCTGTGACACGGACCTCGACCCGAAGTGGAGAGGCAACATAAGATGTCATTTTTCTTTTTTTTTAAAGCATTCCGTTTCTCATCATAATTAAATTATTTAAAAAAAAAAATTTTTCTTCTATTAACACCCAAATAACACCACAGGTTGCCACTCCTCTTCGAGTCGAGTCTTTACAACAGGTTGCCACTCCTCTTCGCTCCGAGGACGTACAAAAAACAAACAATATAAAGAAAGAGAGACATGTTAACAGAACGTCAAACCGTCGATTTGACCCAAGTCAAACCCATCGAACGTGTATTGATGGACGAACGTCGTCAACAAATCCTGTCGGAATTCACGACGCAATTCTTCGAGAACCAGGAACGTGTGGGCAATCGCGTGATGCGTCTGTTCGCCGAGCGCAAGGAAATCGTGAATGTGATGGTCGTCGCCCGCACCCAATCTGGCAAGACGGGATTCTTTTGCGCCGTCATCCAAAAAATGATGGAATCGCGGCAGACCTATGTCCCCATGGAAAACATTTATATCATCTCGGGGGTTTCCTCCACGGAATGGAAGGAACAAACCCAGGCGCGTTTGCCGCCGAGTTTGCGCGGACGCGTCTTCCACCGCGGCGAATTAACCTACAAACGATTCTTGACGGATTTCTCTCGTCCGAAAAAGAATGTCCTCATAATATTTGATGAAGTCCAAGTGGCGGCTCTCGAGTCCCAAACCATTCATCAAATGTTCAAAAAACATGGGCTCCACGACTTACAACGTTTGTATGCCGACGACGTCAAAATCTTGGAAATCTCCGCCACGCCCGATGGAACCTTTCACGATTTGATGAAATGGGGACCCGCCGGCCATTTCATGCAAGTGGGTCCCGGACGTGGTTATACGAGTGCCGCCGATTTCTTGCGTCAGAATCGTGTGCGCCAAAGTCGCGATTGGTTGGATCGACATACCTCGTTGAGCAAATCGGAGAAAGGCATCGCGGGCGATTGGACGGACGGGGGTCCCTTCGACGAATTGAAAGCCGATGTCCAATCCTTTGTGTCCCCCAAGTACCACATCATTCGATGCGCAGTGGGAGAAAATACGACACTCACGATTGAATTGTTTACGCGTCATTTCCCTCGTTCCAGTCACCAATATTTGTTGTTTGACCAAAACAGTCCGTGCAAAGACATCAACGAGGTGATCTCCGCGCCCCCGCCGATGCACACCTTCATTTTCTTGAAAGAAATGTTGCGTTGTTCCAAGACATTGTTCAAACCCCATTTGGGGGTCCTCTACGAACGATGGTCGAGTTATGTGCAAGATAGTGTGGTCATCCAGGGATTGATCGGGCGATGCACGGGATACGATGATCCGGGTCACACCATTATTTATACCAATGTGGAAAGCATCGAAAATTATGAGAAATTGTGGCGCGCCGGATTCAACAAGGAATCCATCAAATGGGTGTCCAACACAACGCGGTTTGCCTATGGGAAGACACGTGCTTCTGCCACTTTTTTGACGCCCAAAGATCCCGTCGTCGTCGTCGTTGCCGCCACCAAGTCCACCAAAAAACGACGTCCCTCCACAAAAAAACAAAAACAACGAAAACAAAAAATGACCAAACAACCCAAGAAAAAAGTTCGGTTTGTTGTGGAAAGTGATGATGATGATCAAGATGAAGATGAAGAAAACCGAAGAAGACAACAACAAAAATCAAAAAACAGGAAACACAACCTAAAAGAAGATTCATCGTCTGAATCAGAGTCGGAACCGGAAGAATCAGAATCGGACTTTGAAGAAGAAGATGGAGATTCCGTGGAACCCGAAGGCGATGATTTGGACGATTTCGTGGATGATGATATCGACGACGAATTGGAAAATGAGGATTCTGATTATGAAGAACCGTCCTCCTCCTCCTCCTCCTCCAACCGTAGTTCCTCACAAACAAATATCAATTATCATGAAAAATTACGTGCACGTCGACTTTTTAAATAATAATACACACATATTTAACCTCTATTCACCTGGACTGATACACCGGTGTATCAGTTCAGGTTTGTAAAGTTTATCTTTAAAGCAATTTTTCGTCAGAAAAATTGCTGGTGAACCTGCGAGTAAAACGAGCAGGTGAATAAAGATTAAATAGTGATTTATAAAATAAAAATTAAAATACAAAATATTCTTCTTTTTTTTTTTATTTCTTTGTGTTTTATTGCATTTCGTCAAAAAAAACAAACATATAAAAATGCAACAACGATTTGATTTGACGGAGGCAGATCCCGAACCAATCGAAATCGATATGCGAACACCAAATGGAAATGCACTTCGTATTGAGAAAAAAAAAGGCATATATATAATGAGTTCGATTTATAATGAATTTCCCCCAGGATTTCAAGTGAAAGACATGCAATATGGAATCATATCGTGTAACGTCGATATCGAAAATGAACATTTCCTGTATTATGTGTTGAATCCTTCCGCCGAATATTTAATTACCATCGAAGGATCGCCGTTTTCCATTCGAATTCGACAGAAACGTTTTTGGGACATTTTATTTTCTTGAGGGAAGGAAGGATCCCTTGGTTTTTTTTTCTTCTTTATATGTATTTTTTCACTTTTTTTAAGTAAGTTTTTATTTTTCAATCATAATTTTATTATTATTATTATTGAAATCACAAAAATCATGGGTGCCAAAGCAAGTCGAAGTAAACAAGCCAACAAAGAAATCAAAGAGAATAACAGAAAGACGACGATTCAACAACAAATCAATAAAGTGGTGTCATTGAATCAGTCAATTGTTAATGCCAATGCCAATGCCAATGCCAATGCCAATGCCAATGCCAATGCCAACGCTGATGGTAATAATGGCAACAACGGAATGACAAATACACTTGTAACCCCAAATCAAATGGCGGCGATTCAAACCATATCGACGGTGGCAACCACCCAATTGCAACGGGATACGAAACCTTTGATCAAATCAGATCTGATTGCGATTTTGATCAAATTGCGCGGCATAACCAACCCCGAAGAAATCGGTCAAATGATTCAAGAGTGCAATCGATATACCGTGGGAGAATTAAATAGCATCATTCGGTGTGTTGTTTTTGATGTTAGCACGGCTGCTACCACTTCGATGAGTCTTCCTTCTGTTCCTTCTCCTCCTCTTCCTTCTCATCTTCCTTCTCATCCTCCGCCGCAAGTTTCATCAAAAGTCCTGGTGGTGAAGCCTCCTCCTTCGTCGTCGGCTTTGTTGCCTTGGCGAAATCCTCAGACGTGAGCGAAAATTCGATTTGTTTTCTTTTTCCCTCCTCCCCTCCCCCCCAAAAAAAAACTGTAACCGATGTCTTCTAGAATGCAAGGATGAATCACCTATTTTTTTTTTCATTTTTTTATTTCTTTAAATACCTAATATTTCTTATTCAAATCATAATTAAATTCAATTTCTTTAAATTGATTTGCTTTGCTTTTATAAAATAATTTTTAAATAAATCAACAAAAAATGATGCAATTGGGCCCAGGAGTACAATACAACACTCCATATCGCCGCGATGGAATCATCCCCGAGAAAATCCACCAATTGTTTGTGGAACATGTGGAGGGAGTGCAACATTCTTTGTATTTACAGAGTTTGAATTATGTGATGTTGTCCATGCGTCCGCATCCTGCCACCACCATGTTGCCAACCTATGGGGAAATGCCCCCCATATCAGAAATATATGCGCCATTCATCGACGACAACATGGAGGAACAAGCCAAAAACAGTATTCGTGATATATTCGAGATATTTACCTTGCCGTTTATTCGTGGACCCATGGGCAGAGAAAATATGATGGGATATTATTTGACGCGTGAATTTCAACTCTTTTGGTACAAATATTATGAAGATCCCGATGAATATCGCCGCAATGGGTTTCGTTCACAATTCTTCATGTTTGTGTCAAACAATCTCGATTATTTGAATTGCGTGGAGTATGAAAAATACATGAAAAAAATAAAATTACAAAATTATAAAAATATGTAAAAATCAAATCAAATTTTTTTAATTATAATGTTCACTTTTTATCAAAACCAAAAACCAAAACATTGTCATATATAACATATATCCATATATCCATATATCCATATATTCATATATAAAAAATACATCCGAATAACCTGCCTTCCCTACCATGTGTGCAACGCCTCATCCAATTCTTCAATCGAACAATCGTTGGCAAGACGCGGCATTTTGGACGGATGGTATTGGGCTTCAATGCGGGGTCGCAGAAATACCTCAAACAGAAAACGCCGAAACAGGGAGCGGCAACGGCACATAAGAATCGTCAAACGAATGCGATACAAAATCATTTCGTGGGCACCATTCATGTGATAAAAATTACTTACCCTCGAATCCACTGTCAAACGCTTTCGCAACGCCTTGGACCATCGAAAATAAACAAACCGAGATTTCACACTTGGGTCAAATCGCAAAGGCCCTTCAATCAACGTATTGGCAAGAACGAAATGATAAAGAGGTGGCAATTGCGTGGGAATATGACGAAGACTGGTGCAATCATCGAGATACAATTCCCTTAATTTGGGTGGCAATCCCCGTATTTCGGTCAATCCCGGATTATCACAAAGGTTCAAACGGTTCATGTGGGGACACCGAGTCGCAAAAAAATGCGCATCCCATTCACACAATCCGGCATTGACCACCGACAAGGATGAACACAATTCAATGCACTCATACAACATGACCGGAATGAAATGCATGTTTTGGGCGCAAATATACGCAACGATCCTGCCATAATTTATTTTTTTAATTCGAATAGAAAAAATACAACCGTCGGGGGTTTTTGTAACGAATTCATAGGATGGACTCAGGACGATGTTAGTATTCGTGTGGGTGTGATGTTCGGTGGCGGATGCAGGTTCCGGAACAACAATATCCGTGTTTTCTCGAATCGTATTCATATAAGAGTCTTTGTCGATGAACCAACGATATCTAGGCAGACTTTTGTCACTGCGTATATTATTCACAAAACGAATGGTTTCGCGTCTATCCAACGAACTATGCAACATATAAAATTCCGTGTCGCGTATCCACACGACGGAATTATCCTCTTGTACCACAAATTGTGATTTGTTGCAGATAGATTTCAAATGTTCTATTGCCGATTGCAATTGTTCGTCTTCGTATTGCTGCATATTGGGTTTTTTTTTTCAAATAACAAAGAACCCCAAAGGAGTTGATGAAAATAATAAAATGATCCATTTTGCTTTTCTTTGGAATATAAACACACATACAATCAATCAATCAAAAAACAAACCCATTCATCACTGGGAAACAGAGAGCAAGATACCAATCGCTTCCTCTCCTTCGTTTGACGGTAAAGACTCAGAGCAAAGCGGAGAGGCATCCTTCGGTAAAGACTCAGAGCAAAGCGGAGAGGCATCCTTCGGTAAAGACTCTTGTGCGCCCGCTTTCTCCCGAAGGGTAGCGCTAGAGACATCCTGTCCCCTACAAGATGCAGGAGACGTCGACGCTAAAAATCGAAGAAATCCATCGGGATCGTCGGGGTATGCCACATACGTATTGACGATGTGGGCGGACGACAACATGCGATCGGGAAGCCCTCGAATTTGGTCTTCCGTCAAAGAATATCCGTAATACCGAGTGAACATCTGATGAATCACCTCTCGGCTCGCATTATCAAAATGCAGCGTGATATCGATGCGGCCCGGTCGAACCAGAGCCGAATCCAATTTCTCATAATAATTCGACGTAATAATCAAAACCCGCCCGGGGGTTTCATACATGCCATCGATCAAATTCAACAAGTCATCCAAGGTCGCATCACATGCTGACGCCGATGACATTCGTTTGTCCAATTTTACAAACCCATCCTCCTCACTACAAATGCTGCTAGAATGACGTTGTTTTTTCGTTTCCATTCCAGAAGACGTCTGCAACAAGAGTTGTAATGCGGCAGCGGTGGCGACTGCAGTGGCATTCGCTGTGTTATTTGGGTCGCCGCCACCACTCGCACCACTCGCACCACTCGCACTATTATTATACATGGTGGAGGCCCCATGACGTTGAAAGACGATGTCCCCGATACAATCAATGTCTTCGATAACCAAAATCTTCTCATGAAAGGGAATGTCGATTTGGGTGTCTTCATCATAACATGTTTCCAGATAGGCATCTTCCAAGGCATTCTTCGTCTTGGCGAATTTGAGAGGCACCGACACCAAATGGCGATTCATGTATTTGGCCAAGGCTTTGATGAACGATGTTTTGCCCGTCCCGGGGGGACCATGCAATCCGATGCCCAATGTATACGGAATGCCATTCCTCTCATACCAATCGCGATTGTGCAAAAAGAAATTGATTTTCTTGAGGACGGCGTCCTTGTTGTCGAAAAACAAATTATCGAAGGATTTCGTCGTGGAAAACAAACATTTGCGCCACATGTCCTTTTCCTCCGTCAACGAATAGATATAGCGACGATGTTTGCGCGACGACACAATACGATCTTGTAATTGAAAATGCAAGTCTTGGATGAAGGCCACAATCTCGGGCAACGGAGTCACATAGGAATATACATCGATGTAAATGGAGGTGTTCATGACGCCCTTGTGTTCGACGCGCGTTTCATCTTCGTCATTGTATCGCGAATTTTCCGACAACGTGCAATATATTTGGCGGTCGGCATCCAACAAAAAAGGTACTTGTTGTCGAACCACCGTCAAATATTTGAGAGCCATTTGACGTCGTTTTTCCAGTCTCTTTTCCGGATCGTTTTTTCCTTTTTGCCCGGTTCCTCCGTTGTATTCCGCATGATTGTCGCGGAATGCGTCATTTTCGTTCCCATTCTCGTCATCGTCGTCATCGTCGTCGTCGTCGTCGTCAGAATTGTACGAACCGCCCTTGGACCAGTCAAAGGCCGCAGCAAACATATTGACGGGAAATTCTTCCACCTCAAAAATGTCGGTGTCTTTCCGCATGGAATGCATCAAAATATGGGTGATGACTGCACGAAAATTATCGGTAAAGACGGTTTTTATGACATTACGACGTCCCGCAAACGCCGTCAAATTCACCGAGTATTTTCCATACAAGGTGATCTTGTGACATTTGCGCCCGAAGGCCTGCCAACGCATGTGCAACAATTGACGCATATCCACGAGTGCAAGTCCGCGAAATACTTTCCGGACCATTTGCAATAAAATAGATCCGAGTGCCAACGAAAGGGACCACAACATCATTTGCAACATGGGAGAAAACGAGGTCTTGTCGGCGGCGTTCATGTATTGCATGAATCCCAAACGAATGTTATCGACCAAAATGGTTTGGATTGGTTCCAATATCGAGTCAGACATTCGTTGATGTGGTTATTGTTTTGGGTTTTTTTTTTCGTATTTTTTCGTTTGCGTGTTTTCAATCGTTGAATGTGTGTGTGTCAGTGTGTTTTTTTTTCCTGGCATTTACCCAATCCAAAAAAAAACAAAGACAGTATCGATTTTTTTTTTTCAAATATAGTTCATCCATCGTTTTATATATCTTTTTTTTTTCAAACAAATACACATTATACACATATACAAATCCAAATACACATACACATATACAAATCCAAATACAAATCCACACATATACACACACAAATACAAACACATACATATTTGTATATACAAAAAAAAAACAATGACAACCATCGACGATTTACGAATGCCCGCGGCATTCAAAGGAACAACCTTTTCATTATTCAAAAAAACCGAAGTCCGCAAACAATTGTTGCAAAATATGTTACGTGGGAAAATCGAACCGGCGTGTTATTGGGCCGCCGAACTCATTTGCGCGGGACAATTCCTCGATTTGTGGGAAAATATATTCCATTTCATGGCCAAACATATCCATTTAGGCAACGTCAAATTGCCCATTTACTTGGAAAAACGATATCGTATCTTCAACAACATCGTCGACCAGAAATTGTTTGCCAACGAAATCGAATTGCGCAACAAACCCGAAATTCGACGTCTCTTTGCCGAAGTGGTGTGCATTCTGACGGTGTCGTCGCGCAAACCCAGTTTCGAATCCGTGAAAATCATGCGCAAAGAAGAATTCGACATGACGTTGATTGGCGACAAATTGAAAGCCGATCGCGCCGATTATGCCATGGAATTGTTCCAAGAAAAAGATCCGAGAGAATTGGTCATCCCCATCAACGAATTCGTCTATGAAATACAGGTACGTCGAAATATGGCGACGGCGTGGTATTGGATTGAATGGATCATCGATTTCGACGTGTTGTGCAAATCCCAAAAACGAAAAACACGCATCGTCAATCGCGATTATCCCGTCGATGCCAAATACCGCGGCGATCTCATTTGGTTGATCTGGGATGCCATCCAGCACCTTCAACGATCGCAATTTCCAGGCGATTCGTTTTTACAATCCGTTATCCAATCTCTCTTGTATTTGTTTTGTTGTCGGTACACATCGGGATCCTCCAAAAAACGACGGTATTTGTTGTATATGGCCGTCGAAGTCTTGACGGAACCCATGGACAAATCCGTCGAAATCATTACCGAAACACACAAACCCACCTTGTCCAATGTGGTGGAACAAATCGACCAAGTGGTCTACAAACAAATCAAGAAAAGCGAACAAGGATCGGGAATGGATTATTTGTTTGATGGATTGGGGAGAGGCGACAGTCTACAACGTACGATTCAACGATTGTCCATGATGGGGGATGGATTTTGATTTTTTTATTTATTTTTCTTTATTTTGTTGTTGTTCACGTTTGTTTTGTCATACGCAGGAAACCAACACAAATTTAATTAAAAAAGAAAATAAAAAAAAAAGAAGGTGAAGCAACCATATTTTTTTTTTATTTTCATTTGTATACTTGCCGATTGATTGCTGAAAAGAAACAAAGCAAAACGAAAAAGAAAAACAAACCATGAAAATCGAACACATTGTCTACATCAACTTGGACTCGCGCACAGATCGTCGAGAACACATGGAAGCCCAATTGGAAAAATACGGATTAACCGGAGTCGCCGAAAGATTCGCCGCCATTGCGAATCCCGGATTCGGTATTTGGGGATGTGGACAGAGTCATTTAGCTGTTTTGAAGTCCGCATTGGAAAGGGGATGGGATCATGTCTTGATTTTCGAGGACGATTTCGAATTTGTGATTTCCCCCGAAGAATTTCACCGTCGATTGACCGACCTTCCCGACCATCCCCATTTCGATGTTCTCATGATGGCATACAATATGCGTGAATCCGAACCTCTTGGCGAAGGTAGCCTGTTCGCTCCGAGTTACCAACGCGTCCTCTTTGCCCAGACAGCAAGTGCTTATTTGGTCAATAAAAGTGAATATCAACCATTGATTGATTTGTATGAACGAGTGTTGCCTCTCTTGTTGTCAACGGGAATGCATTGGTTGTATGCCAACGACGTGGCTTGGAAACCCCTCCAAGAACAACATTTGTGGATCGCCCCCATCGAACGTTGGGGCAAACAAATGGATGGTTACAGTGACAATGCCCAAGAGTTCATGTCCTATAATTGTTGATTGTTTTTTGTTGATTTTTTGGTTGAATTGGAAAAAAAAATTATATAAACAAACCGGGTTTAAAAAACAAACACAAACACAAAAAACACACAAACGCAAACGCAAACGCAAACGCAAACGCAAACGCAAACGCAAACGCAAACACAAACACAAACACAAACACAAAAAATGCTCATATCTTTCGAAGCAATAAACAACATCTTAAAACAACATGAAATCCACATTCAGGGAGCCTTTCATGTCGGAGCCCATGAATGCGAGGAGTTGCAGTTTTATTCCCAACTCGGTTTGGACCCGTCCAAAGTGGTGTGGATTGAAGCCATGCCCCACAAAGTAAACGAAGCCCAGCGACGTGGTATCACCAATGTATACAACGCGGTCATAACAGATCGGGATGATGATGACATTGAATTCAATGTTTCCAACAATGGACAATCCTCCAGTGTGCTCGAGTTTGGTACACATGCCACGGAACATCCATGGGTACATTTTGTCAGCAAAATTCAGGCGAAAACAACCACCATCGATTCATTTTTCTCCCGACAGAAAATTGATCCGTCCTCCTTGAATTTTTGGAATTTCGATATTCAGGGAGCCGAATTGATGGCTTTGAAAGGTGCCGCCGAATCATTACAACATGTCGATGCCCTCTATTTGGAAGTCAATGAAAAGGAATTGTATGTCGGTTGTGGACTCATTGATGAAATCGATGCATTCTTACAAGTGCGTCAATTTAAACGCGTAATCACCGAAATGACGGTGCATGGATGGGGCGATGCTCTCTATGTGAAAGAAAAAAAATAGAAAAAAAAAAGCAGGCGGAGGAAAAAAAAATGGCTGCCTCTCCCTTGAGGCAATATATGAAACGTATATGGTGTGTGAGGAAAAAATCATCGGATCTTTTTTCTCCCTCTTTATATCATTTTTTTTTTCGTTAATATAATTATTATTTATTTTGCGGAGTCAAATCATAATTATATTATATCCATCGATTGAACAATAAAATCTAAAACAAAAGCAAAAGTCAAAAACAAAACAATGAATCGTTTCGCCGAATATACTGCAACCATCTCGAATGAAAGACTTCGCCGATTCGCCGAATTGGTCATGCATGCTTATACCCATCAAGAGTTGAATTTCGATTCGCCGATGGATTGCATCCATCAAATCTCTTCGCTAAGTGAGCGCGCCGGATTGACCATGGAAGATCATGGTGTATCCTTCGAAGTTGTCATGCAAGCTCTTGCGATTTTCAAGGACAATGTGGATGCTAATGCCAACAACAACAACAATCAAAAAAAGCGTGGCAAGTCCCGAAGAAAATAAAAAATTATGTTATTTTTATTCTGTTTGTGTTTGTGTTTGTGTTTGTGTTTATGATAAATGAATCCATATAAAAACTCGTATTGTTCAACAACAAAATATCTTATCTTCTTTTTTTTTTCGAGATACACATATATCAATTCATTCATTCATTGTAAAGAAAATAACAACAAGACACTATGTATAGCGAACCAACCTTTATATCCAAATACACACCCAGTCATTTGTCCGATTTCGATTATGACGATCCCAACAACCAACAACGTGTGGTCTCCAAAACTACGTACATTCTACAAACCCTCATGGACATTGGCGACTTGAATATTCTATTGATCGGCGGCGTCAATTCGGGCAAAACCACATTGTTGTATGCCTTGTTGCGCGAATATTATGGATTGTCACGCCATGCCTCCATTCCCGAAACCAATGTGCTCTTCATCAACAATTTGAAGGAACAGGGCATCCAATATTTCCGCAACGAATTAAAGACATTCTGTCAATCGAGTTGCACCATCTTCGGCAAAAAGAAAGTCATCATGGTCGACGACTTGGACAATGTCCCCAAGCAGAGCCAACAAGTCTTTCGCAATTGCATCGACAAATACAAGACCCACGTCCATTTCATTTCGTCGTGTTCGAATTCCCAAAAAGTCGTCGAAAGTTTGCAGAGCCGATTGCACATCATTCAATTGTCTCCTCCCCCCCGCGAACAAATAGAAAGCATCATGAATCACATTATTCGGGAGGAGGTCATTCTCGTCGACAATGAGACGCGCACCTTCCTCTTAGACAAATGCAACGAGAGTGTGCGTACCGTCATGAACAACCTTGAGAAAATCGCCTTGTACAATACGGAGGGTCGCATTCTGTCCTGTGCCGAATGCCAACGATTGTGTTCCAATATTTCGTATGGATATTTCGAGGAATACATTCGAGAGGCCAAAGCCGGAAAGATAGGCGAATGTGTGCGAATCATGAACCGCGTGTATGATTATGGATATTCGGTGATTGACATTTTAGAATATCTTTTCCTCTTTATCAAACAGACAACCTTGTTGACCGAAGACGAAAAATTCCGATTGATCCCCCATTTGTGTACGTTCATCACCATTTTTCATAATATGCATGAAAATCGAGTGGAATTGGCCTTGTTTTCCAATCATGTGGTCAAGACTCTCTCTGGATGAGGGCAGAAGGCAATGCTGACACATCTATCTTTAATCTTTAATCTACTGAGTTGATACACCCGTGTATCAACGAGAGAATTAAAATTTATCTTTAAAACGATTTTGTGGAAACAAAATCGTTCGTACACCTGGGAGTGGAACGACCAGGTGAATAGAGGTTAAAAAAAAAACAACAACAAATAAAAAAAAAGAAAAACAAATTTTGTGTACATTTACTGTTGTTTTTTTTTTTATTTGTTTCCATTTTATTTTTGGGTGAAAAAAAAACATGACATCCAATAATAAATTGCAAACGTATTATTCCTTGTTGCAATTGTGTGAACAAGCCCATGCCTGTGTCATCACCGACATGCGAGGAAAATTTGGCATGCAATTTAATTTGGACCGACCTTTGCCATTGAGCCACCACGATCCATTGCCCCCAGAAGAACAAGAATACATGCAACATTTTGTCACTAACCTGGCAGAACATTGTCTTCGACACACTTCTCGGACAGAAAGTCATCCACTTTTGATTCCATTCAATACGACGTACACCTTGTCCAACTTTGTCAAAAAAGAAAAAAAAGAAGCCAATCAAACATTGTATTCTCTCACCAATCATGTCCAATTGTTGATTTTGCGAAAACAACCACAGGACACGTGGTCATTGGAACATGTCGGTTTGCAAGGTGGAATACACAACAACCAACGCAACGAATTTGTGATATATACATTGATGCAGGCATTTTGTTCCCTATTGTCCCATCAACTCGGAAAGAACACAAAGGTCGTCTACAAATATCCCTCCGAAATATGTGGGGATGATTGTGCCAGATTACTGCCGCAAGCGAATAAAACAAATGACTTGAATGATATCACGGTGGAATTTGCCCGAAGAATTCTTCTGACGACCGAACCCGACCAAACCACCGAAGAAATTTACCGAGACATGCAACAACAACAAGTGGCATCGTCGCCCTATTCTATACCATGGCGGTCTATTCCCACGACAAAGGTGACCGAAGAAATGGTGGACGACTTGACGCGGGAACTGGCACAACAACAACAACAACAACAACAAGAAAAAGAGACCCTGGTCTCGACCAAAACCAAAAGCAAAAGCGAAGAAATACAAGAAATGATCCAACAAGAATTCATTCATGGAATCCGAGACGATGAACGCATCTACGCATGGTCAAATGCACTCGTGATAACACAAATCATGCAAGTCTATTACATGATGCATCATTCCAATCGATTGTCCTGTGACGAAATGATTGTCTTGGAATACTTGCGTTTGCCAAAGCAACCCAACAACACAACATCATCGTCATGGAAAAAACGTACACAAATACAGCTCAGAAAAAGTACGTCCACGTCCCTGTCACGGACAAACGGATTTGTCAATTTCAATGAAGCCACCAAACAAAACTCCCACGTCATCGAAAATCTAACATACACATGTCATCGTTTGGTTCGAAACTGCAATTTGGATTTTATAACGGTGCCCTATTTTTTCCAAGAAATCTCCGAAAAGGATGGACATGCCAACTTGCTGGTCATTCGACGACGAATGCCAACAACAAATAACACTAACACCAAAAACGCACCGTCGCCGTCGCCAACGTCATTCCATTGGACGGTCGAACACATTGAACCCCATGGAAATAATTATATGGCCGATTCCGACGAATTCATTGCCGACCGTGGTGTCATCGCTTGGTTCGTCGGGCAATTCATCGACAAATTCCGCGAAAGTTTACTCCATCGGTATCCAACACACAACAACGAGATACAAGTCACCCAAGTCTTCCCCGATCAAATTTGTCCCACCCGCAATGGCATTCAAACCATGAAAACCAACAAATTGCAGACCCGATCATGTATGATATGGGCCTTGTTGTGTATGCATTTGGTGATTACCCACCCGGAATATACCAGCAAAGAATTATACGAAGCCTTGCACCATGTCTCGTCGCGATCCCCCACCCAACAAGAATTGGTTTTGTCGGGGTTTTTAGGATTCATGAACAAGGCCATGCGCCACGTGTTCAACGCCATTTTTTCCAATTTACCCAACATACGTGTGGCCTATGCAAAGGAAACCAATGTCATGGACTGGTTACTTCGTCAAGACATACAAAATCCAAATGCGGAAATTCGCGATTTGTTGCGCT
>VFQT010002345.1_pt1 | contig 19712 bp, 15 predicted proteins | sample 3512381 | NCBI WGS metagenome assembly VFQT01 (sample SAMN10412376, study PRJNA504923) | tailings metagenome | isolation source: Relicate 2 Philex TSF3 active mining site | place: Philippines: Tuba, Benguet | collected 2017-08-29
GAAGTAAGTATTTTTTTTACCGCAAAGGCGCAAAGGTCATTTATCATCTCACGTTCGTATATAACAAGAATGCAAAGATCTTTTTCGCAAGCCAAATTCTACAATTATCTTTTAATCGTCACAGAGGTCGCATCCTATTCTTTCCCGCAATTGCACAAATTTTAGTGTTGCCTGCTGGTCTGCGGATCTAAACTTTCTACTGTCAGTTCGAGTTTAGTTGACTAAAAGGCAAATAAGAAACAAGAACAACGGGGCGGGTGATAATTGAAAAATGAACAGGAGGAGTTGAAAAGGAAGTGCACGGGATCATTGTTTTCAATTCATTATTCTGCATTCATAATTCTTCATTTTTACTACTTCCGTGTTTCGCGTACTCTTTGTTAAGCATGGAATAAGTGTATTCAAGCTTCTACTCGCTGACTTTTTTCATATCGAAGCCGAATTCAAAATTCTGCTACCGTTTACAACAAATACGAACTTGAAGTTGTTAATGAATGGTTCTAAATTGAGACTTGAGGTGCTTGTTTTGGGAATTTTATTCCAAAAACGGGAATTCTTCAGTCAAAACTAGGATCTGTTCATTTACAGCATTTTGAAGTAAATATGTTTTTACTTTAGATTCACTTAACATACTTATTTCAATGGAACGCACCAAAGTTTTTGTTGTTGAAGACGACCCGATGTACCTAAAAATCCTGAATCATCAACTTTCGATGGATCCCAATTTTGAAGTACACTGTTTTCCAAATGCTGTAGAATGCATTCGCAACATGTCTCTATCACCTTCCGTGATTACCCTAGATCACCAGCTTCCTGATATGACTGGTTTAGAAGCATTAAAGCAAATCAAGAATCTTTCTCCAAACACAGAAGTGATTGTGCTTTCTGGACAAGAGGATATTGAAACGGCCATTTCTTTCATGCAGCAAGGCGCGTATGATTACATTCCCAAAAATGGGGATTCGCTAAAAAAATTATGGCTTCTGGTTCACAGGGCCCTAGAAAAACAGCAGTTGAAAGAGGATATAGCGCATTTGACACAAGAGATTTCTAATAAATTCAATTTTTCGAAATACATCAAAGGTACCTCTGAACCGATCCAGCAAATATTTCAAACACTGGAAAAAACGGCAAACACGAATATTACCATTTCAATAACGGGTGAAACCGGAACGGGAAAAGAGCTCATAGCCAAGGCTATACATTTCAATTCAGCCCGATACAACAGACCGTTTGTTGCAATTAACATGGCAGCAATTCCAAAAGAACTGGTGGAAAGTGAATTGTTTGGTGCCGAAAAAGGAGCCTACACCGGCGCGAGCATTACCAAAATTGGAAAGTTCGAGGAGGCCAATAAAGGAACGCTTTTTTTAGATGAAATTGCTGAGCTAGATTTGTTAACACAAAGTAAACTTTTACGTGCACTCCAAGAACGAGAAATTACTCGACTTGGATCTTCCAAATCTATCCCGATTGATGTGCGTATTGTTATTGCAACGCACAAAGACCTGCAAAAAGAAGTAACAGCAGGACGATTTAGAGAAGATCTTTATTACCGCTTAATGGGGGTGAAAGTTGACCTGCCACCGCTAAGAGATCGCAGATCTGATATTCTTTTGCTCGCAAAACACTTTCTAAATGATTTCGCAAAAGAGAATAAAATGCCGGTTAAATCGATTAGCAAAGCGGCTCAGGAAAAGTTGTTGAACTACCCTTTCCCGGGAAACGTACGCGAGTTGAAAGCTGTCATCGAAATTGCTGCAGTTATGAGCGATCAAGAAACGATTGAACCTGAAAATTTGCATCTTCAATATTCAGAAAGTATCGGAGTGACCAATTCGTATGACACGAGTTTAGAAACCTATACCTTGCAAATCATTTCATCGTACTTAGAAAAGTACAACCACAATGTGGTAAAAGTTGCTGAAAAACTTCAAATTGGTAAATCTACGATTTACCGCTTTATAAAAGAAGGTAAAATTAATTTAAAATAATATGTACGGAATTGTAAATCAGGCGATTCAAGGACTTATCACACGTGACTTCGGAGAGGAGAAATGGGAAGAAGTAAAACAACTTTCCGGTATCAAAGAAAGTTATTTCGTCAGTGATGAGTCCTACGAAGACGACATCACTTTTGAGTTGGTATCTGCAGCAACGGTTGTATTGAAGTTGAGCGCCGAAGAAATCCTACAAGCCTTTGGCAAATATTGGGTATTAAACACAGCACAAAAGAAATACGGTGATTTACTTAAAACAGGGGGAAGTAACTTTCCCGATTTCATTCGAAATCTACCAAATTTTCATAGCCGTATCATGTTGATTTATCCTAAATTGAGTCCTCCTGAGTTTCAGGTGAACACCATAGACGATTCTACGCTCGAGCTGCATTATTATTCTTCTCGAAGTGGATTAACTCACTTTGTGATCGGGTTAATATATGGTTTGGGAGAATTGTTCGAAACCAAGGTAGAAATGACCCCGCTTGAGAACAGCTCGAGCCCTGTTTGGCACGATAGTTTTTTAATAAAACATGAATAAATGGAATACCGAATTTCAAACGATCAACTGAATACGCTTTTCCCGTTCTTTGTGCATTTTGACAAACAGTTAAATGTAATTGACACCGGATTATCCTTGCAAAAAATGCTTGGGAACCATTCAGGTAAATCGTTTGATGAAGTATTCGATTTTGTGCGACCACGACTATCCATCAATAGCTCCTATGAATCATTCGTAGAGCACCGAAATGTTGTGGTAATTCTGGAAGCAAAAGAATATCCGATCCGCGTCCGTTTTAGAGGTCAATTTCTGCCCTTAGACCATGACTCCGGCATCATGTATATCTGCACACCGTGGTTGGTAGATGCCCGTGAATTGCAATTGCACAACTTGAACATGAATGATTTTGCGTTGCATGACCCAATCGTTGACCAAATCCAACTGATCCAAGCCAAGGAAAATGTAAATGAGGACTTAAAGGAGTTAACGCGAATCCTTACACAGCAACGGGATGAATTGAGCCTAAAGAATGAAACTATTCAGGAGGTAGCTAAATTCCCGGAACAAAACCCCCACCCCATTCTTCGTTTGCAATACGATGGAAGCTTGATATATGCGAATCCAAGCGCGAAGAAGCTAATAGAAAAAGAAGATCTTCTAGATCCCGAGATTTGGAACGAAACACTGGGATTGCTTAGAGAGGGCAAACTTGAGGTCCCAATGAAACAATTGAACATTGGAAATCAGGTCTACCAAGTTTCCATTGTTCCTTTTCCAAACAAAGGATACTTCAATTGTTACCTTTCGGAAATAACGGATTCGGTTAATTTCCAAAATGAATTGATCCAAACTACAAATTACCTGCATGGTTTACTGTCAAATCTTCAATCAGGTATTCTTGTTGAGTCCAAAGACCGAAAAATAGTTCTTACAAATACGGAATTCTGCAAGTTATTCGCGATTCCTATGTCACCGGAGGAAATGAAAGGTCTCGATTGCGCAAATGCCGCCGACCAATTCGCCTCTTTGTTTTCTGATTCTGAAGCGTTTATCTCGCGGATCAATCAGATATTATCAGAACAGAAACCCGTTTACGGAGATATCTTAAACCTGGCAAACGGTCGTGTGTGGGAACGCGACTTCATTCCTATTCAAGATCAAAATGGAGTAAAGGGAACTATTTGGCGTTATCAGGATATTACGGAGTTGATCCGTTCGAAAGAGCGTTACAAACGTGTTGAAGAGAAGTATAAACGCATCATCGAAGAATTGAACTTCGGTTTGATTGAAGTAGATAAACAAGAAAATATTACCCGAGCCTTTCCGGCATTTTCAGAACTCACTGGCTACTCCGTAGAAGAGCTGATAGGGATGAATGTGCGCGACCTTATCTATGATGAACAATCACTGGAGGCATTGAACGAACAAAATAAACTTCGAAAATTTGGAAAGTCAGGGGTGTATGAACTTCAAATGAGATCCAAAGACGGCAAACCCATTTGGGGAATCGTCAGTGGTACACCTATCTTCAATGACGAAAAAGAACAAATTGGAAGTTTAGGTATCCTGGTTGATATCACAAATCAAAAGCATTTAGAAAGCGCGTTGCGCGAGGCAAACTCCAAGGTATTGGAATCGATGAAAGCGAAAGAACAATTTTTGGCCAATATGAGTCATGAAATGCGCTCTCCGCTCAATGTGATCATTGGTATGTCCGAACTCCTTGAGCTACAGGCACTGGATCAACAACAACAAAAATATGTAAGAGCGGTTCAACATTCTTCGCAACATTTGCTGCACTTAATCAATGATGTACTTGATTATTCCAAAATTGAAGCAGGATTCTTAAAGATAACGCCGGTAATTTTCAATTTGAACATATTGGTTTCGGATGTTATTAACGATTTTGAAGTTCGCGCCAAGGAAAAAAACCTGCAGTTTGTTCACCAAATAGACCCCGATATACCGGTTTCAATACTTGGCGATGCCAGAAAGCTGACGCAAGTACTTTTCAATTTGATCAGCAACGCCATTAAATTTACCGATACAGGAAAAATCGAATTAAGGGTTCTTGTGCGCGAAAAATCAGACGATCTGGTAAAAATTGATTTTGAAATTACAGATACCGGAATTGGGATGAGCAATGATTTCTTACAGAACATTTTCAAACCATTTATTCAGGAGGATTCCTCTTTCTCCAGAAGTCACGGAGGAACCGGCCTGGGATTGGCCATTTCAAAAAACATTATCGAAAAATGCGGTGGAAACCTGTTCGTTGAATCGCATAAAAACAAAGGATCGAAGTTTTCTTTTGAACTTAGTTTTCCAATTTGTTACACATCCAGCAAAAAATCCGGCACCCAAACCACAAGCTCAGATCAGTTCAATTCGAATCTGCGTATTCTGGTAGCTGAGGATAATGTGTTGAACCAACAACTCATCATTGCCTTACTTGAAAAAGCGAATTTGGACCATGTAGTGGTGAATGATGGAATAGACGCACTTAAAGTGCTGCAAAAAGAATCTTTCGATCTGGTGTTGATGGATATTCAAATGCCTCGAATGGATGGGTTAACAACACTTCGACATATTCGTGAAAGCTTGCAACTTGATATCCCCGTTGTGGCTCTCACAGCTAACGCCACCAAAGAAGACCAAGAACGATTCATAAATGCCGGCATGAACGGTTATCTTTCGAAACCATACAAAAAAGATGATCTATTCCAATTGATTCGAAATTTATCTACCCAGCCTGTTGAGAAAGAAAAATCTGAACCCACACTTTTTAGTATAAAAACAATCAGCGAACTTGCCGGTGGAGATCAAAGCTTTATCAATTCGATCGTTCAGAGTTTTATCATCGAAACGCCTGTAAAATTATCCGCAATAGAAAAAGCAATTGAAACTGAAGATGCACAAGCGGTTGCTTTCCAAACTCACCAATTAAAATCAATGGTGGATATCCTTGAAATTTACATTACCAGCGATCTTGTGAAACAGATGGAAAGGGAATCAAAAAAAGAGGTGAACGATTGGACATTGATAGAATCCTTGTATATTGATGTGAAAAATACCCTACTCGAAACAATCGAGCAACTCAAACGTCTATAAAAAACCAAGTCCGGCACTGAGGCCGGACTTACTTTACCTAACACACTTACCCGAATTACTGAAATCTATGAACCGCTTACGGTCTGAACCCCTTATTACCAACGTCATACCAAAACCTAAATCATTTGATTTTCAAGCATTTAAAAAGCGTGCCAAACGCAAATTAATCCTGTTTTGGGAATGAATTCCCAAATTGGGGCTTGTAGACCACGATCATTATTGAAAACCAGTCTCACTCAATCTAACTATAAACGACTACTTAATAGTCATTTTTACGATTATTTTTTAATCATTCTATTGTTTCAAATCTACTTTTCGACTAACTTAAATAAGAAAACCTCAAATTTATGTTAGTCAAAACCTATGGAAGTGCCGTTTTTGGCATCGATGCCACCACCATCACAATCGAAGTAAATATTGCCAACGGAGTAAATTTTGTTCTGGTAGGACTGCCGGACAAAGCCGTTCAGGAAAGTCACCAACGGATCAAAGCTGCTCTCAAGAACAACGACCTGAATTATCCGGGCAAGGAGATCACCATCAACATGGCCCCAGCCGACATCCGAAAAGAAGGATCGAATTTCGACCTCCCAATCGCCATTGGCATCCTAGCCGCAAGCGGTCAGGTAAATAGCACGCTGTTGTCTGAGTTCGTTATGTTAGGCGAATTGTCTCTTGACGGACAGTTGCAAGCCGTAAAAGGCATCCTCCCGATCGTCATGCAGGCGAAAAAAGAAGGATTTCGTGGCGTGATCTTACCCAAAGGAAATCAAGAGGAGGCCGCCATCGTTGAAGGGATCAAGATCTACGGCATGGACAATCTGGCGGATGTCATCGCCCTATTGGAGCAAAGCAGGCCGTTTAGTCCACATACCATTGATCTGAAGGCATTTTTTGCCCAAGACAGCTTAGACATTGCCGACTTCCGCGATGTCAAAGGTCAGGCTGGAATCAAACGCGCTTTTGAAATAGCCGCGGCTGGTGGGCACAATGTGATCCTCATCGGTCCGCCCGGAGCAGGAAAATCGATGCTTGCAAAACGACTTCCCAGCATCTTGCCACCAATGAGCACCGAAGAAGCGCTGGAAACAACCAAGATCCACTCTGTAGCCGGAAAGATCGGAAGCAACAAAGGCTTGATCGTTCAACGACCATTTCGCAAACCTCATCATACCATATCAGATGTGGCATTAGTCGGGGGCGGCTCCTATCCGCAGCCAGGTGAAATTTCGCTCGCTCACAATGGCGTGCTCTTCCTGGATGAACTTCCGGAATACAAACGCCAAGTACTGGAAGTGATGCGCCAGCCACTAGAAGACCGTACCGTAACGGTGTCGCGTGCACGATTTTCAGTAGATTATCCCGCAGCTTTCATGCTGGTTGCAGCCATGAATCCCTGTCCGTGCGGCTATTACAATCATCCGGAAAAAGAATGCGTGTGCGCACCGGGTACCGTACAGCGCTACTTGAACAAGATCTCAGGCCCCCTGCTCGACCGCATCGATCTGCATGTGGAAGTCACTCCCGTATCGTTTAATGAATTGGCCTACGAACAAGCCGGCGAGGACAGCACCAGCATTCGGGATCGCGTGATTCAGGCACGTTTGATCCAACACGCGCGTTATCAGGATTCAGAAACCCATTGTAACGCGCAAATGACGCGATCGGAATTGCTAAGTCATTGCGCGATTTCTGAAGAAGGAAGAACCTTGCTGAAAAATGCCATGGATCGTTTGGGACTTTCCGCTCGGGCTTATGATCGGATTCTAAAAGTGGCGCGTACCATAGCAGATCTGGACAAATCCGAAATCATCGATCTACAACATTTGAGTGAGGCGATCCAGTTGCGCAGTTTGGATCGGGAAAATTGGGCGGGCTAAAGTTCGATTTGCGGAAATGCTTGAGCTATCAAGGATTCTTTAGAAGGAGCATCCGTCAGGTGGGTCAACACGCGAGCTTCCGGTTCGATCACCATCCACGAGGTACAGTGATCAAGTGCCAGGTCCAGGTCGTGTGTTGCCATCACCACCACTTTTTGCTTTTTTTGAGCCACTTCTTTGAGCATCGACATGACCCGTAACTTTCCGGGATAATCCAAAAATGAAGTCGGTTCATCCAATAAAATGATCGGTGTCTCCTGGATCATTGCTCGGGCAATACTTGCGCGCTGGCGCTCTCCATCCGAAAGTTGAGACGTTGGTTGATCCAGCAAATGGGTCAAATGAAAATCCTTGGCACACGTTTCCACCACTTGAAGATCCGAATCACTTAGGAAACCGAAAGCTCCGGTATACGGAAAACGTCCGAGTGACAAGTATTCACGTGTAGACATGTGGTCCAAGCCCGGAAAGGAATTGTCCACTTTGGCGATCAATTTCGCGCGTTCTTCACTGGTCATGCCTACGAGATCTTGGTTTGACCAGTGGGCGCTTCCAGACAACTTGAGATCTCCTGTCAGGAACTTGAGCAAAGTAGATTTTCCGGAACCGTTTGCTCCGATAAGGGCTACAAAATTCCCCGGAACCAATTGAAGTTTTGGAACCTGAAAAAGCACTTCCCTGCGCTTTACGATCACTTCCCTTAACTCAAGCATGGGTTTTGCGATTAAATAACAACAACACAACCACCGGAGCTCCTAAAAGCGAGGTCAAGGAATTTACAGGAAGCACAACCCATGGTTCCAGGATCCGAATCAACATGGAACAGAAAAGTAGCACGATCGCTCCCAAAATTGCAGATGTGAACAACAAATACCAATGGTTCGACGTGCGGAGATACATTCGCACGAGATTCGGAATGATCAAACCAATGAAGGCTATAGGGCCGCAATACGCGGTAACCAATCCAGTTAAAATCGAAACGATCAGAATCACGAAGATACGCAAGCGACTCACGCGAACTCCCAAAAGTGATGCTTGTTGCTCGCCCAATTGCAAGGCGTTCAAACCTTTCACCAAGGGCAAAACAGCAAGCACCCCAACAAGGAACACCAAGGAGATCCAACCGATCTGATCCAAATTGACTTGTTGCAAAGATCCAAAACTCCACATAGTAAAGGATTTCACGGCGCTTCCATCTGCTTTAGAGATCAACAGACCTGTAATGGCAGACGCAAATGTCCCGAGCATCATTCCGACCAGTAATAAGGAAACAGTTGAACGTAACCTTGCTGCCAAAGCAAACATCAATAAACCGAAAAGGACTGCACCTAAAGCCGCGGCAACCGTCACACTGATATCGAAGATCCAGCCTGTGAGAAACTCGCTTCCCAGCAACAAAAGCGCAACGAGCAACTGAGACCCTGAAGTGATCCCAAGGATAGATGGCCCGGCCAATGGATTATTGAGCGTAGTTTGCAACAAAAGCCCACTGATCGAAAGCGCCATGCCGGCAATGACAGCAATGAATACTTCCGGAATTCGAAACAAGGTAAACAGTTCCCAAGATTGAGCAGAGTGCGCAAATGAAAACCACTGATCAGAACCATGCGGATAGCCCAATGCAATCGTGATCAATATCAGTAACACCAATACCAATACAGCAAATTTTATATTTCGCGACCGGCTACGCATGGCCCCAAAAATACATCAATAAATAGGAATTAAGGCAAGAGCCGCTTGTAGAAATAGAGCTTACCGGGTTGTTGGTGACCGATGCGAATAAAATCTTGCAACAGCCAATCGGGGTGAATGGTACTCATTTCCCAGAAATAACTGGTGCGGTGCATGTAGCTGTAAACCTTGCCTTTTTTGTAGGTTTGGAAACTAGCAAGCTTCGGATTGATCTTTTTAAGACCAGCTAAAGTTGTCGCTTCAGCATTGATCCAAATAGCACAAGATCGCTCGTCTTTACTAACGCGTTCTAAGGTCAAAGCCAAACTTGCGGTTCCTTTTTCGGTAGCGTAGAGGTAATCAATCCCTGCATCACGCATGATCCCAGCTAAAAAACTTTCACCTGCTGGTGCATACCACACATCGCTAGTCAGACAGCCAGCCAATACTTTTTTTGACTTTGTTTGAGGTTTATCAGCTTTGAGTTTCTCATAATTCGAACAGAGCTGGTCGAAATATTCAGCCGCCTCTTTATCACGACATGTCAAGGCACCAAACACTTTTATCCATTCAGCTTTTCCTAGGGGATGCGCCTCTTCCCAATCGTAGTTCGGCATACAATGGATGTCCAAAGCGAGCAGTTTATCAGCATTCGGGAAGTCTTGACCAAAACCACTGTAAATGACCAAATTGACCTTACGCGCCAACAGATCTTCCGGAGCAAGTTGTTGGTCAAATGATACCGGCATGACCTTTCCCTGATCGATTCTTTTGCGAACGGCAGGATTCCAGACATACTGTTTGTCGGTGGTGATCGCAATTACGTTTAATGCTTTCAATTCGTGGAGCATTCCTATAAAGGTTGTAGACAAAGCCGCCATATGCTTCACCGGAACGTCTATTCGTACCAAATCGTTTGGAAGCTTAACCTCCTCACCGCGTTTTACCAAAGCATATTTACGTTCCACCTTTCCCGTTTTCGGAGAAAAGATGGTTAGGGTCTGGTAATTCCCGGTTGAATCCAAATCAAAATGTCTGGCAAACCCATCTCTGCCTTTTTGTATCGCAGATTTATCAGTAGGAGTGCAACTGAAAACCAAAAACAACATTAAACTCAAGTAAAGCACACCCCTCATTTCAACAAGCCTTTCATTTTCTGGGCAAGAGCTTTTTCTTGCTCGCTTCCCGAATCGAGTTCGTCTATGATCCGTTGAAGATCTCCTTGATTTCTATTTTGGGAAAGTTTGTAAGCGGCATCCACTTTAAAAGGCTCCAAACGCGCCACCACGATCTCCTTCATGTAAGATTCAAGCATTTCTTTTGGCAAAGAATTTACGTCGTGTGGATTCTCGCGACCACGTTCAAAATGTTCCGAAACAGCTTGCAGGTGCTTTTGGATCTCGTCGGCTGTTAGCAAGCTTAAACTACCCGAAACGTGCACTGCTTGATAATTATATGTTGAAACATTGGCGTGATCATACAAACCCGCACTCACGTAGGCCGAGGGACCGGTAACCACCCATTTCGCCAAAGCGCCATTTTTGATCAATGAAGCCTGAGGATTAACAGCAGCTAGATGAAATTCAATACAAAACGCCTCACTGTTTCCACACAGGTAAAATGGAAGATGTGAGACCAAGGGAAAGCCATCCATCCCATTCATCAGGAAAGCACCAAAACGATTATTATCCAAAAAAGAAAAGATCTCTTTTTCATCTTTTTCTCTGAATTCATTCGGGATGTACATATTTCCATTGCTTTAGACCAAAGATAACATTGCAAACGAGGAATAAGGATGCCATTCGTGTAAAATCAAAAAGTTTAACAATTTAAAAATCCTGCATTTTCACGTTAGATGCGTTTCCGAATTCAAGACAGTCCTCTGCCACTTCGTATCTTTAATAAAACTACCTTTGTAAAAAAACAGACGCATGCGTTTTTCCGAGTATCCCATAGATCAAGCAATAAAAACACAATTGGAGACTATTGGATTTAAACGACCAACAGACATCCAATACAAATCCATTACTCCTATTTTAGATGGGGAGGATGTATTTGCTGTTGCGCAAACGGGAACAGGAAAAACTGCCGCTTTTGCCATTCCGATCATTCACAGACTCACCAAGATCCCAAACAAACCAAAGGCGCCTATCTGTTTGGTCCTTGCTCCTACTCGTGAGCTTGCTGAACAGATCACACGCGTGTTTAACGAAATTGCTGAGCAAACAACCGTGCGTGCAGTTTGCGTTATGGGAGGGGTAGAACAGAAAGATCAGATCAAGAAATTGCGCAACGGAATTCACATCGCAGTAGCTACACCGGGTCGTATTTTCGATCTTAGGGCTCAAGGAGAATTATCGCTGGAACACTTGCAATTTCTAGTAATGGACGAAGCGGACCGTATGTTGGACATGGGATTTGCGCACGACATGCAAGCAATCCATAAACTTTCTCCCAAAAACCGACAAACGCTTTTCTTTTCAGCAACGATCTCCAAAAAGATCAAAGCGGTTGCTTACGACTTGGTTCGTGACGCGATTCGTATTCAGATCTCACCAAAAGACCTGGTATCTAAAAACGTTGAACACGCTTTCATTCGCGTAGAGATGGATGACAAACGCTTCTTCCTCGAGAATATGATCAAAGAATATGAAGAGTTGCGTTTTGTGGTTTTCGTAAGAACGAAAGTTCGCTGCGAACGTGTGGTTGCTGCCATGGAGAGAGTGGGCGTCTCATCAGAAGCACTTCACGGCGGAATTGAACAGCAAGACCGATTTGCCATTTTAGAACGTTTTCGCAAAGGTGAAAATCGCATTTTGATCACAACTGATGTTGCGGCCAGAGGAATCGACATCCCGTCAGTGGATTACGTCATCAACTACGACCTCCCTGATCAGGAAGAGCAATATGTGCACCGCATTGGTAGAACCGGTCGTGGAGATAAAAAAGGACAGGCACTTGCATTTTGCAGTCCGCAAGAAGAAGCATTGTTAAAAGCAATTGAAACTTACATCGGAACGGAGATCGAGGAATTGGAAATCGACAAGAACGAGTACAAGACCATTCTTAACGACAGCGAGGACCTCACCTACAACTGGCAAAAACTGATCGATCAGGCCAATGAAGAGGAAGGCAAGAACGATTCCTGGTAAACACAAAAAAAAGAGGAGGAAAACTCCCCCTCTAGCTCCTATTTATTGAAAGTTATTCCTGAGCACTTGCCAAAGCGTACATCAATCTTATCTCCTGCATTTCTTCTTGCATCATGTCGTTCGATTTGAGGATAATACTCAATCCGCTATTCGGGTCATAAACTGTTACCGTCTGATGCGGCATGCGCAAATATTCATACTGACTGATATCAATCAGCGCCAGTTGCGACCGCAATACAATTTGATCTTTAGCAACAGTGTAGGAATGCGCAAATTTGTAATTGATCAAAGCCAACGATTCGGGGTTTTCCTGCCATTCAAGTTGCTTTTCGAGGGCAACATACAAATTCATCATGCGCACCGTAACCGGGTCACAATCTGACTTAGTTTGAATCAACTTCATGGAATTCTGACTAAAAACACTAGCAAACACCATCCAGACATTCACTAAAAAAAGTAACATTTTTCTCATGATTTCAACCATTAAATGGAACACTCCAACTACCCAAAGCGTGCTTTTTCGATTGGTCCTTTTTAAGTTAAGAAAAGAAAAATGTAAAAAGAAATTTGTGTGATATTTAACAACAACTTAGTAGATGTTCACTTCTCGCTCCAAGAGTACACCGAATTTTTCGTGAACAGTATCCAACACCAGTTGTGAAAGTGCGTAGATCTCATCACCAGTCGCACCTCCATAGTTTACCAAAACCAGGGCTTGCTTTTCGTGCACACCACAATTGCCTTTTCGGAAACCTTTCAATCCGCATTGCTCAATCAACCATCCGGCGGCTAACTTTTCAGTTCCATCTGCTTGAGGATAATGCGGTGCATTCGGGTGAGAACCTAAAATGCGCTGTGCCAACTCTGCGGAAACAACCGGATTTTTGAAAAAACTACCGGCATTTCCTAAAACTTTTGGATCTGGCAATTTGCTTTGTCGGATTCGAATTACCGCTTCTGAAATTGATCTCACCGTTAAATCCTGAACACCCATTGCTTCCAACTCCTGCTGAATGGCACCATATCCTGTTTGAAAACTTGGTTTTTTACTAAGATTGTATCGAACAGCTGTGATGATGAACTTGTTTTTCAATGCGCGCTTGAACACACTTTCGCGATATCCGAAAGCACATGCTTCTTTGGAAAAGGTGACCACCTTACCTGTTTCAATCTCCAATGCATCCAATGAATGAAAAACATCTTTGATCTCCACACCGTAGGCCCCAATATTTTGCATAGGCGACGCTCCAACACTTCCAGGAATCAAACTTAGATTCTCAATTCCACCCCATCCATTTTGAACCGTATATTGTACGAATTCATGCCACACTTCACCTGAACCGGCTTCAACCAACAAAACATCACCCTGTTCTTCTAAAACGCGTACTCCTTTGATCTTATTGACGATGACAAAAGCGTGAACCGGCTTTGTAAACAGGATATTACTTCCTCCACCCAAAATAAGCAAGGGCAATTTATCAGCATTCAGAGCCAAAGCATCTTTGAGCTCGTCAATAGAATGAACCTCGGTTAACGCGTCTGCTTGGACATCGATTCCGAAAGTGTTGTATGCTGCAAGAGAAACATTGAAGCTTGTCATGTTGCAAAATAAGTCATAAAAAAAATGGCAGCGATCTTATCACTGCCATTTCGTTCACTATTCGTTGTTAACGAATTGAATTATCTAAAGATGATCTCGTAAGGCATGCGCATTTGAATACCCGTCCAAGCATCTAATTTTGCAAATTTCTCCAGTGCTTCATCGATCACTTTTGGTGTTTTTGTTCGCTTGATCTTCATGGTAGCGTCAGACTCCTGCTCTTCAATCTTTTCAATGATCTCAGCAAACGGATCTTCTTTCACTTTCGGATAATGACGCACAACCGCCTCTTTCACTTTCGCTGCTTTCGTGGCGTAAGCCAAAGCATCTTGTAAACCACCTATTTTATCAACCAAACCAATGCGCAAAGCGTCTGTTCCAGTCCATACACGGCCTCTTGCAACAACTTCTACCTGAGCGGCGGTCATTCCACGTCCATCCGCAACACGCTTTTTGAACTGACCATAGATCGCATCTACTTCATTTTGCACGCGCGCCATTTCATCCGGACTCAATCTTCGGTTCAAGGATAACACGCTGTGAGAATGCGTTTGCACACGGTCGAATGTCAAGCCAAGGTTATTCTCTAGCATGGCCCCCGTGAAAGGAATCACTCCAAAAACTCCAATGGAACCGGTAATCGTTGTTGGCTCAGCGAAAATAGTTTCAGCCGGAGTAGCGATGTAATATCCTCCGGAAGCGGCAAGATCGCCCATCGATACAACCAACGTTTTAGATTGCGCAATTAAATTTGCCTCCCTCCAGATCTCTTCAGAAGCCAAAGCACTTCCCCCTGGACTATTGATTCGGAAAACAACAGCTTTGATGTTTTTATCCAAGCGCACTTCACGCAGGTGTTTACAGATCTCTTTCGACGTCATTTCATCTCCATCCACAGAAATTGCTCCTTCAGCAGTAACTACAGCCACATTCGCTTCATCTGTAGAAATATTCATTTGCTCAACATCAAACACTTTCTTCGCATATTTCTCGAAAGCCATCAATTGAGACAGATCTTTTAGCTCCGCTTTTTTCGCTACCAATTCCTCAACTTCATCGCGGTATTTGATCCCATCGATCAACTTGTATTTTAGGGCATCATCCATTCGGGCAACGCGCACATTTTCTGCAATATCGTTCAATTTCGCAGCAGGCAATTTTCTGTCTTTGGCAATATCTTTTACCATATCATTCCAAATAGACTGCAAGTAGCGATTCACCTGCAAACGACTTGAGTCGCTCATGTTCTCACGGAAATACGGCTCAACAGCACTTTTAAAGTCGTTGTTTGATCCACGAATCACCTGCATTTCCAAGCCGAGTTTGTCAAAGGTTTTCTTGAAAAACATCAATTCAGCACCCAAGCCCACGAATTCCATGGCGGTGTTTTCAAATCCGTAAACCTCACTAGCGGCAGAAGCGATGTAGTATTGTTTTTGAGTCACCATTTCACCCGTCAAGTAGGCCACAACAAACTTTCCTGATTTGGTAAAATCATGGATCGCTTGACGCAATTCGTATGCTGTAGCGTAACCACAACTCACATTTCCGAGTTCTAGGTACAATCCTTTCACACTTTTATCAGCTGCTGCTTCATCGAGTCCTTTGATCAATTCCGCCAGACCAATCTTATTGTTCATGGCAAAAGTGGTTGAATTGAACGATTTGTCAGCGCGTTCAGCAATCTCCCCGTTTAACTGTAGGTGCAAAACAGCCGTTTGTTTGATCTCAGGAGTTTCAGAGAACAAGCCGCCTAATACGATCAACCAAAAGATCCAGCCTAACAATGACAAGATCATCGATGCGATAAGTGATGGCCAAAATATTCTCCAAAATGAAACGGTAACTTTCGTGGTAGACATATTCAAAAACTTTTATTTAGAACAAAATTACAGTTCATAGAGCTCTAGGTTGCTAAAAAAAGTATCAACATTCAAAACTTAAAGCCATCTGGATAGAAATACGGTATGAATGGCGAAAGGCTTATTTTTGAAAAATGAATACAGCAGTATTAAGTATTGGAAGCAACATCGGAAATCGTTTGCAATGGATCCGAAATGCATACCAGTACCTAAAAGAATCAGGAGTGCATACAATTTGCGATTCTTCTGTTTATGAAAGTGAAGCATGGGGCTTCGAGTCGGAGAATTCATTCTACAATACCGCGATCGTTGCTGAAACAAGCTTAAGTCCGGAAGAATTACTGGATCAAATCCACCGCATTGAGCACGTCTTAGGCCGCCAACGTACAGAGAACGGTTTGTATTCTTCACGAAACATCGATATTGATATAATCTTTTTTAACGAAATAGTTATCCACAATCCCAACTTACAGATACCGCACCCACTTTTACAGGAGCGAAACTTCGTGTTAGCCCCATTAAACGAGGTGATTCCGAACTTTGTTCATCCTGTTCTAAACCTGCCAATACATGCGCTCTTTCAACAATCTAACGACAGAATCAAGGCGTTTGTCGTTCATTCACCTCTATTTAACAGACAATAAATGCGTGATTTTCTGAATGCTAATTATTTTTTTGTTTAATATTGCAGGGAATTTTATTGAGGTCGAACAAACAATTTAATATGAAAAAGCAAAGTATCAAAGGATTAGCTTTTGTTGTTGCAGCCGGATCACTTGTTTCAAGTTGTGATTTGTTAAAGGATTTGCAGTACACTGTTACTCCTTCTCCATTGGAAATGCACGGCGATAGTGTTCGTGTAAAAGTAGATGTGACTTTCCCTGAAAAAGGAATTAAAAAGAAAGCATCTGCTGAAATCACACCAATGTTGGGTGGAACAGCGTTGAAAACTATCACTGTTCAAGGTGAAAAAGCAACTGGAAACGGTTCTGTTATTCAGTACAAGCCAGGTGGAAAAGTAACTTACACAGACGTTGTAGCTTACAAACCTGAGTTTGAGTACACAGAATTGATGGTTACTGGAAAAGTTTACAAAGGAGGTAAAGAGAAAAAAGATAAGTTCACTGATACTGAAATTGCTAAAGGTACGGTTATCACTCCATACTTGGTAAACAAGGATTTCCGTGTGATCTACGAAAAAGACAACTTCCAACGAGTTACTGAGCAATCAACTATTGCCCAGTTCAACTACGAGAAATCTAAGTCTGACGTTCGTAAAACTGAATGGAAAGATAAAGACATGGTTGATCTTCAAGCATGGTTGACTGCAGCTCAGTCTAACCCTAAGATCAATATCAAATCAATCAACATCACAGGTTTTGCATCTCCTGAAGGGGAAGTTGGTAAAAACGAATCATTGTCAACTGATCGTGCTAACTCAGCAAAAGCTGCTATGATCGAATTGGCGAAGAAAGCTAAAAACGACAAAGCACAAACTGAAGTTTACAATTTGGCTGGACGTGGTGAGGACTTCGACGGGTTCAAAGTTGAATTGCAGAAGAATGCTAAGATCAAGCAAGAAGACAAAGATTTGATCTTGCGCGTATTGCAAATGTATGCTGATCCTAACCAACGTGAAACAGAAATGCGTAACCTTGGAAAATCATTTGTTGAATTAGACAAATCAGTTTTCCCTTTATTGCGTCGTGCTGAAGTAAAAGTTGTTTACGATCTAACTGGATACTCTGATGAGGAATTGAAAGCTATTTCAGTTTCTGATCCTCAAAAATTGACTATCGAGGAGTTGTTGTTCACAGCTACTTTGACTGAAGATTTGAACGAGAAATTGCGTTTGTATCGTGAGGCTGAGAAGAAAGATCCATCTGATCACCGTGCAGCTAACAACGTTGGAGCAGTTTTGTACCAACAAGGTAAAGTTGCTGAGGCTAAATCTCAGTTCGAAAAGGCAAACAGCTTGAAAGATAACGCTATCGCGAAAAACAACTTGGGTGCAGTTGCTGGAGTAAACGGAGACCGCGCTAAAGCTTCTCAATTGTTCGCTCAGGCAGGTGGTGCTGGTTCTGAAGTTTCTTACAACAAAGGAATCATCGCTATCCAAAACGGAAAATACAACGACGCTATCAGCGCATTTGGTTCTGAAAACACATTCAACAAAGCTCTTGCTCAATTGTTGAACGGTGATGCTGCAAGTGCTGTTAAAACTGTTGACGCCTCTAAAGACAAAGAAAGCGGTCAAGGGTTCTATTTGAAAGCAATCGCTGCTGCTGACCAAAATGATTTGGCGAAAGTAGTTAGCAACTTGAAGAGCGCAATCGGAAAAGATGCTGCTTGGAAAGCTAAAGCTGCTAAAGATCGTGAGTTCTTGAAATATGCGGAAGACGCTTCAATGTCTTTCATCAAGTAATTTCATAACCATATTTGAAAGTCCTGACTCCAGCAATGGATGTCAGGACTTTTTCTTTACCTTCAAACCTAAAACCAAATTTATGTCACGTTTTTTCTTGAATGCTAAACACTGGCAAGTTTTTATATTACAGTTCGGAACTGCTTTTGTCGGGATGATCTTTTACATGATCGGAATGATCAGTTCGATTAAATTTGTGACCACCTACACTCCAAATCCCTATGGTGGACCACCAAGTATGTCCGAGACCATGCCCTTTCATTTTACAGCTGGTTCGATCGCATTGCTGGTAATTGCCGGAATTTTCCTTATCGTTTCAAGCGTTACGCAATTTGGGTGGATGTGGGCGATCGGCACGAAGTTAGGCGCCTATTTCTCAGAAGAGACCCGTAAACTGAATGTCAAACGATTCAAGATATTCTTTATTTATCCGTTAGTTTATCTTCCCCTAGTTGGGACATTGTTTCCATTACTTCTATTTTCTGCGAACAGCTCTAATTTCAATCCGGTATTAATGGGAATCACCTTGATCCTAATCATTTTTGGGCACCTTTTTGCCATGTTCTGTATGATCCACACGATGTATTTTGTTGCCAAAACATACAAATCAGCAGTGATGCAACGTGAAGCTCATCTTGGTGATTACATTGGTGAGTTCTTCGGAGTTTGGTTCTTTCCGGTAGGAATCTGGATCCTGCAACCCAACATCAATAAATTGGTAAATCCGGCTCAAGGAAAAGTTACATTGGATTCCCCGAATACAGACACCTTCAATCAGGTTGACTTTTAAAGGAATTAGATAAAGGAAAAATCAACACGTCGGTTTAATTGTTTGCCGGCTTCCGTTTCATTATCCGCAATGGGATCTTTTTCACCTTTGAATTCGATCTGAATGCGATCTCGCGCCAATCCTTGCGAAACAAAATAATCGATGATTGCCTGGGCTCTGCGTTGACTCAGGTCCACGTTGTAAATATCCGAACCTACGGCATCAGTATGTCCGGTAACCTTGATTCGAAGATCGGAATGCCCCAAGACAACTTTAACCATGCTATTCAGATAAGGTTTGTACTCGTCTTTGATCTCCGTCTTATCAAAATCAAAATAGATCGGTTGAAATACAAAGTTCTTGCGTTCTTTGTCGCGTATTTCCGGAGCCTTGCGCCCTTTCTTCAGATCGTCCACAAGGATTGGTCGCCACGACTGCAAGGCCACCACCGTTGGATTAACCGTCACCGCTTCTTTGATTCTGTATAGAACGACCTTTCCGGACACACCGCGACATTCCACACTCGTGAATTTGCCTTGCAAATAGCCCGTTGAGTCAATGTAATCCAACACAAACTCCATGTTGCACCAACGGTTTCCGGACACATCCTTCTTCTTCTCTACAACCGTCTGTTTGATTTCGGCATGATTTCCCGTGATCTGACCTTTCAGTTTCTTCACAACAACGCCGTCTTTACCCGGAATCTCCTCCCGTGTTCTCGCACTGAAATCAGTGGCTCC
>VFQT010002346.1_pt1 | contig 19705 bp, 11 predicted proteins | sample 3512381 | NCBI WGS metagenome assembly VFQT01 (sample SAMN10412376, study PRJNA504923) | tailings metagenome | isolation source: Relicate 2 Philex TSF3 active mining site | place: Philippines: Tuba, Benguet | collected 2017-08-29
CATCATCTACTCCTACCGCACACAGCTCAAGGGCAAGACCTACCTGCTGTATGGAATCGGCAGCCTCTTCATCATGGGGCTGGGAATAAGGGCGATGTTGGTGGGGCAGGTTTCCTGAACCGTGTGCGCAAGTTCATTCATGCCGGGGGCGGCAATGAAATTAGGGTTTAACTCATCTCGGAATTAGCAACTGGTCAGTATTTCGTCAACATCGCCTGCGTTCAGGGTTGTTCGTTGTCGTCCAAGAAAGGCAATTTCAATACCTTCGAGACAACACCGGCAGCGCGTGTCTGGCCAATTTCAGTTGAGGAAACGTAAACCTCGAGCCACAAATTCCAAAGGCACTCAGAGCAGCTATAGACCTCGTTATCGAACATGGTCACGTCTTGTCGCCCGATGAGCAAAGCGATCTCATCAATCGACTCAACGGTCGCTGAGAAAATCAGATAGTGAAGTCAGTCCGTGACATCGTCCGTAATGATGTGTTCTTTGGTAAAGAGAAGATAACGGTACTTCAGAACTCTGTTAAACACGCTGGACTTCACTTGCCGGTTAAGGCTGAACCACTTCCACCTGTACGGATTGACGACATTCGAGTCGTCTGTTCGATGGCAGTGACCGCGGCAGCACACGTACTCCAAGTTGCAACAATTGAGCTCGCTGTTGGGACGGCTAAGGTCTTGGTTGAAGATTTGATAGTTCACGCAACCGAAAGTTGAGTCACATTACTTATGATTGGCAAGTCTTCAAAGCTCCGTGGTAAGCACTCAATCATAGTTGTTGAGCTTGACACACAGAATTCGAGCAACAGTCGCCGTTTCTTCGTCACGTCATCTTCTCGGCCGCCTGAAGAATTTTATGAAAACCTCGTGGTCCGGCAGAAAGAATTGAATTTGCATGGAAGGCCGCTGAATCTCAGCCAAGAACTGGTCCTTGGCTATAAGCCATCACGAAGCAGGACTGCTATTCAGAGGCGCTTGAAAGAAACTAGAGAACGCCTAGACAAGCTCGGCTTTGAAGTTTTCCCGCATTGGAGGGTTTACGTGCTTGATGTCGACCCCGACAATCCTGAGCCACTCTTGGACCGAGGTAAGAAGAATCACGTGGTGTACGTAGGACAAACTTCGAAGACTATCGAAGCAAGACTTCTGGAACATCAGGGGCTTAATCGGGGCGAAGGCGGCCGTTATCTCGGAGGGCCAAGCATTGAAGGTCGAACCCCAAAGTTAAACATGGCGTTGACACCGCAAAAACGGGCCTTCAGTCTGCCTGATGCACTCGATTTGGAGAGCCAATTCTCGAAAGAGCTAAGAAATGCCGGATATCGAGTCTTGGGAGACGGTCTAACAGACTCTTCGAAGAAGCGAGCGTCTCGTGGAATGAGATTAAATATCCCTGAACATTCGGACATTAGAGAGTGATGTTGTGGACTTAACACCAACTGCAAACCTGGCGCAGATAAGAGTCGGTTTGCCCAGTGGGGAAGATGTCTGGTTTAGCCCTCATGAGGGGCTCAATCTTCTTTACGGAAAGAACGGTTCAGGAAAGTCGACAATCATTGATGCCGTATCAAACATCTTTCTGACGGACCATCAAACGCGCCGTCATACTTTTCAGGAAAAGATTCCAAAGAACCCACCAGTTACCGCCTATTTCGAAATTGATGCTGTTTGGTTTGTGGATTTGATGAATATGTACATTGAGCAGTTCACTAGATTCTTGACAGAAAAGGGCATCGAAGTTCTCCAGCCCGAGGAAGATATATCTGATGGCACCGTCTCTCTAATAAATGACCTTAACGCGACAAGCCGAATTGATGGGTGGTCATACTTCGACATAAGGGGCGGGTCGCTCAACTTTGCCGATTGTGACTATGTGGAGCAATTCAATGAGTGGAGAATCGCTGTGAATGGCGCAACTCTTGAACCAAGCTCAAATGATGAAGATGATGACCTTGAAACAATTGTGCTAAGAGCACTCCGTGATGGTTTCGAAATACATGGTAGCAAGGTTCTTATTTCTACGTCCGACTGCAGAGGGCTATTTGGCCAGCTTCGTGACGGGTTGCGGGATGCGTTCGCAAATCAGTACTCAGAAATCACGACAGACCATGCGAACTCATTGTTTGAAAAGTTTGAGCTAGAAACACGTCTTGAGGATTCGATTTTGACCGACCGCTCTCTTGACGGATTGAGCTGGTCTGAACTGCTTGAGTTGTATCTTGTCTTGATTGCTCACGATTTTGACATGACTCTCGAACGAGCAGCCGCATTCTGGGACGTTAACAATGACGTTGAGGACATGGAAATTCCAGTAAGAGTCGCGGCACCGTCGACGTTTGATTTAGCAAAGCAAGTTCTACTCGCCTTTGAGAGCCAATTGCAGCAGCCAACATTTTGGATTGAGTACGGAGATGATGAATGGAGTCGTATCGGTCTCGCGTTGGGAAGAAAGCGTGAATCAATAGTTGAATTAGACGGACAACAAAGTGTAAACAGTCTCGTCCAAAAGGTACGGGAAAACTTAGAAGTCTTGAGCAATAGGAGTGAAGAGGGTCCAATTGACCAATCTTGGGGCGCGCTTCGAGAGTTTGAACGGCATAATCAGGTTCTGTATTTGTCGGGCACTCTCGTAGGAACACCGATTGATAGATATCGGTCAGCTTTAGCAAATAAGCAATACATTGACCTCAAGAAGCCTGGATTCCTTTTCATTGGAACTCCAATAAAGGGAGTATTTCTTGACCGAGAAGTGGATATTGATCAAGTTGCGCGCAAGACCTATGCGAACCTGATTCGATTTGACCTTCGTTCAGTCCTATTCGAATTGGGCGAGGACGAGCCACCCACTGATGTGATTGAGTTCTCAGAATCGAGTTTTGAGCCAGTAAACAGATTCGTTTCCGACGTATCGCGGTTCTTGCGGTCGCTCGATATTGGAATACATCATTGTAAGTTTTCTTTCCCACTAGATGTTCGAGAAATGGCACTTGGAGAGTCTGCAGAATTTCGATTTTGTGTCGACCTAAACAGTCTCGAAGGCATTTCAAAGTCTGAGCTAAGTAGCGGTCAGCAGTACTGGGTGAATGCCGCGTTTCAAATTTGCTATGCGGAGCAGGCAAACTCCAGTTATCTGATCCTCGCCGATGAGCCCGAACGTGGATTGCACCAAAGAGCCGTGTTGTCGGCATTTATGGCGCTGAGTAACACTTCGGCCACGTCAATAATTGCAACTCATTCGGTTGCGGCGTTGAGCATTGCTGGTGTCAACTTGTTGCATTTGGACCGTGGATTTGATGGTCGAATCCAAATCACTGAACCGTATCTTGGCGAGGATGTGACTCAAGCAGCTGTCAGATTTGGAACAACGACGTTTGACCTTCTCGCTATCAAACGCGCATTGGTAGTAGTTGAAGGTGCTCATGATGTTGAAGTTGTCCGAGGCCTAGCCGGACTGGCATCAAGTGGGATGCTTCTTGACCGACTGTTGGTCGTCCCCGCACGTGGGGTAAAGAACGTTGCAACAGTCGCAGACTCCGCAGTGATTACTGAATTTACAAACCTTCACATACTCGCGATAACGGACAATGGTCGATCAGAATTACTACATGCTGCATTGAACCGTGGAATAGAGGCTCTCTCACAGGGAAGAAATCCAACTCAAGCGGTAGCTGCGGCTCAGATTTCAGAATTGTCACGCGACGCAACACCCGAGGAACGGTACCTGCTAGATCTAGTTGAACGAGCAATACACAGACGTATTGCGCACAGGCTCCACATATTTGCGCTAGATGTGCCTGACATTGTCGACCTATTACCCGAAAAATCTTTTGGGCTCACAAAGTCCTGGGCCGCACTCAGAGCCGAGCATCGAAAGAGTGGCAGTCGAGAAAACTTTAAGGCATGGCTTAAAGCTGACTATGGAGTTTCTATCTCCTCAAAGTCAGTGAAGCGCGCCTTTGACTCGCTCGACACGGTAGATGGTGAGCTCCGTCGCATCCTTCATGAATTGGAAATTGTTGCATCGCTTGGTCCGCTCGAAAACTAGGGAGTCGCTGAACCGTCCCAATAGAGGTCAGGCCAGCTCTTCAAACGACGGGTCTGTCGCTATACGCCACAAGAAGCGGTCATCACAGCGAATCCATGGTCCATCAACTGTATTTACCATCTCCATTAGATTGCGGTCGTCCAGTCGTAAGTAGACCGGTGGCAATTCGTCCCTTACCCATCTCCAGCGGCGAACAAGTAACGAAGAACCGTTTGACACAGAAAGACTGTAGGTCAAGGGTGAAATAGGGTGCAGATATTCCTCAAGATATCCAACGCCTGATGACCTATCTGGGGACCAATCCCGACTTGTGGCCTCAAGACAGACTCATCAATCTGCCACGCGACATCGATGTCCAGGGAATTTCCAAGCGGATTGCGGAAGCCGTACGAATTGCTGAGCATGACAAACCTAAGGCAACCCAAATGATTCGTGGTATTGATGAGGCGCTACTGAAACGCTGGTTTGTTGATGTGGCGCAGCATGCGGGGAAATGGCGTGTCACCCACAACCCTCGATGTACAGAAAACCGAAACGTACAACAGAACGCGCGCAAGAATCCACCCCGACATCTAATCAAGGACCTATTCCGTCGCGACCGCTGCCTACGGTTTTCGGCGTTCATTGAGAGACAATTCACGGTCCAAATGTTTGTTTACGCTTGCTCTCATTCTCACCTGCCCCGATCGTTAGTATTCCTAAACCGCAGGTCGCAGGTTTGATCCCTGCCGGGGGCGGTGAGTTTGCCGTTGTCCACTGTTAACGGCTGTTCGCAGTCGGTCGTGGGGTTTTGTGCGACTTCTTCTGGGTCACTTTGGCTGACTCAGTTTGTCTCCCAGTCGAGGTCGACGGGGTTGACCATCTGGAGGCTGTTGATCAAGCGTTTCGAGATCAGTGGGCCAAGAGCGCTGGAGGTGGCTACACACAACAGAGCTGCAGACTCGCGGGATACGTTGCGCAAGGCATGCACTGATCCGACGAAATCCAACGGTCTGAGAGTTCTGTCTTTTGCGGCCATGACGACCCTGACTACATGGATGACAGCGGTGGGGTTCACATCCCCGGCGTAAACCTTGGGGTGGCTTGCTTCGAGGATCTTGACGGCATCGGTAGCTGAATCAGAACCCTTGGCGCTCCACGCCGACTGCGAGGCGACCTCGAGCGCGGAGTCAATCTGGTCCCGGAGAGCTTTCTTCTTGAGGGGGTCTTTGCCCGTTCGGGCTGCAATCCACTCGATGTTGGCAGCAATTTCGAAGGAGGCCGAGTCGTGTGTGCCGGCGATTGCGGTGCTGATTCTCCGGACGGCGCGGAGCAGTGATTCGACGTGCTTCGGCCGAACCTTGACGACCACCTTCGAGTTCTTCGCCAAACGGGTGATGTCGAGCCAGGAATATCCATCGGGGCGTTTGCGCCGAAGGTCCACTTCCAGGTCGAAGGCATTCAGGAGTTCCTGGGCTGTGGCGAGTTCGTGTGCATCTGACTGCTCTGCTACCCATTGAGCCCATAGCGCGTCGTATCGGCCATGTTCCAGAACAATCCGTTCTCGCTCTGCCTCGCCGGACAGGTACGCGTGGAATGGCGCGCCGACACAATGATGTGTCCTGACTGCATCCAGCGGGATGATGACAAGTTCTGAAGAGTGCGCCGGGTGCTTCCGCGCCTGCGACGCCCACTCGTCGACAAGTTCCAGCACGAGAAGATCATTGCCGTCACCCAGCACGGTGGTAGGAGACCATGAGAAGAGACGGTTGGACTCCTTGGCAGATACTGCTTTGGACATGGGCTGAACCCGCCGGCGAGCAAGCCGAAGCTCGCCGTAGCCAAGAAGGGCTCTCCACTCGGATGCGGTTATAGCAACGGCGGCAACATGCGACTCGGTCATCTAGTAGCGGCGCTTTCTTGTCGAGAACTCAGTGATCACATCGTCATCGAGTTCGCGCAGAGCTTCGATGAACATGTGCGGCTCTCCATGGTACGAGAGATGGAGACGCTCCTTCGTTCTGGTGGCCGCGACAAAGAAGATTCGAGACTCTTCATCTATCGACGCATTCTTCATTGGCTCAAGTGTTGTTTCCTCGGTGAGATAGGGCATGAAAACGTAGGGAAACTCAAGTCCCTTGGCGTTGTGATACGTCATCAAGTACACCATTTTGGTCGAATCGCTGTCTGTAATGGACCCGCTCTTGCTTCCGAATAGCTGCACTGGTGATTTGTGCCGAGTGAGGAAGCCGTTCACCGCACCGAATGGGTCGCCCCACTCCTCGTCATCCCGAGTCGGGGGCACTTTGCCCCAGCGATTGGCGGTTGCGATGTCATCGAGGAACGCTGTGAGGTGGGCATTGCTCGGGACGAGAATGGCGCTGGGCGATCCGGCCTTCGCAAGCCTTGATGCCTCGGTGAGGACGGCCTTCGACTCGGCGGCTCGATTGCTCGACGACATGATCTGGACAGGCTCACGATCATCATCAGGAGCGTCCCCTGGGCTGAACTCAGCATCGGGGAAGATCGTGGTCGCGACCGTGTAGACGGGCAGGTTGATGCGATGGATTGTGCGGAGCTTGTGCTCCTTCACTGGGCGGAGAGTTTGGAGAACCTCTGGTTCCTTTGCAGAGAATCGGTAGATGCGCTGAGCTGGATCAGCCGCGATGATCAGCGCAGAAGCCTTCTTCTTCGCAGTTGCCAGGTTCATCTTGTGGATGTCCTGGAACTCGTCGGCCACTAGGACATCGAAGGTTTCGCGGACCTTGGAGAGACCCCTGAAGGTGGTGGACTCGATCTCTCTGAGCTCCTTGGCAGTCAATCCAGACTCCACCATCTCTTTGAGAGCGTGGGTGTAGGTTGCAAAACAGGTCGAAACCCCAGACACCGCAGCGAGGCGCTTGAGAATGTGGGTGAGGACGATCGTCTTCCCCGTCCCGGCAAAACCTTGAATCCAGTGGTTCTGTCCCGAGGCTTTGACTACGGCGTCGATGGTCTTCCTCTGAACCGCATCGAGCTGGGCTACGCCGACCATCCAATCCACGTCAGGTACCGTACATCCTCTGTCTGACACAGTTCATGTGATCCTGGTGGCTCGCGATTCTCCGAAAATCTCGATTAGGTACTACGGGTTGGGTCGTTCTTGGTGCCGCACTCACCGGTTCGCGTTTTGTGCCTTCGCTCGTTGAGGAAACACGGTTGTTGATTCGAATCTGCCAGCAGAGGCGGAGAGGCAGTCGGTACTCCCTGTCCATGCCGGTTAAGTCCGCCTGGGCACGCCCTGCATGGGGCAGATCTGCCATTTGGCGAGAAGTTCCCCAAAGAAAAGGACCCGGAAACACCCTTCTGTTACGGTGAAAAAGAGATGTCGAAATTGATCACACGTACCATCCGGCCGGCAAGTGGACGGAGCGACTGGCACTTTTGCTTCACGACCCCTGAGGTTGAGAACCGACTCCCAATCGGCCCGGGCTCCACATTGCAGGTTCTCTGCTGATGGCCGTTCTCGAGGACATTCGACCAGGTCTTCTCCTGAGCGGTTTGATTCCGGGGGAGCCAGTCACGGTTGTGGCCGTCGCGCGAGCGGGAGAGTCGTCAATACGCCTGACCTACCGCCATTCCAATGGGGTGGTTGAAGAACAGATCGTCTATCGAATGCAAGAGCTCGACCTGGGCGTGTCGACGCCGGAAATGGGTCGGCCTTTTGATGCAGACGGTGTCCTCTTCCGTTTGGTTGCCGAAGCGCGACGTATTCAGTTGGCATATCTGTTCGACCCGCGGCTTGCTGTCCACTTATCGCAGATCCAGCCGCTGCCACACCAGATAGAAGCCGTTTACGGCGAGCTACTCCCGCGCCAGCCACTCCGTTTCCTTCTCGCCGATGATCCGGGTGCGGGTAAGACAATCATGGCTGGCCTCTTCATCAAGGAGCTCATCCTTCGTGGAGACCTGAAGCGCTGCATAATCGTGGCACCTGGCAGCCTTGTTGGCCAGTGGCACGACGAGCTCTGGGAGAAGTTCGCTCTCGAGTTCCATGTTCTGACAAACGGGGACATCGCATCCGCGCGAGAAGGAGACCCGTTCAGAACTCATCCGTATCTGATCTGCCGCCTTGATCAACTCTCGCGAAGCGACGAACTCCAACAGGTGCTCTCAGACAACGAATTCGACCTTGTGGTTGTGGATGAAGCCCACCGTATGTCCGCTCACCGATTCGGTAACGAGATCAAGAAGACCCGTCGATACGAACTCGGGGAGCTCCTCGGGCGAATCAGCCGAAACCTTCTTCTGATGACCGCGACACCGCACGCTGGAAAGCCTGAAGACTTCCAACTCTTCATGGCGTTGCTGGATGGCGACCGGTTCGTCGCTGGTGATGCTGGCGATGGAGTGCACGTCAGCGATGTGCAGGACATGATGCGGCGAGTCATCAAGGAAAATCTGCTTCGTTTCGACGGAACTCGGCTCTTCCCAGAACGGCACGCGTACACGGTTCCTTACAAGTTGACGAATGCAGAGATGGATCTCTACGGCGCTGTGACCGAATACGTTGCCGATGAGATGGGGCGTGCTGAGCGCCTGAAGCAACAGGGCGATGGCCGCAAGGGCAACCGTGTGGGCTTTGCCGCGACAGTTCTTCAGCGGCGGTTGGCCTCATCTCCTGAAGCCATCTACCAGTCGCTCAATCGTCGCCACCGCCGGCTGACCGACATGCTGGCCGATATCAAGGCTCAGGCCCGTCGGAAAGACGTGCTCAGCGAACTAGCCCAGAAGTACGACATCGAGCTCGACGAAGACCTTGATGATCTCGACGCCGATGAGCAAGAGAAAATCGTCGATGAACTTGTCGAAGGGACCTTCATTGAGGGACCCAACGATGCCGCGACGATTGCCGAACTCGAACATGAGATTGCCACTCTCGGTCGATTGAGGGACCTCGCTGAGGTCGTGAGACAGTCGGGTACTGACAAGAAGTGGCAGGAATTGAGCACGCTCTTGCAGGAGCGACCTGAGATGCGTGAAGCAGGTGGAACCCTGCGCAAGTTGATCGTCTTCACTGAACACAAGGACACGCTCAGCTACCTCGTGCGAAAGCTGACAGCCTTCATCGGTCAGCCCGAAGCAGTTGTAGCGATCCACGGTGGAGTCGGACGCGAAGAGCGAAAGGCGATCCAGGCCCGCTTCACCCAGGACCCGGAATGTCGGATCCTGGTGGCCACCGATGCAGCAGGTGAGGGAATCAACCTCCAACGCGCGCACCTACTCGTCAACTACGACTTGCCATGGAACCCCGGCCGCATGGAACAGCGCTTTGGTCGTGTCCACCGAATTGGTCAAGAGGAGGTCTGCCACATGTGGAACCTCGTCGCCGACGAAACACGCGAGGGCGCCGTCTACCGACGCCTGCTCGACAAGCTGAATGAAATGCGCGAGGCGCTTGGCAAAGAGCAGGTCTTCGACGTCCTTGGTGAGGCACTGCCCGAACGGGATCTCCGCGACCTCCTCATCGAGGCGATTCGTTATGGCAATCAACCCGAAGTCAAAGCCCGGCTCGTCGAGGTCGTCGATGCAAAGGTCGGCGCGGGGCTGGCAGAAATTGTTGAGCAAGACGCGCTAGCTCGTGAGGGACAAGGTGTCCTCGATGTCGACAGGATTCGCGCAGAGATGGTCGAGGCCGAGGCTCGTCGGCTCCAACCCGGCTACGTGCAGTTCTGGTTCATCGATGCGTTCACTCGACTCGGTGGCCGTATTTCCGAGCGCGAGCCCGGCCGCTTCGAGATTACGAATGTTCCTCAAGAGATGCGCATCCGCGACCGTGCGATTGGACGCGGCGCTCCACTTCTCAATCGCTACGAGCGCATCGTCTTCGAACCATCCAAGACCAAGATTGACGGAGCACCACCCGCCCAACTTCTTGCGCCCGGACATCCATTGTTGGACGCCACTTTGGACATCGTTCTCGAGCGCCATCGGGCACTTCTCGAACGGGGTGCGATCCTCGTCGACCCGGCAGATTCGGGTACCGATCCGAAGTTCCTCGTGTTCCTGGAACACTCGGTCACCGACGCTCGCATCAACTCCGATGGTGGACGCAGGGTTGTCTCTCGACGTTTCGAGTTCGCCTCGATCCGCCGCGATGGCACGCCGGAACCCGCGGGCTATGCACCGTACGTTGACTACCGGCCGCTGACTGCTGACGAAGGCCCCAAGGTGCGCGCTGCAATCGCTGAACTTGGTTGGCCAACGGTCGCGACAGAGCAGGCAGCCCTCGACTACGGCATTGACGTGCTTGCCGCAGAGCACACTGCACAGGTTCGCTTCCACACTGGCGTCAGAGTCGAGAAGGCTCGTCGCGCGGTCCATGCGCGCCTCACGGATGCCGCCCGGTACTGGGCGAATCGTGCGCGTGCCGCGCAGGAACGTGTTGATGCCGGGCAGAAGGTTCGTGTTCGGCCGGACACACTCTTTGAACGCGCTGATGAACTCGAACGTCGTCGGGTCGAGCGACTGATCGAACTCGATCGTGAGGCCCAGATTGCCCCAGCGGCGCCAGTTGTTGTAGGTGCCGCTTTGGTCATTCCTGCAGGGCTGCTCACATCGCTTAGCCAAGATTCGCCCGAGCATCACATTGAACCCGAGGCCCCTCTCCACGCAATGGACAGGAAGGAGGTCGAGCGTCGAGCGGTCGATGCAGTGATGGCTACGGAACATCGTCTGCGTGGAAAACCTGCAACCGAAATGCCACCGAACAACCCTGGATTCGACATTCGCTCCGCAACACCGAACGGAACCCCCTTGTTCATCGAAGTCAAGGGGCGCATCTCAGGTGCCGACACCTTCGTCGTGACCCAGAACGAACTCCGCTTTGCGGCCAACGTGCCGGAGTCGTACATCCTCGCAATGGTCGACGTATCGCCTGACGGACCAGAGAAAGACGTGATCCGCTACCTGCGGCAACCGTATGGCGCTGATCTAGTGCTTCCTTTTGACGCCGTGGCTGCGACACTGGATTGGCCCAACTACTTCGCTCGAGGGAGTGCACCATCGTGATTGCATGCAGGCTAAGTACAACAGGTGGTCGCCCCTTATTGTCGGCTCCTAGGAACTGAAGTCAGGATTTCACGATGCCCAAGAAGCTCATCGAAGTAGCCCTACCTCTGAAGGCAATCAATGAAGCATGCATAACAGAGAAAAACCTTCGAGTTGGAATGCCAGCCAATCTTCACATGTGGTGGGCGCGGCGACCACTTGTCGCAAGTCGATCAGTGGTTTTTGCGCAACTTGTTGACGATCCCAGCGTGCATCCCGATCAGTTCCCTAACGATGCGGCAGTGGAGCGTGAGCGCCAACGCCTGTTTGAACTGATGAGGGCTCTGGCCGAGCCCTCCGGGCCAACAACGTCTGTTCTTGTGCAGGCGCAAGAGGAAATTCGAAAATGTGTTGGTGATGAGATTGTGCTAGTAGACCCGTTTGCTGGCGGTGGATCCATCCCAATCGAGGCTCAGCGACTAGGCCTGAAAGTTGAAGCAAGTGATCTAAATCCAGTTGCTGTACTTCTGAATCGGCTTGTCCTTGAACTTCTTGGCTCGGCTGTCGGAAAGTCGCCAGCGCACACCGATGGGACCTTGTTCGCCGCTCAAAGTCCGACTGGGCTTAGTGGCCTCGCTGCTGATGTCGTTCACTACGGGGAAGTACTTCGCGTTAAAGCGAGTGATGCACTTGTGGATCAGTATCCCGATCTGCCTGGTCCAAAAGAGACGGCTGCCCAGCCAATCGCATGGCTTTGGGCGAGAACAGTCACGTGTCCAAACCCAGCTTGTCGGGTCGCTGCGCCCCTTGTCCGTTCCTTTTTGATCTCGAAAAAGAAGGGGCGGGAGGTCTGGGTTGACCCTGTGTCCGAAGGTGCTGGTGATCCGCCCAGGTTTGTCCTGCGGTTTGGTGGCGTACCGCGTGTTCCTCATACCGTCGGCCGGAGAGGAGGCACTTGCGTCGCTTGCGGCACAGGCATTCCTCTCACGTACATACGATCTGAAGGCAGAGCCGGTCGACTGGGAAAGCAACTCATGGCTGTCGTGTCGCTAGGAAACCGAGCCCGCGTCTACCACGAGCCTTCTGACGAACAAGTTGTGGCCGCCGATGTTGCCATGACGGACCCATTCGGCACCGAGCTCGCAGAGAATCAACGCGACATCAAAGTCCGCAACTACGGAATGACGACGCACGCGTCCCTTTTCACTGGCAGACAACTTCGCGCACTCCTCAAACTCATCGACTTACTGCCGGAAGTACGCATTCAGATTCTTGCGGACGGGGACGGGGACGAGACGTATGCCGACCTTGTCATCACTCTCCTCGCTATCTCGATAAGCAGACTGGCTGACCTGAACAACTGTCTCACCACATGGAAACTTGACGCCGAATGCCCAGTTCACATGTTTACAAAGCAGGCGATACCAATGGCCTGGGATTTCGTTGAAGCAAACCCACTGTGTACTTCAGCTGGTTCGCTCACGTCTGCTGTGCTGAACACGGCCCGGGCCTTAGGCGGACAACTTGTCGGCTACGCCAGGACCCAGTCAGCCAAGGCATTTCAGGCAAACGCGGCGACACGGGACTACCCCGCTGGTGTTGTAGTCGCGACGGACCCTCCCTACTTCGACAATATCGGCTATGCAGATCTCTCGGATTTTTTCTACGTGTGGCTTCGCTACGCACTTCGTGATCAGTTTCCTGACCTCTTTGGGACACTCCTTACGCCGAAGTCCGAGGAACTTGTGGCTACCCCTTACCGATTTGATGGCGATCAGGAGGCTGCCAACGAACATTTTGAAAGTGGCTTTCGGCAAGTCTTTGCTCGGCTAAAAGAGCGTCATCATCCAGATATACCAATGACAATTTTCTATGCCTACAAGCAGGAAGACACCGAGGGTGACGACGAGGGAGGTGGCTCGGGTGCAGGCGCAACTGGTTGGGAGAAACTCCTTCAGGGCATGGTTGACACTGGTTTGAGTGTCACAGCCACTTGGCCAGTGCGCACCGAGATGACTTCGCGGATGATTGGGCGTGGCGCTAATGCGCTTGCTTCATCAGTCGTACTAGCTTGCCGTCCCCGTCCTCGTGACGCTGGCATCACTGATCGCCAAGGGTTTATCCGACATCTTCGACGTGAGATGACGGCGAAACTTCCAGAGTTGCAGTCAGGTGGTGTTCAGCCTGTTGATATGGCGCAGGCGTCGATCGGGCCAGGAATGTCGGTCTTCACTTCTTACGCGAAGGTGGTTGATGGGGGTGATCGTCAAATGTCAGTCGGAACTGCACTTCAGATAATCAATCAAGTATTGGACGAGTTGCAGTCTGAGCAGGAATCTGAATTTGATTCAGATTCTCGCTGGGCGGTTACGTGGTTTACGCAATACGGAATGAACTCCGGAGACTTTGGGGATGCGCAGAACATCGCAACTGCGCGGGGAACAGCAGTAAATGGGCTAGAGCGTTCAGGAATCATTGAGGCTCGTGCCGGCCGGGTAAGGCTTCTCGCGCGAAATGAGTACGCAGACGATTGGGATCCAACGACGGATAAACGGTTGACGGTGTGGGAGGTCTGTCAGCACCTCATTCGGCGAATTGAGGGCGAGGGTGGTCTAACAGCCGCGGCCGCGCTCCTGCGTCAAGTCGGAGGTCTTGGTGAGGCTGCGCGGGATCTCGCGTACAGGCTTTACGAGATTGCCAACAGAAATGGATGGAGCGAGGAAGCTCGCGCCTATAACAACCTGGCCGCAGAGTGGCCCGATCTCGTCGCTCTTGCTGCCCAAGCCCCATCTGACCCATCAACTCTGTTCTGATTTGGAGGATTTGAAATGACGGTGAGCTACAAGGAGCGAATCAGTCGGGGATTGGATTCGTTCGCGGTGGGGATGTGGCCGGTCATCAATGATGCGATGACGCGTCGTTCTCCCATGGGTGGGAACTGGACCGAGTCGTATCCGGGGGAGAGCCTTCAGACGGATGCTTCGGCGCAGATTGGTGTGATTCTCGACAACCGCGCACAAATCTTCCGATACGTGCTGTCTCGTGAGGAGTTCAGCTGGCTCCACGAGGTCCGAGATTGGCGGAACAACATTTCTCACGGTGGGCAAGTTGGTCATGCGGATGCATTCCGAGCGCTCGACACCATCGAACGCGTATTGACTCGTCATGCCGCTGAACAGGCTCAGCAAGTCTTGACAATGAAGGAGAACTTGCTCACCGAGAAGGCGCACGACCAGGCGCGACGAGCAAAGCCGAAAGCCGAAGAGTTGTTTTCAGGCGAGGTGGCCGGCCTTAAGCCGTGGCGTGAAGTGATGCAACCCCATCCGGATGTCGCGGCGGGACGCTTCTCGGCTGCTGAATTCGCGGCTGACTTGTTCATGGTGCACCACGGACAGGGTTCGCACGAATACACCGATCCCGTTGCCTTTTTCCAGAGGACCTACCTCACGGAGGGATTGGCAAAGTTGCTGCGCCAATCTGTGCGTCGAATCAACGGCGACAAGGGATCTCCTCCTGTCGTCGATCTTCAGACGACATTTGGCGGCGGCAAGACGCACTCGATGATCTCGATCTATCACCTTTTTGCTGGTGTACCCACGAAGGATCTGCCACAGGAACTTCAAGACCTCCTCGCATCCGAAGAGGTCACTGCTCTTCCGAAGGTGAATCGAGCCGTAATCGTTGGTACTCGATTGGTGCCAGCACAGGCAGACGAAAAGCCCGATGGGTGCCTGGTCGGGACGATCTGGGGCGAGATTGCTTGGCAACTCGGGGGGAAGGACGCCTACGAGTACATCAGAGCGTCTGATGAGTCGCGAACCAGCCCGGGCGATCGAATTCGCAAAGTGATTGAAGACGCAGCGCCGTGTGTGATTTTGATTGATGAATGGGTGGCGTACGCAGCCCAATTGCTGGGCGAGGAGGGTTTGCGCGCTGGAGACTTTGACACCCAGTTCTACTTCGCTCAAACCTTGACCGAGGTCGTGAAGAGCGTGCCTGGGGCACTCTTGGTTGTTTCGTTGCCGGCCTCGGTCGACTCCGGCGGTATCGAGGTGCAAGTTCAGGTTTCGGGAGAAGATGCGCATACGGCCCTCCGAAAGCTGCGTGATGCAGTCGGTCGAACAAAGGACGCATGGACACCCGCGACGGCCGAGGAAGGTTTTGAGATCGTCCGACGTCGCCTGTTCCAAGCGGCTGATGCGGAAAACCTCAAATACGTGAAAGCGACCGCGAAGAGCTTCTCAGAGTTCTACGGCAAGCAAGTGGCGGAATTCCCACCGGAGGCGCGTGAGGCCGAGTACTCACGTCGAATCGAACGTTCATACCCAATTCACCCGGAACTGTTCACTCGTCTGTACGACGACTGGTCGACTCTCGAGCGCTTTCAGCGGACACGCGGCGTCTTGCGTTTGATGGCCCAAGTGATTCACGCTCTGTGGTCCGACAACGACCGCTCGCCGATGATCATGCCTGGGTTATTGCCGATCGACGATCCGACCGTGGCAAACGAAATTGTCTCGAACCTCTCGGAGCAGTGGCCCCCAATCATCCACCGAGATGTGGACGGTGAGGAGTCCACGCCTCGGGCAATCGACCTTCAGTACCCGAACTTGAATCAGTACGCCGCGACACGGCGAGTGGCTCGGACCGTCATGCTCGGCTCGGCACCGTCGCTGAACTCGGCAAACCGGGGAATCGAGATCCAACGCGTTCGCCTCGGTTCGGTCATGCCGGGTGAGCAGGTGGCGGTCTTCAATGATGCACTTGCGAAGCTGGTCGCTCGGGCGACGTATCTCTACAACGAGGGGACTCGGTATTGGTATGGCACTCAGGCACACGTCGGTCAGTTGGCGCGAGACCGTGCTGAACAGATCAGATCGAGCCGCGGAGACATCATCGAATTGGAGATCCGTGAGCGCCTGACGTCAATGAGTTCTCCTCGACACGAATTCACTGGTGTACATGTGATGCCGACCGCAGCCGCGGATATCGCTGATTCTGACGAAGCGCGCTTGGTGATCCTGTCTCCCGAGCAATCTCAACAGGGACGCGGAGAGTCCGCGGCAACGGCAGCGGCGATGGCCATCCTCGAGCAACGCGGAAACGCAGCCAGGTTGTACAAGAACATGCTCGCGTTCTTGGCTCCCGAGCAGCGACACGTCGAAGCACTTCTCGATTCCACAGCGGCGTATCTGGCGTGGAAGCAGCTTGATGCGGAGAAGGTGTCTCCGCTCAACCTTGATCCGCTGAACCAGAAGCAAGTTGAAGATCGGCTGAGAGAAGCAACCGCTCGGCTCGACGCTGCTGTTCGCGAGGCCTACAAGATTGCCCTCGTGCCGCTCCAACCTGATGCTGCTGCACCGGTGGAGCTCGAGGTAGTCCGTTGCGATGGAGCAGATGGGTTGGCAGAGAGGTGCTCCAAGAAGCTGGTCAACCAAGGCATGCTCAACACCACGTACTCCACAGAAATGTTGAGGAGCATTCTTGACGGCGTGTTGTCGCCAATGTGGGCGATAGGACATTGCAGCATCAAAGATCTCTGGGACGTGTTCGCCCGGTACACCTACCTGCCTCGATTCAAGAACATGGCGGCGCTCGTGGCCGTGCTCGCTGAAGGCGCGAACCGAATCGGTTGGGAGCAAACGACATGGGCTCTCGCCGCTGGAACGAAGCCTGATGGGGGATACGTCGACTTGATCGGTGGATCCCTTGCGATGGGTGTGAACGGGACATGGCTCGTAGTACGGCCCGACGTCGCGGCTGCCCAGATCAACGCAAAACCGGCACCCCAGCCGGGCCCTGAGCCGGTCCCGGGACCCGGGCCGCAGCCAGTGCCTGGAGCATCTCCCTTGGGAGGTCCTGTTCCTGGGCCGGCCGCACCAACTCGCTTTTGGGGACGTAAAGATCTCAATCCAGCGGCTGCCCAAATGAGGCGAGACTTCGAGAAGGTTGAGCAAGAGGTGGTTGCTCTTCTGCAACGCGAATTGGGTTCGGAAGTCTCCGTGACCATCAACGTCGAGGTGGTCAACGAGAGCGGATTCTCTGAGTCGGTCGTACGCAATGTGAAGGCAAACGTCGACACCCTTCGATTTGAAGACTACGGTTTTGTCTAGACCGTAATTTCTCCTGAGACTCGCTCTAACTAGATTCTTCGTTCCGATAGGTTCTTAACGTATTGAGATTTCGAATATCAATTAGCTTGGATGTTGCAAGTAACTAGGTCACCAGACTTGCCACGGCGAACCACTTCTTGGAACCTTTCCGGACCACGATTTTCGCAATCGTGAGAGGGCCTGTATTCGACAGGCACTCCACCGGTTGAAGGAATTCACAATTGTCGTTGGTGAAGGGGACCCTGGCTGACTCCGACTCCAGGAGTCGTATGCCCCAAGTGATCCCGAATTTGATTCGACGAGGAATCGAACGACCCAAAGAAGTAGTTCTTCTCCTGTCCACGAACGTGTGTACTCAGAGCGAGGAGCCATGCCGGAAAAAATCCCTGCCGCCGAACATGCATGTGACCACGATGAGAATCGCTGCAGAATTCGGACACCTGAGGGTCCGTCGACGAGTCCTTCTTTTCGGATTTCGTCATACTTGGATCGTGAAAGCGGTGTTGAAATACTCGCAGCTTTTTGCAGTGACTCAATGATCGCATCTTCTGACCATTGTTTATGACCACTGCGGCTTGTTCTCTCGTGTGCCACGAGATCGATAACAAGATGGCGTACCTCGCGCGGAATGTCATCTCGGACAAAATCGACAGGCCGGTCCGTTGCATTGGAGACTTCGAGAAGCGTGCATCCTGGATGCTGACGTACCCAGGCGACTGACTGACGTTCAAATTCAGCAATTGAATCTTCGTACTCCTTCCTCGATTGGGCACGAGTTTCAAGGGGGCGAATGTTCCATCGCTCGTTCAAGATTCGTCGAACCCGCTCTCCAGAAAGACCAATCTTCATTCCAATTTCACGTAGGTTGTGGCCCTCAAGGTGCAGAGACTTTATGAGCTCGTCTCGTTCAAGGAACTTGTCATGAGCCGGAGTCGACTCCTTTTCTCTGGCGACAGCAGCTTTCATCTCACGACGAATTTCAATCGGTCGCCGCAAACCTTCCTTGCGAATGATCTCGTCAATCATGCTCGCTGATACGCCCGTGGCCTTACTGATGACTGCAACAGTCTTTCCCTGGTTTACTAGGTCTGATACCGCAGATATCTGCTCGCTCGTTGGTATTCGCAGTGGTGACCGTCTGTATGGTCTCCTGGAGCCGTGCTTCCCAGAATCCGTAAGTAACTCATTATCTATTCCCGTGGAACCATAATTCTTGTCGATGGTGAGATCGAACGCTTTGGCCGAGTACTTGCTGATAGCTGTCATTTCATTCAACATCAATGTCTCCTCCTACGTAGTCCATATTTCGGTATTCGGTTTGACAATTAGGACAGATCGCCCAATCGTCGTCGAGGAATCTGATCGGCGTGCCGCAGAACTCGCATGGCTCGCCTTCTTCGCTAATGTCTCCATCCATTCCGGTTCACCGTTCCTTTGTGGCGTTGTGTGAAAAGCGTGGAGTTGGCAGGTCGGAACCCAACGAACCGACCTGCCAACTCAACACGGGAAATGTGTGGCGAAAGGAGGAACCACACCTGTGCAGAAACCGAAAGGAGAGCTCGCTGTACATGGGACAAGTATGACTCTGGGGTGTATTAGGGTTCTCGGACGTGGCTAAATCAGGCTTTTGGCGGGTTTCACCCTCGAGGGTGCTCGTTCATTCGGGCAGGCCCGCCGATGTCCAGCAGGTCGAAAGTGGCCGGATTGAGCGGTTGGGGGTCGGTCAGGGTTTGCTTGTTGGGGATCTGAATCCCTCAACGGGCTGTGGGGAGATCGTGTGGGTAGGCGTCATTGACTCGGTGTCGAAACCAGATCAATCGATCAGCGTTGTGTGGAGAAATTCTGACTTCACACTCAAGCCCACACCGTCTGGTCAGGTGTATTGGCGCAAATACGACTGGTTTAACTTCAATCCCGAGGTCGTCGATCGATACATGTTGAACGCAATTTTTGCTGACATTTTTGACGATGTTTCGTGGGTGAAGAGCCGGAAGCGAGCCCCACTGGTTCCTCGTGAGCAGTCTGTCGAGGATGTTCATTCTGAAGTCACTGTTGTGGACGGTGTTCATGATCCAACTGGTGAGCTAGTGGGGCTTCCAAGTGTTAGGGCATCCACTAACCCCACGGTTGGTTATGTCTATTTGATTTGGTCGCAGTATGGCTACAAGATCGGAAAAGCAGTCAATGTCAAGAGTCGAACGAAGCTCTTTGAAGTGAAGCTTCCCTTTCCAATTCGAGTCGAGCACTATGCAAGGTTCAGTGATTACTCGCGTGCTGAGAAAGCCTTACACGTTCACTTTCATGAAAAGAGGCAAGAGGGTGAGTGGTTCGATCTCAATGACGCAGATGTTGCGTTCATTAAGGGATTTGGTATTCCACAACCAACTGCGGCGTTGTAGCTTCCTGAACTTTGCTTGTTTGAATTTACGGATGTTTCTTGGAGGCGTTTGAGTTACGCCAACGCCGACTCGAGCTCGTCGAGCGACGTGCTGAGTTTCTTCGGGAGTCGTTCTCCGAAGGCGGCGTAGTGTTCGCGG
>VFQT010002347.1_pt1 | contig 19703 bp, 14 predicted proteins | sample 3512381 | NCBI WGS metagenome assembly VFQT01 (sample SAMN10412376, study PRJNA504923) | tailings metagenome | isolation source: Relicate 2 Philex TSF3 active mining site | place: Philippines: Tuba, Benguet | collected 2017-08-29
GACGGGGTCTAACTGACCACCAAGTGACTTTTGATTGTATCTGCTCACTCCGTTGGTTATGGGGTGAGCAGATATTTCCCTGTGCTGGGCGGTACCCGAGCGCATCAAGCCGAATAATGCATAATTACGACCACCGCTGCTGCATCATGCAGCTTTTTGTTGTCATGAGCACATGCTAACTCGATCCTGTACTGGAATGGGTAGTCAATCGGTGGCGCACTGGGTAATTCCGCTGGCCACTGAGGTCTATTTCGGCTTGTTTTTCGTATACTAAAAAGAGATACCCAACAAACAAGGAGCATATATGCGATCAGACCTCGACATCGCCCAAGCAGCTACGCTGAAACCAATCGGACACATAGCCGATCAACTTGGCGTCGAAGAGCAATATATCGAGCCATATGGACGGCATATGGCCAAAATCGACACCGCGGCTATTCACGGTGAGCGCAAAGCGCGCTATGTGGTAGTCACCGCCATCACGCCGACGCCACTCGGCGAGGGCAAAACAACGACGACCATCGGGCTCGGTCAGGCGCTGGCCAAACGAGGTCACCGGGCCGTGGTCGCGATTCGTCAGCCATCCATGGGACCCACTTTTGGCATCAAAGGTGGCGCGGCCGGTGGTGGCTACAGCCAAGTCGTGCCCATGGAGCAGTTTAATTTGCACCTGACGGGTGACATTCACGCCATTGGGGCCGCGCACAATCTGCTGGCAGCCATGATCGACAATCACCTGCACCACGGCAACAAGCTGGACATCGACCCGTATTCGATTCGCTGGCCGCGTGTGCTCGACATCAGCGATCGGGCGTTGCGCAATGTGGTGGTCGGTTTGGGTGCCAAGGGCGATGGACCACCGCGCCAAGTCGGATTCGACATTACCGTGGCCTCCGAAGTGATGGCAGTGTTGTCGTTGGCCAGTGATTTGCACGATTTGCGTGCACGCCTGGGGCGAATTGTCATCGGGCAGCGCAAAGACGGTACGCCTGTGACAGCCGAGGACCTCAAGGCGGCCGGTGCGATGACAGTGCTCCTCCGTGAAGCACTCAAACCCAATTTATTGCAAACACTCGAGAACTCTCCGGCGCTGGTGCACTGTGGACCATTTGCCAATATTGCCCACGGCAATTCCTCTATCATGGCCGACCGAGTTGCCTTGTCGCGAGCGGACTATGTGGTCACCGAAAGTGGTTTTGGAGCCGATATTGGTTTCGAAAAATTTGTGCACATCAAAAGCCGCGTCTCGGGTGTGACACCCGACGCGGTCGTGTTGGTGGCCACGATTCGCGCCCTCAAGGCGCACAGTGGTCGCTACAAGATCGTGGCCGGCAAACCACTTGACCCGGCGTTGTTGACTGCTAACCCCGATGCCGTGCTACAGGGATGTGTCAATTTGCGAGCCCAGATTGCCAATGCGGCCATTTATGGGCGCCCAGTCGTGGTGGCACTCAACCGCTTCCCCACCGATCATGCCGAAGAAATTGCGGTGGTCACACAGGTTGCACAGGAAGCAGGAGCCTTTGCAACCGTTGAGAGCCAGGTATTTGCCGATGGTGGTGCTGGTGGTGATGCATTGGCGGCCGCTGTCGAACAGGCCTGTGCCCAATCCGGTGAATTCCGCTATTTGTACGATTTGTCGTGGTCGCTCACCAAGAAAATCGAAACGCTGACGTCGACCATTTATGGGGCGAGTAGTGTGGAATACAGCAGCGAGGCCCGTAAACAGCTCGAGCGCTACGAAAAGCAGGGTTACGGCAATTTGCCCATTTGTATGGCCAAGACGCAATACTCACTCAGCCACGATGCCAGCAAAATCGGTGCTCCACGTGATTACGCCTTCCCCATTCGTGAAGTGCGGTTGGCGGCCGGAGCCGGTTTCATTTACCCACTTGCCGGCGACATGCGTACCATGCCTGGGCTACCAGCCACCCCAGGTGCTGAGCGCATTGATATCGATGCCGATGGTAACACCATCGGTTTGAGTTAGGGTGGAGGATGTATGAAGGTATTACTCCCCAATACGATAGCACTCGAACTTGTCGATACCGAGAACGTGCAGTACCAGGTTTACGACGCGCAGTTGCCATTTGCGGCTGACCATGCTGATGCCGAAGTGCTGGTGCTCTGGGCCAACGCGGCCGCCAATCTGCAATCGGCGGTGCGAGATTTGCCGTGTGTGCGGCTGGTGCAGACCTTGGCCGCCGGCCCCGATCAGGCACTGGCGGCGGGATTTGCCGAGCACGTGACGATTTGTTCGGGGCGGTCGTTGCACGATGGGCCGGTGGCCGAGCACACGCTGGCCATGGTGCTCTACCTGATGCGCGCCTTCGATGTATTCGTGGCGCAACAGTCCCAGCATGTGTGGGATACAGTGGTAGGTCGCGCCCAGACGCAACCTGCCACGCGCGGGCTATACACTCTGCAGGGGGCGCGCGTCGTCATCCTCGGGTATGGATCGATTGCAGCGCGGCTACAACCGATGCTGGCAGCCCTCGGTGCCGAGGTGATTGGTCTGGCACGCAGCGCCGGTGAACGCTTTGGGTATCCCGTGCAGGCCCTGGCCGATGTAGCACAGGTGTTGCCACAGGCTGACGTGATTATTTCGTTGTTGCCGCATACGACATACACCGAACGCATCGTGGATGCCCAGTTTTGGCGACATTGTGCGCCACATGCCGTGTTTGTGAATACGGGGCGTGGCAAGACTGTCGATGAAGCAGCCCTGATTGCGGCGCTGCGTGAGGGACGGCTACGGGCTGCTGCGTTGGATGTGACCTACACCGAGCCCTTGCCCGCCGATGACCCCTTGTGGGATTGCCCCAATCTGCTGATTACGCCGCATGTGGCAGGTGGGCGACCCATGTGTGCACCACACCTGATTGCCGCCCAAGTGACGGCGTTGATGACTGGTGGTGCAATCCGCAATGTGGTATTCCCCTAGCGCTGTGCTCTCGCCCCCACTGCCAATCAGGCGGTGGGGGTGTTTTTGTGTGGCCAGCGAGCATCGAGCCAGTGTGACAAATCGGCCCATACCTGTTCGGCACCATGATCGCACAACAGATTGTGTCGACCATCTGGGTAGACCAATAGCTGTTTGTCGTGGGCAGGAATACTGGCGATGAAGTCTTGGCTCCCGCGGATGCTGGCCCAACTATCGGCGTCGCCGTGTTGGGCGAGGGTGGGGTAGTGCCAAGTGCTGGTGGGCATGTTGAGACGATTGGCATTGACTGCCAGGGCTGTCGCTGCCACCAAGTTGGTGATACCGGCGTGGTAGATGAGTGGGTCGTCGGTGGCACGTTGGATGTAGACCGTGTCACGCGCCAGCCCAGATTCGGGTGCCGCAGGTAGTGGGGCACTTGCGGTTGGCCAGAGGCGAGCAAGGATGTTGGCCAGGGATTGGGCGATAGAGGGGAACGCAGGTGGCAGAGCAGGGCTCAGCAGTACCACACCTGCTAGGTCGTGTGGATGTTGCAGGGCACTCGCAACACCGATGAACCCACCCAACGAATGCCCCATGCAGATGAGAGGAAGCCCGTGTGTGGATAGTGCGCTACGGGCCTGGATGTGCTGTTGTACGGCAGTGCGTACATCGAGTACCCCGCGTGTGCCTGCAGCATGACCGTGCCCGACCAGATCCATGGCGTAGACGCTGAAGCCCTGTGCAACGAGGCGCGGGATGAGTTGGTGGTGTTCGTTGACAAAGCGTAGCGCGTAATCTGCATACCCGTGTTGCAGCAAAATCAGTGCGCGTGGCTGTGGGACGTGCCAGCTGTATCCCACAGTGCCGTCACCGCTATCCCAGGGCTGGCAGGGGATGACCTGGTCAGGCAATGAAATCGCGTATTGCGTGTAATCCACCGCAGGGGGCGGTGGGGTTGTGGCACTAGTGGTGTGTGGCAATGGTCGTGCAAGCCAAGCAAGGGCGGCCATGAATATGCAAATGATGAGGATTACCACAACGTACGTCATATACGGAGCTCCTACCAGAATGAAAACACGCGACTAGGCAAATGCGCCCAGCCGCGTGTGTGAATGTACAGTACCGAACAAAATCAGGCGAAATACACGCGATCGATGACCATGGCGCCGAACAAGAGGGCCAGGTAGAGCAACGAAAAACGGTACAAGCCCCAGGCTGATGCGGTGGTACCTTGGCGATAGAGTTGCACGGCGTAGTAGGTGAAAATGCCGCCCAGTCCGACTGCCATGAGTAGATAGGCATTGCCGAGCATCTGCAACGGCGTCGGCAGTACAGTGACTACAAACATGAGCAGGGTGTAGAGCAAGATCTGACGCTTGGTTTCGTCATCGCCAGCGACGACGGGCAACATAGGCACGCCGGCACGTGCGTAGTCTTTTTGGCGAATGATGGCCAATGCCCAGAAGTGCGGTGGTGTCCAATAAAAAATAATCGCAAACAAGAACAACGACGGCAGTGTCAGGCTCCCAGTGGCAGCAGCCCACCCAACGAGTGGTGGGAACGCACCAGCACCGCCGCCGATGACGATGTTGTTGAAGGTGGTACGTTTGAGCCACATGGTGTAGATGAGTACGTAATAGATGAGCCCGGCGAACGCGAGTGCAGCTGACCCCCAATTCACTGCGATTACCAGAATGGCGCTCGCTAGTAGCATGAGGATGGTGCCAAGCACGACGGCGTGCCAGCCGGGGATCCGTCCACTGGGGATGGGGCGCCGGCCGGTGCGGCCCATCAGGACGTCGATGTCACGATCGAGATAGCAGTTGTACGAATGGGACGCGGCAGCCATCAGCCAGCCACCAATCGTGGTCCAGATGACCAACGCCAAACTGGGCGTGCCAGCTGGGGTGATGTACATGCTGGTGATAGTGGTCAATATCAGCAACGAGATGACCCCGGGCTTGGTGAGGCTGACGTAGTCCTTGACTTTTTCTTGCCAGGTATACGGCTTGCCGTCTTCGAGGGTGATGGTCGGTGCTGTTTGGTGCATGTTGGTGATGGGCCATGGGCGACGCTGTACCCACACTCCTAACCCTGTGGTCAAACCGATTACCATCAAAGCCAGTACGTCGTGGAGCGGTACAAACGGATTGCCACGACTGAGGAGCAAGCCAAGCCCGATTTGTGCGAGCATGCTGACTACGGTGATGCCGGCTATGACGCGTGTGGGGGCATCACTGAACATGCGCCAGAGTTGGACGCTGCCGATGATTAGCAAAATGACCGCTGGCACCGTCAAAATACGGTGACTATTTTGAATTTGGCTATTGACGCTGGCGTCTGCACAGAGTGGCAATGCTTGACACACACTGTCACCATGATGCCCGAGTAGGCTGATGATGCCAAATAGGGCTGCACTTGCCAAGAGCATGATGAGGAGGCGTTGGCGTACCTGGCTGCTTTTGGCACCTAGACGTTGGTTGGCAACCGTGGGTACTAGACCGTGGACCACCAACATACTCGCGCCAGCCAGCACGATGATGCGCAGTGCGGCGAGGTCCGGCCAGATGAGCCACGGTAGACTACTGAGCAGGAGAATGACTGATGGCCAACGCAGTGGTGCGGTGTATACCCAAGCCCAGGTGGCAGCTAGCAATGCAAGCACGGCTGCAATTTGAGCAAATACGGCATGCGATGTTTCCCAAAATGAAGCGAAAGCAGCCAGCATACCAATCCCGATAGACAGTGCGACCACGGTACGATTGGTAGGGGCTAATGTGGGTAATGTTTCGTGCATAGTTTTTCCTCTAGGAGCTCACACGATGAGCGTTGCGAGTGTAGCATAGAGCGTGCTATGTGTCAAACATCACAAAGGCAATGAAACCACACCCCCATGCGCAAAAGCAGATGCTTGCACATGGGGGTGTGACGCGGTGATTGCTCGGTTGAGCACACTAAGCAGGGATGTTTTCGGGAGTGCCAGCGACGCTTTCAAAGACTTGCCCGTCGCGCATGTGATGGATGACGTCGGCGTAGTTGTGCACCGATTGATCGTGGGTGGCCATAATCAATGTGACACCCTCGCTTTTGACAATCTTGCGCATCAAGGTGAGCAGGGTTTGCCCGGTGTTGGAATCCAACTCACCAGTGGGTTCGTCAGCGATCAACACGGGTGGGCGGGTGACCAAAGCACGCGCAATGGCGACACGCTGTTGCTGACCACCGCTCATTTCTGAGGGGCGATGGTCGACCCATTTGTCGAGCCCGACCATAGACAGGGCCTCGTGGGCGCGTTCGCGGCGTTCTTTGCCAGACTTGACTCCAGCAATGCGCAGCGGTAGTTCGACGTTTTCCCAGGCAGAAAGGATGGGGAGCAATGCGAATGCCTGGAAGATGAAGCCGATTTGTTCACGGCGAATGACAGTTAATTCGTCAGGCGACAAGCGTGCCAGATCTTTGCCCAAGAATTCGATACGCCCAGAAGTCGGGGTGTCGAGCCCACCAATCATGTTGAGCAGGGTGGTTTTGCCCGACCCTGAGCGCCCCATGAATGCGGTAAACGAGCCACGCTCGATGGTGAGGTTGACCCCACGCAACGCGAGCACTTGTTCGTTGTTGACGGTGTAGGCACGGACCGCATCGACAATCCGCACCGTTGGTGTTTGGGTCATTTGATGCGTCTCCTTAGTGAACCCATCATACGGTCAAAATAGCTGGTCTTGAGCTCGGGTGGGGCGTCGGCCTCGGTGAGCCGGCGCGTGCGCTCGGCATCGACGGCTTCGATGGCGCTCCCCTCGGGCGCTTTCAACAATATCCCCTGCTCTTGTTCTTCGAGCACGATGCGATCACGAATGCCGTAGCGTTCGCGGGCTTCTACGGGGATTTGCAGGCGACCAGCAGAGTCGAGCATGTGCAACTCTTCGAGGTCCGCCGCTGAACGACTACCGACTTCGCTGTCGACTCGCTTGACGGTTTCGCTACTGGTCTTGCCATCACGGATTGCCACCACGCGATTGACGAAGTGGGCAATATGCGGGTCGTGCGACACGATAATCACGGTCAGTGCAAAGCGGCGGTTCAACTCGTGGAAGATGTTGAAGACCACCTCTGCGGTTTGTGAGTCGAGCTCACCAGTTGGCTCGTCGCCCAGCAAGAGCGCTGGACGATTGGCCAAGGCGATTGCAATGGCGACACGCTGTTGTTCACCACCAGACAACTGAGCCAATTTGTGGCCACGCCGATGGTTGAGCTTGACCGCATCGATGAGCTCTCCAATCCACTCATGACGCTGGCGTGCCGGTACACCGCTCATAATCATGGGCAATTCGATGTTTTGCTCGATATCGAGATACGGGATGAGGTTGCGGGCTTTTTGCTGCCAGATGAACCCGACATACTGGCGGCGGTACGAGTCGAGCGACCCGTCGGTGAGTTTGAGCAGGTCGTTGCCTGCCACAACCAGCTTGCCGGCATTGGGGCGATCAAGGCCACCGATGACGTTGAGCAGAGTGGTCTTGCCAGACCCCGAAGAGCCCACCAATGCCATGACTTCGCCACGCCGAATGGTGAGATCGAGCCCCTGCAATGCCATGACCTCGAGGTCATCGATGCGGTAGATTTTGACCAAATTTTCGCAGGTAACGATTGCGTCATTGGTGGTCATACGGCTTCTCCGAGTTTGACTGCCTGGAAGAGCTTCATGCGCCGCAGCAAGATGACCGTAATCAACACCGTGGCAATCAAGACAAATCCAAAGACAGCGTAAATAATCAGTATTTGTTCGGTGGCAATCGTGACAGCAAACGGTGGGAAGAAGTCCTGCTCCTTTTGGGGGAGTTGCAAGAACGGAATGAACAAGTGGCTAGCACTCACACCAATGAACGTGCCCAGCAAAATGGACAAACCGATGATGAACGTTTGCTCAATGGCCAGCAGTGTACCGAGCTGACCAGTCGATAACCCAATGGCGCGCAACATGCCTAGCTCCACGAAGCGGCGTTGGAACGCCAAAATTGAGTAGAACAAGAACCCGAGCATTGACAAGAACCCGGCTGCCACGAATCCGACCGACAACAGCCCAAAGAACCCTTGGCGCTCAGGGCGCAGGCGCTCTTTGTTGATGATGGACGGTGCAAACTCACGCACAAACGTCTTCATACCACGCTCAATGGTGCCACGGTACAAATCAGCATCACTGACGGTTGAATCGGGTGCGAGTCGCAACCAGACGTCGTATGGGTAGAGCCCGCCCTGCATATCAAAGGCATATTCGAGGTTACCTACGATGGGTGGCCCTTCAGATGGATACGCAGTCGGGAAGAGGTTGATGAACCCTTTGACCACTACCGGCACGTTCACAGTGGCGTCTAAGTTGTTCATGCGCACGAAAAACGTATCACCGATGCGCAGATTTTGTGCGCGAGCGAACGTTTTGTCGACCAAGACACCACTGGGGTCTTCGGCCAGCACATTCATCAGATACCCCAGTGACTGATCGGCGAAATCTTCACGCCAATAGGCCACTTTGGGGAAGTCGATGCGGTCGATGGCATAAAAGTGCACATCACTGGTTTTGCTGTTGATGTTGACACTGACTGGCCCACTCGACACACGGGTAGCAGCCGCCACTCCGTCAATACTGGCATAATCTTCGATTGGCAGAAAGAAGTACTTGGGACCCGTCAAGCGATCGTTGGTACTGACTACTGCCCCACTGACACCACTCTGCATACTGCCAGGGGCCCCTGCACTAGCCGATGATAGGCTTTGCCCTAGATCGAAAAGGCGTGCATCGCCACCGGCCACGTAGCGGTTGCGCTCGAGCAGGTTGTTGTCGAGTGATTTGGCCATCGATGCGGTGAAGCCGGCGAGGCTCAGTGTGACGATGAGCAACAAAATCGGTCCGGCATAGGCGCTAGGCGTACGAGCCAAGTAGCGGAGCGCGGTGACTGCGGCAATACCCGGCAATCGTCCAGCCACGAATTCGAGGATGCGCATCACAATTGGGAAGAGGCGTACGCCGATGAGGGCTGCCACAAAGATGTACAAACTCGGAGCAATCAACAATAGTGGATTGTTGAAGGGGTCATTGATACCTTCGCCGTTGATACTCCCGAGTGAGCCCTGTTGCTTGAGCATCCACCAGCCGTAGGCGATGGGAATCATCAGCAAAATATCAAGATATGCGCGTTGCCAAAATGGCTTGTGTGACATGCGGGCGCGTTCGCTTTTGAACGACACAATGGTGAAGCGTGATGTGAAAAATGCCGGCAGCAGTGCAGCCGTCAACATCAGCCCGACGATTTGGATGGCACGCATCCAAGCATCTTGTGACATGCTGATGGGCAATGATTCAACGGGGCTGAATTCGAGGAATGATTTGGTCCACGTCATGAATACCGCAGCCAACTGCCCGACGAGTACACCAATACTGAGCGCGACAGCCCCAATAGTAATCCATTCGATGAGGTAAATCCCCATAATCTGGAATCGCGATGCACCGCGACTACGCAGTACGGCGATTTCGTTGCTCTGACGCTGTACCACCAATCCGGCCACCAAAATGACGAAGTAGGCAATCAACCCGAGTACGGGCACGCTGAAGATCGTCAATGTGGCAGTGAGTTGGCGCACCCGGGTGATGTGACGAATCATGGCATCAATGGGTGACACATCGAGGCGCATGCCCTCGAGGATTTTGTTGGCATCGGCAGTGGCGCGGTCGATGCGCGCTCCGAATGCCGGCACTTCACTTGATTGCACCACACTCCCGTCAGCGACGAGATACCACAACGCCACATTGATGGGCTCTGGGTTGGCGGTTTGAATTTGTTGACTAAATGCCGTCTCGGTAGTGAAAAGAGTTTCTTTGAGCACATCCGGAGAGTAGAACCAGTAATCGTCGAGTGGATCGTTTGGCTCCCAGATACCGACGACTCTGACGGGGATCATGCTGATTTCGGGGGCTTCACGTTGGGCAAACACGTAGTACGTTTCACCAGGCTGTAAGCCGAGCCCAAAAGCAAATTCGGCCGCCAAAATCACTTCGATGCTATCGTCGCCGGTGTCTGTTGGCATGCGACCATCGAGAATGTAGATGTGGTCGGCTAGATTATCAGCATATGCCAACGAAATCCAACTCAGCGGCTGTCCACCGCCATCGGCGCTCAGTTTGAGTGGGATCTTGTCGGTGGCAATATACCGCGTTTGATTGAGAATATCGAGGTCCAAGCGATTGGGGAGCTCTTCGGCAAAGTAGGTATCTACCTGCTTGAGGTCTTCGGTAGTGACGAACCCGGTAATTGTGCCTAGGTAACGATACATGAAGGCAAAAGGCGGTCGCTTGGTGCCGTTGAGCGTGCTAGTTAACTCCTCGCGCAAAATGCGATATCCCACGGCTTCGGCATAGACGGGGATACTGACCACAACGGCAACTGCGACCATGAAGCCGGCCGCAATTGCCAATACCAATGACAAATTACTCCATAGGCGGCGTCCCACGACGACGACCATACCAGTAAACCAGGCCAATGGCGTGTTTTTGAGGGCACGTTGCTGTTGCGAGGGAGCAGTCTCGAGATTGTGTGATGCCATGATATTACGATGCTCCTCAGGCTGGCCTATTGACCAACGACAATGTCACCTTCTGAAAGGCCTTCGAGTATTTCGACGCGATCGCTACTGATAATCCCGACGCGTACATCCTGTCGGCGCTGGCGTTCGCCATCTTTGACGACCACAAAGCGTCGACCTTCGAAGCTGCGTACTGCTTGCGGTGGCAACCACAGCACGTTTTCTTGCCGCTTGAGCGTGATGACGACTTGAGCCAAATCGCCCACAGCGGCCTCGACCCCATCAGGCAACGTGTACTCGATGTGATAGGCCGGGTCGGGGTTGATGGTCGAGGCCGATGAGGTGGCCTTGGTGGGCAGTTTGACGATGGTGCCAGGTACTTCGACTGCCGGTGAGCGTGCAAAAAAGATGCTGACAGCCATGCCCACACCGATGCGAGCCGAGTCTTCCGTCGAAACATTCTGTACCAACAGTTCCTTTTCACCATCATCCATGACGGTGAGGACTGCGCTGTAGGCATTGACCTGGCGGCCGGGTGCAGTGCCGATTTCGGCAACAATACCATCAAATGGGGCCACCAATTGGCCAGCAGCAATTGCGGCTTGTAGGTTTTCGAGTTGGAGTTGGGCCGCTGAAAGCTGCTTTTCGAGCTCGGGGTCGCCCGTCTGTGATGCTTCTTGGACGGCAATTTCTGCACGCTTGACTGCACGCTCAGCGGCTGCAAGTTCGAGTGCGTTGGGTGCCTTGGTCAGCTTGTCGTAGGCGATCTGGGCGTTGTCCAAATTCGCTTGCGCAGCCGCAATCAATGGTTGCTGAGCCGCACGGGCTGCAATCAGCGATTGATTGGCGTTGTACATGGCTGCTGTGCCACGATCAACCGCATTTTGCGCGTTCACATAGGCCTGACGGCGTTGATCGTGCTGGTAGTGGTCTGGGTCGTCTTTGACGATTTCCCACTCCGAGAGTGATTCCGAAAAGGTCGCTTGTAGCAACGGCAACGAACGCGTGGCCTCGCTGAGCTCGGCTTCTGCCGATTGGATGGCGTTGGTCGTCGAGGCTACCACATTGGCCAAGTTGGCGTGTGCGCTTTCGAGCGTGGCCTTGGCTTGTGCCACCTGTTCAGGCTGTGGGTTGGTCAACTTCGATAGATTGGCCTGTGCCTCTTCGAGATCGAGTTGGGCACGCTGCCGTCCCAAATCGCGCTGAGTGGCACTGCGATTGTATTGAATCTGGACCTGCTCGTAGTTCACTTCCGCCTGGCGAAGTTGATTGGGCAAGTCCCCCAAGTCGAGCTCTGCGAGCACCATTCCAGCGGTGATGACATCGTTGCGCTCGACGTTGATGACCTTGACGAACCCATTTTGTTCGAAGGCCAGGTCTTGTTGTTTGAGCGCTGCCACGGTGCCGCTGACCTTTATCTCGTCCACAACGTCACCGACAGCAACGGTGTAGGTCTGCTTTTCGAGTGATGGTGCTGGTGGTCTAGGGGTGGGGGTTGCGCTTTCACTTGTTGCATTAGGTGTGCCACATGCAGCAAGCATCGTGGCGACAATGACAAATACGGCCAATAAGCGATGCATGATGAACCTCGTTTGTCCTTTTAGGGCGAAATATAAAACAGCAATTGTAGCATTGTACTCAATGATTATACCGCATGAATGTTGACGTCATGTTTAGAATTGCTCGAAAAAAGCAGCGTGTACAGAGGCTGAACTCAACATTCATGTGACTGTCATCTTGGTGCAGACTGTCAAGGGATGCCCCCAGATGCAGAGCGACAATGCTATAATTCTCAAGAGATGGAGGCATGCTATGGCACGAATGCGTACGCGCAATATTCAATTTAATGTGAGTCGTGGTGAAAACCCCCTTCCTGATGCAACTATTTTGCTCTGTGAAGCGGTAGACCCATTGTCGCTTGAAGCCCAGAAGGGCGAACTGATGCTGATCCTCGAGGCAACACACGAGATTGCCTTGCATCGGCATAGTTTGCAGTTGGTGATGCGTACTGTGCGGAAGTTGTTCTACGAAAGCACATCCCTCAGCATCCAGTCTGCCTTGCGGCGTGCCATTGCGGCAGCCAATCAAGCCCTCTACGAGTACAATTTGACGCAACCCCCCTCGCGGCGTGCCAGTTTCGGGATTACCTGTGTGGTCATCAAAGCTACCGACTTGTACGTGGCGCAGATCATGCCCAGTCAGCTCTACATGATTAGTGACGGCCAAGTGCGTGCCATCCCAGCTGGGCCACTCTGGCAACAACAAACGCGCACAGTGACGCCGGTGACCGGCGGTGGCCAGCTCGGCGGCAGTATTACCATTGAGCCAGATTTTTACCGGGCAGTACTGCTCCCTGGTGAGGCGTTGGTCCTTGTAACCAGCAACATGTCGCGCTATTTGCATCGCGAACAGGTTGCACACATCTTGCGCTCGGGTCGCCCCGATATCATGGCGTCTCAGCTTCGTGCCATTGCCACCGAAGAAATGGACGGTGATGTCTACGGTATCGCAATTGTGCTTGATCCGTCTGTTCCCGAAGAAGTCCGCCCACCGACTGGCGCACTGGTCGGCTTGACGCAGCAGCTACGCCTCGCCGGTGATAGTACTGGCCTGTGGATGCATCAATTTGCTGGTTGGGTGCGTGGGTTGTTGTTTGGTGTCGAACAGTCAAAGTTTTCTCAGTCGACCCCCCGTTGGCGCTCACGCATGCGCCAAGAGCAAGAACGCGTCTATCACAATCCTCCCGAAGTGCCCTACTTGCGTGACAAAATACCCAATCCAGTGCCGATTGAACTCGGCGATTCCATCGAAGATATCGCACAGCGCCAATACCGTGCTGAGCATGTGCCTGTCAAGGAAGGCATGCCACGTATCATTGATGCCACCGATGTCGAAGTACCCATGGCACCCGTCGATCAAGACTATCGCAGTCGATCACGCTATCAAACACAGGTGACCGAGCCAATTCGCTATGACGAGTTATTGGCGTCGTTGACCCAACGTGTGTTTGATTGGCGCTGGATTCCCAAAATTCCTGGTGCGCCGGCGACGATGCAGCCTGCCACCCGTGGTGATGGCTTGTCGTATCGCAAGCAAAAACCTCCTTTCCCGTGGGCCATACTAGCCACCATGGTGGCGATTTTTGCGGTGCTGTTCTTTTATGGCACCAACGTGGCCCGTGAAAATCGCCTGCAACGCGGTGAAAATCAATTTCGTGATGCAGAGATTGCCGTGCAGGCCATCTATGACTCGGGTGATGAAAGCGAAGCCATCCAGCGCATCGAAATCGCCAAAACAGTGTTGCTCGATTTGCAGCAGACCGGCCTGATTACGATGACGACCACCAACCGTCAGCGCTATTTGCTCATGTCGAATCAAATCGACCGCGCCGAGAAAATCGCCCAACGGCGCACCGAACTCACCAATATCACCGAGGTGACCCAACATCCTAGCGCCAATGGCGTGTTTAGTCGCATCGTGGTGCCGCCCGTGCCAGACGGCTATGCTGATACCAGCAACTTTGCCTATATCTACCTCAACGACCGCAATAGTGGGGCTATCTTCCAAGTATCACCAGCAAGTGGCACGATTCGCCCCATTTTGTTGGGTGGGTACACCGTAGCCGATATCGTGGTCGATAAGGCCATCGACATTGCTTGGCGCAGCGATAGCATCATCGCAGTCGCCCGAGGTAGCGACAACGGCCCATACATCTATCTGTTTCGCAACGGCGAAGATTGGAACTACAGTATCCTGGCGGGCAGCTTTGAATGGGATGTGCGCATGAGTAGCTTCCGTCTCAATAGTTTCAGTGGCAATTTGTATGTGTGGGGGGCCGTGGCAGATAATGTCCTACGCTTCTTTTCGAACGCAATTACCGACTTCCCCGAGCCATGGATTCAAAACACCGGTGGAACGAATATTGCTACGGCAGTTGACATGTACATCGATGGGCGTATCTACCTGCTACAACCCAATGGCGATGTGCTCGTCATGTACGCGGTGCCCGACGGTGAACGCGGTCTTGAACGTACCATTGCTGCCCCGACGGTGGTGCCACCGCTACAAACAGTGACACAATTTGCCATGACGGGCGACAATGAATCAGGTTCCATTTACCTGCTCGATAGCTACATTGGCCGCATCATCCAGGTCGAAAAACGCACCGGTCAGTTCATCCAACAAATCATGTTGCCCACGAGTGGCGAAATCATCTTCGACAACGTGACGGCGATGGCTGTCGATGAATCGCAAGGCCGTCCCTACATTTACATTGCCAATCAAAACACCCTGTATAAGGCAGCGTTGCCTGATGCACCTCTGACCTTCAACCAACGGGTAGACAACGTGGTACTCCCGACGGCTACTGTAGTGAATCCTTAGCGAAGGAGTACGTAGGATGAATGCTCGTGCCAGTGACCGGGGAATGAATGTACGGATCTCTGATCCGTGTACGATTGTAATTTTTGGAGCCACAGGTGATCTGACACGGCGCAAACTGGTGCCGGCCCTCTACAACCTGCGCCGTGAAGGCCTTCTCCATGCCAACACGACAATTTTGGGGTTCGCCCGCCGTGATTGGAACGACGACTACTTCCGCACCTTGTTGTTCGATGAGGGCAACAAACACTCGCGCGTTACCATGACCAACCCGATGTGGAGTGACTTCGCTCAGCGCATCCACTATGTGCGTTCGACCTTCGAAGATGCCGAGGGCTATCAGACCCTGGCCGCCCAACTCGACGACATCGATGCCCGTCAGGGCACACAAGGCAATCGCCTGTTTTATCTGGCAACCCCGCCCGAATCGTACGAAGATATCATTCGCCAACTCGGGGCTGCGGGCCTGGCACAGTCTGGACAAAGTGGTTGGACACGGATTATCGTCGAAAAACCCTTCGGCCATGACCTCGAAAGTGCCTTGCACCTCAACGGTGTTTTGCACGAGGTCTTTGCCGAACAGCAGATCTACCGCATTGACCACTACCTCGGCAAAGAAACCGTCCAGAATCTGCTGGTCTTCCGCTTTGCCAATGGGATCTTCGAACCACTCTGGAATCGCCGCTACATCGACCATGTGCAAATCACGGTGGCCGAATCAATCGGTGTCGAAGGGCGTGGGGGCTACTACGAACAGGCCGGCGCCGTGCGCGACATGGTGCAGAATCACATGATGCAACTGCTGTCGCTGACTGCCATGGAGCCTCCGGTGGGTGGCGCGAGTGCCGATGCCGTGCGCGATGAAAAGGTCAAAGTGCTACGCGCGGTGCGCCCGATTGCCCCGCGTGATGTCAATCAGTACACCGTGCGTGGGCGATATACGGCTGGGCCTGGGACTGCACCGGCATACCTCGATGAAACCGGTGTGATACCCAATTCGACCACCGAAACCTATGTGGCTATGCGCTTCGAAATCGAAAGTTGGCGTTGGGCCGGCGTGCCGTTTTATTTGCGTACGGGCAAACGTCTGCCAGTTCGTGCCAGCGAAATCTCAGTCACCTTTCGCCGTGCACCATTGATGCTGTTCCAAGATAGTCCCATGTCGCGAGCGACTCCCAACGAACTGGCCATTCGCATCCAACCCAATGAGGGGATTGCGCTACGCTTCAACGGCAAAATTCCCGGTCAAGCTGGCGACATTCGTCCCGTCACCATGAACTTCAGCTATGTCGATGAATTCGGCAGCGAATCCCCTGAGGCCTACGAACGTCTACTCCTCGATGCGCTCATCGGTGACAGCACGCTGTTTACCCGTAGCGACGAGGTCGAAACATCGTGGTCGCTCATCAACCCCATCATCTCGGGGTGGCAGATGCTCGGGTCGCCCATCCACGAATATGTGGGTGGGAGTTGGGGCCCAGATGCATCGCACGAATTCATCGGAGCGACCGGTCGGAGCTGGCGCCGCTTGTCGTAGCCATGTTCGTCGCATGGGGGAAGAAGGTACTGGCATGTCTCAATATCGTATTTTGTCATTTGATGGCGGGGGAATCCTCGGCGTACTCACGCTGGTGTTGCTCGAGCGCATCGTGCAGGAATTCCCCACCTTCATCGACAAAGCCGATTTGTTGGCTGGCACGTCGACTGGCGGCATTATTGCGCTCGGTCTGGCTCACGGCATGCATCCGCGTGATATTCGCCTGTTGTACGAACAAAAAGGGCATGTCATCTTCCAGGATTCATGGCTCGATGATGCCTTTGATTTGGGCAGTATCATTGGCGCAAATTACGACAGCCGTGGCCTCGAAACCGAGCTCAAACGTGTGTTTGGGACGACCAAGTTGGGTGATCTCGGCAAGCACGTCTTGATTCCGGCCTTCGACCTCGACAATACATCCCCACAGCCGCAACGGCGCATGTGGTCGGCCAAGTTTTTTTCGAATATGGGTGGGGTGTACGGCGACTACGAAGTGCCGGCCTACAAGGTCGCCATGTACACCAGCGCCGCCCCGACCTACTTCCCCGCCTACGAAGGCTTCATCGACGGTGGAGTGGTGGCCAACAACCCGAGTGTGGCAGCCATCGCTCATGCCATTGATACCCGCAAACAAAACACGGTGCCAGCCCTGGCTGATGTGGCACTCTGTTCGTTTGGGGCTGGCCAATCGTTGCGCTATGTACAAGGCGATCGCCTCGATTGGGGCTATGCTCAGTGGGCACGCCCACTGGTGGACATCCTCATCAATGGCGTGATGGGTGTCGCTGACTATCAATGTAGGCAGTTTTTGCGCGATCGTTATTGGCGCCTCAACCCGGTGTATCCACCCGGTGTCGACATGCGCATCGACGATGTGGCACAGGTTGGGCAACTCATCGATATCGCACGTAGTGTCGACATCCACGATACCTTGCTGTGGGTCGATCGCACTTGGATGGCGTAATGTTGTGTGATGAAACACCATACCACCCGTAGTGGTTCATACTACGGGTGGTATCGTTGTGTGTGCTGGTTCTGGCGAGGGCAGGAGTTAGTTGCCCAGACGTTGTACGAGTGCCACCAGTTGCCAGGCTGTCAAGAGTGTCAGTGTGGTCGGTAATGCGGCGACTACGATGACATACACAATGCTCCCCCACTGGATGGGTGTTGGAGTATTCATGATGCGCATGCGTTTGACGAAACGGGTTCGTAGCGTGTGCTGAATGCCATTGATGATCAATACCCCGATGGCGGCAAACGCCAACGCAGCCCCCAAGCTGATGATGATGCCCAAGATAAGCATGACTACTCCTTTGTCTCCGTCGCGGTATTCCGAGTGAGTAATCGGTAGAAGACTGCACCCACGGGCAACATCAACCAAAAACTCAGCAGTCTGAACAAAATGGCCGAACTCAGTGCCCCCTGCAACGGCACACCTTGCAGATGCAGACTAAACGACAGGGCCGCTTCGACGGCACCGCCGCCGCCTGGGAGCAGGGTGAACAAACTGACAATCAATGACATGCCATAGGCGGCAAGTACACTCAAATACGGCACGTCGATGCGGATGCTGTGGAACAGCGCCGTCAACGCCAAGGCATGAAACACAAAAATGAGCATCTGTAGCAGCAGGATGCGCACAAACTTCCACGGTTGAGCTGCAAAAATAGCGCGACTATTAGAAATTTCGCTGATGAGTACTTCCAGCGAGGCGGGATCCCACACGATGCCGATGCGTGCCAATAGACTCTGGATTTGATACAACCAGCGCACAATCGTCTCGCTAGGGCGTGTCATCACAAGCACCAAAAAACTTGCCACACAGATGGTGATGATGAGCGAAATAACGATAGGCAAACTTGCTGTGAAGTGGGCGGTGAGGGTCAAATACAACATGCCCAGGCTAAACATGGTCAGCGCGGCGCCGTTCCAACTGAGGAGTTCGGTGCCAGCGACAACCGCCACGCTGCTGGTGGGGAAGCCCCGTTTGCGCAACGCCGTAACCAAAAAGGCATAGGCGGCGACGCTACCCATGGGTACGGTTTGATTGAGCATGATGCCCACGAGCGCTGTGCCAATGAGCCACAAAATGTGCTCGCGATGACCGAGGTTCTTGAGTACAGCCCCATAGATGAATCCGGCGCATACGAACCCACAAATAATCATGATGAATGCAACTGCTACCCACCAAAGATTCGCAGTCTGCAAGAGATGAAAGGCGTCAATAATCTCCGCACGAGTATGATATGCCAACCATATGACCACACTCACGAGTAACACACTGATGAGGCGTGACCAAGAAAATCGTTGTTTTGCCATGAAGATCCGTTTCAAACGGGCACGAATTACCTGTCACGTATCATACCATACTCGTATTTGACACCGACATGACCATCACATGACCATTTGCCTAATGCCCGTGTTGATGCCCAGTATGTGTGTGCGCATGACTGTGGGGTACTCCATCATGGAAGTGATGGTGCGCATGCACAAGGTTGGCGTCGTACAACAACTGATGATTGTTGAGCAAAGCACGCGGAGTGTCGTGGGCCACGATTTTGCCCTGCTTGAAGATATACGCGTCGTCGGCAATATCGGGCACTGTGTCGAGATCATGTGTGGCCACGACTACGGTTTTGTTGCTGTTGCCCCAGTCGACGAGGAAATCCACAACGCGACTCTGACTCTTGGGGTCGAGCGCTGCGGTGGGTTCGTCGAGCAAGATGACCTCGGGGTCGAGAATGAGCACCGATGCAATCGCAACACGCTTTTTCTCACCACCAGAAAGTCGATGTGGCGCACGATCACGCAAGTGACTGATTTCGAGCAGGTCGAGCGTTTCAGCGACTTTGCGCTTGATGGTGTCTGTCTCCCAGCGCAGTTGCAGTGGCCCAAACGCCACTTCGTCGAAGACGGTGGGGTTGAACAGCTGTACATCCGGGTTTTGGAAGACAAACGCCACCCGCTTGCGGAAGGAGTGCGCGAATTCTTCTTCCATCAGGTGGGCTTCGTCAAGCACATGCCCGAAGGCGGATACCTGCCCCGATTGTGGGAAATACAGGCCATCCAAGATGCGCAACAAGGTGGATTTGCCAGATCCATTCGCGCCCATGATGGCCACCCGTTGGCCGGCGTGGATGGTCAATGAAACATTGTCGAGTGCAGGAGTCGACTGATGTGTGCTATAGGAATAGACGACATTCTCAATTTGAAAAACAGGCTCCATGATGTGTGCTCCTAACCAGCGAATCCGATACCAAACCACAGACCACAAATAACCCCAACTACCAA